>Ga0335077_10004576_pt1 | contig 16881 bp, 14 predicted proteins | sample Lox_Sample_31_FD_207151 | JGI IMG/M metagenome (GOLD analysis project Ga0335077, IMG submission 207151) | Soil microbial communities from Loxahatchee National Wildlife Refuge, Florida, United States - Lox_Sample_3.1 | ecosystem: Environmental > Terrestrial > Soil > Wetlands | place: USA...
CGACCAGCTCGCCGAGCAACTCGGCGAGGATCCGCTGGAGTTCCGCCTGCGCAATGCGTTGCGCGCCGGCGACGCGACGCCCACCGGCCAGGTGTTGACCGCCAGTGTCGGCTTGCGGGCGTGCCTGCTGGCGCTGCGCCCGGGGTGGGTCGAGGCGCGGGCACGGCACGATGCGTTCAATCGCACGCGCGTTCGTCCGCGGGTCGGCAACGCCGACTCGACGGACCCCCACCAGCGCTACGCGCAACGCAAGCGGCGCGGCGCGGGCTTGGCATGCATGTGGTATGGCATCGGCAACACCGTGATCGCCAATCCCTCGGCCATGCGGGTCGGCCTGCGGCGCGACGGGCGCTTCATGCTCTACAACGGCGCGGTCGACATCGGCCAGGGCACGTACACGATCATGCCGCAGATCTGCGCCGACGCACTCGGCGTGCCGCTCGCGCTGCTCGACCAGGTGCTGGCCGATACCGACCAGACGCTCGACGCCGGCAAGAGCTCGGCGTCGCGCCAGACCTTCGTTTCGGGAAACGCCGCGCGTCTTGCGGGACTCGACCTGCGGCGCAAGTTGCTGGCGCTCGCCGGCGCGGGCGACGATGCCACGCTGAGTCTTCACCCGGGCCTGCTGGTCGCGCGTGATGCGCGCGGCGAGCATCGCGTCGACCTCGGGGCGCTCGCCGTCGACGGGCGCGGTGACGTGGCGGCCGGTGAAGGCCGCTTCGATCCGCCCACCGTCCCGCTCGATGCCGACGGGCAGGGCGTGCCGTATGCGACCTTCGGCTTCGGCGCGCAGTTCGCCGAGGTCGAAGTCGACCTCGATCTCGGCACGGTGCGCATGCTGGCGGTGCACGCGGCGCACGACGTCGGCCGCGCGATCAATCCGACCCAGGTCGAGGGCCAGATCCACGGCGGCATCGCACAGGGCATCGGCATGGCCTTGATGGAGGAGTACCACGCAGGCCGCACCGACAACCTGCACGACTACCTGATCCCGACTGCGGGCGACGTGCCGCCGATCAGCGTGCACCTGATCGAGGATGCCGAACCGCTCGGGCCGTACGGCGCCAAGGGCGTCGGGGAACCGGCCCTGATCGCCACGGCGCCCGCGATCTTCAACGCCATCTACCACGCTTGTGGCGTGCGGCCGACCCACGCGCCGGCGACGCCCGACCGCCTGCGCGCGCTGCTGCGGGCGAAGGAACGACGATGAGCGAACGTGTCGGCGCCAACGCGCTCGGCGAGCAGTTCGACCTCGCGTTGACCGAGGCCGGCACGACGGCTCCGGTCGTGGTTGCGGCCAAGGCGCCCGAGAAGATGGCCGCCAACAAGGTGCTGTGCGATGCCTGCCCGGTGCTGTGCCAGATCAGCGAGGGCCGCCTCGGCGCCTGCGACCGCTGGGGCAACGTCGGCGGCACGCTGACGCGGATGGATCCGATCCTGCTGATGCGTCGCCCGGGCGCCGACATCGTCGCCTCGGGGCACGGCGCCTGGGAACGACAACTGCTGAATCCCGCCCCGGTCTTCGTCTCGGGTGTCGGCAGCGGCACCACCTATCCGGACTACAAGCCCGCGCCGTTCATCGTCGCGAGCCGGCAGGAGAACGTCGACATGGTGACGGTCGTCACCGAGGGCATCTTCTCCTACTGCAGCTTCAAGGTGAAGATCGATACCGATCGCTACCTCGGTCCCGAGCAGGCCACCGTGCGCCACGCGGGCGAGGCAGTCGGCCACGTCACCACCATCGAATACGGATCGCAGTTTCTCTCCCTGGGTGGCGTGCACCACCTGACCGGCGGCTCCAAGCGCGAGGGCCGCGTCACCTGCGACCTGATGCTGGCGCTCGGCAATCGCGCACCGGTCGACCTGGAAATCGAAGGCGGGGCACGCCTCACCGTCGAACCCGGCAAGGCGCCGATCGTCAACGGCGTCGAAGAGGCGCGCATGCGCGTGGGCTGCGGGTCGGCGACGATCGGCATCTTCGCCCGGCAGTGGTTCGGCCAGGTCGACGAGGTGGTGGTGGTCGACGATCACATCACCGGCGTGCTGAGCGAACACCAGGCGGGCAAGTGCCTCGACATGCGGCCCACGGGCCTGCGCTTGCGCGGGCGCAAGTCCACACCCGGGCGTTATTTTCAAGTCGCCAACCCCGGCACCGGTTGGGGCGGGACCGACATCAGTGATCCGTTGACGATCATCGAAAGCTGGGACGCGCGTGTCGCGTGGCCCGGACTGCGCCTGCTGATGGTTTCCACGACCGGCGAGCACGCGCAGTACTACGAACTCGACGACCAACTGGTGCCGCAGATCGCGCCGATGCCGGCGCCGGTGCGGCAGGTGGTCGAGCGGATCGGCGATAACTGCGAACCCGCGCTGGCGACCGTGCTGTTTCTCGCCGGTGCCGGCGGCAGCCTGCGCGCGGGGGTGACCGAGAATCCGGTCCTGCTGACGCGCTCGATCAAGGACCTGCTCACCCGCGTGACGCTGGGCGGCGCGCCGGCGTACGTCTGGCCGGGCGGCGGCATCACGGTGATGGCCGACGTCGCCCGGATGCCGGCGAATTCGTTCGGGATGGTGCCGACGCCGGCGATCGTGGCGCCGATCGAATTCACGATGCGGCGCGACGTCTACGCCGCGCTGGGAGGCCACGTCGACCGGGTGCGCACCCTCGACGACGTGCTGGCGCGCGAGCGTCATCGCCTGGTCGACTGGAGCGACGGCAATCCGTGGCCGCTGGCGGCGATCGAGGGTGCGCGGTGACGGGGCAGGGTCCGGTGCGGGCACGCTGGGCGGACGGGCGCTGGCATTTCCAGCACGGGCCGATCGACCTCGTCATCGGCGTCGATGGCCCGCAGCAGGTCGTGGCAGCGGCGATCGAGGCGTGCTGGCAGGCGTTCACCGGCGTCCTGCAGCGGCTGGTGGTCGAACTGCCCGCATTGCGCTCCGCGTGGACGCCGGAACTGGCGCTGCATGGACCCGTGTCCGCGCGCATGGGCCGCGCCTGCGCGCCTTACGTGCACCACTTCGGACTTTTCATCACGCCGATGGCGGCCGTCGCGGGCGCCGTCGCCGATCATTTGATCGTCACGCTGCGCGGGCACGGCATCGAGCGCGCGTACATCAACAACGGCGGCGACATCGCGCTCCATCTGACCGCCGGGACTTCGTTCGATGTCGGCGTGGTCGCCGACGCTCACGCGGCCGACCTCGACGGGGCGTTGCACATCGATGCGACACGGCCGGTGCGCGGTGTGGCGACCTCCGGCTGGCGCGGACGCAGCTTCTCGCTGGGCATTGCCGACAGCGTCACCGTGCTGGCCGTCGACGCGGCAGCGGCCGATGCCGCGGCGACGCTGATCGCGAACGCCGTCGACATCGCACATCGGGCGATCGAGCGCGCGCCGGCCGACAGCCTGCGCGACGACACCGATCTCGGCGCGCGCCTGGTCACGGTCGGCGTGCCGGCGCTTCCGGTCGCAGACGTGGAGCGCGCGCTGGACAACGGCCTCGCGTTCGCACGACGCTGCCACGACCACGGGTTGATCCACGCGGCACTGCTCACGCTGCAAGGACGCACGCGTATGCTCAACCCCCACATCGCCGAGGTCGCGCTCACATGACGATCGACGTTCGCCGCGTCTTGATCCAGGTCGAGACCATCTACCACGAGTTCGGTCCGCCGCCCGCCCGGCCGCAGGTGCGCGGCGCGATCTGCTCGGTCATCACCAATCCGTACGCCGGGCGCTACGAGCCGAACATCCTGCCGATGATGGAGGCGCTGAATCCGCTCGGCGTCGAGATGGCGCGGCGCCTGCTTGCCGCGATCGGCGTGCCGCCGGAAGGCATCGAGGGATATGGCAAGGGAGCAATCGTCGGCAGCGCAGGCGAGCTCGAGCACGGCGCGCTGTGGCACGTGCCCGGCGGCTACGGCATGCGCGAAGTGCTCGGGTGGAAAAACGGCAGGCCGGGTGGCAATGCCAAGGCGATCGTGCCCTCCACGAAGAAGGTCGGCGGGCCGGGAACTCGTCTCGATGTTCCGGTCACGCACATCAACGCGAGTTACGTGCGCAGTCACTTCGACGCCATCGAAGTGGGGGTGCCCGGCCACCCGCGCGCCGACGAGATGATCGTGGTGCTGGTGATGACGACGGGGCCGCGCGTGCACGAGCGCGTCGGCGGCCTGCGCGCCAGCGAGGTCAAGGGTGAAGACGGCCTGCGGTGACGCGGACGAAAGGGCGGGTTCGAGATGGCAGCCGACGTGCGCAAGCTGGTGGTGATGATCGACGAAACCCACAAGGAGATGGGACGCGAGATCAAGCCGCCGACGCGGCGCGCGCTCGCGATCGCCGTGATCGCCAATCCGCATGCCGGGCACTACTCGGAGAAGCTCGACGACCTGATGGAGATCGGCGAGGAACTGGGCGGCACGCTCGGGCGTGCCTGCATCGATGCGCTCGGCATCAAGCCGGCGCAGGCCGAGAGTTATGGCAAGGCGGCGATCGTGGGAGAGGCGGGCGAACTCGAGCATGCGGCGGCGATCCTGCATCCGAGACTGGGCGCACCGCTGCGCAAGGCGGTGGAAAAGGGAGCGGCCCTCGTGCCTTCCGCCAAGAAGATGGGCGGCCCGGGCACGGCGATCGACGTTCCGCTCGGCCACAAGGATGCGGCGTTCGTGCGCAGCCATTTCGATGCGATCGAGGCGCGCGTACCGGACGCGCCGCGCGCCAACGAGATCGTCGTCGCCGTGGCGGTGACCGACAGCGGCCGGCCGCTCGCGCGCGTCGGCGGCCTGCAGAAACACGAGATCAAGGGAGAGGACGGTTTGCGCTAGATCCGCTTCCCTCCCCCGCGTCGCGGGGGAGGGCCAGGGTGGGGCCGCACGGCTCGTGCATTTTTGGATTTCGAGGGTGGAGGAATCATGCAGATTAAGCAGTGGGCGGTTGCGATCGGCATCGCGGCGATGGCGGCGACGGGCGCCGGGCGCGCGCAGACGATCAAGCTGGGCGAACTCAACAGCTACAAGGCGCAGCCGGCGTTCCTGGAGCCGTACAAGAAGGGCTGGGAACTTGCGATCGAACAGATCAATGCTTCGGGCGGCGTGCTCGGGAAACGACTCGAGGTGATCTCGCGCGACGACAACGGCAATCCGGGCGATGCGGTGCGCGTCGCCGAAGAACTGGCCGCGCGCGAAAACGTCGCGCTCCTCTTCGGCACCTTTCTCTCCAACATCGGCCTCGCGGTGACCGACTTCGCCAAGCAGCACAAAGTCCTGTTCGTCGCCGCCGAGCCGCTGACGGACAAGATCACATGGCAGAACGGCAACCGCTATACGTTCCGCCTGCGTCCGTCGACCTACATGCAGGCGGCGATGCTGGTACCGGAAGCCGCCAAGCTCAGGAAGAAGCGCTGGGCGATCGTGTACCCGAATTACGAATACGGCCAGTCGGCCGTCGCGACGTTCAAGCAGCTGCTCAAGGCCGCGCAGCCCGACGTGGAATTCGTTGCCGAGCAGGCGCCGGCACTCGGCCGCATCGACGCCGGTGCGGTGGTGCAGGCGATCGCGGATGCGAACCCGGACGCGATTTTCAATGTCACGTTCGGCGCCGATTTCGCCAAGTTCGTGCGCGAAGGCAACACGCGCGGACTGTTCAAGGATCGTGCGGTGTTCTCGATGCTCTCCGGCGAGCCCGAGTACCTCGATCCGCTGCGCGACGAAGCCCCCGAGGGCTGGTGGGTGACCGGCTACCCCTGGTACACCATCCAGAGCAAGGAGCACGACGCCTTCCTGCGCGCGTACCAGGCCAAGTACCGTGAGTACCCGCGCCTCGGTTCCGTGGTGGGATATTCGACCGTGCAATCGATCGCCGCGGCGATCAAGCGGGCGGGCAGCACGGATACCGAGAAGATGATCGCGGCATTCGAGGGTCTCAAGCTGGAAACGCCGTTCGGCCCGATCACGTATCGCAAGTCGGATCATCAATCGACGATGGGAGCCTTCATCGGCGTGACGGCCGTGAACCAGGGGCGCGGCGTCATGAAGAACTACCGCTACATCGACGGTGCCAGCGTGCTGCCATCGGATGCCGAAGTCGCCAAGCTGCGAGGCGCCGACTGAGCGGGTGCCCGGCGTCGGCGGCGCCCCGGTGCGCTCGGAGAGGTCGTAGCGCGCGGCGCCAGGCGCGCGCGATGCGGGTGGGTGTGGTAACCGGATCGCCGCCATGATCGGCAGCCTCGCGGCCCAGCTGCTCAACGGCCTGGCCGGGGCGTCCTCGCTGTTCCTGGTCGCCGTCGGCCTGTCGCTCATCTTCGGCGTCACGCGGATCGTCAACTTCGCGCACGGCTCGATGTACATGGTCGGGCTGTACGTCGCGTATTCGCTCGTCAGCGCATTCGGTGCGTCCGGGCCCGGCTTCTGGGGCGCGGTCGTGCTCGCGGCGCTTGTGGTCGGGCTGCTCGGCGCGCTGGTCGAGATCGGCGTCCTGCGCCGCGTCTACCAGGCTCCCGAGTTGTTCCAGTTGCTCGCGACCTTCGCGGTCGTCCTCATCCTGCGTGACGCGGTGCTGTTCCTCTGGGGACCGGAAGACCTGCTGGGACCGCGCGCGCCGGGCATGAAGGGAGCGATCGGCGTGCTCGGCCGTCACATACCGAGCTACGACATCTTCCTGATGTTCGTCGGTCCGGTCGTGCTGCTCGCGCTCTGGCTGCTGCTGCGCAGGACGCGACTGGGCATCCTGATCCGCGCCGCGACGCAGGACCGGGAGATGGTCGGTGCGCTCGGCGTCAACCAGAAGTGGCTCTTCACCGGGATCTTCGCGCTGGGTTCCGCGCTGGCCGCGCTGGGCGGCGCGCTGCAGATGCCGCGCGAGCCCGCCAATCTCGGGCTCGACCTGATCGCGATCGGCGAGGCCTTCGTCGTCGTGGTGGTGGGCGGCATGGGAAGCATCCCGGGCGCGTACCTGGCCGCCCTGCTCATCGCCGAGATCAAGTCGCTCTGCTACGGCATCGGCACGGCGCAGATCGCCGGCGTCGAGTTCGCGTTTTCGAAGCTCACCCTGGTGGTCGAATTCCTCGTCATGGCAGTCGTCCTGATCTCGCGTCCCTGGGGATTGCTGGGCAAGCCACAGGGCAGCGTGCGCGGCGCCTCCGCGACCGAGGCACCCCTGCGGCCGCTGACGCCGGTCGCATTGCGCAGCGGGTACGTGTTGCTCGCGGCGCTGGTGGCATTGCCGCTGGTCGCTTCCGCATATCCGTATGCATTGGTGTTGATGATCGACGTCCTGGTTGCCGTGTTGTTCGCGGCGAGCCTGCATTTCGTGATGGGGCCCGGCGGCATGCACTCGTTCGGGCACGCTGCGTATTTCGGCCTCGGTGCCTATGGGGCCGCATTGGTCCTGAAGGGCCTGGGGGCACCGATGGAGGTCGCGCTCCTCGCCGCGCCCTCGCTCGCGCTCGCCGGCGCCGCGTTGTTCGGGTGGTTCGCCGTGCGGCTGTCCGGTGTCTACCTGGCGATGCTGACACTCGCGTTCGCGCAGATCGTCTGGTCGGTGGTGTTCCAGTGGGACGAGGTGACCGGCGGCAGCAACGGGCTGGTCGGCATCTGGCCCTCGACGCCATTCGCCTCGAAGACCGCCTACTACTACCTGACGCTGGCGCTGGTGGGTGCGAGCCTGTTCGTGCTCAGGCGCGTGCTGCTCGCGCCGTTCGGCTACGCGGTGCGCGCCGGCCGCGACTCGCCGCTGCGCGCCGAGGCCACCGGCATCGACGTCGTGCGGATGCACTGGATCGCCTTTGCGATCGCCGGCTGGTTCTGCGGCCTCGCGGGTTCGTTGTTCGCCTTCGCCAAGGGCACGATTTCCCCGGAGACAATCGCGGTCGGGAAGTCGGTGGACGCGCTCGTGATGGTGCTGCTCGGCGGCGTGCAGTCGCTCGCGGGACCGATCGTCGGTGCCGCGGCATTTACTTGGCTGCAGGACACGATCACCCGCGCAACCGACTACTGGCGTGCCGTGCTCGGCCTGGTGATCCTCGCGCTCGTGCTCGCGTTCCCGCAGGGGCTCGCCGGCGGAATCGCGGCGCTCGGTGCGCGCCTGCGCTGGAGCCGCGTTTGAACGCGCTCCTGTCCGTGCGCGACCTGCGCAAGGCCTTCGGCGGCGTGGTCGCGGTTGCCGGCGTGTCGTTCGAACTGGCGCGCGGCGAGGTGCTCGCCCTGATCGGGCCGAACGGCGCAGGCAAGTCGACCTGTTTCAACATGATCAACGGCCAGCTCAAGCCGGATGCGGGTGAAGTCGTGCTCGACGGCGATCCGATCACCGCGCGGCAGCCGCGCGCCATCTGGCGGCTCGGCGTCGGCAGGACGTTCCAGGTGGCGGCGACGTACGGTTCGATGACCGTCGCCGAAAACGTGCAGATGGCGCTGATCGCGCGCGATGCGCGCGTGTTCGACTTCTGGTCGCGCGCGTCGCGCGTCCTGCGGGCCGAGGCGCTCGCGCTGCTCGAGGCGGTCGGCTTGCGCGCGCGCGCCGACGAGCCCTGCAGCACGCTGGCCTACGGCGACATCAAGACGGTGGAGCTTGCGATCGCGCTGGCCAACCGGCCGAAGCTGCTGCTCATGGACGAGCCGACGGCCGGCATGGCGCCACGCGAGCGCTCGGCGCTGATGGCGCTCACGCGGCGGCTGGTGCGCGAGCGCAACCTGGGTGTGCTCTTCACCGAACACAGCATGGACGTCGTGTTCGCCCATGCCGATCGCATCATCGTGCTGGCGCGCGGGCAACTGATCGCAAGCGGCGCTCCGCAGACGATTCGCGAGCACGAAAGAGTGCGCGAGGTGTACTTTGGCAGCGGCAAGCTGTTGGGCGCCGCGGCCGCGATGACGGTGGCCTCGTGAAGCGTGTCGTCCGGAACAAGGCGTGGGATCGCGGACATGCGCGGGGTCGAGATCCGAACGTCCTGGTTTCTGCGGAGCTCGCATGACCGCGCTCCTGTCGGTACGCGGGTTGAACGCCTGGTACGGCCGGGCGCACATCCTGTTCGACGTCGCGCTGGAAGTGGGCGCCGGCGAAGTCGTCGCCGTGATGGGGCGCAACGGCGCCGGCAAGAGCACCACGCTGAAGGCGATCATGGGTCTCGTTTCCCGGCGTTCCGGCGAAGTGCGGTTCGACGGCCGCCGGGTCGAGGCGCTGGAACCGTTCGAGATCAGCCGCGCCGGCGTGGGCTTCGTGCCGGAGGACCGGCGCATCTTCACCGATCTCACCGTGCTCGAGAACCTGGAAGTCGCGCGCAGGCCGCCGCGGGCGGGCGCGCCGACGTGGAGCGTGGAGCGGCTGTTCGCCTTGTTTCCCAACCTGCGCGACATGCCGCACCGGCTCGGCGATCGCATGAGCGGGGGCGAGCAGCAGATGCTCACGGTGGCGCGCACACTGATGGGCAACCCGCGCCTGGTGCTGCTCGACGAACCCTCGGAAGGCGTGGCGCCCGTGATCGTGGAGCAGATGGCGGCGATGATCGTCGAGCTGAAGAAGCACGGGCTCAGCGTGCTGCTGTCGGAGCAGAACGCGCCGTTTGCCGCGGCCGTGTGCGATCGCGTGTACGTGCTGGAAAAGGGCCAGGTGCGGTTCACCGGCACGATGGCGGAGCTCTATGCCGACGAGGCGGTGCGCCGCGAGCACCTGACCGTCTGAAGCAGGAGGACCTATGGCTGGGCCGGTGGCGAGCGAGAAATCGGGCAAGGTGGTGATCCGCAACGTCGGCTCGATGCTGAGCGGCGATATCGATCGTCCGCTCCTGGATGCCGACACGGTCGTGGTGAACGACGGCGTGATCGCCGCGCTCGGGCGCGAGAAGGACTGCGACATCGCGCACGCGCAGCGCGTGGTCGACGCCCGGGGAACGACGCTTGCGCCAGGACTGATCGACTCGCACTGTCATCCGGTATTCGGCGACTGGACGCCGCGCCAGAGCCAGCTCGGCTGGATCGACTCGTGCCTGCACGGCGGCGTCACCACGATGATCTCGGCCGGCGAGGTACATTTGCCTGGACGGCCGAAGGACATCGTCGGCGTCAAGGCGCTCGCGATCACGGCGCAACGCGCCTTCGAGGGCCAGCGCGCGGCCGGTGTAGGTGGCGGCGTCAAGGTGCTCGCCGGCGCGCCGGTGATCGAGAAGGGCATGACCGAACAGGATTTTGCCGACATGGCGGCGGCCGGCGTCAGGCTGCTCGGCGAAGTCGGCCTGGGCTCGGTCAAGGCGGGCGCCGAGGCGCGCACGATGGTCGGTTGGGCGCGCAAGCATGGCATCCAGAGCACGATTCACACCGGCGGGCCCTCGATTCCCGGCTCCGGCCTGATCGATGCCGACGTCGTGCTCGAGGCGGACGCCGACGTCATCGGCCACATCAACGGCGGCCACACGGCGCTGCCGTACCGCCAGGTCTGTCGCCTGTGCGAACAGAGCGGGCGCGCGATCGAACTCGTGCACAACGGCAACGAGCGGATCGCGATTCTTGCCGCACGGCATGCGATGGAGTTGAGGTGTCCGCACCGCGTGATCCTCGGCACCGATGCCCCGGCGGGTTCGGGCGTGCAGCCGCTCGGCATCCTGCGCTTGATCGCGCTGATCGCCTCGCTCGCGGAGATTCCCGCCGAGATCGTCGTCGGCTTTGCGACCGGCAACACGGCCCGTCTGCGCGGGCTGGCCCAGGGGCTGATCGAGGTCGGGCGGCCGGCGGATTTCGTTTTCATGGACAAGGCGCAGCACTCCGACGGCAAGGATCTGCTCGATTCGATCCGCCTCGGCGACATCCCGGGCGTGGGGATGGTGATGATCGATGGCCTGGTCCGCTGTCAGCGCAGCCGCAACACCCCGCCTGCAACCGAAGTGCCCGTCGTCATCGCTTGAATGCCGCGCACCATCCACTGAAGGAGGAAGAGATGCACAACCCGAGTCGTCGCGTCATGCTTCGCACGCTTGCCGGTGTCGCCTTGATCGGCGCCGGCGGTTTCGTCTCGCGCGCCCGCGCTGCCATCAAGCCGCGCGCCGATTCCGCGCTGATCGTCGTCGACGTGCAGAACTGCTTCGTGCCCGGCGGCACGTTGCCGGTCAACAAGGGCGACGAGATCGTGCCGATCATCAACGCCCTGGCGAAGAAGTTCGAGAACGTGGTGATCACGCAGGACTGGCACACCCCGGGGCATACGTCCTTCGCTTCCTCGCACCCGGGAAAGAAGCCGTTCGAGACCATCCAGCTCTCCTACGGCACGCAGGTGCTGTGGCCCGACCACTGCGTACAGGGAACCAGCGACGCCGCCTTGCAGAAGGATCTCGACATCCCGCACGCCCAGCTCGTTATCCGCAAGGGCTATCACAAGGATGTCGACAGCTACTCCGCGTTCAAGGAGGCGGATCGCAAGACCGACACCGGCCTCGCGGGCTACCTGAAGGCGCGCGGCATCAAGACCGTGTACGTGGTCGGACTTGCGACCGACTTCTGCGTCGCCTGGACCGCCATGGACGCGCGCGCCGCGGGCTTCAACGCGTTCGTCGTCGAGGACGCGTGTCGCGGCATCGACCTCAACGGCTCGGTCGCGGCAGCCTGGAAGTCGATGGCCGCCAAGGGCGTCAAGCGGGTCCAGTCGTCCGATTTTGCGTGACGACGCGCAAGACCGCGGCGGCGGCGAAGGTTTCGGGTGCGCGCCGGCGCGTCCCGCCCCGCCGGCGCGACGCCGAAGCGACGCGGGCGCGCATTCTTGCAGCCGCGACACGCGAGTTCGCGCGCCACGGCCTCGCGGGTGCGCGCGGCGACCGCGTCGCCCGCGCGGCGCGCTCCAGCGAGCGCATGGTCTACTACTACTTCGGCAGCAAGGAGAGGCTGTTTCGCGCGGTGCTCGAGGCCTCCTACGTTTCGTTGCGCCAGGCCGAGCGTTCGGTGCATCTCGATGATCTCGAGCCGGCGCAGGCGCTCGACGAGTTCTGCCGCTTCGTGTGGCGCTATTACCTCGAGCATCCGGAGTTCATCGGGCTGGTGAACACCGAAAACCTGCACCGCGCCACCCACCTCAGGCGGTCGCCGCAACTTACCGAACTGGTGGCGCCGGTCGTCGGCCTGTTGCAGGGCTTGCTCGAGCGAGGCCAGCGGCGCGGCGTCTTCCGCCGCGGCATCGACGCGACCGAGCTTTACATTGCGATCGCGGCGCTCGGTTACTTCTATCTCTCGAACAGCGCGACCCTGTCGGCGGTGCTCGGCCGCGAACTGCGCGCCCCCGCCCATCTGGACGAGCACTGGCGCGCGAGCGCGGAGATGATCAAGCGGTTCGTGGCGCTCTAGGGAGACTGCGTCCGTGATCCCGGGGAGCGAGAGCGACGAGGGATCCCGGCCTTGTGCCACATCGAGATTCCTTGCCTGCCGCCCGCAATGACAATGCCGAGGTCGTACGCTCCGGCATTACTCGTGCGGCTTTTCCTCCGGCGGCGGGTGCTTGCCGCTGCGGATGAGTTCGTCGCGCTGTTCCTTGAGTTGTTGGGTCAGCTGGCGGAGGCGTGCATCGACTTCGGACAGGACGTAGAAGTCCGCGTCCGCCGCTTTGCGCGCCATTTGAAACTGCTCGATCGCCGCCGGCGTGGCGCCGAGCAGGGCGTACAACTCGCCGGTCGCCTGGTACTGCAGCGTCCGCTTGTTGAGCGTCGAGTAGCTGCGCGCGAGCAGCTCGTAGTACTTCGGGTCCGAATGCGAGATCGCCAGCTGGTCGCGCAGGTATGCGACCGCTTCGGCGTGCTGGCCGTTCGCCTGCAGCAGATCGACGTAGTTGAGGGCGATCAGGCGCGAGATGGGGAAGCGGGTGGTCGTCTCGCGCGCGAACTGCAGCGCTTCGTCACGCTCCTGCGGCGTATGGGCGGCGGCGTAGCGCGTCTGGGCGTAGATCTTTTCGATCATCGCCGAACCATTGCCGGCGCGCTTGCGTGCGGCTTGTGCATTCTCGAGGGCCTGCGTACTGTCGCCGAGTCTCAGGTTGGCGAGCGCCAGGCCGTAGTAGGAAGCAATCTCCGACGGGGTGGTCTTGTTCGCGAGCTGGCCGGCGAACGTGCTGCGCGCGTCCCGAATGCCCTGCACGGACTCGTCCTGCAACACGCGCAAGCGGGCGCGCACGAGCTGGAAATCCAGGCTGTCGGCGCGCTGCTTGGTATGCACTTCGCGCACACGCGCCTGGATATCGGCCATGCGCTCGGTGGTGAGCGGGTGCGTGCGCAGGTACGCCGGCGCGGCCGACTCGTAGATCCGGGTGCCCTGTTGCATGCGGCCGAAGAACGTCGCCATCGCGGTGACATCGAAACCGGCGCCCTGCAGGGTCTGGAAGCCGACCCGGTCGGCCTCACGCTCGTTGTCGCGCGAGAAGTTCAGCTGCTGCTGGATGGCCGCGGCCTGTCCGCCTAGGATCGCGGCCTGGGTCAGGTCGCCGGCGGACGACGAATTGCTGCGCGCAGCGAGCAGCGCGAGCAGCAGGGCGCCGATCGCAATCGCGGTCGATTCGCGCTGTTTGGCCAGCATGCGGGCCAGGTGGCGCTGCTCCACGTGGCCGATTTCGTGGCCGATCACCGCCGCAAGCTCCGACTCGGTCTGCGCGATCAGGATCAGCCCGCTGTGCACGCCGATGAATCCGCCCGGTAAGGCGAACGCGTTGATCATCGGGTCGCGGATGCAGAAGAAGTTGAAGTCCATGTAGCGCGCGTTGCTGGCCGCGACGAGCTGGTAACCCAGCTTGTTGAGGTACTCGGTGGTGTCCGGGTCGGGCAGGTAGGTCGGATCGGCGACCACCTGGCGCATGATCGATTCGCCGAGCTTGCGTTCGTTGATCGGCGAGAGCTCGTCCGCGCCGGCGTCGCCCAGGGAAGGCAACTGGTTCGACTGCGCGTGCGCCGGTGCGTATACGACCGGCGGCAGCGTGAGCGTCGTGGCGACGGTCACCGCGATGGCGCGCAACAAAACTCGGTTCACGGGACGACGGGCGGACCAGACGGCAGCGGGCGGAAGCAGATGCATTTGTATGAAGCAGATGCATTTGTATGATAGACGCGACGCTGGATCGTTCCCACCGATGCCGTGAGCGATGGCCACCAGAACGTAACCGGAAGTGTCATGACTTCCCACGCCGCCCCGAGCATGGTCCCGGCTCGCTCGAAGAAGCCGTCGCCCGGATCGCATCTATGAACCCGCTGACGCATTTCAACCCGGCAGGCGAGGCCCACATGGTCGATGTGGGCGACAAGGCCGTCACGGCACGGGTGGCCGTCGCAACCGGCCGCATCCGCATGTTGCCCGCGACCTTCGCGCTGATCCGAGACGGCCGGGCCAGCAAGGGCGATGTCCTGGGCGTCGCCCGCATCGCGGCCATCCAGGCGGCCAAGCGGACCGCGGAGCTGATCCCGCTGTGCCACCCGGTCGCGCTGACCCGGGTCGAGGTGGAGTTCGAGCTCGACGAGGCCGGTTCGGCCGTCAACTGCATCGTCCGCGCGGAAACACGCGGCCAGACGGGCGTCGAAATGGAGGCGCTGGCGGCGGTTCAGGTCGGATTGCTCACCGTCTACGACATGTGCAAGGCGGCCGACCGCGGCATGGTGATCGACGGCGTGCGCCTGCTCGAAAAGCACGGCGGCAAGAGCGGCGACTGGGTCGCGGCATCACGCACGGCGGCGGGCGATGAGAACGGGACTTGACGCGGACTGCGCGGATCAATTTCTTGGCTTTGCGCTTATCCGCGTCGATCCGTGTAATCCGCGTCCGGCATTTCCTCAGATCACGTTGCGTTCGATCAGCGGCGCGTTGGCGCTGACGCGCGCCGGCGACAGCGGTTCCAGGTCGAGCGTCCGGTAGCCGCCGGTCGCGATCAGTTCCGCCATCGCACGACCGATCGCCGGGGCGTGCTGCATGCCGTGACCGGAGAAGCCGCACGCAACGAATGCGTGTTCCTGCCCGGGCACGCGCCCGACCAGCCCGTTCTGATCGAACTTGTTGTACTCGTAGTAGCCGGCCCAGGCTCGCACGAGGCGGAGGGCCTCGAAGGCGGGCACACGCGCGGCGAGCGCGGGCCAGATCGCCTCGTCGAACAGGCCGTAGTCGATGTCCTCCAGCGTCATGTCGTCGCGGTCCACCCCGCGCGGCGGCGCGCCGCCGATGAAACCACGGCCCTCGGGGCGGAACCAGAACCCGCTTGGGTCGATGACGAGCGGGCACCGGGGCAGGCGTGCGGGCGACTCGAAGACGAACACGTCGCGCTTGCGCGGCACGACGGGCAGGTCGAAGCCGAGTTGTGCCGCGAGAGGCGCGCTCCACGCGCCGGCGGCGATCAGTGCCGCGCCGGCCTCGATGCGTTCGCCGTCGCGCACGGTGGCGGCCAGCTCATCCCCGTGCCGCGCAAGCGCAAGCACCTCGCCGGCGACAAACCGGGCGCCGAGTGAAATCGCCTTGCGCCGGAACGCCTGCAGCACGCCGTATCCGTCGAACCATCCTTCGCCGCTGCAGCCCAGGCTGCCGGCCGCCACGTCGCCGACCTCGAGCCATGGAAAACGCTCCTTCAGCGCGTCGGCGGTGAGCAGCACCACATCGGCGCCGTGGCGCACCTGGATTTCGCGGTTGGCCGCGAGCGCGGCGGCGCCCGACCCGCGCGCCAGGTAGAGGTATCCGCGCTCCGTCAGTCCGATCTGCGGCGGCTCGCCATCGACGGCGAGTTCGTCGCCGATCGCGCGCAGGAACGCAAGGCTGTGCTGCGAGAGCCGGATGTTGATCTCGGTCGAGAACTGCTGCCTGATCGAACTCGCCGAAAGCGCGCTCGATGCGACGCGATAACTCGGGTCCCGCTCCAGCACGAGCGCCCGCATGCCGAAGTCGCGCGCGAGAAAGCAGGCGGTGGCGGAGCCGATCACGCCGCCGCCGATGATCAGGGCGGGCACCTTCAATGGGCGCCCAATAGAATCGCCGGCATGCTGCGATTTTATTCAGCCGACGAGGTGCATCGCGCGCTCGCCTTTCCGCGCCTCGTCACGGCGCTGGAGCGGGCGTTCGCGCTGGGCGCCGCGGCCCCGCTGCGGCATGTGCACGCACTCGATGAGTCCGACCTGCTGCTGCTGATGCCGGCATGGCGCGCGCCGCGCGCTGTCGATGGCGACGCGGGCGCGCTCGGCATCAAAATGGTGACCGTGTTTCCGCGCGCCGTGCAGCACGGCGCCGCGACGGTGAGCGCGCTTTACGTTCTGCTCGATCGCACCACCGGCCAGCCGCGCGCGCTGCTGGACGGCGAAGCGCTCACGTTGCGGCGAACCGCGGCCGCCTCCGCGTTGGCGGCGCGCCTGATGGCGCGCTCCGACAGCAGCACCTTGCTCGTCATCGGCACCGGCAAGCTCGCACCGTTCCTGCTCCGCGCCCACTGCGCGCTACGCCCGGGGTTGCGGCGGGTCCTGCTGTGGGGGCGCTCGCCGCAGCGTGCCGCAGACCTGGCGCACGGGCTTCGCGCCGAGGGATTGCCGGTGCAGCCTGTCGACGATCTCGCGTTATCCGTGCGCGGCGCCGACATCGTGAGTTGCGCCACGACTGCCAGGGATCCGATCGTGCAAGGACGATGGCTCGCGGCGGGTACGCACCTCGACCTGGTGGGCGGGTTTACCCGCTCGATGCGCGAAGCCGACGACGAGGCGGTGGCGTACGCCCGCATCATCGTCGACACCTATGCAGGCGCGCTGGCCGAAGCCGGCGATCTCGTCGTGCCGCTCGAGCGCGGCGTCATCACGAGGGATCGGGTGGTTGCGGAACTCGCCGAACTGGTGCGCGGCGAGCGCCTGGCCCGCACGGACGCGGCGCAGATCACGCTCTTCAAGTCCGTGGGTACCGCGCTGGAGGAC
>Ga0335077_10004577_pt1 | contig 16880 bp, 16 predicted proteins | sample Lox_Sample_31_FD_207151 | JGI IMG/M metagenome (GOLD analysis project Ga0335077, IMG submission 207151) | Soil microbial communities from Loxahatchee National Wildlife Refuge, Florida, United States - Lox_Sample_3.1 | ecosystem: Environmental > Terrestrial > Soil > Wetlands | place: USA...
CGGACAACGCGGCGGATCGCACCGACAATCTGATCATTTCTCGAAGCATTATCGGCAAGGTGATGCAAAACGGGAACCCTGTGCTTCTGATTGACGCGCAGTCCGATCCTTCCTTTTCAGCCAGCGAGAGCATCGTGCGGTCGGGCATCCGTTCAGGCATGTGCGCTCCTCTCGGAACGCGTGACCGGCTCTTCGGGCTGCTCTATGTGGATAACGCCTCGCGGAAAGCGATGTTCACACCCGAAGACTTGAATGTGTTTACCGTGATCGCCATGCAGGCAGGTCTGGCCATAGAGCACGTGCGTAGCCGGAACGAAAATGCGCGCCAAGCGCGTAAACTGGCGACGCTCGAACGCTTCCTTTCGCCGCAAGTCGCCGACAAAGCTCTCGCCGAAGCGGGCGCTGTCAAGCTCGGCGGAGAGCAGCGCCGGAACAAATCCTGATCTGGTCCGTAACCTTCTGAATGCAGTAGTGGTGTGCGGGGGGTACTGGTGGTAATCTTCCGGCCGCGACGGATTCACCTAGAGCGCGCACGCGTGCGGCAATTTCCAGTGGCGGCTTAAGTTTCGAATGGCTGCTCGCGTCACGCCCACGTCAACACAATTCGGAGGTAGCTATGCGTAGAGTTGCGTTACCGCTATTCACGCTTGCGGTCGGAATTGCCATCGGGCTTTTTTTCGCGGGCAAAGAGCTCACCGTGCGGGGGCAGAACCGGACGGAAAGCAATTTCGCCGCGGTCCCCGGGGAAGTGGGCGGGTGGGACCTCACCGGGCCGTATGACGTCGACCCGAACTGGCCGAAGCCCATGACACAACTGCCGGGCCACGACGGTTGGACCTGGGGCTCGATGGAGGGCGTTTTCGCCGAGAGTCCCAACCGGGTGTACGTGCTTCAGCGAGGGGAGCTGCCTGACATGAAGCGGCCCCAGCAGATTGCGCTTCCTGAAGTCGGGCCGAGCCTTTCCTTTCCCGTGGGCGAGGTGCCGTGGCGAAATGCTTCGCAAGGCATGGTCGCCAGCCCGCCAGGAGCCGGCGGCCCGGGGGCAGATCCCACCGATCCCAAGCAGGCGTGGAAGGGCAGGATGGGCATCGATGCGCGCTGGGAAGATTGCCTGGTGGTGGTCGACGCGAACGGAAATATCATCGAACGATGGACGCAGTGGGATTCGCTTTTCAAGCGGCCGCATGCCGTCTACATCAACCCGTATGATAAGGATAAGCACGTTTGGGTGGTTGACGATCACAACATGGCGCTCTTCGAGTTCACCAATGACGGCAAGCAGCTGGTAAAAACGATCGGAACGAAGGGCGTGGCGGGGGACGATGACAAGCACTTCAATCGCCCGACCTACTTGGCCTGGCTGCCGGACGGCTCCATGTTTGTGGCCGATGGATACAACGGCCATCGCGTGGTGAAGTTCGATAAGGATGGCAAGTACCTAACGGCCTGGGGCGAGAAGGGCACTCCTCCGAAGGAGACTCGGCCGGGCTACTTCAACGTCGTCCACGGCATCGCCTCCGATCCCACATCGAAGCGCATCTACGTGAGCGACCGGGGCAACCGGCGCATGCAGGTGTTCGACGAGAACGGCAAGTTCATCGAGCAGTGGCCGTTCGCGACGCCATCGTCGGTCAACTGCCTGTACATCGGGACCGACCATCATGTGTGGGCATTCGACGACACGACTTCGCACGTGATCGAATACGACGCCGATGGCCACCTGCTGTATGCCTGGGGCGCTCTGGGAGACTATCCGGGAGCATTGTTCAACCAGCATGGCATGAGCGTGGACCAGGACGGCAATCTCTACATCGCGGAAGTTGCCGGCGGGCGGGTGCAGAAGTTCAAGCCGCGGGCCGGGGCAAACCCGCTTTACCTTGTGAGCAAGCCCTTCTATTCAGCTTGGAAGTAGCACAGTCGGAAGGGGCGCTGGCATAAGGTCAGCGCCCCTTCTTGTTTTTAGCAAGTTTTAGCCTACCCGTCGCATCCTGATAATTGGGCGGACCACGGGGCGCGCGTAAAGAGAAAAGCCTCAGGTCTCGTTTGCAACTTCTTTATTACGTGCGCTGACGCGCCGGGCGCAAACGCGACCTGAGCTACAAAAGCGCATTTCGTTTTGACAGCGCTGCCTTAGGAATGGCCTGCCCTCGGCCGCACCGGTTTGAACAAATTGTGGAGGACGGTAGAGCAGTATAAAATTGTAGTCCAGCAACGGGCGGGGTAGCTCAGTTGGTTAGAGCGTGGCACTCATAACGCCGAGGTCGAGGGTTCGACTCCCTCCCCCGCCACCAGATTATGGCCTTGTCCGGCGATCTCATTAAAACGATCCTCGCAACAATCGCTCGCTATCGGATGATGCGGGCAGGCGATCGCGTTGGTGTGGGTGTTTCCGGCGGCTCGGATTCCGTGGCTTTGCTGCACGTACTTCGGGCGGTAAGCGAACGCCAGGGAATCCTCCTGAGCGTTGTGCATTTCAACCATGGCTTGCGTGGCGCGGATTCAGACGAGGACGAGCGCTTCGTCGAGAAGTTGGCCGCGCAGCTGGGGCTTCCGTTTATTGCTGGGGGAGAAGATGTTGCCGCTGCGGCGCGCGCAAAGCGCTGGAACTTGGAAGATGCAGCGCGGCGCTTGCGCTATGGATTCTTCGCTTCGTTGGTGCGAGAAGGACGCATCGATCGTATTGCCGTGGCCCACACGGCCGACGACCAGGCGGAGACGGTGCTGGCGCGCCTGGCGCGCGGCACGGGGCCTGCGGGGCTCTCGGCAATTTATCCGGTGAAGGGCCACGTGCTGCGCCCGGCGATCGAAGTTCGCCGCGCCGACTTGCGGGCATTCTTGGGCAGCTTGGATCAGCCCTGGCGGGAAGACGCCACGAACTATGACCCTGCAAGGTTGCGCTCGCGGTTGCGCCAGCGGGTGTTGCCGATGCTCGAGGACGAGATTCAACCCGCCATCGTCGGTAACCTGGGCCGGCTGGCGGCGCTATCGCGCGAGGACGAAGCGTTCTGGAGAACGCTGACGGCTGGGCTGCTCGGCGCATCGGTCCGGCGAGAAGGCGGCCGAATTAGCATCCGATGCACCGATCTATTGGGGCAGAATTCGCTGCGGGACATCGAGCTTTCCGGCGAGGCGCGGCTAGCAATGGCCAGGCGGCTGGTGCGAGGGATCGTGAAAGAGGTCCGTGGCGATTGCCGGCAATGGACGACCGAACACGTGGAGCGCGTCATCCGGCTGGCGGCAGAGGGAAGAAGCGGCTCGCAAGTCGAACTGCCGGGGGTGATCGCGGAGCGGAGCTTCGATTGCATTTGGTTTTCTTCGGCGAGCGATGAACGAGATGAACGAAAAGATGAACCGAAAACGCATTCCGATGTTTCCTCGGAGGAGCTTCCTGCCTTGCGTTTCTCGCGCCTTGTGGAGATTGGAAGCACCGGGGAAACTACCGTGATTGCCGTGCCGGAAATCGGGCGGCGCTTTCGCCTGAAAGTGGTTGACTGGCACGTCTGGCGGAGGGACACTGATACGGATAAGCGCACCTTAGACAGGGACTTGCTTAGCTCACCGCTGGTTCTGCGCAGTTGGCTCCCTGGGGACCTCTTCCACCCGAAGGGACGGCGCAGCCCACGTAAGCTCAAGCATTTCTTTCGTATGGAGCGGGTGAGGGCATCCGCCCGGGAGGGCTGGCCGGTTCTGACGAGCGCGAATTCGTTGGCCTGGACGCGAGGCTTGCCGGTCGCGGCCGAATTCGCGGCTAGGGCGACGACCCGGTCCGGCGTGGTGATCACGGAGGAAGATCTTTGAAGGGGCCCCTGGAGCCAGTTTATTCCACGCAACAACTGGCCGAGCGCGTTAAGGAAGTGGGGCAAACGATTTCGCGGGATTATGGCGCCAAGACAGTCGACGTAGTGGTACTGCTCGACAGCGCCTTCGTTTTTGCGGCGGATTTGATCAGGAGCATCTCGTGCCGCGTGGTTTGCCACTTTGTCTGGGCGGAAATCCGGGATGTTCAGCTTGGCGGCCACGATCGCAGGGAGATCTATTTCGGCCGGCCTCCGCGGCTGGAGGAGCGGGACGTGCTGGTGATCGACGCCGTCGTTCAGTCGGGATTGACGCAGGATTTTCTGTTGAAGCGGCTGCAGGAAAGCCGCCCGCGCTCCTTGAGGTTGGCGGCGCTGTTCGATAAGCCGGCGGAGCGCCGGGTGGACCTGAAGCCTGATTACTTTTGCTTTGCGGCAGCATCCAAGTATCTAGCGGGTTATGGCCTTGCGGGGAGCCGCGGATGGTACCGGAACGTGCCGTATGTGGGCGTTCAGCCGCGGCGAGCACGGGGAGTTTCAGCGTCTGAGAGTGTTGTACCCGCGAAGAAAAGAAAGAGGTAACGCGTGAACTCGAGTTCCACGGCAAAAACCATTCTCTTCTGGATGTTCATCGTCCTGCTGTGCGTCGTGCTGTGGCGCATGGTGTCCGCCAGCGGCCAGTCCGCGCGGCAGGAGGAGCCGAGCTATAGCGAGTTCATGAGCCAGGTGAACCGTGGGAACGTGAAGGAAGTCACCCTCTACCTCTCGCCGAACAGCTACGAAATCGAGGGCGAGTGGCGCGAACCGGTGAAGAAGTTTCGCGTGACGATCTTCAAGGAAGGCGCTCCCGATCTGACCAAGCAACTGGAGGACAAGGGAGTTCTCATCAACGTCAAGGAAGTAACGCGGGCGGACTGGATCAATTTCCTGCTTACCGCCGCGCCGCTTTTCCTGCTGGTGGGCTTCTGGATCGTGATGATGCGGCAGATGCAGGCGGGCGGGAACAAGGCGCTGAGCTTCGGCAAGTCGCGCGCCCGGCTGCTGACCGCGCAACAGAAGAAGGCTACCTTCAAGGACGTTGCGGGCATCGATGAGGCCAAAGAAGAACTGCAGGAGATCATCGAGTTCTTGAAGGACCCGCAGAAGTTTCAAAAGCTGGGCGGCCGCATTCCCAAGGGCGTGTTGCTCGTAGGCCCTCCAGGAACGGGTAAGACCTTGCTCGCGCGCGCCATTGCAGGCGAGGCCAACGTGCCGTTTTTCTCCATCTCCGGCTCGGACTTTGTGGAGATGTTCGTGGGCGTGGGCGCGAGCCGCGTGCGCGATCTTTTCGAACAAGGCAAGAAGAATGCGCCCTGCATCATCTTCATCGATGAAATCGATGCCGTCGGCCGTCATCGCGGCGCCGGGTTGGGCGGGGGCCATGACGAGCGCGAGCAGACGTTGAACGCGTTGCTGGTGGAGATGGACGGGTTTGAATCGAACGAAGGCGTCATCCTGATTGCCGCGACCAACCGCCCGGACGTACTCGACCCGGCGCTATTGCGCCCGGGACGTTTCGACCGGCGCGTGGTGGTGCCGCGGCCGGACATCAAGGGGCGCGAGGAGATCCTGCGGGTGCATACGCGCAAGGTTCCCATCGCGGATGACGTGGACCTCTCCGTGATCGCGCGGGGCACGCCAGGTTTTTCGGGCGCCGATCTGGCAAACCTGGTGAACGAGGCGGCGCTGTGGGCGGCCCGGCAGAATCGCAAAGTCGTGACCATGGCCGACTTCGAGATGTCCAAAGACAAAGTGCTGATGGGCGTCGAGCGCAAATCCATGATCCTCTCGGAAGAGGAGAAGAAGAACACCGCTTATCACGAGGCGGGACACGCGCTGGTGGCGGCCATGACTCCGGGGGCCGATCCGCTGCACAAGGTGACCATCATTCCGCGAGGGATGGCGCTCGGCCTGACCATGCAGTTGCCGATCGACGACAAGCACACGTACACCAAAGAGTATTTAACCGGGACTCTTACCGTGCTGATGGGCGGCCGCACGGCCGAGGAGATTTTCCTGGGCCACATCACCACGGGCGCGGGCAACGATATCGAGCGGGCCACGGACATCGCTCGGAAGATGGTGTGCGACTGGGGCATGAGCGAGCTGGGACCGCTGGCGTTCGGAAAGAAGGAAGAAGCCATCTTTTTGGGACGCGAGATTGCGCAGCATCGCGACTATTCCGAAGACACAGCGATCCATATCGACGCGGAAGTGCGCAAGATCGTGACGCGTTCGTACGAGACGGCGCGCAATATTCTCGAAAGCAATAGAGACACGCTGGAACGCATCGCACTGGCATTGCTCGAGCGCGAGGTTCTGGACGCGGCCGAATTGCGGCTGCTAATCGATGGCAAGCCGCTGCCGGAGAAGACCAAGCCGGCCGCTCCCGTGCCGCCGTCGCAGCCTCTTCCCGGCGTCGAGCCGAAGCCGGCTCCGAGGCCGGAGCTTCGTCCCGCTCCCGGATTCAGCAAGGGCTAACGGTAACCGCGCACTTCGCGGCGCCCGTCTGTAGCGGCTTAGGCTATCGGCCAAGGCGAGCCGGAAGGCGTACAATGGGCCTATGGCAAAGAAATCCGCACCCATTGAAGTGCTTTGTCCCTGCTGCCAATCCAAGCTGGTCGTCGACGCGCAGCTAGCCGTCGTCCTGTCCCACACCCCTCCCGTCAAAGCCGCGCCGGACGTGGATATTTCGGCGGCGGCCCGGATTCTGGCGGAGCAAGCGCAGCGCCGCGAGGATAAGTTCCGCGAGTCGTGGGAAGCCGAAAACAAGAAGGAAGACGTTCTGGCGCGCAAGTTCGAGGAAGCGCTCAAGAAAGCTCACGAAGGACCGGCCGAAAAGCCGGTGCGCGATTTCGATCTCGAGTAATTGCCCGCATGGCGCCGAACAGCGAGCGCGATTTTTCCCCATGAGATCGAAGGCGAGTTCGAAGCTCAGACCCGGCCTGGTTCCCGTACTCGCTTTAACCCTCGCCTTCAGCGCCGCAGCGCAAAAAGCCAGAGCTCCGCGCCCGCAAATCCTCGAGCAGGGAATACAACTCTCGCGCGATCCAGCGACTGGCGAGCTGCGAACGAACTCGCCTGGCGCATCACAATCGGAATCCCCCGACATCACCCCGGTCATTCGCTCCCGAGTGGCGCTCGTGGAAGTGCAGTGTACGGTTACGGCGCCCGATGGCACACGCGTGCGTGGCCTGACGCGGGACGACTTTCAGCTGTGGGAGGATGGCGACCCGCAGCAGATCGCCACCTTCGACGCGGCCACGACGCCCGCAAGCATCGTGCTCGTGATCGATGCAAGCCCCAGCATCTATCGCGAACTCGGGGATATGCGCGGCATCGCGCAATCGCTCAGCAAATTCCTGCAGCCCGCGGACGAAGTTGCGGTGGTCGCTTTCGCGGACAAAACGCACCTGCTGATGCCCTTTTCACGAGATCGCCATCTGCTCGACAGGGCGCTCGGTTCGCCGGAACTTGCGGATGTGGCGAACTCCTCCGAATCCTTTATCTACCAAGCGACCTATCTCTCCGCAGTGCGGCTTTTCAACGGGCGGCCTGGGCGCAAAGCCATCGTCCTGCTGACGGATGGCCAGGATAGCGAGCTCGGCCTGAGCTGGGACCCGGCAAGCATGCTTCCGCGAATGCCCTCGGACAATCGATTGGCGTTTCAGGACGTGTCACGGGGAATCGCGGCGCGCGGTATCGAGCTTTACGTGATTTCGACCGAACCCAGGCCGCGCGCGATGACCGACGACTGGCTATCCGCGCATCGGGCGGAGCCTCTCTTAACAGCAGCCACGCGGGACTCGGGAATGGCTCTGTATACGCTCTATTTGGCCGAATTGGTCCGGCAGACCGGCAGCCAGCTTTATTTCCTGCGCGAAATCGGGAGCCTCGCCGAGATCTATCACACCATCGCCCTGAAACTGGAAGCGGAATATACGCTCGGTTATTATCCGTCAGCCGGTGTTGCGAAACCCGGATGGAGAGAATTGAAGCTGAGAACGAAGGAAGGGGCGGCCGTCCCTGCAAACTCGCAGATGAAGTATCGCAGCGCGTATTACGTCCCCGCGTCAGCTCCTTAGAAAACGTCTCCCTAGAAACCAGAACGATTGCCATCTAAGATGTACCGCCTATGCTCACGCGGACACGCTACAGATGGCGCCTGCCTTCGCGCACACTTGCACTTGGCGAGCGCACACTCATCATGGGAATTCTGAACGTCACCCCGGACAGTTTTTTTGCCGGCGGCCGCTATCCCGATGCGCAGTTGGCGGTGGAGAGAGCGTTCGAGATGGAACGGCAGGGAGCGGACATTCTGGACGTGGGTGGCGAATCAACCCGGCCGGGAGCGGACCCCATCAGCGCGGATGAGGAGATGGACCGCGTGTTGCCGGTGCTCGAAGGCGTGCGGGGGAAATTGCGCATCCCGATTTCGCTCGATACACAAAAGGCCGAGGTGGCCGAGGCTGGTTTGCGAACGGGAGCGGAGATCGTCAATGACGTGAGCGGGCTTCGAGCCGATTCCGAAATGGCGGAGATTGCCAAGCGTACTGGGGCGGCATTGGTCCTCGTGCACATGCGCGGCGTTCCGAAAACCATGCACAGGGGCCCCTTCGCCAGGGACGTAATGCAGGATGTTGCCAAAGGCTTGCGCGCGTCGATTGCCCGGGCGCGCCAGGCGCGCATTCCCGAAGCGAAGATTCTTCTCGACCCCGGCATCGGTTTTGGGAAGAAGTACGAGCAGAGTTTCGAAGTTCTCCGGGAGTTGCGTGCCTTAGCGCGCCTGGGATATCCGCTGCTGGTGGGAGTTTCGCAAAAATCGTTCATCGGATGGGCACTTGGTGGAAGAGGTGAAATCTGGCCTCCCGAGAAGCGCGCCTGGGGAACCGCGGCGGCGGTAACCACCGCGATCCTGAACGGGGCGCATATTGTTCGCGTTCACGACGTGCAAGAGATGTCGCAGGTGGCCCGAGTGGCCGACGCCGTGCTTTCTGCAACAGGGTCCGCGACAGGGCATTGATCGCCGTTCATCGAAGCAGCCGCATCTCCGGGTTATAATCGCCAAGACGCCGATCGGCACTCGATTCCAACGCGTAGATATGTTCCGCGCCTATCCTCTATTGCGGGCCATTTTCTTCGGGGCTTTCTGCCTCGCTGCCTCGTCAGTGGCCGCACAAATTTCGCCGGAGCCCGATCCGCTTGCCCGGATGCGCCAGGCAGCCGCGGCAAGCGCGCAAACCTGTTCGGAAAGCGAGGTGTCGGCCTGTGCGCAGGCCGCGCCAAAAATCATCGCCAACGCCATGGGCGCATCGCCGCTGGCCGAAAATCTTCGCAGGCTGACGGATGGTATCGGCGGACGGCTAACGGGATCGCCGGCCATGGAACGCGCGGTGGAGTGGGCCGTGGCGGCCTTTCGCGAGGCGGGTATCGACGATGTGCATACAGAGAAGTTCACGATTCCTCAGACCTGGAGCGAAGGAGCGACGCGCGTAGAGATTCTTTCGCCCTCCGGCTTTGCGGTGCACGCCGTATCGGCGGCGTGGTCGCCGGCAACGCCTGCCGGGGGAATCGAAGCGGATGTAATCGATGCCGGTTCAGGCACTGCAGAGGAATTCGCTCGTGCCGGTGGCTCCGCTCGGGGAGCGATTTTGTTGGTTCACACGAATGTGCTGCGAACCTTCAGTGACATTTCCACGGAAAACCTGCGCGATCCCGAGATTATCGGGCGATCGATTGCCGCGGGAGCCAGCGCCATTTTGTGGATGGGCACGCGGGATGGCACGCTCCTCTACCGTCAGAGGGCTAGCCTGGGACAAGACGGCTCCCCCGAGAAACTTCCGCGGGCCATCGTGGCGCGCGAGGACGCCCAGCGGATGGTGCGGCAACTCGCCGCCGGACAACGAATCCGGGTTCGTCTGGAGCTGCCGAATCGCGTGGGCGGGCAGGCGGAAGCACAAAACGTGGTGGCGGAGATTCGAGGGAGCGAGCGACCCAACGATTTCGTTCTGCTGGGCGCGCACCTGGACTCCTTCGACTTGGGGACAGGAGGTCTCGACGACGGGTGCAACGCCGCCCTGGTGATCGAGGCCGCCCGGGACATTCATCTGACGGGGCTGCGGCCCAAACGATCGATACGTTTTGTGCTGTTCACCGGTACGGAAGAAGGAATGCTGGGATCCTGGGCCTATGTGCGCGCTCATCGCGGTGAGCTCGATCACGCCGACGCGGCCGTTATTTTCGATGAAGGAAGCGGCCGGGTAACCGGCTTCTCGCTCGAGGGGCGAACGGACTTGCAGTCCGAAGTTCTGCACCAGGCGTTGGCGCCGCTGGACTCCTGGGGCGTGAATCGCTTCACCCAGAATTCCTTTGTGCCAACCGACAATCTGGACTTCCTGCTGGAGGGCGTTCCCACTCTGGTGGCCAATCAGGAAGAGGCGAATTATGCGGCCAACTACGGCGCTTCTTCCGACACCTACGACAAAGTCGATATCTTGAATCTGAAGTTCAACACCACCGTGGCGGGGGTACTGGCCTTCGGCTTGGCCGAATTCGCCGCGCCGGTTGGACCGAGGCTCTCCCGCACTGAAATTGGCAGCCTCTTGAAGCAGACCGGCCTCGAATCGCAGCTGAAGACGCTGGATGTTTGGCCTTCCTGGGAAAGCGGCCGGCGCGGACGCCAGCCTTAAGTCTAGAAACTCGCGCCTCTTAACCAGGGGCTTTGACCCTACCCGCCGCGATATAATTTCTCTATGAGTTCCGGCGCCGGCTTCGCATCACATAAAGGGGCTGATTTGGGCGCCAGCCGGATTCTGGCTATCGATTATGGCCAAAAACGGCTTGGCTTGGCTCTTTCGGACCCGCTGCGCGTAACGGCCCAGCCGTTCGCGACCTGGAGGCGATCCAATCGTCGGAGGGACCTGGCCCGGCTGCGAGACTTATGCGCGGAGCACGAGGTTGGGCTCATCTTAGTAGGCTTACCCATGCATCTTGGGGGCGCTAACAGCGCCATGGCTGCGGAGGCCTCCCGGTTCGCCAAACTCCTGCGCGCGGAAGTTGGCAAGCCGGTGGAACTGGTCGATGAGCGGCTTAGCAGCTGGGAGGCGGAACAGGCGCTGGGCGAGAGTCGTCCGCCGAAGTCCCGCTCTCGCGAGCGCAAAGGGCACGAACTGGACGAGGTGGCCGCCGCGGTGATTTTGCGAGACTACTTGCAGAGCAGGAGAAAAAGCGCCTAGGACGAAGCATGCTGCGAGCGCTCTCCATTCTCGTTCTGGCGGCCGTGCTCTTGACGGGGTGGGTGGCCGTGTCGCTTTACCTGCCTTACCAGCATTTTCCGTCGCAAGGCATCTTCGTAGAGGTACCTCACGGCGCTTCGCGACGGACGGTCGCCCGCTTGTTAGCCAATCAGGGTGTGGTGCGCAGCCGATGGGCGTTCGAAGGATTGTCCCGCTGGCGGTCCCGGCGCACGCTGGAAGCGGGCGAATATTTCTTCGACCATCCCATGACGAGCATGCAGGTATTCGATACGATTGCCAATGGGCGCGTGTATGTTCGGGAGTTAGTCATGCCCGAAGGGCTTTCCATGTTCGACATCGCGGACCTGGTGCAACGCGAGGACTTCACCACGCGTGAGGATTTCCTGGCGGCCGCCCGCGATCCCAAGTTGATACGAGATCTTGCGCCGAATGCGCCCAGCCTGGAGGGCTTTCTTTTTCCGGCGACGTACGAATTCCCGCGGCATCCGACAGGGGAACAGATGGTCACGGCCATGGTGACTCATTTCCGGCAAGAGTGGTCCGCAATCAGTGCTGGACAGGCGAATCTGTCGGGTCTCTCGTTTGAGCAGGTGGTCACGCTCGCCTCTCTGGTGGAACGCGAAACGCCCAAAGCGGAAGAAAGACCGATCGTGGCGGGCGTCTTTGTCAATCGCCTGCACCGGCATATTCCGCTGCAGTGCGACCCCACCGTCGTGTACGCGCTGGAATTGGCGGGAACTTATAGCGGAACCCTTGATGCGGCCAGCCTGCCCTTTGATTCGCCCTACAATACCTATCGGCGTTCCGGTTTGCCTCCCGGTCCCATCGCCAACCCGGGCGGCGCTTCGCTGGCAGCCGCGCTCGATCCTCCGCAGACCGATTACCTCTATTTTGTCGCCAACACCGAAGGCGGGCATTTTTTCAGCCGAACCCTGGCCGAGCACAACCACAACGTGGCCCTTTATCGCCACAGGCTGGCCGCCGAACGCGCCGCTTCGGCGGGTGACCCGAAAGCCGCGCCGCAGCCGGCTCCGGTCTCTTCCTCTTCTTCTCCACGGACCACCTCGAGGCTCCGATGAGCGGACAAGGCCCGGAGACCAAGAAAGAGGCGATACTGGACATTGCCGAGAGCTTGGGCCTGGACAAATACACGCCCGCCGAGGTGGAACAGATTCGCAGGCAGATGATCGCCAAGTTCGGCGCTTCGGCAAAGACGTCGGCGGACTACATCGTCCAAGTTCTTTCTTCCGCGGGACTGCGGGTGGTGCTTTCGGCCGAGGCGGACACTGAAGGCCAGTACGAGGAGGAGTTCCACGATCTGCTGCACTTTGCGACTCTGGAAGAGGCGGAGATCTGCCTGATGCGCCTGGATGAGCTTTGGCGGAAGTTTCGCTCGGAAGGAAAGCGGGCGGCCGCGGAACGAGTGCTGGAAGTGGCACGATTGGGGCGCCGCCGGGCCGAAATGATCGCGCGGAATCCGCGCGTCGAGCCGCACAAGCGCGACCAGAAGCAGGAGATCCTGGAGTGGTTCCGCATTTGGCTGGAGACGCCGGATAGCTTCTTCGACTGGCTGGACCTGCGCAAGCAATCCCCCGAATATTTGCACCGCTTTGGGCAGGACACTTCCACGGCTGACGAGTAGCGCATGGAGAAGCGATATCGCCTCGAGATCGAGGCGCTCGATCTGGGCCCGGATGTGCGCGCCGTCGGGCTGGAACTGATCGACCCGGAAACTCGCGAGCCGGTGACCGGACGCGAGGCGGCGGGAATTTGGGCGGCGCTCCTACCGGCGGTGGCTGCCGGACAGCCTTGGGCAATCGATTTTTTTGCGCATCTGGAACGCGTCCGGGAGTTCTGCCGCCGAAATAATTTGGCCTTTCGGGAGCCGAACGGCCATGCGATGGTGATCAATCAACCAGAACAGCCGCAACTGGAGCTCCTATTCGAGCGCTTTGCCGGCGAGACGTTTGGCGTGCGCGCAGGCGGCCCGCTGCCGGCGGCGGATGCGAAAGTGGAGGGATCTCTGGCCGAGCACGGAGTGGACGCTTATCACGCCGCTTTCCCTGAGTATCTATTTTGTTCCGTGTGCGATTTTGAAGGCGGCTTTCTGACGGTCTTGAGCAACCAGCTCTGGGCTTCCGAGGTGATCCGGCGCGCGAAAGGAGCACTGGAGAATCTGCAGGTGGAAGTTACCCGCCCGGCTTAACACTTTCATCGAACTCAACATTGACCTCACTTCGGCAGGCTGATAAGTTTTTCCCTTTGGTCACGCGAGTGGAGAAGGCACTGATACGCCGCACCATCGGATTCCGGCTGGCTAAGCTCGTCCTGCTTTCCGCGGTTTTGACGGGATGCGCGGCCACACAAAAGCGCGCCGCTGCGCCAACCGCTATTCGACCGGCGATGGACGCCAGCCAAACCGAGCTGCTGGATGCTTACAACCGGCAGGCCGGCGCCGTGCGCACCTTGAACGCTTCCGTGCTGATGACCCCGACGGCAGGCGTGGCCTATAACGGAGTCATTCACGCGTATCACCAGGTGAGCGGGTTTGTCCTGGCGGCAAAACCGGAGATGATTCGGCTCATCGGGCAAGCGCCCGTCGTCGGCACGAATATCTTCGACATGGTCAGCGACGGCCAGATGTTCCGGATCTTCATTCCTTCGAAGAACGAATTCCTCGTGGGGCCGACGCAGTTCGAACGCGCCACAAAGAATTCCATCGAAAACCTGAGGCCACAGCACCTGCTGGACGCTCTCTTCTGGAGCGGCATCGGCGCTGAGCAGCCGACGGTGCTGGAGCAGATGGATATTCCGCCCTCGCGTTTCTACGTGCTGACCGTCTTGAGCGGCTCAAGCCCCGCCTTCGAGATCGCGCGCAAGATCTGGTTCGACCGGTCCGATTTGCGAGTCTCCAGGCTCCAGATCTACGGGCCCGAGGGAAGGCTCGATTCCGACATCAGCTACGCGGATTGGCAAGATGTGCAGCCCGCCGCTGGGGAGACAGGGGCGCCGGGCGGGGGCGAAAAGCCGGGAACCGGCCCGCTCACATTTCCGCGCACCATTCGTGTGACGCGGCCGCAACAGGATTACCGGCTGGCTTTGACCATCACCAAGATCGCAGTGAATGCCGAACTCCCGGCGGATGGTTTCAAGCTTTCCCAGCCGGCCGGCACAGAGCTCGTAAACGTGGACGCGGGACAGCAGGAGCCGCAACCGTGATCGGCCGCGTGATACTCGCGAATCTCCTGCACCGGCCGGTGAGGACAGTGGTCAGCATCGTTGCCGTAGGGGTGGAGGTCGCTCTCGTCATCATCATCGTAGGACTCACCAGCGGGATGATTCAAGAGACCGCCAAGAGGATCGAAGGAGTGGGCGCGGACGTCATGTTGCAGCCGCCTTCGGCATCGGTATTGCTCGCTTTTAACGGAGCGCCCATGCCGATCCGGATCGGCGAACGGCTAGAGCAATTGAAATACGTGCAATCGGTAACGCCTGTGCTGCTGCAGTTCAGTTCCACCGGAGGCGTGGACCTGGTCTACGGCATCGATCCGGAGAGCTTTCGCGCGGTCTCCGGGGGATTCGTATTCCTCGAAGGCCGGGATATGCAGGGACCCGACGACGTGCTGGTGGACGACTGGGCAGCTCGCGCGAAAGACCTGAAGGTCGGCGGGACATTCCGGCTGCTGGATCATGATTTCAACGTTGCCGGCATCGTGGAGCACGGTAAGGGCGCCAGGATTTTCGTGCCGCTCCCGACGCTGCAAGGTCTTTCCGGATCGCGGGATCGAGCGTCTCTTTTCTTCCTGAAGTGCACGCGCCCGGACCATACTCCGAACGTAATGGCGCAGATGAGAGCGCTTTTGCCGGGTTATGAAATCCGGCCTTTGAAGGATTTCGTGTCGCAAATGACGTCGACGGCCATTCCGGGCCTCGATACATTTGTCCGCAGCATGATCGCGCTGGGCGTGGCGATCGGATTTCTGGTGATCTTTCTCTCCATGTACAGCACGGTGGTGGAGCGCACGCGCGATATCGGGGTGCTGAAGTCGCTGGGCGCGTCCAAGGCCTACATCGTGCAGGCGCTGCTGAGCGAGATCGCGGTAATCTGCGGCGCGGGCATTCTCTTCGGCGTCGGCATGAGCTACGCAGGCCGGGCCGTTTTCCTCTCCGCTTTTCCCACGCTGTCGATCCTGATCACCGCGGGCTGGATCATCCGCGCCGCCGTCATCGCGGTTTGCGGGGGGTTGCTGGGCGCGCTTTATCCCGCATGGCTGGCCAGCCGCAAGGATGTAATCGAAGCCCTTGCCTACGAGTGAGGCCTCCCAACGGCAAAGTCTCTGAATCACCGTGCTCGGAGGGCAAACTCCAGCTAGAATACTGCGGCCCTCAGCGGGACAGTGGTTGCAGGGAATCCATGGAACCGATACTCAGAACGGAAAATCTCTGGAAGACATATCGATCGGGCAAGATTCAGGTTCCGGCCCTGCGGGGAGTAAACTTTGACGTGCTTCCGGGCGAATTTGTGTCCGTGATGGGGCCCTCCGGATGTGGTAAATCTACTCTCCTTTACGTGATCGGAGGCCTAGCGCAAGCAACTGAGGGACGGGTGCTCGTGGATGGAAACGATCTCGCCGCGATGAACGATGGGGAGCGCACCCGGCTGCGGCGGCATAAGGTCGGCTTTGTGTTCCAGCGATTCAATCTGCTTCCCACTTTGGACGCCTTCGGGAATATTGCCATTGCCCAGCATATTCATGGGAACGGCTTTGATCCGCACCGGTTTCAGGTGGTGTGCGAGATGCTCGGTCTTCGGGAAAGGTTACGGCATCGTCCCGCGGAGCTTTCCGGAGGAGAGCAGCAGCGGGTGGCCATCGCCCGGGCGATTGTCAATGAGCCTAAAATCTTGCTCGCGGATGAGCCGACCGGTAACCTGGACACCCAGAACTCCGAGAACGTGCTGAATATGCTGCGCCGGCTGAATCGCGAACTGGGCCAAACCATCGTGATGATTACGCACAACCCTGAGGCGGCGGCCTATTCGGACCGCGTGGTGCACATGCGGGACGGGATTATCGTGGACGGCGTGCCCGCCGACTGAGCCATGCGCACGATTTGGCGAATCTTGGTGCGGACGGTCTTCTGGTCCTTCGAACGCGGTACGTGGCCCTATGACGTCGCGGTCGCCGTAATTGTCGTGTTTGTACTTTTTTCACCGCGCTCCTGGTTTCACGACCAGCCGCCCCTGGGGCCGCCGCCCGATAGCGCCATGGTGCAACTCCGGGACGCGGACGTGAGCGACGGCACCAGGACCTACAGGGTGAGCGCCAAGCTCGTGGCTTCTTCAAAGAAAGTCCCTGAATCCGAACTCGAACACCAACTACATGAGGCCGTGCAACAGAATGTGGAGACATTGCAGAAAAGCCGCTTTGAAATCCTCAGAATCGAACCGATCCGCGGGGACGACGGGTCCATCGCTTACTACGACGTCTCCATCAAGCCCTGAAAGCAGTAGAGCGTCCATGGAAAATCCGTCTGGAATTGAAACGGCGCGGTGGCGAAGTTCATCTTATACTGTAGTTGGAGATCGCTGATACGGCCATAATGAAAAAACTGATTGGAGTTATTCGAACGCCATTTTGGTTTGTTCTCACGGCCCTGCTTGTGGCCGTGTTTATTGTTTTTCCCGCTTTCCGCCTGGCAGCCAACCCATTGGCGGTGGACGAGGTGCTCAAGCAGTTGGACCGCCAGCAGGGCGGATTCCAGAGCCTGACCGCGAGCATCGAGCGCACCA
>Ga0335077_10004578_pt1 | contig 16876 bp, 9 predicted proteins | sample Lox_Sample_31_FD_207151 | JGI IMG/M metagenome (GOLD analysis project Ga0335077, IMG submission 207151) | Soil microbial communities from Loxahatchee National Wildlife Refuge, Florida, United States - Lox_Sample_3.1 | ecosystem: Environmental > Terrestrial > Soil > Wetlands | place: USA: Florida...
TCACCGACCTCGACCTCGCCCATCACCATGGCCGAGGGAGCAATGAAGGCCGAGGGATGGATTCGGGACGCGGTCACGGTGTTGCGGGCACGAACGCGGCTTGGGTCCAGCCATCCACCGGCTGCCCGTCACGCAGCGCGGGCGCCCAGCGCAGCGAGTCCGCGTAGGACTCAACCGCGCGGGTGAAGGCGGGCTCATTCGAGGGGGCGCGGGTGCGGATCTGGAGCGTCTTCCCTTGACGGGACACCTTGACGACGAGCACCACCATGGACGGTGTTCCCTGCACTCCCGCCGGCACCGGGACCCGATTGGCGTTGGCCCCCAGGAGCCGTGGCCGCGCATCATAGCAGTCCGCCCCGAAGCGATTGAGCGGAGTCGGATTGTCGCAGTCCAGGCGCGCCAGGATGCGGCGGCGCAGCTCGGCGCGCGACCCGGGAGGAGGCGGGGGCTCGTTCGAGGCGCTGAGCGCCGGCGTGTAGTGAAGCGTCTTCCCCGATTCGACGGCCACGCTCTCAGTGAAGAACTGGTAGTCCGGGGCAGAGATCGCGAGCTCATGCATGCCGGGAGCAAGGGTGATTCCCGCGCCGGGCTGGGTGATCGGCTTGCCGTCGATCAGGATCTCGCTTCTGGGTGGCAGGTTGATCAACTGCAGCACACCGTTGTCGCCACCGGTCGGGCCGGGTGCGGGGGGGCGCGGGCCGCCCGGAGCGGCTGGCCGGAGATGGGGCGCGGGCGTGGGGGTCGCCTCAGCCGCCTGCGCCGTCGAATCGAAGCGCGACAGCTCCGGACCGAGAAACTCGGAATCGCGGACCGCAACGCTGTCCTGTGGGGCCGGCGTGGCGGAGTCGGTTGTGGGAACGGCCGTCGTCCCGGTCGGCCCCGGCGTACCACCGAGGAGGCCGTGGCGGTAGAGATAGGAGGCACCCACCCCGAACATCAGCACCGCCAGCAGCGCCAGCAGCCAGGGCGCCCAGTTGGTGCCGGCGGGCTCCGCCGCCGCAACCGATCGCCGCATCACCGGACGCCGCGGCGTATCGGGCCCGCGGCCGACTGACACGGCGGGCGCGCCGGACGGCGGCGAGGGCGGCGCGGCGCGGAGCCCCGGGGCGCCCGACGCGGGCTGCAACATGATCGACTGGGCTGGAAGAGGCGTGGTGGACTGGCCTGCCATGAGCGCCTGCGCCGCCGATACGCGCCGCTGCGCCACCGACTCGCGCGGCTGCCCCTCGAGGGCCTTGAGCAGGGCTTCCGCGTCCTGGAACCGGTCCAGCGGGTCCTTCATGATAAGCCGCTTGATGACCTCGAACAGCCGGCGCTCCTCGACGGTGTCGAGCAACGGGACCGGGATCGGTTCCATGATGTGCTTGTACCCGATCGAGAAGCTGTCCTCACCGTCGTACGGCACCTCGCCCACGAGCGCCTGATAGGCGACGATCCCCAGGCTGTACAGGTCGCTCCGGCCGTCGATGCTCTGCGCCCTCGCCTGTTCCGGGCTCATGTAGTGGGGAGTCCCGATCGACATCCCCGTGCCGGTCAGGCGGGAGCTGGTTCCCGCCTTCGCGATGCCGAAATCGGTGACGACGCATTGGCCGAACTCGTCGAACATCACGTTATCCGGCTTGATGTCGCGGTGCACGATGCCCCGCTTGTGGGCATAGCCGAGCGCCCCGCCGACATCGACCAGGAGCTTCCGAATCTCCGCCGGCGTGAGCTTCTGCCGCTCGGCCAGCACCCGAGAGAGCGAGCCCCCCCGGAGCAACTTCATGACGAAGTAGATGACGCGACCGGTCTTGCCGACCCGGTAGATGGGGATGATGTTGGGATGTTCGAGACCGGCCGCCGTCCGGGCTTCCCGGGTGAAGCGCTCTACGAATTCCGCGTCGAACGCGAGCGAGAACGGAAGGATCTTCGCGGCTACCTCGCGCTCGAGATGCTTGTCCCGGGCTCGGTAGACGATGGCCATCCCGCCCCGCCCCAGTTCCTCCACCAGCTCGTACTCACCTTCCAGCGCCTCGCGGACGATCTCGAGTTCCGTGACATCTCCAGCCGCGATAGCCTGGACGGGAGAAGTCACACGCAGGTCGAGACCGCAGGTGGGGCAGAATTGCGTCACCTTCTGGACTTCGGTGCCGCAGCGGGAACAGAACATGACCGAACCTTAGGCGGTTCGGTCAGTTAGAGTCAAGTGCCGAAAGGCGTTGGAGTTACGTAGGATCTTACGGTACGACCTCGAAGGTCGCGTGGCTGCGGCGGGTCACGCCGTCCGGATTCGTGACGCTGACATCGAGGTGGTAGCGGCCAGTGGACAGACGCTCGAGGGACAGCGTCCGGTGAAAGCGGCTCTCGGTCCCTTCGCTCTGATCCTCGAAGCCGAGATGAATCGCCGGCTTCTTGGACCCAAAGAGGCCCAGGAAGCCGCCGCCCCCTTCCTTGGTGACCGCAACCTCCGTCTTGAGCCCGGCGCCGGCGGGAGCGCCATATACCTCGTAATACAGCTCCATCTCCGCCGCGCGACGAAACCGCCCGAGCGGGTTGAACCAGACGGTATCCCCCGGAGCTGGCAACCAGGCGAGGTGGGCGTCTCGAAGCCCGACCACCAGCCCGCTCAGGGAAAACAGGTGCCCCTCGAAGTCTCCGGCCGTGATGGTGTCTGCGGGCAGAACGGTGCCGTTGTCGCTGCCTTGCTCGAGTGCGATACGATAGACCAGCTCGCCCGGTATCACCGGCACGCTCACCTGTCCGACCAAGTGTTCCTGAGCCGGTACCGGGTCGGTCGCGAGGAAGAGCCGGGTCGTGTCGATGGCGGCGACGAGACGGCCGGTTCGGTCGGTGACGCTCAAGCGGAGCCGCACGGGGTAAAGGTGGCCCCGGTCGCTGGGGACCTCGTGCAGGGCGGAGCCGGGTATGGCGTAGGACACATGCAGGAGGCTCTCGCTCGAATCATGGCCCGCCACCACCACGCTGGTGAGGGCATCGAGGTGACGGGCGTACGAGATCTCGTAGCTGTCGGAGTGGGTCCCGATGGCGATGCTGTGGCGCCCCAGCATTCGCTCTTCGGTGAAATACTTCTGCGCTCCCACATTGCTGCTCGACAGCAGGTGCGTATAGACTGGAGAGAAGTCTTCCCGGGTCAGCACCAGCTGATCGGCCCGCTCCGCGTCCGCCGGCGACTCACGATCGCCCCGGATCGCCAGGGATCTTCCGAACCCCAGGATATCGAACACGCTCTCGACCAGCCGGTAGTCGCCGACCTTTTCCCGGGCCACGAAGTGGAACACCAGATCCCCATCCGCTCGCTTGTAATACCAGGATTCGTTGAGCGGCATGCCGGGTGCGTCATAGGAGGCGCGCTCCGTGGGTTCGCCGTGCCGGATGTAGATCACTCCCCGATCGTCGAAATCCGGATTGCCGCTCCGGAATCGCTCGACGATATCGTAGTGCCGGTTGGAGCTGACCAGCTGGAAGTTCTTCCGCGCGTAAAAGATCCGGCGATAATGTTCGCACAGGCGCGCCCCGTCCACGAGCAGGGAGGCCCGGTCGCGCTGCCCCCAGAAACGATGCAGGAAAGCCACCCGCCGGGCCGCGGTGCTGTGATCGAACTCGGCGAGGGCGCTGTCGTTGGCGATGACCTCCAGGTCCTGCCGATACCCGGCCACCGAGGTCGAATCGTCGCTGGCGGCCCCCTCATAGTAGGGCAGCTGCCCGCGGAGGGAGCCGCGGAGAAGCTCGGTTCGCGCCAGCTCGAGCAGGCCCAGTCCCCGGTTGCCACCGCGAACGAGATAGCCGCGGAACGCGGCAGTCGCGGAGTCGATATCCCCCACCTCCCGCTCCACCCGACCCCGGTAGAGCAGCACTTCGGGATTGGCCGCTGCGGAGGTGAGGGCCGCCTGACGCAGCGCCTCGCGGGCCAGGTCGATCTTGATGTTGATTCGCTGGCGTAACGCGGTGGCGGCAAGGTCCACCAGGCCCCGCACGAAGGACGGATCCACCTGCACCGAATGGGCGTAGGCGTTGGCGGCCCGACTCAGGTGATCCTTGCCGAACATGGCCTGGAGGCCCTGTACCAGGGACACCTCGGAATCGCCGATTCGGTCCTCCGCGATGCCGAGGCCGTACCAGCCCCAGGGCCACTGGGGCTGCAGCTCCGTGGCCCACTCGAACTCACCGGCGGCATCGTCGTAGTGCGTCTTGCCCGAGACATCGCCGAGGCGGAGCGCCACGAAACCCAGACGCAGGTGATGCATCGCGTTGTCGCGGTCGGCCTTGGCCACCTCGATGAGCCGCGCTTCGAGGTCGCGCAGGGCGCTGCTGTCTTCCAGGTTCTCCAGCGAGTCGCTGAACCGGGCGATGGCCGCCCGGTCACTCGGCGACTGGGCGCATACGGGCACCGCGGCAAACAACATCAAGCCGGCACCGTAGCGGAGCAGATGGAAACGTGCTGGCATTGTGATTCCGTGTGGCGGGGCCTCGTGTCAGGGGACGTTCGGTCCCGACCCTTCCGCCACACGTTGCAGATAGTGAACGATCCCATCGCGAACGGCGAGCGCATAGGCCCGCTGCCCATCCGGACTGCGCAGCGCCGCCTCCTGGTCAGGCAGCATCATGAAGAGTCCCTCGGTTAGGACCGCCGGCATCCAGGTCGGGCGGACCAGGGCCAGGTCGCCCCGGGCGACGCCCAGGTCGCGAACCCCGAGCCGCTCCACCAGAGCGGCCTGGATCTCCCGCGCCAAGGGGAGGCTCCGCGGATGATTATAGAAAACGCTGGCGCCGCTATTCGTGAAGGGGTTCACCCCATCCGGCAGGGCGTTGTTATGCACCGAGATCAGGAGATCTGCGCCGAGGCTGTCCGCCAGCTTCACCCGCGGCCACAACTCGAGGCTCTGGTCGGCGCTCCGCGTCATGACGACACGGGCGCCTCCCTCCGCCAGCAGGTCGCGGAGCAATAAGGCGACGTGCAGGTTTGCCTCTGCCTCACGGAGTCCGGTCGGGCCGGTGGCCCCGAGCGGGGGGTGTCCCGGATCGACCACGATGAGCAACCCTTCCAGGGGCCGGCCCGCATGAATGGCCGGCGGTCGGTGAACTTCGAAGAGCAGGTCGTTCCGGTCCCACCGGGCACGGTAGCCCCAGACCGGACCGGAGAGGGTCAGGGTGATGGTCAGTTCGTCGGCCGTCTCCTGCTGCCAGCTGATGTCCCGCACGTAAGGGTCAGTCCGACCGTAGCGGGTCCAGTTGGCGTCGCTGACCGCGTTGTAGAGGCGCAGGGTGAGACGCCCCGCGCTCTCCTCCACGCGGAACGGAACGCGCTCCGTGACTGGCACGCGCAGCGTCAGTCGGTCAGGAGCGGGAGTGAGGGTCAGGGACCCCACCGTCCCACGCAAGTCCGCCCCTCCGCGGGGCAGCGGCACTGCATCGGGGGCGGCCACCCACGCCTCCTGCCCGCGCGAGAGGCGCACCCGCAGATCGTCTCCCAGGCGACCGCTGGCCACGACTCGGGTTCCCGTCGGGAAGAACCAATGGTAAGTGGCACCAGGACGCGCCCTCCCGACGGTGAGACTATCGGTAGTCCCGGTTCCAGCGGTATCATCGTTGAATTCCATCAGGTCCGGCACAGTGTCGAGCAGAGCGATGCGCAGGGGCCATCGGACTCGTGCGGTATCAGAGCCGAGGATCGCTTCCACCACGGCTCCGCTGTCCCCACCGGGCGAAGGACCCGGTCCGTGGCCAAGGAACGGCCCCGGATCACTGCCCACGGCCAGCCCGCGAATCGCGCCGGTGTAGCGATCCGCCTCCCGGGGCGCCACCAGGTTGTTCGTGTCTCGATCGAACGCGCGGATTGCGACCGATACCTCCCCCAGCCCTGCATCGGGAGCAAGCGGTACCACCAGACCGCCGGGAAAGCGGACCCGCACCGTAGCACCTTCCGCGGCGCGTATGCTCAGTGGGAGGTACTCTCCGGCCGGCCACCAGACCCGCCCGGCGGGGGTCGCCGAAGCCGAGTCAATCCAGACTCCGCTCGGCGGGGGGATGAACCGCCGCGAGCGTCGGACCGGATAGACCAGCGTGGCGGAGTCTCCCGCGGTCCGAGCGGCGAGGATGAAAGACATGATCGAATCGGCTGGATTCGGCGCGGCCACCCAGGCCAGCCACCCGCCATCGGGCCAGACCCGCACGGGGGCACCGTTCACCGTGAGCTGGGCGAGACCGGTCCCCACGCTGCCGAACAGGAAGATGGAATCGCGGACGTCAACCACGTCCGTCGGAGCGGGGTAAACCACCGCGATCCGTAGCGGGCCCCGCACGAGAGGCACGGGCGGAAGACGGCTCGGCCCCGAGGCGGGTACGGGAGTGCCGGGTGGCACACGAGCGCAGGCTGCGGCGCAGGCGAGAGCAAGGCCGAGCGAGGTTCCGCGGCGCATGGGGTGCAAGGTACACGGGCACCGCGACTTACGGCAGGACATTGGTTGACGCTCCTCGCCGCGATTTCTAGATTCCCTTAGTCGCCCTTCCTTAGTCTAGTTCAGTCTCAGCATGGGGAACCCCGAATCGTCATGCCCACGGCGCGTGCTGGTCGCCACCTTGCAGCCGCATCCGTCCCCCGGACGAGATGATGTCGCCGCCCGTGCCTGACGCTTCCCGGGGAGTGGCAACCGCCGGCGCGACCGTGAAGTGTCCCTCCTGCAACGCGCCGGTGAAGGGGGACCTGCCCTTCTGCGGCCAATGCGGGGCCCGACTCACCCAGATCCGGGCGGCGCACGCCTGCACCCGCTGCGGCCGGCTGAACGATCAAGGCTCGAAGTTCTGCCCCGCCTGCGGCGCGGCCTTCAGCGACACCGGGCCTCAGCCCCAGGTTGCCGCGGCGCCGATCAAGAGCGGACCGACTTCACCGCGACTGGCGCTGCTCGACCGGAGCGGCCAGGTGGCCCAGCATTTTCCGCTGGCGACCGCGGTGACCACGCTGGGTCGGCAGGGAGCGGATATCAACTTTCCGGATGACGACTACCTCTCACCGCTCCACGCACAGTTCCTCTATCTGGACGGGATCCTGACTGTCCGGGACTTGGGCAGCAAGAACGGGACGTGGCTCTATCTCGACGAGCCCCATCGCCTCACCGACGGCGACCTGGTGCTCCTCGGCAGCCAGATCCTCCGCTTCCGCCGACTGGGCTACCCGGGGCCCCGCCCGCCCGAGCAGGACCAGACCCGCCGGTTGGGGAGCCTCACCCCCGCGGCGGATATCGCCAACCTCGCCCAGATCCGGGCGGATGGGAGCCCGCGCGACATCATCACCCTCTCCCCGGGCCGCACGGTTCGGGTGGGTCGCGAGCAGGGTGAGTGGCAGTTTCCGTATGATTCATCCATGAGTGCGCTCCACGCGCTCGTTCGGAGCGAGGATGCGGATTTCGTCCTGGTGGACGCGGGCAGCCGCAATGGCGTGGCGATCGCCGTGCGCGGGGAGCGCCGGGTGTCGCCCAACGCGCGCCTCCTCGCGGGAGACCAGATGCTGAGGGCGGAGCTGGCATGAAGGTCTGCACCACGTGCGGCGCCGAATACGGCGACGAGAAGCTGTTCTGCGAGCGGGATGGCACCCCGCTCCGGAAGTCCGGGGCCGTCAACGATCTGGTCGGGCAGGTGATCGCCGACCGCTACCACATCACGAAGAAGCTGGGCGAAGGCGGCATGGGTCAGGTCTACCTGGCCGAGCACGTGAAGATGGGCCGCCGCTGCGCCATCAAGATCATGATGCCGGGTACGATGAGCGACCCCGAAGCGATCAGTCGCTTCAATCGGGAAGCCGCCAACGCCAGCCGCATCAACCACCCCAACGTCTGTTCCATCTACGATTTCGGCGAGACCCCCGAAGGGCTGATCTACCTCGCGATGGAGTTCATCGAGGGGAGGAGTCTGACCGACCTCCTGCACGAGGTCTCGACCCTGCCGCTCCCCCGCGCGGCCGCGATGATCCAGCAGACCGCCGAGGCGCTGCAGGTGGCCCACGACATGGGGATCGTCCATCGCGACCTGAAGCCCGACAACATCATGGTCACCACCACCCGGGGTAAGGACGTCGTCAAGGTGGTGGACTTCGGGATCGCCAAGGCCATCGGGGGAGATGAGGGGCGGGCGCAGAAGGTGACCAAGACGGGATTCGTGGTCGGCACCCCGGAGTACATGAGTCCCGAGCAGCTCGCCGGCGACCCGGTCGACGGCCGGAGCGACATCTACTCGCTGGGGCTCGTCTTCTATCGCATGCTGACCGGCGCCTCGCCGTTCCCGGCCGACAGCCAGCAGGAGACGATGATCAAGCGTCTCACCGACGATCCCTTGCCCCTGGCGGTGGCCTGCCCCGATGTGAGCTTCCCCCCGGAGGTCCAGCGGGTACTGGACCGGGCCCTGGCCCGAAACCCGAACGACCGGTATCGCAACGCGGGCGATCTCGCCCGCGACGTGCGGGGCCTCGCCACCCGTCTGACCGGCCAGGTCGACGTCGATGCCGGGACCCAGCTGGTCCGGCCCGAGGATCTGCATGGGAGACCCGCGGCGCCTCCGGCCACCCGAGTCGATCCCGCCGCCGCCCAGGCCCGAGCCAAGCCACCGGCCAGCACCGCCCGCGTCAAGGCGCCACCGCCGGCTCCCCCCAAGCGGGGATTGCCGCTGCTCCCGATCGCCGCGGGCATCGGCATCCTGCTCGTTGGTGGCGCGGGGTTCCTGCTCCGGGGTCGGCTGTTCGGCGGAAACGAGGGACCGAATCCGTCTCTCGCCGCAAACACGCCACCCAAGACCGTGCCGGCGCCGGACACGACCAAGACCGTGCCCAGCCAGCCCCCGGCGCCGGTGGACAGCGCCAAGCCTCCGGCCCCCGCGCCATCACAGCCGGCAGGGGGCCGACGAACGGGAACTCCGAGCGAGCAGCCGACGCGCCACTCCGATGGCGGGCAGGTTGGTCGGTCGACCGTCCCGACTACCTCCGCCGCGGTAGTTCTCCCGGAGATCGACGACGTCTTCGAGCCTTCAAAGCGCGAGGCGGCCCGACAGAAGTCGGAGGCGATCTACCACCGCCAGGACGTCTCGGACTCGATACGGGCCATTGCTGCAAACATGGTCGCCGTTGCCTACCAGCAGGACAAGAAGTACGCGGACGCCCTGTCCTGGGCTCAGAAATCCCAGGATCTCCGGGCGACACCGACAGGACAGACCTTGATTGAGCAGCTCCGGCAGCTCGTTCATCCATGAGGTTACGTGCCTAGCGTCCATATCTCCGTCTTCGGCAAGACCGACGTCGGCCGAACCCGCGAGCACAACGAGGACACCTTCCTCGTCGCGGACCTCACCCGCCGGGTGGCGAGCCTCCAGCCTGACGTCCGTGAGCATGAGGTCGGTGCCCGCGGCTCCCTCTTCATGGTCGCGGACGGGATGGGCGGAGCCGCCGCCGGTGAGGTCGCAAGCCGGATGGCGGCCGACCTGGTCTTCACGCACATGACCACGGTCTGGCCGGACGACGCGGAGGTCACCGCGCAGCGCTTCGCCTACCGGATGAAGGAGGCGGTCGATCTCGCGAACAGCCGGATCCACGTCCATGCCCGGGAACATCCCGAGGTGCGCGGCATGGGCACCACGGCCACCGTCGCGGGGATCTTCGGCTCCGACCTCTATCTCGCGCAGGTCGGCGACAGCCGGGCCTATCTCATCCGGAAAGGCGAGATCACCCAGATCACCAAGGACCAGTCCCTCATGCAGCGGCTGGTGGAGGCCGGGGAGATCACCGAGGAAGAAGCCGAGCAGAGCGAGCGCCGGAACATCATCCTGCAGGCGCTCGGCCCCGACCCGCGGGTGAAGGTCGACCTCACCTGGCAACCACTGCGTCGAGGGGACCTCCTGGTCCTGTGCTCGGATGGCCTGTCCGGGCTGGTCAGGAAGGAGGAAATCGCGGAATACGCGGCGAAGGCCGCCGACCTGGCGGACCTCTGCTCCCGGCTGATCGAGCTCGCCAACACCCGGGGTGGCCCGGACAACATCACAGTCATCGCGGCACGCTTCGGTGGCAACGGCCTTCCGGAGCCCGAGGGGGGGGCCCAGGTGGGGCACCAGGTGTATCCCCTCACCGAGGGCGAGGCGACCACGGAGCCGGTGCCGGTCTACACCGGTAGCCCCGCGCCGGTCCCGATCAGTCAACAGCCCACCCAGTCGCGCCGTCTGATCTACGGACTGCTGGCGCTCCTCCTCCTCGCCCTGGCGGCCTTCTTCCTGCTCGGCACCGGATGATCGGTCGCCCGTCAGCGCCATGAAGGCCCAGTTCACCTTTCTCTCGGGCAGCCGCGCGGGCCAGACTGACATTCTCAGTCAGGCCCACATCGCGATGGGTCGGCACCCTGATTCCGAACTCAAGTTCGACCCGGAGAAAGACCTCGACGTCTCCAGCCGACATGCCGTCGCCACATTGGTCGGGGAGCAGTACATCCTGCGGGACATCGGGAGCACGAACGGCACGTTCGTGAACGGCAAGCAGCTGACCAAGGAATGCGCGCTCGCCACCAAGGACATCATCCGGTTCGGCCCGAACGGCCCGCAGGTCGAGTTCACGGCCATCCCCGACCGACGCCCGTCGGGAGCGGGGGCGCCCGCCGAGTCGGCGGGGTCCCGAAGTGGCACACAGGTATTCGGCGGTCAGGAGCAGGCGCGGGCGTCGACCCCACCCCAGGCCCCGCCTCGTCCCACCAAGGATCGTCAACCGGTGGTACCGGCTGGGAGACCGCTGGGCGGCACCACGGCGCGGGTCCGCGTCGAGGTGGCGCGCCAGACGCGAAGGCTCCGGCTGACGGCCGCGGGGCTGCTCCTCCTGCTCGTCGGTGTGTCCGGAGCATATCTGTGGCAGACCCACGAAACGGACCGGCGGTTGGCCGCGCAGCGGCAGGCACTGCTCGGCCAGGTGGACAGCCTGATGCAGCAGATCGGCGATCTCTCGGCCGGGAGCGCCGGACTCCGCGCCGCGCTCGATTCCGCGCAGTTGGCAGCGGAACAGCTCAAGCAGCAACTCGCGGCCGCCCCGAACGACGCCGACCAGATCAATAGCCTCAAGCGGCGTCTCGAGAAGGCCATCCGCCAGCAGCGGACTCTGGCCGGCGCCGCGGCGCTCGATGCCCACGGGATCGCAGCGGCGAACCGGGATGCGGTGGCGATGGTGTGGGTGCAGTTCCCCAACGGGAAGATCTACACCGGGACGGCGTTCGCCGTTCGCTCCGATCCCAACGGCGGGCTCCTCATCACCAACAAGCACGTGGTGAGCGATTCGAACGGAACCCTCGCCTCGCGGATCGGCGTGGTGTTCAACGGCACCAATCAGAACTTTCGAGCCGACGTCGTGAAGGTGCATCCGGGGGCGGATCTCGCGCTCCTGCATGCCTCGGTGCACCGCGGGTTTCCCGTCGTGAAGGCGCTCGCGGACAGCACGCGACCGGACGAAATGGGCGAGCCCGCGGCGGTGCTGGGCTTTCCGCTCGGCCTGGACCTGGCGGGAGGATCGTCCTGGGCGCACGAGGGTGTCGCGGCTACCCTTACCCTGGGCACGGTTTCCCGTACTCTCCCCGACCTTCTCCAGCTGGACAGCTATGGCGCCGAGGGCTCGAGTGGGAGCCCGATTTTCGACCGCAACGGGAGTGTTATTGGCGTCCTTTATGGAGGCCAGACCGGCAGCAATGGCCGGATCATCTACGCCGTACCGGTACGCTTCGTGCACGAACTGCTCGCCGGCGAATAGCGGAGTTCCGGCTCCGTCCATCCAGCCATCTTGTGACGGCATGGGCACTTAGGTGAGATCGGTCACCGCCCGAACGTCACCCAACACACATGATGGGCGCCATGGCTTCCTTCCGGCTCAACCGCCAATCGCGTGGTGCCCTCGCGCGCCTCCCGTCGGAGGCGGCGCTGGGTGGAATCGCGCTTTTCGTGGTTGGAGTCGGAGCTGGCGCCTGGTGGGCACTGAGCCGGATCGACGGGGCTGTCCGGGAGTCGGCAGGGCGCGGCCTGCAGACCGTCCTCGCGGAATCCCGCGAGGCGGTGCACCACTGGGCCACCCGGCAGCAGGCGGAGGCCGCGACCATGGCCGCCACGAAGGGGCTGGCGGGAGTCGTGGACCAGCTCGCCATCGCTCGCGCTCGGACCGGGACCGCGGAGGCTCCGTCCGGGGACGCCTACCGCCTGCTGGAAGGGGCGATCCGCGCCAACGACCTCGAAGGGTTTTGGATCATCGACGGAGACGAGACCACCCTCACCCGCTGGCCCGATTCGCTCCCGGCAAGCCTGCCGCGGTTCATGACCCCGGCTCTGGAGCGGGCCATGGATGGGCTGCCCTCGTTCAGCCCCTTCCCGGGAGACACGGCGCACGTGCCGCGCCTCGCTGCGTTCGCGCCGATCCGGGACGCGAGCGGAATCACCACCGCGGTCCTCGTCACCTCGCTGGCCTCGCAGCGCGAGTTTGCCCGGCTGACCGAACAGAGCCGCAACCGCGCCTTGGGCCACGCCTATTTCTTCGATCGCGCCGGCCGCCTGCTGGGGAGTGGCGATCCAACCAGTGACGACACGGCCGGGACGCCGCTCGTCGTGCCGGGCACCGGGCGCCTGACCGAGATGGCGCAGTCCGCCATTCACGGCAACGCCGGCCTCGACCTCCGCGGATACCTCAACCATCGCGGCATCTCGGTGGTCGGCGCCTGGGAATGGGACGATCAACTGGGCCTCGGCCTGGCGGCCGAAAGCGAGGCCGGCGAGGCGTATCACGTCCTCGACGTCGCGCGGAGCGCGCTGCTCGGGGCGCTCCTGGTCACGCTGGTGCTCTTTACGGCGGTGCTGGTGATGCTCCGCCAGTCGAAGCACCGAGCGGTCACACTGTCGGCGCTGCAGCGCCGGCTGGCAGCCGTGCTCGAGACCACCACCGATCCGGTGTGCTTCGCGGACCGCGAAGGCCGCGCCATCTATCTCAACGAGGCCGGGCGGCTCCTGCTCGGCGGCCAGACGCCGGACGGCCGTCCCGAGGCGGCCGCGGGTTGGGCGCGGGTCCTGCTCCGGCCGCAGACGCTGGCGGCCGCCGCCGAGGCGGGAACCTGGAGCGGAGAAGCGACGCTGCTCACGGCCGATGGGCGCGAGGTCACCTTCTCGCAGGTGATCATCTGCCATCGCAACCCGGCCGGGGAGGTGGAGTTCTACTCCACGATCGCGCGCGACATCAGCGAGCGGAAGCGCTTCGAGCGCCGCCTGGCCGAGGAGAAGGAGCGTGCCGAGGTTACGCTTGGCTCCATCGGGGACGCCGTTGTCCGGACCGATGCCAGGGGCATCATCGAATACCTGAACCCGGTGGCGGAGCAGCTCCTCGGATCCCGCAACAGCGAGCTGATCGGCCTCCCCATCGCCAACGTGCTCTCGCTGGTGCATGAGACCACGCGGGAGCCGCTCGAGAATCCGATCGAAACCTGCCTCCGGGAGAAGCGGGTCATTGGGCGCTCCAATCTCTCCCTGCTGGTCCGGCCCGATGGACGGGAGTTCGCCATCGACGACAGCGCCGCCCCGGTCACCAATCGAGAGCGCGAGGTGATCGGCGCGGTCCTCGTCTTCCATGACGTGAGCCGGGCGCGGACCCTGGCGCGCCAGCTGGCGCATCAGGCCAGCCACGACTTCCTGACAGGGCTCGTCAACCGGCACGAGTTCGAGCGCCGGGTTGGCCGCGCGATCAGTCGTGCGCAGCAGGAAGGCGTGCAGCACGCCCTCTGCTTCCTCGATCTCGACCAGTTCAAGGTGGTCAACGATACCTGCGGCCATGTAGCGGGCGACGAGTTGCTGCGCCGACTGGCCAACGAGCTGCTCAAGAAAGTGCGCCGCCGCGACACCCTGGCCCGCCTGGGGGGCGACGAGTTCGGCGTCCTGCTCGAGCATTGCCCACCCGGCCAGGCCACCCGCGTGGCGCACGATCTGCTCGAGACGGTCCAGGAGTTTCGTTTTGCCTGGGAAGGCCAGCCCTTCGCGCTCGGCGTAAGCGTGGGAGTGGTACCGATCACCACCGAAACCGAGAGCCTTGCCACGGTCCTCCGGCACGCCGATGCGGCCTGCTACGCGGCCAAGGAGCGCGGCCGCAACCGGGTGCACTTCTACGAGCCCAACGACGCGGTCCTCGCCCTGCGCCAAGGGGAGATGCAGTGGGTCACCAGGATCACCTCCGCGCTCGAGGAGCACCGGTTCCGCCTGTTCGGCCAGGCGATCCTGCCCCTGAGCCCGCACCCGGGCGAGCGTCCCCGCGTCGAGGTCCTGCTGCGGTTGGTCGAGCGGGACGGCACCCTCATCGCGCCAGGCGCCTTCATCCCCGCCGCCGAACGGTACGGCCTGATGGGGGCGGTGGACCGCTGGGTGCTGCGCGAGGTAATGTCCCTGTACGGCCATCAGCGCGGCAACGGCATGCGGCCCATCGCGTCGATCAACCTCTCGGGCGCCTCACTCGGCGACCCCGGCATGCTCGCCTTCGTGCGCGATCAGCTCGACCGGTACGACCTGCCGCCCGAATCGCTCTGCTTCGAGATCACCGAGACCGCGGCGATCGCCAATCTGGCCCAGGCCGCGCACTTCATCCGGGAGCTGAAGGCGCTCGGATGCTGGTTCGCCCTGGACGACTTTGGGAGCGGGATGTCCTCGTTCGCCTACCTGCAGAGCCTGCCGGTGGACTTCCTCAAGATCGCCGGAGCGTTTCTGCGGCACATCGACGCCGACCCGGTGGAGTACGCGATGGTGGAGGCCATCAACCGAGTCGGGCACGTAATGCACCTCAAGACCGTGGCGGAAGGGGTCGAGAATCTCCAGACGCTCGACACCCTCCGCGCCCTCGGCGTCGACTATGCGCAGGGATTCGCCATCAATGAGCCATCCCCGATGGAGGACCTGGCCGCCTTCGGCAGTCGCGCCGCTATCGCAGTAGGAGCGCACCCACGCCAAGCATCCCTGCCAGCAGCACCGCGCACGCGACCAACCATCGTCCGAGATCCCGGCTGAGCCGGTCGAGGGGAGCCAGGCCGGTCGCCGCGGCCTGCGGCCCCCACGCCCCGCCGGGGCGAACCCGCCGGTAGAACCGTTCCAGCACCTCCGGGCGCTCCGGCTGGGTCCAGAGCATTACGGGAACCCAGACCGCCATCGTGCCCAGGGCCGTCCACGCGATGCGGGCCCCGAAGGTGGCGCCCTCGAAGCCCGGCCAGAAGCTGACCAGCGCGAATACCGGCGACGCCGCCATGGCCGCAATTTCGGCCCAGGCATTGATGCGCCACCAGAACCAGCGCAACAGCAGCACCAGCCCCGGACCATTGCCGATCAGGATCAGGAAGCGAAAGACCTGACCGACATCATCCATGAAGAACGACAGCGTGGCCGCGAGCAGTGTGAGCACCACCGACGCCAGACGGGCGGCGGCGAGCAGCTTGCGCTCATCGCGCACCCTGGCAAAGCGTCCGTAGAGATCGTTCACCAGATAGCTGGCGCCCCAGTTGATCTGGGTCGAGACGGAGGACATGAAGGCGGCGACCAGGCTCGCGAAGACCAGGCCCAGCACTCCGGGCGGGAGATAGCGCCGCATCAACAGAGGGTAAGCCAGCTCCGGGTCCTTGAGCCCGGGGAGAAGCACCAGCGCGGCCAGGCCGACCAGAACCCACGGCCAGGTGCGCACCACGTAGTTGAGGACGTTGAACAGGTGCGAGGCACGTGCGGCTTCCCGCTCGTCGGCCGTGGCGGAGAGCCGCTGGACGAACATTCCCCCCCCGTCGCTGTTTCGGAACGCCCACCACTGGATGAACAGGTATCCCAGCATGGTGCTCAGCGGCAGCAGCGCGTCTTCCCCATGCGGCACCAGCTGGAGGTGGGCTCCCTGGCCGGCGGCCCGGAGGTCTGCGGTGAGCGCATGGAGCCCGCCTACCTCGCGGAGCGCGTACCCCATGACGAGGAGGGCGCCCAGCATGGCCAGGATGTACTGCAGTAGATCGGTGACCACGACCCCCCAGAGGCCGGCCACGGCGGTATAGGTGAGCGTCACAACGACGATCGGCATCAGCGCCCAGAGGCGGGGGTCGCCGGGAAGTCCGTGCAGCCCCTCGAACAGGCCGAGCCCGGCGGCCACCTTCCGGAGGGCGAGCATGGCGTAGCCGATCGAGATGCAATTGAGGGGCACGGCGAAGAGGAAGGCGCGGAACCCCCGGAGGAAGGCTGCCGGAGGCCCGTCGTACCTGAGCTCGATCAGCTCCAGATCGGTCACGACGCTGGCGCGCCGCCAGAGCTTGGCCAGCATCACCGCCAGCAGCACGTGGGCAAAGGCGAAGCACCACCACTCCCAGTTGCCCGCCACGCCCGCCCGGGCCACGCGCCCGGCCACGTAGAGCGGGGTATCGACGTTGAACGTCGTCGCCGCCATGGAGGTCGCCGCCAGCCACCACGGAATGGCCCGGCCGCCCACGAAGAACTCCGCCAGGTTACGCGCGCCCCGGCGCGCGACCCAGAGCCCGAGCGCCAGACTCATCGCGATGTATGCGCCGACCACTACCCAGTCGAGCGCCGTCACCGCTGCATCCGGCGGGCGATCCACCGCGACACCGCCTCCTGCATGAGCGGCTGACGATGCCACGCGCCCAGGATGGGGCACTCCCCCGGCAGCTCACGCGCGAGGCGCGGATGCCCGAACAGCACCAGCAGCACCGCACGGGGCAGAACCGCCGCCAGCCGGGCCCGCGTCTCCGGCGAGAAGCCCGCCCGCCCCTTGGCGGCACGCGGCTCGGCGAAGGCCAGCACCACCAGCTTCCCGCCGTGGTGGTCTACGATGCGCTCCCGCCCGAGGGCGCGCCGCACCAGGTCGCTCGGTCCGGGT
>Ga0335077_10004579_pt1 | contig 16874 bp, 13 predicted proteins | sample Lox_Sample_31_FD_207151 | JGI IMG/M metagenome (GOLD analysis project Ga0335077, IMG submission 207151) | Soil microbial communities from Loxahatchee National Wildlife Refuge, Florida, United States - Lox_Sample_3.1 | ecosystem: Environmental > Terrestrial > Soil > Wetlands | place: USA...
CCCCCGCGCAGCCGGTTGCGCACGATCCGGAAGCCGGAGCGCTCGATCAAGGTCGCGGCGCATTGCGGGCAGCGCGTGTTCTCCCAGCGGCCGACGCGTCCGGGGAGATTTCCCGCGTAGACGTAGCGCAGGCCCTCCGCGGCGCCGATCTCCGCGGCGCGAAGGAGCGTCGCCACCGGGGTCGCGCCGCGGTCGTTCATCTTGTAGTCGGGATGGAACGCCGTGACGTGCCACGGAATGTCGCGCGAGACCGAGGCGACGAACGCCGCCGTCCGGCGCAGCTCGTCGTCCGAGTCGTTGAACTCCGGAATGACGAGCGTCAGCACCTCGAGCCAGATTCCCCGCTGGTGGATGCCCGCGATCGTCTCCAGGACGTTCCCCAGCACGCCGCCCAGCTGGCGATAGTGCTTGTCGTCCATCGACTTCAGATCCACCTTGTAGAAATCCACCCAGGGGCGGATGTAGTCGAGCACCTGCGGCGTGCCGTTGCCGTTGGAAACGTAGGCCGTGTAGAGGCCTCGCCGGCGCGCCTCGCGAAACACCGCGACGGCCCATTCCGACGTGATGAGCGGCTCGTTGTAGGTCGAGACCACGGTCGGCGCGCCCGCCTCGACGGCGAGGTCGGCAATTTCCGACGCGTCGAGGTCCCGCGGACGGCCCACGGCTTCGGGATCCCGAATCGACTGCGAAGTGAACCAGTTCTGGCAGTACGCGCAGTGCAGATCGCAGCCGAGCATCCCGAAGGACAGCGCGTCGGAGCCGGGCAGCGCGTGGAAGAAAGGCTTCTTCTCGATCGGATCGCACTGGAGCGCTCCGACGTAGCCCCAGGGCACCCGGAGCTCGCCCGCGTCGTTGAAGCGCACGCGGCAGACGCCCTCGCGCCCTTCGGGGAGCGGGCAGCGGTGGCCGCACGAAAGACAGCGCAGCCGGCCGTCGGGGAGGCGCTCGACGAGCTCCGGCGCGGCGGCGACCGTGCGATCCGCGAGGGCCGCGGCGAGCGGAGAGGGTGACGGGCGGTTCGCGAAATCGCTCATCGGCATCCGGGTGTTAACGCATTGTCTCGCAGGGGAATGCCCGAAGGTGCCGGTGCGTTAGGATGCGCCGTCGATGCCCTATCGTCGCATGCTCGTTCTGTGCGCGATCGCCGCCGCCTGGACGGCGGCCGCCGCCGCTCAGACGCCGAGCCCGACGCCGACTCCCACGCCAACCGGGACTCCCTCCACGCCGACGCCCACGGGAACGCCCCCCACGGCGACGCCCACGCCCACGCCGGCCCAGGCGCCCAACACGACCCCGACCGGCCAGAACTGGACGACCACCAATGGCGTCAGCGTCACGGGGACGCGGATGGCGCGCCAGGATGGTTCCACCTGGTTCATGACGCCGGCCAACGACCAGATCATCAAGTTCGACGGCACGACAATGACCGAGTGGCCGATCCGGGACAACAACAACCTCGGCGCCAATCCGGTCGACTTCGTCCTCGAGAACGGGATCATGTGGTTCATCGAGAACGGCGAGAGCGAGATCGACGCTGGCCAGTCGATCGTCGCCCGCTTCGACACGAACACCGGGGAGCTACGGGAGTACGTCTTCCCCACCTCCCAGCCGTCCGGTTTCTACCGCGCGCCCGACGGAAAGATCTGGGTGGCGCAATCGGCCGGCGTCCTCGAGTCGCTCGACACCAACACGTTCGAGGTCGTGGACTATCGCGCCTCGCCGCCCTACTTCTCCGGAAACCAGGCGGTCGGTCCGGACGGCGCGCTCTGGATCTCGGACTTCGGCCTCAATCGCCTCATCCGGCACGATTTCACCGACAACTCCGAGAAGGCCTGGACGCTCTTCGATCCGACGCAGTTCATCCTCGACGTGTCGGACATGAAGTTCGACGAGAACGGCTTCCTCTGGCTGACCGAGCTGTCGGGCAACCGGGTGGACCGATTCGACATCAACACCGGGGAGCTGCGCTCCTGGATCGGCTTCAACCGGCCCCTCCACTTCGACCTCTACGGCGGGAACCTCTACGTCACCGAGCAGACGGGCGGGAATGGCGTCGTCGCCATCCTGGATCCCCGCCTCGCGCCCTACACGGTCACGACGATCACGCCGGTGGACCTCGCCGTGGCGCCGCTCACGCGGCCGAACGGCTCGTTCCGCGATTCCGTCATCACCCCCGTCACATTCACGCCGACCAACGCGGCCTTCGCTTCGACCGACCTGACGGCCGACGTGACGGTCCCCGGATTCCTGTTCATCACATGGGCCAAGCCGAACGCCTACGGCCTCGTCGTCGACGGCGGCGGGTTCTGGGTGGGCTCGGACGGGTTCCTCGTGCACTTGATTCCGCAGACCCTCGGGGGCCCGACGGATCTGACCGTGCCGATCGCCCTCCAGATGGGCTCGCCGCCGGCCGACTCCGTGCGCGTCGATCTGACGCTCTACAACAAGGGCAGCACGGCAATGTCGGGCACGGCCTACTTCCAGTATTCCCCGGGCGCCTACCCGTACAGCGTGGGATTCGACGTCCCCGCGGGCGGCACGACGGTGCTCCCCGACGCGTTCGTCGGAGCCTCGACGATCACGGGGATATCGCTCGGGTCCGTCCGGTTCCAGGTGACGACCGGCCAGGCCACCGATCTCTTCGCGTCCGCGCGCTCCGTGCGCGCCGTCGCGAACAACGGTTCGTACGGCTTCTCGCTGCCGGCGCAGGCGGCCTCCGAGACGCTCGGGGTCGGGACGACGCGCCTGCTCTTTACGGGAGCGCGTGACGGAGACGCCTCGACATTCGGCTTCTTCTCGCCGACCGGCGGAACGGCGACGGTCGACCTCATCGCCGCCGACGGCACGGTGCGCGCCTCGACATCGGTCCACGTCGAGAGCAACGTGCTCGAGACGCACAATCCGGCGGCTTCGCTCTTCGGTCTCGGTGCCGAGACGGGCGACGTGCTGCGGGTCACCGTGACCGACGGTGTCCTGCAGCCCTGGATCCTGGTGCAGGACGGAATCACTCGCGACGTCGCCATCTCGCTGCCGGTGAATCCGACGGCGGACGCCGTCATCCCGAACGTCTCGAGCATTCCGATCGGGTCGCGTCTCTGGACGTCGGGACTCCAGATCTTCAACCCGGCGCCCGGCAGCTCGGCGACCGTCGAGGCGACCTACTACCCGATGGGCGGGTCTCCGACCACCGCCTCCGTGTCGCTCCCGCCGCAGGGATCCGCCTTCTTCGACGACGTCGTCTCGGAGCTCTTCGAGGCGCCTCCGGGCCAGGGTGCCGTCGTGCTCACGTCGAACGTCCCCGTGGCGATCTCGTTCCGGAACACGGCCCGCAATCTCGACGACGGCAGCGAGTACGCATGCCAGAGCCCGGCGGTCGACGGCGCGGCCTCGGTCGGGTCGGGCGGCGCGACGGCAATCGGCGTCGAGCAGACGGCCACGCGCCACACGCACCTGCTCCTCTTCAACCGGGGAACCGCGGGGACCGTCACGATCCACGGCACCGACGCCTCCGGCGCGCCGCTCGGGCCGATTTCCGTGACGATCGGCGCGAACGCCGCCTCCCGGCTCAATTCCGTGCTCGCCGCCCTCGGCGCGCCCGCCACGACGACCGCAGGCACGATTCGCGTCGACGCCTCGGCGGGGATGCGGCTGTACGCCCAGACCGTCGACGTGGATGGCGTCACCGGAGACACGGACCTCGTCAACGTCCGGTAGGCGTTGAGCGCTGAGGCCGATGCCGTGAGCGACGCCCCCTCGTCCGCCGGGGCCGCCACCGGAATCCGGACCGTCGTGCGCGGATCCGGGATCTACCCCGCCGAGAGCGTCGTCACCAACGATCGCCTCTCGCGCCTGATGGACACGACCGACGAGTGGATCGCCCAGCGCACGGGCATCCGCGAGCGGCGATTCGCGCGGAAGGGAACGTCTTCGGCGGATCTCGGGATCGAAGCCGCGCGGCGGGCGCTCGAGGACGCGCGGCTCGGGCCGGCCGACATCGACTTCATCGTGTTCGCGACCATGACGCCCGCGCACTACTTCCCGGGCAACGGCGGCCTGCTCGCGGCGGGCCTCGGTCTCGCGACGACCCCCGCCCTCGACATCCGGATGCAGTGCGCCGGTTTCCTCTCGGGACTCCAGGTCGCCGACGCCTACATCCGCTCGGGTGCCGCGCGGCGCGTGCTGCTCGTGGGCGCGGAGTGCCATGCGGCGTTTTTCCCGTGGACCGAGGCCGACTGGGCGATCCTCTTCGGCGACTCGGACGCGTCTCCGTCCGACGCGTCCTACGCCTGGGGGACGGCGCACCGGGACCGGGCCGTCATCTTCGGCGACGGCGCGGGCGCCTTCGTGCTCGAAGCGAGCGAGGCGTCCGACGGGCGCGGGTTTCTCGGGTTCGAGATGCGGACCGACGGGACGCAGTGGGACAAGTTGTACGTTCCCGGCGGCGGCTCGGCCAGCTTCCCCTACTTCTCGCCCGCGATGTTCGCCGACAACGGGACGATCCCGATCGTCGAAGGGCGCCAGGTCTTCCGCCTCGCCACGACGGCTCTGCCGCAGATCGTGCGCGAGATTCTCGAGCGCCACGGCCTGCGCCTTGCGGACCTGGATCTCCTGCTGATGCACCAGGCCAACCTGCGCATCAACGAGGCCGTCCAGAAGGCACTGGGGCTTCCCGACGAGAAGGTCTACAACAACATCCAGAAGTACGGGAACACGACCGCGGCGACGCTGCCGCTCGTCTTCCACGAGGCGCGGCGCGAAGGGCGCGTGCGCGCGGGCGACCTCGTCGTGTTCGCGGCGCTCGGGGCCGGGCTTCACTGGGGGGCGGGGCTGCTGCGGGTCTAGCGACTGAGGACCGAGGACTCGCGGGGCTCGAGCCACGGGAGTCCTCGGTCTCTGGTCCCCGGTCGGGGCTCTTCCCTCCCCTCAAGGAATCGTGAGATCCGCCGACCCTCCGGCGCTCGCTCCTATACTCCCGATCTCGAATCGAGGAGGTGGGAAATGAGGACCTCAATCGTCGGGATCGCCGCAACGTTGGTTCTCGCCGGCGCGGCGGGAGCCTTCGGGCAATCCGCGGCGCCCGCCCCGGAGCCCACGCCGGCCGCCACTCCCGAGGCTCCCGAGCCGGCCCCTCCCTGGCGGCCGCCGGAAGGATCCACGATCATCAACCTTCCCTCGGCCGACACCAACCCGGCCGGTTCGTTGCAGTTCAACATCGGCCATCGCTTCTCGGAATCGGTGCAGAGCGACACGCACTCGTTCTTTTCCTTCTTCTCGCCGGCTCAGGTCAACCTGGGCATCTCGTACGCGCCCTTGCGCGGCGTCGAGACGGGGATCTTGCGCGGCGAGTCGCTCGAGGACTACGAGTTCTGGGGCAAGTGGAGCTTCTTCGCGCCGGCCGACGGTCCGTTCCACGCGGCCGTGCGGGCGGGAGTCGACTGGCGGACGGCCCGCAGCTTCACCGGCGACCCGCTTCAGGACAATCGCTCCACCGTCTTCGCACAGGGGATCCTCGCGTTCACGATCGCGCAGCGCATCCGCGTCACGGCCGTCCCGACCTATCTTTCCCGCGCCCCCGTCACTTCGGCGGACGGCTTCACGACGCTCTACCCGCGGGACGTCTTCAACGTCCCCGTCGCCGTGACCGCCTCGATCACGCGCTCGATCAACGTCCAGGGCGAGGTCGTCCCGCGGCGCGAAGGCGCCTCCGGCGTCGGCTGGATCGCGGCGGTCGAGAAGACCGTGCTGCGGCACCGGTTCTCCTTCACGGTGGGCAACATCCGCGCGATGACGGTGGACCAGTACAGCCTCTACAACTCGATCCAGCTCGCGTCATCGCACAAGGCGTACTTCGGCTTCAACATCGTCCGGCTCTGGAAGTTGAACTGACGCGGGCGGGTCGCCGCGAGGGCCGCCCCTGCGCGCCGGCGGCGCCGGCCTCCAGCCGAGACGCCGCTACGAGAACCGGAGAATGCCGAACCGGTCGGGCCGGTGGAAGTCGGGCGGGTCGGCGCCCGTCGGGCTCCAGGCCGAGTACTCGTCGCCTTCGGAAGCGCTGCGATCGATGCGGTAGAAGTTCGCCCGCCAGGCTCTGGCCGGATCGCCGCCGAGCGGTACCAGCGGGATCGTGATCCGCGCCGACCAGCGGTCGGGGCGCCGCGTCACCCGCGCGCGAAAGCCCGGACAATTCCAGCCAACGTCGACGCGCATGCTTTCGCGGCGGCCTTCCGGCGACTCGACGCGGGCGTCGAAGAGCGCGCCCAGCGGGTTCACCTCGAACTCGTAGTACACCGACGGCGAATCGTGCGGGGCGAGGAAGATCTCGAAGACGTCCTCGGTCCAGAGCGCGTCGTCCCGGCGGGTCCGCGTCGCCACGACGCCCGCGTCCCGCCCGTCGAACCGCACGAGGAGCTCCCCGGCGCGCCGCGCCACGCGCACCGCGGTCGGGAGTCGCGGTGCCGCGCCGTTTCGCGCGTCGACGAGACGCAGCGCGGAAAGCCCGACGAGACGCCCGGTCGGACCGATCGAAGGGACGGCGTGCTCCGGCCGCGGCGGCGCCGGATCCGTCACGCGCCCGCGGGCCGCCTGGGGAACGGGATGCCCAGCTCCGTCAGCCACGCTTGCGCGCGCGCCAGAGCCTGATGCTCCTTGAACTGAAAGAACCGCGCCTCCTCCTTCGGATAGCGCAGGAGCGCGTGGCGATAGGCGGCGGTGGAGCCCGCGCCCTGAAGCGCCGCGGCGAGATCCCGCCGGCACGCTGCGTCCTCGCATTGGCCGAGAAACGCCTCGAGGTCCCCGAGGCTCCGCTCGCCCTGGTCGCGCGGCAGCGCCACGTACCGCGGATCGGCCGACATCCTGGCGTGCCTCTCGCCGTCGCGCACGAGAACCTGCTCGACGTCGCCCGTCTCGCGGTCGAAGAAGTGCGTGATCTGGTGGGAGCGACTCTCGAACCCGACGATCAGGCCCTCCCAGTCGATCCGCGCGGCCATCAGGCCGCCCCGCAGGGCTGCGGCATAAACCGGTATGATACGAGGTTGCCATGTCTGTGAAGAAGATCTCCACTTTCGACGACTGGATCGACGCGTTCCGCGCCTGGCAGAAGGACATCGGCCTCCGGCTGCCGAAGCACGGCGACTACGAGTTCGAGGCCAAGTATGGGGACCTGAAGACCGACGAGATCGAGTTCGGCGACTTCGCCGGCCAGCGAAAGTGGGAGCGCGTGACCCAGATCCCGCAGCAGCCGATCCGAGACGCGCTCCTCAACCTCATCGTGTACCAGGGCGATACGGAGTTCGCGTCCGTGGAGCAGCAGCGCAACCTCCTCGAGACGTCGCCGTCCGACTACGACACCGACAGCGTCTGCCGGATCATGACCGAGGAGATGCGCCACGGCTGGCAGATGTGCCACCTGCTCGTGAACCACTTCGGCGAGACGGGGAAGGTCGAGGCGCGCAAGCTCCTCGAGCGGCGGTCCTGGCAGAACAACCGCCTGCTCGGCTCCTTCAACGTGGACGTGGACAACTGGGTCGACTTCTTCACGTACACCGAGTTCGTGGACCGCGACGGCAAATTCCAGCTCAACATGCTCTCGACCTCCTCCTTCGCCCCGCTCGCGCGGTCGATGGGGCCGATGCTCCGGGAGGAGGGATTCCACCTCGGCACCGGGCACATGGGCCTTCAGCGCATCGCGAAGGCCGGGCATCTGCCGGCACCGCTCCTCCAGAAGTACGTCAACAAGTGGATCTCGACGGCCTACGACCTCTTCGGCAAGGATTCGTCCTCGTCGGCGGAGTGGTTCTACGTCTGGGGTCTCAAGGGCCGCTACGACGAAGCGCGACAGACGGCGGAGCCCGACAAGGCGCACCTGAACGAGTTCTCGAGAGAGCTCTACCGCCAGGAGGTCGAGAAGCTGCTGGAAGGGATCAGCAAGCATCTCGCACCGGGCACGCCTCCCCTCGTGGCGCCGGACCTGAAATTCCATCGCGCGATCGGCGAGTTCGCCGGACAGACCTGGTCCGTTCGCGGCGAGATGCTCGAGCCGGACGCCTATCGCCTGCACCTCGACGACGCGCTCCCGAACGAAGACGAGAAGAGGCTCGTCGCGGACCTGATGCGCGAGCCGGACTGGATCGCGCCGCGCGACTCCGTCACGACTTCCTGATCGCCGCACTCCGGATTCGACGCCGACTCCTCGCCTGGTTCGACCGCGAGAAGCGGCGCCTGCCCTGGCGGGGCACCCGCGACCCGTACCGGATCTGGGTCTCGGAGGTCATGCTCCAACAGACCACCGTCGCGGCGGTGCGCGGGCGGTACGCAGGATTCCTCCGCCGCTTTCCGGACATCCCCTCTCTGGCCCGCTCCCGCGAGGACGCGGTGCTCTCAGCCTGGTCCGGCCTCGGCTACTACGCCCGCGCGCGAAACCTCCGGAAGGCGGCGCGCGAGATCGTGCGAAGGCACGGCGGCGCCCTCCCGGCGGACCCGGCCGCGCTGCGCCGGCTCCCCGGCTTCGGGGACTACATGTCCGCGGCCGTGGCTTCGATCGCCTTCGGCCGGCCCGAGCCCGCTGCCGACGCCAACGTCACGCGGGTCGTTTCGCGGCTCTTCGCGCTGCCGGGACGCGCGGGCACCGCCCGGCACCGCGCCGCCGTGCTCGCGCGCGTCGCGGAAATCCTTCCAGCCGATCGCCCGGGCGAGACCACCGCGGCGCTGATGGACCTCGGCCAGGCGATCTGCGTGCCGCGCCGTCCCGACTGCGCGCGCTGCCCCCTCGCGGAGGACTGCGCAGGCCGGCGGAGCGGCCGGCCCGAGTCCTATCCCCGGCGCTCGAAGAAGCCGCGCGCGGTGCGGGTCGCGCTCGCGGCCGCGGTCCTGCAGCGCCGCGGACGGGCGCTCCTCCTGCGCCGCCTCAACGGATTCCTCGCCGGGATGTGGGAGTTCCCCTGCGGACCGGCCCGTCCCGGGACTGCCCGCGCCGCGCGGGCGCGGCTCTCGCGGGTCCTCGCGGCCCACGGCCTGGCGAGAGAAGCCGAGGCGGCGGCGCACGTCCGTCACACGGTCGTCAATCGCCGGCTCGAGATCGAGATCTTTCGAGCCCGCGGGCAGCCGCGCCGCCGGCCCGGGGCGCCGCCGATGCGCTGGTTCACGCCCCGCGACCTCGATCGGGCCGCCATACCGACTCTGACCCGCAAGATCGCGCAGTCCGTGGGTTTTCTCCCGGCCGCAAACCGGCGTAAACTGTAGCCATCTTGAGCGTGGCCGGGATCCTCGCGTTATCCCTGTGGGCGCTCGTGGCGCCGCCCGTCCCCACGCCGCTTCCCCGACTGACCTTGCGCGACGGCAGGGTCTTCGAGCTGACGGGGCCGCCGCGAACCGAGGCCGGGCACGTCATTTTCACCACCAGGGAGGGGAAGACCTACTCTCTCCCCGCGTCGGAAGTGCAGTCGTTCGTCGACGTGCCGCCCACGCCCACGCGCCCGCCGAAAACGTACAACCAGGAGGACTCTCGGGCGCTCGGCGCCATCGCGCGGCAGGAGCGGGCGAAGACCGGAAAGTCGACGGTCCTCAGTTCCCAGCCGGCGTCGACACCTCCGCCCGGGACCAGGACGGCGGCTCCGAAGAAGACGACCACGCACGCACCGAAGAAAATGACGCCGACCCGCACGCCGACGCCTCCCGCTCACTGAGGCGGCGTTCCCGGCGCCGGCGCGTCCAGGACCTGTCGGATCTTCCGCGCGAGGGCGTCCGCCTCGAACGGCTTCTGAAGAAACTCGGTCCCCGGCGCGAGGGCTCCCCGCTCCGCGATCGAGGAATTCGTGTAGCCGGACACGTAGAGCACCCTGAGCCCCGGAGAGGAGGCGAGCAGCTCCGACGCGAGCTGCGGCCCGCTCCGCCCCGGCATGATGACGTCGGTGACGAGAAGCCGCACACGGTGGCGATTCCGCTCCCACACGTCCGTGGCTTCCTCGGCGCCGGCTGCCGACAGCACGTGATAGCCGAGCGCCTCGAGCTGCCGCGAGAGGAGCCGCCGCACCGCTTCCTCGTCCTCGACGAGAAGAAGCGTCTCCGATCCGCCCACCGGGGATGACGCCACGGGCCTCTCGGCCCGCGGCGCGAGACCCGCGACGCGCGGCAGGGAGACGTGAAAGGTCGTCCCGCGTCCCACCTCGCTCTCGACCCAGATCTCGCCGCCGCTCTGCGTCACGATGCCGTAGACCGTCGCGAGACCGAGGCCGGTCCCCTTTCCCTGTTGCTTCGTCGTGAAGAAGGGCTCGAAGATCCGGCGCCGCGTTTCGGCATCGATGCCGGATCCCGTATCCGAGACCGACAGGTGAACAGCCGGCTCCCCGGCGGCCGCCGCGATCACGCCGGGACGCCGATCGGAGTTGCGGGTCTCGATCCGCAGCTCGCCCCCGGAGGGCATCGCATCCCGGGCGTTGACGGCGAGGTTGACGAGGACCTGCTCGATCTGGCTCCGGTCGGCTCGCACGGCTCCCAGGTCGGGCTCGAGGCTGGTGACGAGACGGACGTCCTCGCCGATCAGTCGGCGCAGCATCTTGGTCGCATTCGACACCACTGCGTTGAGGTCGAGAAGCGCCGGCTCGAAGACCTGCTTGCGGCTGAAGGCGAGAAGCTGCTGCGTCAGGGAGGCCGCCCGCTCGCCCGCACGCTGGATCTCCTCGACGTCCGGCCGGCGGGGATCGTCGGAGTCGAGCTGGTCGAGCAGAATGCCGCCGTAGCCGAGAATCGTCGTCAGCAGGTTGTTGAAATCGTGGGCGACCCCTCCCGCCAGCCGCCCGATGGCCTCCATCTTCCGCGACTGAAGCAGCTGCTCTTCGAGCTGGCGGCGCTCCGTCACGTCGCGCGCGATGCCGACCGTGCCCGCGAGCATGCCCCGCTCGTCCCGAATCGGAGTCTTGATCATGTCGAAGATCCGCGGCTCGCCACCGGGCCCGGGCATCTCCTCGACCGAGTGAATGCTCTCGCGGCGCTCGAGAGCGAGGCGATCCGACTCCTCGAGTCTTGGCGCCACTTCGGGCCCGAAGAGCTCGCGGTCGGTGTGGCCGACGAATTCCCGGCGCGCCCTCCCGAGAAAGCGCGCGAACGATTCGTTGACGGCGTTGTAGCCGCCGCGCTCGTCCTTCAGCCAGGCCAGATCCGGGATGTTGTTGAGGAGCGCCTCGAGCCGTCCGACCGAGAGCCGGAGCGCATGCTCGGCCCAGCGCCGCTGGACGTCATGGCCGATTCCCCGCACGACGACGCGGCCGAACTCGCGCGCGCGCATGGCTCCGAACTGGATGACGCGCTCCTCGCCCGAGCGGCAGCGAATCCGCAGGAAGGCGTGCGCCTGCCCCTCGCGCGCCGCCGTCGCGAGCGCGTTGCGGAATTCGGGCTGCGACTCGGGCGACAACCAGTCGTCCAGACGCCGCCCGAGCAGATCCTCGAGCGGGTATCCGACGAGCTGTACGAACGCCGGATTGGCGAAGAGCAGAACTCCGTCGAGGTCGTGCGTCGAGATCAGGTCCTCGCTGTTCTCGACGAGATCGCGGTACTTCTCCTCGCTCTCCCGCCAGGCCTCCTCGGCGAGCTCCCGGCGCGTCGCCTCCAGGCCGCGAGCGGGAGCGATCGGAACCTCTCCGGGCCCGTCTTTACCTTCACTCACCTCGATCTCGCGGCCGTTCGGCCGGCGTTCAACTCGGAATCGGACCGTTCGGCACGGCAACCTCCATTCGGGCACTTCAAGCCCCTGGGAGGCGGTGGACCCTCCCACCGCCTTCTGAGAGTGAAGTGCCGACGGAGGGGGGAAGTTGGACGGGCTGTGGAAAACTTTCCTAGGCAGGGACCTGCCCGAGCCGCTCTCGCAGGATCGAGCCGGTCTGTCCTCGGAGAGACTGGAAGCGATTGAGATCCGGCCGATCCGGTCCGAGCACTTCGGACATCTGTCGGATGATCGACTCGGTCAGGGCCTGGTGACTCGCAGCGGCCGAAAGAAAGAGCTGGAAGCGATGACGCGCGCGGGAGAGGTCCCCGAACCGGGCCCAGGCCTCGACTTCAAACAGGGAGCCGGCGAGCGATCGGGCGGTCATGCCACAGTCGGCGTAGAGACGGGAAGCTCGTGCGAGCGCGATCGCGGCCTCTCGATACCGCCCGGATTCGAAGAGGACGTCGGCGAGTCCATGCCGAATGAAGGCGGCCCAGGAGGCATGCTCGCGGCGCGACAGCCTCCGCAGCGCCCGCGCGTATTCCCGGCGGGCTTCGTCGAGCCGCCCCGCGCGTGTGAGCGACGTCCCGATGCTGTTCAGCGTACCGACGTAGTTGCTCCAGAGGCCGTGCCGCTCGAAGATCGGAAGCGCCTGCCGATACTCCCGAAGGGCACTCTCCTGATCTCCCAAATCGAAATACGCGAGACCGGCGGCGACTCGGGCCCGGGCGGCTTCGTCCTCGAGGCTCCAGGCTTCGAAGGTCGCCCGAGCGCGCGAGGCGAGCACGAGCGCTTCGCGGCCCCTCCCCAGAAAGGACCGCCGCTGGGATTCGACGACCTCGACCATCGCCAGGGTCATCTCCTCCGCGCCGCCGCGCGCCAGCGATCGGTACGCGAGCTCGAGATGGGAGCGCGCGCGCTCGAACTCGCGCGTCCAGAGACAGGCCTGTCCGGCGAGCAGATGTGCATGGCCTCGCAGGACGAGTCGAGGAACCATCCGCTCCGCGTCGGACTTCTCCGAATCCGTCGCGAAGGGCTCTCGCCGCAGACGGGTGAGTGCTTCTTCGGCGAAGCGCAGACAGCGGAGCGGACCCTCGGCGATTCCCCGGCCCGACTGCTGCAGGGCGTACAGAAGCGCGTACCGCGGCGCGGGTTGGCCGAGGGCGAGATTGTCGAGCCATTCGGCGAGCGAAGGGGGATGGTGCGACGCCGCGAGGATCTCCTCCGAGAGCGGCAAGGCCTCCTCCGAGGCCGGGATCGCCGCCGCCGCCAGGGCCGCGGCGCCCCCCGGACGCGGCCGCCGCTCGACGCGCGGAGGTCGGGATCGAAAGGCATCGCCCGGCGGGAGAGACTCGATGATCTCCGACGCCGTTTCCACCGAAGCATCGAGCGCCCGGAGCTCCCCGTCGAGCCGGCGAATCTCGATCTCGATTCGAGTGCAGCGCGAACAGCCCGAAAGGTGCCGCGAGGCTCGGCCCTGCTCCGCGGCCGTGAGCTCTCCCGCCACATAGCGCAGGAGCGTGAAGTCGTCCAGGTGGCGAGCGCTCAGATCAGACACGCGCGAAGCCTCTTCAAGCAGCGGCTGATCCTCTTCGAGACCGCCGCGTACGGCGCAGAAAACTGCGCGGCGGCCTCGGACAGCGTGAGGCCCTCGACGTAGTGGGCCGCGAGCAATCGCCGACAACCCGAGGAGATCACGGTCAAGGCCTCCCGAAGCGCGATTGCCCGATCGCGCTCGGTGTTGCTTGCCGCGGGGACGTCACCGTCCTCGCCGCCGGAAAACCGGGCCGCGTGAACACGCGAATTCTCCAGGAAGCGCAGGCATCGGGCCCGGAACGCCGCGAAGACGAATCCCTCCGCCCGCTCGACGTAGCCACGCTGCCGCAGGAGCCCGAGCGCCGTGTCCTGAAGAACGTCCTCCGCGTCGGCGGCGCCGATGCCGAATCGCACCCGCGCGTATCCCAGGAGCCGGCCGCGGCGGTGTGCATCCAGCAAGACCGACTCGGCAGCCTGTCTCGGCGTCTGGGGTTTCGCTTCTTTCATCGCAGCGCGTTGCGAAATCATCTCACCGATCGGATCCGGGACCTCGCCCGCCCGCGAGAAGCCGATAGAGCGTCGCCCGGCTGATCCCGAGGGCACGGGCCGTGCGGACGCGATTGCCGCCGTTCGCGGCGAGCGCCCGCGCAAGGCGCTCCGGCGTGACGCCCTGACCGGAGGCTCCGCCTGCCGGGGCGTCGAAAGAAAAATCGGCCGGCTGCAGCGTGCCGTCCTCGGAGAGGACCGCGGCACGCTCGACCGCATGGCGCAGCTCCCGCACGTTGTCCGGGAAGGCATGCCGGCGCAGCCGTTCGAGCGTGGCGCCCGCGAAGATCAGATCCCGCCCGAGGCGCCGGGCGGCCTCCTCGAGAAAGAGGCGAGCCAGCGGCTCGACGTCCTCGGGCCGATCGCGAAGGGGCGGCACGGAGAGCGTCACCACCGCGAGCCGATAGTACAGATCCGCGCGGAAGGAGCCCGCGGCGACCGCGTCGGCGAGATCCTCGCGCGTGGAGGCGATCCATCGACCACCGGGCGGCCGGCGCCCCTCGACCGCGCGCGCGAGCACCGCCTGCGCCCGCCGGGAGAGCGCGCCGACCTCGTCGAGATAGAGAGTACGCGGCAGAGCCTCCACGGCGGTGTCGGGCGAGATCTCGACGGGCTCGAGCAGCTCCGCCTCGAACCGGTCCTCGGAGAGCGCGGCGCAATCGACGGACCGGAAGTGGCCGCCCGGCGGCGTCGCCGACGCGTGGATGTGGCGGGCGATGATCCCCTTCCCGGTTCCCGCCTCGCCGACGATGAGGACGGCTGCGACGCTGCCGGCCGCCTTCTCGGCGCGCGCGAGCAGTCGCCTCATGGCCGCGCTCTCGGCAACGATCCGCGAGCCCGCCTCGTCCGCCTCGGTCGCGCCGCGTTCGAGTTGGCGCCGGCGCGAGCGGGCAGCCTGGGCGACGCGCTCGCGCAGCTCTCTCGGGTCGAGAGGCTTCTCGAGGTAGTCGAGGGCGCCGAGCCGCATGGCCTCCACGGCGCCGCGAACCTCGGCGTGTCCCGTGACGAGAACAACTTCGGGAGGAGTCGGCACGACGCGGCAAGCCTTGAGCACGTCGAGGCCCGAAGCGCCGTCCATCTTCAGGTCGCTCACGACGACATCGAAGCGCGCCGCGCCGTTGGACTCGAGAAAAGCGCTTCCGCTCGAGAACGCGACGAGATCGTTGCCCGTCTCCGCGAGCAGGCGAACGATCAGCCCGCGCACTCCCGCGTCGTCCTCGATGACCGCGATCCTCATCGAACGCTCTCCTGCGTCGCGCCGCGTCTCCGACCGGCGCCTGGGACCGATTCATTCTAATCGGCGCCGCTCCGATGTAGAATGAGGTTAACGTTGGATCCCGCCCTGCGCGCCGCCGACGACACGAACGGACGAATTTTCGTCATCGACGACGATGAGAGCGTCCGGCGGCTCCTGCGCCGTCTGCTGACTGCCGCCCGTTATCGAGTCGAGGAATTCGACGGCGCCGAGACGGCGCTCGCCCGCATCCGCGAGGCGGCTCCGGATCTGGTGATCCTGGATCTGAAGCTGCCCGACCGCAGCGGCCACGACGTGCTGGAGGAGGTCCGCTCGGATCCGCAGACACGGCTGCTTCCCGTGGTCGTCCTCACGGGATTTGCGTCGGCCGAGGAAAAGATTCGAGCGACGCGCGCCGGCGTCAGCGATTTCCTCTCCAAGCCTTTCCAGGCGGAGGAGCTACTTCCCCGCGTGCGCTCCCTCGTTCTCCTCAAGCACTTCAGCGACGAGCACGAACATTCCGAGCACGTCATCCTGACGCTCGCCAAGATGATCGACGCGCGCGACCCGCATACCGCGGGGCACAGCGGCCGCGTCGCGGAGCTCGCCGACCGCGTCGCGCAGCGCCTCCAGCTCGACGCCCCCGCCCGGCTGGACATGCGGCGCGGGGCCCTCTTCCACGACCTCGGCAAGATCGTCGTTCCCGACGCGATCCTCCACAAGCCCGGGCGCCTGACCGAAGAAGAGCGCCGGACGATCGAAGAGCACCCGGTGGTCGGCCGGGAGCTCTTGTCGGAGATGCGGACGATCCACCGGTCGCTGCCGATCGTGTATTCGCACCACGAACGCCTCGACGGCTCGGGCTATCCCGAAGGGATCGCCGGAGATGCCCTTCCGATCACCGTGCGCATCGTGACGGTCTGCGACGTGTACGACGCCCTGACGCACGATCGCTCTTACCGCGAGGCCTTGAGCGTTCCGACGGCGCTCGAAGTCCTCGACGAAGGCGTCCATAAGGGCTGGTGGGACCGCGACGCCCTCGAGGCGCTCCGCGCGGTGCTTCGCGAGCAGCTGGGAACCTCCGACTAACTCGCTGAAGCCGGGCGCTTTGCGGCGGCGATTCAGCCGCCCCCGAGCGGCCTTTCGTCGCCCTGTTCCGCCGGGCCGTATGATCTGAACGACGCGATGCGGCTCGAATGGGGCGGCCAGGCGGTCGAGGTTCGAGAGGCGGGCTCGGGTCCGGCCCTGGTGCTGGTCCACGGATATCCGCTCGATGGCGCGATGTGGTCCGGCGTCGCGCGCACGCTCGCGGCCCGGTTCCGTGTCTTGAAGCCCGATCTGCCCGGGCGCGGAGAGAATCCGGCCGCCGCGTCGGGCGACATCGAAAGTTACGCGGATTTTCTCGAGGCTCTGGTCGAGGCGTTTCCTTCCCCGGTCGGCGTCGCCGGTTTCTCGATGGGCGGCTACGCGACGCTCGCCCTCCTGAGGCGGCGGCCGGAGAACGTCCGCGCGGTGGCGTTCGTGGACACGCGGGCCGAGGCGGACGACGCGGAAGGCCAGAAGAAGCGCGACGAGGCGATCGCGACGGTGCGATCGGACGGCGTCGCGAAGATCGCCGACGGAATGGTGCCGCGCCTCCTCTCCGAGGCCGCGCTCGGCAACCGCGACCTCGTCGAGCGCGTCCGGCGCGTCATTCTGCGGCAGAAGCCGGAGACCGTCGCGTCGGACCTCTCGGCGATGCGCGGGCGGCGCGATTCGACCGACCTGCTCGCCGGGCTCGGCCGCCCCGCGCTCGTCCTCGTCGGCGAGAAGGACACGCTCACCCCGCCCGCGCTCTCCGAGAGGATGGCGGCGGCGATTCCC
>Ga0335077_10004580_pt1 | contig 16870 bp, 14 predicted proteins | sample Lox_Sample_31_FD_207151 | JGI IMG/M metagenome (GOLD analysis project Ga0335077, IMG submission 207151) | Soil microbial communities from Loxahatchee National Wildlife Refuge, Florida, United States - Lox_Sample_3.1 | ecosystem: Environmental > Terrestrial > Soil > Wetlands | place: USA...
CTACGGCTTAGCGCCGGCTGACGTGGAACGCTACCTCGCGGCTGCGCTTTCGGCCGGCGGAGATTACGCCGACCTGTATTTTGAGTACCAGACCTCGACTTCGGTTTCGCTCGACGAGAGCATGGTAAAGTCCGCGACTGAAGGCATTTCCGTCGGCTGCGGCGTGCGCGTAATGTCGGGCGAGCGCACAGGTTACGCTTACACCGACGATCTTTCACCGGAGCGGATCCTGCACGCCGCGCGCACGGCGGCCCTCATCGCCAGCGGTCCGGCGAAGCAACCAGTCGTTGGCATGACCGACAAGCCGGCACACAATCTCTATCCCATTCCGTTGCCGTCGGTTGAAGCCGATGTGCGCACCAAGGTGGAGCTGGTGAACCGCGCCGACAAGGCTGCGCGCGCCTACGACCCGCGCATCCACGAAGTGCGCGTCGGCTACGCCGACGAACTGCGGCGCATTCTGGTCATAGGCTCTGACGGCAGTTTCGCCGAAGATTCGCAGCCAATGGCGCGGTTGAATGTCTTCTGCATCGCCAAATCGGAAAGCGCAGGCTCGGCGCGCGGCACGGCAGGTGGCGGCGGACGCGTCGCACTCGATTTCTTCCTGAACGAAAGAACGCCGGAACATTTCGCCATCGAAGCAGCGCGGCAAGCTATTATCCAGCTCGACGCGCGCGAAGCGCCGGCGGGCGAAATGGAGGTCGTTCTCGGTCCGGGCTGGCCGGGGGTTCTGCTGCATGAAGCCATCGGTCATGGACTCGAGGCCGACTTCAACCGCAAAAAGACTTCGGCGTTCTCCGACATGATGGGCCGCCGCGTCGCCAGCGACAAGTGCACCGTGGTTGACAACGGCACCATGCCCGGACGCCGCGGCTCACTCAACGTGGACGACGAAGGCAACCAGACCGCCAACACCGTGCTCATCGAGAAGGGCATCCTCAAAGGCTATCTCTCCGACAAGCTGTCATCGCGGCTGATGGGCATTCCCAACACCGGCAATGGGCGCCGCGAGAGCTATCAGCACATTCCCATGCCGCGCATGACCAACACCTACATGCTCGCCGGCCAGGACGCTCCCGAGGACATCCTCCGCTCCGTCAAGTACGGCGTGTACGCCGTCAACTTCGGCGGCGGGCAGGTGGACATCACCAACGGCAAGTTCGTCTTTTCCGCGTCAGAAGCCTACCTGATCGAGAACGGCGCCGTCACCGCGCCGCTGAAGAACGCCACTCTCATCGGCAACGGGCCCGACGTGCTGACCAAAGTCTCCATGGTCGGCAACGACCTCCAACTCGACGAAGGCATCGGCACGTGCGGCAAGGACGGCCAGTCAGTTCCAGTCGGCGTCGGAATTCCCACGTTGAAGGTGGATCGGCTGACGGTAGGCGGCACGGGCGGGTAGCCCTCCGCGTCAAGAATCCTCTCCGTCTAACCTGAAAGCCGTGCGTCCAGTCGGCATTCTGCTGTGTGCGCTCCCCCTAGCCGTGATTCTTTGGAATCAACATCTTGCGACGAATTTTCCTCCATCTTCTTGAACTACAAGCACTTATATACATACTCTTGATTTTAACCGACTTATCAGCGAAGTGCCCTCGCAAGTTGTCGAAAATTGGCATCCGGGAAAACGAATACTCTGCAAGCTATTCAATCCAAACGAGTTATATGTAAACTCTAGATTCAATTGAACCTACTTCCCTGCTCCAGGCAACAGCTTGGCTGATACCCAGCCGCCGCTGCGCCGCTGGAGTCCAGGATCCAGCTCGCTACCCAAGCAGACAAATCGCCACACGCCACCGAATTGTCAAAGATCGTCGCTCTCGCCTTGCCATGTCGGCTGAGGGCAGAGACACTAAGCCTCTGATCGCCAGTCTACTGATTCGTTCGCCGTTGTCTGTGAATCCAGTCACAGCGGCCTGTGATGCGTTTACGGGCGCGGGTTGGGGAATTTGACCACGCAGCGGCTGCAAGTGGCTCATTTCACGCACATGCTTGCATTTGCGCAGGCTTCCCAAGACGGGAAGGCGCCTGCGTAATGTCTAACCAGACCATCTGATTCAACAGTTTAAGGGAAAACTACAATCCAATTGAACAACCATTCAGTTTCGGCGCGCTAGTTGCACTATCCACAGCCGGAGGCCGCCGGGGCCTAGGGTCTCCAGGCATAAAACTATGAGAACTGCAGTTCACATCAGGAGATCGATTCCAATGAAGAAAACACTGTTAATCACGCTCGTGGTCTTCGCTGCGGCGACCTTCGCCATGGCGCAGATCGGCCAGTCGCCGAGCACCGACGTTCTCGGTGCCCACTTGAACTACGGCCGTGGTTGCGCAGCCTGCCATGCCCCGCACAGCGGCGCATACGGCAACGGCGCAGCCAAGACCAGCTATCCGCAGGCAGGCAACCACGCTCTGTGGGGCCAGGATGTGGGTTCGCTGGTCGGCCAAACCTATCAATTCGGCGATCAGGGATCTTGGCAAGAGACCCTGCCGGGCCTAGACGCTACCACCCCTGACCGCAACATCACCGAGTGCCTGAGCTGCCACGACGGCAACCTCGCGAAGGGCGCCATGATGAAGAACGCCATTTTCGAGAGCCTGCCCTCCACCTACGGCACCTATAACACGATTCCGACCCTGCTCGGAAACGACGGTACCACGGCGGGCAACTACCTGAACGACCACCCGGTAGGCCTGAACGCCACAATCGGTTGCGGCGGCCAGTACAACTGGGACTGCACCATCGTCAACGGTGTTATCACCTACCCGCAGGGCACGAAGATGTACCAGTTCGTGCAGAACTACGGCTTCTTCGTGAGCCCGGGCAACTACAACAACCAGCCGGTGGTCACTTGCACCACCTGCCACAACCAGCACCTGATGAACGTGGTAAAGGTCACCAACGGCAAGACCTCCGGTCTGCCTTCGGGCTACTACGCAACGATGTTCTTCATCCGCGCGCCCTACAACCCGGCGAGCGGCACGCAGAACTCGAACCAGACGGCACAGTTCTGCCGCGAGTGCCACGGTGGCGAAGCCAACGAGCTGAACAACGGCACGGCTGGAACCACCTTCTAGTCGTTGTTAGTAACCAGGGGAGAGAGATACTCTCTCCCCCGTTTTTTCGGGGTGAGGAAATGAAGTACAAGCTCTCAATCGGCGCTCTGGTTCTTCTGGCCCTTACCACCGCACACTCCCAGGTTGCCTCGCACGCCCCCACAGTAATTACCCAGCCAGCTAAGCCGGGAACGCCGGTAGCGGTCAAGCCAGTAACGGGTAAGCCGGTGGCCAGGGTCAACGGTGCAGTGCTGACCGACCGTGACCTGCAGCGCGAGATGTTCGCCATCTTCCCCTACGCGCGACAACACAACGGAAGCATTCCCCAGGAGATGGAACCGCAGATTCGCAACGGCGCGATGCAGATGATTATCTTCGAGGAGCTGGTTTATCAGGAGGCACAGCGGCGCAAGATTACGATTTCCCCGGAGCGGCTGAATCGGGCGGAAGCGGATTTCCGTAAGCAGTTTTCCAGTCCGGCAGAATACAACAGCTTTGTGCAATCAGAGTTCAACGGCTCGCAGCAGGCGGTGCGCGAGAAGGTCCGGCGCTCATTGTTGATTGATGCCGTGCTGAAGAGCGAGGTGGATACCAAGTCCACGGTTTCCGTCGCCGAGGCCAAAGCTTATTACGATAAGAACCCAAACAGCTTTCAGTATCCCGAGACGTTCGTCTTCCAAACGATATCGATCCTCCCTCCCGAGAAGGCGACCCCCGCCCAACTGAAAGAAGCCCGCAAGAAGGCGGAAGATGCGCTTAAACAAGCCAAGGCGACCAAGAATTATGAGGAATTTGGATTGCTGGCGGAGAAGATCTCGGAGGACGACTACCGGGTGATGATGGGCGACCACCATAAGGTGGCCCGCGACAAGCTCCCACCCGAGCTGGTGAAGACGCTTTCGGCGATGCAGCCGGGACAGATGACTGATCTTATCCAGATCGGAAATGCATACACGATTGTGCGGCTGAACCAGCATATCCCTGCGGGCAAGATCAAGTTCCAGGACGTGCAAGCCCAGTTGATGAAGCAATTGCAGGACAAAAAGACCAATGATGTGCGAGCAGCATTCGACAAGAAGCTGCGGCAGAACGCCAAGGTGGAAGTGCTATGAAGCAGGGGCTAGGGACTAGTGGCTAGCTGCTAGGGTTGAGGGTGATGTGGTGGGACGAGGCATTCGAAATGCGTTGTTTAGTCTAGCCGGGGCCCTTCTGCTGGTTCCTCCTTCCGCGGCGCAGGTCACGGTCGGCGATAACCTCAACTTGAACATGAACGGCGTAGTTTCGGTCAACTATAACGACATCTGGGGCAGCGACATCAACTCCAGCCACTCGGTGAATTTCGGAGGGAATGGGACGTTGTCGGGCTATTATTACGATCCCAATTTTCTGAACTTCGCTTTCTCTCCCTACTACGCCCGATCGCAGGCGAACTCTGAGTCCCAGTCCATCTTTGACACCAGCGGTTTCGAATTCTCCAGCAACATCTTCGGAGGCAGTCATTTCCCGGGATCGATCGGTTTTTCCAAGTCCTGGGACAGTCAGGGAAGCTTCGGGTTCCCGGGCGTCCCCAACTACACCACGCGGGGCAACGGCCAGGGCTTCAGCATTGGTTGGGGGGCCTTCCTGCCAGGTCTGCCAAGCCTGAGCGCGACTTACAGCGACGGCAACAGCGACTACAGCGTCCTGGGCGCCGAGCAGGATGGCAATAACGTTTACCACAACTTTAATCTGCGGTCTAACTATTCAATTGCCGGCTTCAACCTGAACGCCGCCTATAACCTCGGGAACTCACATTCCTTCGTCCCCGCGGTGTTTGGCAACCAGGCGGAGAGTTACAGTTCGGACAACAACGCATTTCTGTTCGGCGCCTCTCACAACCTTCCGATGCACGGTTCCGCATCAGCCAGTTATACACGGTCCTACGTTAACTCCAATTATCTCGGGTACAGTTTCAACGGAACGATCGATACCTTCAACGCCGCCGCCGGCATCACCCCCACGCAAAAATTCACTTTCTCGACCAGCATGGGCTACACCGACAATTTTTCGGGTTCGTTTTACCAATCCATCCTTCCCCCAAGTGGGGCGCCGCAAGCGACTACCGCAACGCAACTGCAAGCGCAGCCGCAGTCGAGCGGAAGCAGCAGCAGCGGACAGCCGCAGCAGGCGAACGGCGGGCTGCTGCAGCAGACACAGCAATCCTCCAGTGCGTTATATATCACCGGCTATGCCGCCTACTCAGTTGCCCCCAATTTGCAACTGGACTTTCAAATCCAGCGCCGGCAACAGGATTACCAGGGAAGGACTTACGGAGCTGACACTTACGAGGCAGGCGTGCTGTACAGCCGGAGGCTGTTGGGCGGTTTCTTTAACGGCTCGCTAAACTTTGCCGACAATACGTCCGATACCATCAGTGGCAATTCGCTGAGCTTTACGACCAACGCGGGCTGGAACCGTGTGTTTTCCGACTGGTTCGTCAACGTGAACGGCGGCTATGCGCAGAATGTGCAGAGTTACCTGGTGACGTACATGAACTCGTTTTACATCTACTCGGGGAACGTGCGGCACCGCTTCGGGCGGCTGGTGTGGACGGCCAGCGCCGCTGGTTCGCATAGCTTGATTGTTAACCAGCCCCATACGGGAAATGGCGGCCAAAGCTACTCCACCAGCCTGGGCGCCCGGCGACTGACGCTCGCCGCCGCTTATGCCAAGACCCATGGATACGGGCTTCTGAGTGGGAATGGCATCACCCTGCCCCCGGGCCTGCCTCCGGGATCGATACCGCCGGAGTGGCTGCTGTTCTATGATGGCTCCAGCTATTCGTTTTCACTGGGGACTTCCCCCATCCGCCACCTGACGATAGGGGCGAGCTTCTCTCGGGCCAATTACGATACCGTCACGGGATTGACCTTCTCCGCCAATCACAACGAGCAGGTATTCTCCAATGCGTACTACCAGTTCAGGAAGCTCACTTTCAGCGGCGGATACGGGAGAATCGTACAGGGATTCAGCGCCACAGGGTTGCCGCCGAGCAGCGTAAACTCGATATACTTTGGTATATCGCGCTACTTCAACTTCTTCTGAAGGGTGTGGCTGGGTTTTGCCGTGGAGGGCACTACAGATCGCAATTGCCACCTTGGTGCTGCTGGCATCAGGTGCAGCGGCGTCTAAAGAGAAGAAACAACCAGCCGCGCCAGAGCCACCACCGCCCGAGATGCAGTTGCTGGGCGGGCGCAAGCTTACCTACGAGCGCAGCTTCCACTCCGCGCGCGAAGTGCAGCCGAAGCGGCCCTTCTTCAAGAAGGTGCTGGACTTCGTCGCCGGCCAGCCGACGTGGCACACCCTGGTTCGGCCGTACAGCATCGCCACCGACTCGCGCGGGCGCATCATCGTGACCGACCCCGGCGCCTTCGGGGTGCACGTCTTCGACTTCCAGCAACAGAAGTACAAGTTCCTCTCGCGCGTCGACAAAGGAAAAGACCCCATGCTGACGCCGCAGTGCGTCGCGGTGGACGCGCACGACAACATTTACGTGACCGATACGGAGTCGGGCAAGGTGTTTGTCTTCAACTCCGACGGGAAGTATCAGCGGGCGATTGGCAGCCTGAAGGGCGGCGAAGGCTTTTTCAAGCGCCCCACGGGCATTGCGGTGGATTCGGCGGCGCAGCGGATCTATGTGACCGACACGCTGCGCAACAAGATCTACGTCAGCGACATGCAGGGCAGCGTCCTGCAGAGCTTCGGACAGAACGGCAACGGCAATGGCGAGTTCAACTACCCCACCGAGCTGCGCCTGCATGGCGACAACCTGGTGGTGGTGGACGCAATGAACTTCCGGGTGCAGGTGCTGGACAAGTCCGGACAGTTCCAGTACGCGATTGGGCAGATCGGCGACGAGTCGGGAACGATGTTCCGTCCCAAGGGCGTCGGGTATGACTCGGAAGGCGATCTCTACGTCGTGGACGGACTCTGGGGCGTGGTGCAGGTCTTCGACCGGGAGGGCGAGCTGCTGTACACCTTCGGCGAGCGCGGCACTGGGGCAGGAGAGTTTCAGTTGCCGGCGGGATTGTTCATTGACCGCGACGATCGCATCTTTGTGGTGGATTCGTTTAACCGGAGGGTGCAGGTTTTCCATTACTACGGCCTGGCGAAGACGGCACGGGGAGGCTCGCTATGAGGCGGGCCATGCTGATGGCGTTTCTGCTGGCCGGCATTCCGCTGGTGGCGCAGGTTAAGGTTAAGGTGGCGGTGCCGGTTAATGGCGACGTAATTGGCATCCATGATCTCTCGCCGGGCAGCACGTCGCCGATTACCGGCGCGCGGCCGGGGTCATGCTCGTACTGCCACGCGCCGCACTCCGGATTGGCCACCGGCAGGGCGCTGTGGAATCAGCAGCAGACCAGGGCGACTTATCAGTTCTATACCAGCAGCACCTATCACCAGAAGGGACAGCAGCCGATCTTGGGCTCGGACAGCAACCTGTGCCTGAGCTGTCACGACGGGACCGTCGCTGTCGGAAACACGATTGTCTCCGGACAGGTCACGATGACCGGGTCCATGTACACCCAGGATGTGTTTGGTACCAACCTGCAAAGCTCGCATCCGTTCAGCCTGCAGTTGCCTATCAAGGATGCGATTGACCTGATTTCGTCGCTGGCGTCGCAGGGCAAGACCGGCGATCCTCTGGGCAAGGTCAAGCTGATCAACGGTAACATTGAGTGCACGTCGTGCCACAACGCTCACGTACAGGCGATCGACTTGATGTCGCAGAACTTTCTGGTGCGCGACAGCTCCAAGGGACAGATGTGCCTCGCGTGCCACGATCCCAACCGGACGATCTCCAACCAGGTGAATCCGCTGGCGGGATGGAGCACCAGCGCGCATGACTTGGCCACGAACAAGGTTGCGCTGGGGGTGAATTTGGGCAGTTACGGGACGGTTGCGGGGAACGCGTGCACCTCGTGCCATGTGCCGCACAATGCGCTCGGGCCGGCGCGGCTGCTGACCGGGCCAAATGAGCAGGACTGCGCCGGCTGCCACAGCGGCGGCACAAATCTCACCCCGGCCATCCCGAACGTCTTCGCTGAGTTCTCCAAGGTCGGGCATCCCTTCCCGCAGGGGAATAATACGCACGATGCGGCTGAGGATGTGCTGCTCAACAACAACCGGCATGCGACATGCGCCGACTGCCACAACGGGCATGGTTCGCAGCAGGTGACGACCTTCCCGCCGCCACCGGCGATTCGCGTCTCGCAGAACGGCGTGGCGGGAATCAGCGCGACCGACGGCGTTACCATCGTGAATCCGTCGGTCAATCAGTATGAGAACTGCCTGCGCTGCCACGGCAACAGCACCGGGAAGGTTTCCAATCCGATCTACGGATACCTGCCGCTGCGGGCGGTGTCGGCCAACGATCCGCTGAATGTGATACCGCAGTTTGCCGCGACTTCGACGTCGAGCCATCCGGTGACGCATTCGCGCAGCAGCGGCCTGCCGCAGCCCAGTCTGCTGCTGACCATGCTAGATGAAACCGGCGGCACGCAAAACGGCCGCTCCATGGGCAGCCAGACTTTCTGCACCGATTGCCACAACAGCGACGACAATCGCGAGTTTGGCGGGACTGGTCCGAACGGCCCGCACGGCTCGTCCCATACGCACATCCTGGAGCGCGACTACGAGTTCAGCCAGGCTTCCACCCCGGGAGGGTTGATTAACAATCTCTTTCCCAACCCGGACTTGAGCGTGAAGGGTCCGTACGCGATATGCGGCAAGTGCCACGACCTGAACAACGTCGTCTCCAACGCAAGCTGGCCGCAGCATGGCGACCACATCAACACCGGATTCTCCTGCTCGGTGTGCCACACCGCACACGGCATGGGCGCAAGAAGCGGGACGATTTCCGGCGAGCGGCTGGTGAACTTCGACATCAACGTCGTCGCGCAGAATGGCGGGGTGCCCGTCTCGTACTCGCGCGTGACGAACACTTGCACGCTGGTGTGCCACAATACCGCGCACAACCCCGACGGCTCGATCACACAGTCGCAGCTAAAGAGCAGCCCGGCGAATCTGCCTAAGAAACGGTGAGCAGCCGAAGGTCTACGCAATGTGAGCGAATTGAAGCTCCATGAACTCGGTGCGCAGGATTTCCCCGGGATGAGCGGCAATCGTTTGTAGCTTCCGCTGGGCCACGTTCGCTACCTCCTCAGTGATAGTCAGTGATCTCCATGCTCCTGGTTTCTCGCTGCTCTTTCGATTGCCTCTATATCCGCAAGGTCCTGGCGTCTTCCAGAGGCGCGCTTTGCTGCGAGCAGGTCTTCGCGGGAAATCACGTTGGCCCGCAAATTGGTTGCCTGGTCGAATTCGGTTTCAACCCGGCGTGACCACGCGGCGTCAAAATCAACGCCTGGAATTGACGTGAAAATATCAACGCTGACCGGTTCGCGTCCCACGCGGAAGAATGGACCGGGGTTGGCAAAGTCGGCGGGGATCACACCTTGCACCGGGGCGCCAAATTGCGCCAACGCCATGAAAACGGCCTCTGCATTCTCTGGATCGGCCTTTACCAAAATGTCGAGGTCTTTGGTGGCGCGGGGCTGCGCATGGATCGCCACGGCGTAAGCTCCGATGACAAGGTACTTAACGCCGTGCGCGTTCAAAATGGACAAGAGTTCTCTGTAGTCTGAAAGCATCCGGCTTGAACCCTTTCAGTTTGTAGCTTTCCTCGGTGAGTTCCCACACCGCAGCCACCCGCTCATGTACCGGCCGGCTCTGCCAGTAACGATACTCGTCCGTCTTCATTTCCTCGAAACTCGTGTACTTGCGGATAATCTTGTCCATAATCCCTTTGTAGCAGACCGGGGTGTTTGGGTTCAACGGCGGCTGGCACGGCGCCTTCGTGTTCTATTGCCGGCTGGCACGCACAAACACCACCGCCAGCGCGTCCTGATACACAAGCTGAAAGCGCGGGTCTGACTGCAGCAAGTTGGCCAGGTTCTTGTTCTTCTGCAAGATCACTACTCCTGCCTGGTTCAGGTAAGCGTCGTTAGGGTAGGAGTCCGCGCCATTGGCCGTGTTAAAGAACTGCTCAATCAGATCGTCTCCGTAAAGATCAGTGCGGCCGTCAACGGCGACTGGATAGTCAGGCATGTACCAGGTGAGGAACCCGCCCCAGTCGATGGTGTTGTATAGCGGGCCGGGCGCAGGATGCTTGTGGAGATAGTTGACAGCATTCACAGGCAGGAAGCTGCTGATGGCCCGATCGAGGCCGCGGGTCGTGAAGTCAGCGCTGCGGGCGAACAGCAACAGTAACGCCGCGACCACTGCCGCTACCCCAACACTCTGCAGCCAGCTCTCTCTCGCCTCTTCCTGAGCTTCGTTCGCGAGTGAGTCGGCGATGCAGGCCGCAGCTGGAATGCAGATGAACCAGGCATCACGCATTGTGCGAAAGGCCACGGCACTGGCGATGGCCAGCAAGCTGAGTTTGAAAGCGTCGATTTTAGTTTGACGCCCGACGGCGAAAAACGCGAAGGCCATCAGCAGGAGCTGCACATAATGACTGCCAGCTCGGAAGTTCAGCGGCTGCAGTTCCATGATCATGCGGTAGGGCGCCCTCGCCTGGGCATACTGGAAGATCACCTGGTATAGGTGAAAGGAATACGGCCCGATGCACGTTGCGACGAAACAGGCGGCGAGAACAGCGACCAGCGTCGCGGCCGGAAGTGTGGGTGGCCGCAGCCAGGCAGGCGACCATCCGGCACGCTGCGTCAGGCGTTCCGCCACACTTACGAGTGTGAACAGGCCAACCACCAGCAGTCCGTAAATGAACTGGATGTGCAGGTTCGCCCACAGTAGGAAAACCAGCGGCAGCCAGTAAAGTAGCTGCACATGGCCTGTGCGGTTGGCTTCCAGCAGAAGCGTTAGCGTCACGCAGAACAGCATCATAGAGAAGAAAACGGGACGCGGCATCAGGTTGAAGAGGAACGCGGAGCAGGTGACGATTGCCAGCCCACACGCCGGCCAGAAGCGGCCCGAAAGCCGACGGACCATCCAGTAGATGGACCAGGCGACACCGAGGGTCAGCAGTGTTCCGTAGAGTCCGATGCCAAGCAGTCCAAACCAGGCGTAGGCCCGCGACAGCAGGACTTCGTAGCCCCAACTGTAGGCCGCCCAGGGACGGTCGGCCGCAGTCCAGGTAAAGAGGCCGTTGTGAGGAACGGCATGGTGTTGCGCGATCCAGTCGCCGGTCTTCAGGTGCCACCAGATGTCAAGGTCGAGCACGGAGAACTTCAGGTCGAATGCCCTGACGCCGACCGTGGTCAGCAGTCCGGCCAGCACCAGCAACTGCAGCCAGCGCAGCCGGAGGAGGGGACGGAGCTCGTCAACAAGACCCATGTGGAGGCTCTTTGCTGCTCGCCTTTCGCTCTTCGCCTGTTCTATCACGCGCGGGGAATTCTCAGACTGCAGATTAATTTCCAAAACAGAACTGACATAAGTTTAAGCTGGACAGTGGGTTACAGGGCACATATGGCTCGCGAGAGGGCACTGCCGCGCCAAATAGCCCTTACAGTGCGAACAAAGACCCTCGAACGTGTCTTGCTGAACGGGCATCTGCTCTTGCCGCTTCACCTAAGTCGTTGAATCTTAGGGCACTAATATCCGATTACCATTTTGGCTTCTTTGGCATAACGGGTGCACTTCATCTCCTGTACGAGCGATACGCGAAGACGAACCCTCCCGGCCAGGCAGGAAAGCCTTGGCCGGGAAACTCTGCCGAATTCCCGCCAAGGAGTAGCTCATGGATCAGGCGCCAGAGCAAAACGACCAGACAAACAGCACATGGACAGGAACCCAAACCTACGGGATGGCAGCGGTGTGTCTGCTGATTGGTGTGCTGGTGGGATACCTGGTGCGGGGATCGGCCAAACCGGCGGTTCCGGTGGCAACCGGCTCCGCTGGAATACAGCAGGCTGCCGGAGGCCCTCCGCCCGGGATGGCGCAGCAGCGCATGCCCAGCCTGGAGGAGATGAAGCGCATGGCCGACAAGCAGGCCGAACCTCTCGTGGGCGCGCTGAAAACTGACCCCCGAAACGTTCAACTGCTCAACAAAACTGCGCTCACGTACAAGGCGGCGCACCAGTTCAAAGACGCCATTGTGTACTTCCAGAAGGCCCTGGAGATCGATCCGAAGAACGTTCCCATCCGCACCGACATGGCTTCTTGCATGTATTACACTGGCGACGTGGACGGTGCGCTGGCGGAGCTGAACAAGTCGCTGACCTACGATCCGAAGCATCCTGGGACGCTGATGAACATCGGCATCATCAAGTGGCAAGGCAAGAACGACGTCAACGGCGCAATCGCAGCGTGGCAGACATTGCTGAAGTTGAATCCAAACTTTCCTCAGAAGGACGTGATTGAGCACATGATCACGGAAGCCAGGCAGCAACAAAACACCGCGCAGTCGGCCAACCAGCCGAAGGGATAGAAGCGGGAATTCACCACGGAGGCACGGAGAAGACTATAGAAAACTCTGTGCCGTCCGTGCATCCGTGGTGAATTTGTTAAAGCGATGAGCAGTCAGGCGATGGCGAACGCTGCGTTGGACGCGGTGACAGCGGACCCTCAGGAGCGGAGCGCAGAAGGTCGGCGATATGACACGCTGCTTGCCGTGGGCTACGGCGTTGCCCTGCTGGCCTCGCTGTCCATCTGGTTTCTGGCGGTGCGGGCGCCCCTGTGGACAGACGAAACTCTTTCGTATTGGCAAGTCGCGGCCGGCTTCAAACAAATCTGGGCCCGGTCGATCCAGGGCAATTCCTTCGCCGCATATGCCTACATCCTTTGGCTGACGAAGACACTCTTCGGCGACAAGGAACTTACACTCAGGATTCCATCGATATTGGCCATGCTCGCCGCGGTTTACGTGTTCTATCGCTGCGCGCGCGTGCTTTTCGATTGGGATGTCTCGCTAATCGCAACGCTCCTGTTCATTCTGCCTCGAGCCATTGCGTTCGCGGCAATTGACGTGCGCCCTTACCCATTTGCGCTGCTGCTGACCAATCTGACGATTCTGATGTTCCTGCGCTGGACCAAAACCCACCGCACGGAGTACGCAGTGTTGCTCGGCATTTCGGCAGCAGGCATCGTCTATTTCCACTATCTGTTCGCCAGCATTCTGGCAGCACTTGCGGTGTATTACCTCGTGACTCGCCGCTCTTCGGTTGTCTCTGACTCGCGGCAGATTGGAATCAGCCTGGGATGCTTCGCGGTCATGATGCTGCCCTTGTTGCCGCGTCTCAAATACATCTACCAGACGCGGGCCTCGCATTCCTTCGCTGAGGAGCCGCAATGGACAGCATTGCTTCAGGTGCTTCATCCAGGGAAAGGCCAGTTGATGGTGCTGGCCGGCTTCCTCCTGCTGGCGGTTGTGGCGCGCAAACTCATAACTCCTGACCGCGAGACTCTAAGCAAGCTGCTATTGTGCGCGTGCCTGGCGCTGGTGCCTGTGTTGTGCCTCTACGCGATCAGCGTGGTCACCCCCATACACGTCTTCATTCCGCGATACGTGCTGGTGGGAATGCCGGGCTTTGCCCTGTGTTGGGGATGGCTATGCAGCGTCGTCGATTCCCGCCCGCTACGCGCCTTGTTCTGCTTCTCGTTTGTGGCGCTGTGCGTGTCTCAGGCGTATTCATCTCCGGTGGCCCGCAAGCACGAGGAATCGTGGAAAGAATCGCTTGCCTACGCGGATGCAAGTGCGGCGCTGGATGGTGCTCCTCTGCTGATGTGCAGCCCGCTGGTGGAAGCGGACTATCTGCCCATGCCGCCGGTGGCCAGTGAGAGCATCCTGTACTCTCCGCTGAGCTACTACAAAGTGAACGCCGAAGTGGTTCCCCTGCCTCGCACACTGAACGAAGAAGCCGAGCGTCAGGCGCGGCAATTTCTGCTGAAAGCAGCGCAAGAACATCGCCGCTTCCTGGTTCTGGCTCCATGGCCGTCATTGAGGATCGTCGATTACCTGGCCTACTATTCGCAAAACACCTACGCTCCCCGCCCGCTTGGCACTTTCGATGAGATCTGGGTGGTGGAATTTGTTCCCCGGCCTGACTACGGTCGCTGACGCCGAGTCGGATTCAACTGACAACCGACAACTGTTCAGTTGTGCTGCACGAACGCGGCGTTCTTCTGGTTGGTCAGCGAGTTGTAGAGCGTCTCGATAAATAGATCCGTTGTGATGAACTTGCCGGAATACTGCTTGTCCCAGGGGGCAAGGATTTTGTCTTTCTTCATCTGGCAAAACGAGCTGTCCAGCCCGTTACTCGAACGATAATGCAGCCAAACGGCATCGAAAATGCAATCATGTATCGTGAGGTTTCGGCGCTGTGACCGTCCTTGAAGCCATGCGTGTCGCCTTGCTGTCGCTGTGGGCGAACAAGCTGCGCTCAATTCTCACCCTGCTGGGCGTGGTGATTGGGGTTGCCGCAGTGATTGCGGTGGTCACGTTTGTCAACGGCATCAACGGCTATGTCGCCGAGAAGATCTTCAATCTCGGGGCCAACGTCTTCATCGTCAGCAAGCAGCCCAACGTCGTGACGGATGTGGACGACTTCATTGAGGCCAACAAGCACAAAGATCTGACGATGGACGAATACCGTGCCGCCGCCGAAGGATGCACCTCATGCAAAGACGTAGGCGCGGGCATTCGTAACTGGAATGGCAAGGTCAGCTACGGGACGCAGAACAGCAACGACACCTGGATTCGCGGCTGGACGCCGAGCATGGCCCGTATCTACGACCTCGAGCTGGTCGCTGGGCGGATGCTGAACGACAACGATGAGAACACGACAGCTCCGGTGGCCATCATCGGCGACGACATTCGCGAGAACCTGATGGGCGGCACCGATCCGCTGGGGAAAGAGATCAGGGTGGACGGCCACGTTTATCGCGTGGTGGGCGTGGGCAAGAAAGAAGGCAAGACGCTGGGCCAGAGCCGCGACAACTACGTCATCATCCCTATCGCCAGCTGGCTCAAGCAGTACGGCTCGCACAACACCATCTTCATCTGGGGGAAGGCCTACGATGCCGGCGCGCCGTTCGAACAGGCCATCGACCAGGTGCGCGTGATTCTGCGCGCTCGGCGGCACGACCGCGTAGGTGAAAAAGACAGCTTCGTCATCGAGACCAACCAGAGCTTCATGTCAATCTGGTCGAGCCTGAGCGGAACGTTCTTCATCGTCATGATCGTGATTGCTTCCATCTCGCTGATCGTGGGCGGCATCGTGATTATGAACATCATGCTGGTGTCGGTGACCGAGCGCACGCGCGAGATCGGGATTCGCAAAGCGCTGGGCGCGCGGCCGCGGGACGTGCTGCGGCAGTTTCTCATAGAGTCGGCAACGCTGGCGCTGGTCGGGGGACTGTTCGGCATCGCCGGAGGCGTGGGCATCGCCAAGCTGGTGACGCTGCTGATCGGAATGCCTTCCGCCATCAAAATATGGGCGATCGCTGCCGGTTTGCTGGTGTCGGCGAGCGTGGGAATTTTCTTTGGAGTTTATCCGGCGAGAAAGGCGGCGAGGCTGGATCCGATTGTGGCGTTAAGGTTTGAGCTGTGAGAAGTAGTAGCCGGTACCCAGGGGCAACCCAGGCAATTTTACCCATGGTAAGATATTTATATGAAAAAGGTTACGGTTTCGTCCAAAGGACAGATTGCGATACCGAAGCCGGTTCGGGATGCCCTGAATCTCAAGGAAGGCTCCAAGCTGAACCTCGAAATCCGAGGACAGGAGATCGTTCTTTCCAAGGGGGCTGCCTGGCGACAGCTTAAGGGGGCAGCCGCTGCCATGGGCGACTTGATGGAAGTTTTCGCAACCTTCCGGAAGGAGGAGCGCGAACGTGAAGATTCGTGTCCTTGACTCGTGGCCCATTTTGGAGTGGATTAACGGCAGACAACCGGCAACCGACGCTGTTGACAACCTCCTCGACGAGTCGGAAGCGGGCGCCACTCGGCTCTTCATGTGTGCCATTAACGTCGGTGAAGTGTATTACTTCCTTCGCAAGCGGTATGGGGAGACGCTGGCGGAGTCGTGGCGCGAGTTGTCAGGAAGTCTGCCGGTAATTATCGAAGTGCCAACCGCCGACGAGATCTGGGATGCGGCACTGCTCAAAGGTCGCTATCCGATTGCCTATGCGGACGCATTTGCTGCGGCGCTGGCACAGAAGTATCGTTGCCCTCTATTAACCGGAGACCCCGACTTTCGCTCGGTTTCCGACGTGGAGTTGGACTGGATAGGGGCGTAAGGCGCTCCTCGTTCTTTATGCGTCGTAGCGATTACAAAGAAATCCTCAGCATGGCACTCGACACGATTGCCAAGAACAAGATGCGCTCTGGCCTGACGGTGCTGGGGATCGTCATCGGGGTGATGCTGGTCATCGTCATCTCGTCGGTGGTGCGCGGGCTGAACGCCAACGTGGAAGCCATGTTGAAGGACATGGGCTCAGACATGATCTTCGCCTTCCACATTGAGCCGTTTACCTTCGGGCGACCGACGACTGAAATGCTCACCCGCAAAGAACTGGTCCTCGATGACGCGCTGGCAATGCGGGACCTGCCGCACATCAAAGCTGTGACCGCCAGCCTGAGGATCATGATGCCGGAGTTTGGCGTCGGTACCTTTGCGGTGAAGTACGGCGGGCGCAAGACCAAGAACACCATCCTTGACGGGAACCTGCCCGACACCATCAAGACTGACGACTTGAAGATCGTGAAGGGACGCTGGTTTACCGAGGCGGAGAACGAGCACCGCAGCCTCGTCGGCGTTCTGGG
>Ga0335077_10004581_pt1 | contig 16869 bp, 14 predicted proteins | sample Lox_Sample_31_FD_207151 | JGI IMG/M metagenome (GOLD analysis project Ga0335077, IMG submission 207151) | Soil microbial communities from Loxahatchee National Wildlife Refuge, Florida, United States - Lox_Sample_3.1 | ecosystem: Environmental > Terrestrial > Soil > Wetlands | place: USA...
AGACCGCCGTGACGATTCACGTGCTGCAGGGTGAGCGCGATCGCGCCGCGGATAACAAGTCGCTTGGCAAGTTCGATCTTTCGGACATTGCGCCGGCGCCGCGTGGCATGCCGCAGATCGAGGTGTCTTTCGACATCGATGCGAACGGCATTCTCAACGTGTCGGCGAAGGACAAGGCGACGGGCAAGGAGCAGAAGATCGTCATCAAGGCCTCGAGTGGACTCAACGAGGAGGAGATCAAGCGCATGGTGCGCGACGCCGAGGCACACGCCGAAGAGGACAAGCGCTTCCGCGAGCTCGTCGATACGCGCAACAAGGCCGACGCGCTGATCCATGCCGTCGAGAAGTCGCTGAAGGATCTCGGCGACAAGGTGAGCGGCGAGGAGCGCGTGCGCGTCGAAGCTGCCATGTCCGATCTGCGCACGGCGCTGAAGAGTGATGACAAGGATGTGATCGCCAAGAAGACCGACGCGCTCGCGCAGGCATCCGCCGCCATCGCGCAGCGGGCCTACGCCCAGACGCCCGGCGGCGCTGGTGGCGCCGAGAGCGGCGGTGCAGGGGCTGCGTCCGGATCCGCCGGTGCGGGCGCCGGCGCGGGCACGGGCAAAGAGGATGTGGTGGACGCTGAATTCGAGGAAGTCCAGGACAAGAATCGCAAGGCCTCCTAGGATTGGCCGAGGATTGGCCGTGCAGTCCGCCGAGCGTTGCGCGTGGTTTGAATCGCGTCGCGGATCAACCGCGACGCGGTTTCAATAGCGTTGCGATTTCAGTAGAGTCCGCTCGGGGAGCGAAACACCGCAAGGCACGATGTCAAAGCGCGATTACTACCGGGTCCTCGACGTACCGAAGAGTGCGACTGAGGCAGAGATCAAGAAGGCTTACCGGCGCCTCGCGATGAAGTTTCACCCGGACCGGAATCCGAACGACAAGGAGGCAGAGGAGCGGTTCAAGGAGGCGAAGGAAGCCTGCGAGGTGCTGACGGACTCGCAGAAGCGCGCCGCCTACGATCAATTCGGGCACGCCGGCGTGGAGGCTGCGACGCGCGGCGCGGGAGCGCGCGCGGGCGGCTTCGGCGCGGATGCCTTCGGCGACATCTTCGGTGATGTGTTCGGCGATATCTTCGGCGGCGGCCGTCGCAGCCGCTCGCAGGTCTTTCGTGGCGCCGACCTGCGCTACGAGCTCGAGCTCGATTTGGATCAGGCGGTGTTCGGCCACAACGTCGAGCTCGACGTGGCGAAGCTCGAAGTCTGCGAGACCTGCCATGGCAGCGGCGCTGCGAAGAACACCAGCGCGAGCACTTGCGAGAGCTGCGGGGGCAGCGGCCAGGTGCGAATCTCCCAGGGCTTCTTTCAGCTGCAGCAGACCTGTCCACGCTGCCGCGGCGCGGGCACGATCATCAAGAATCCCTGCGACACGTGCCTCGGTCAGGGCCGGATTCGGCGCAACAAGAAGCTTGCCGTGAAAGTGCCCGCCGGTGTCGACACCGGTGATCGGGTGCGGCTCGGCGGCGAGGGCGAGGCGGGCCGCAACGGCGGACCCCCCGGAGATCTCTACGTCGAGATCCAGGTGCGCGATCATCCGATCTTCGAGCGCGACGGCGAGCACTTGAGCTGCGAGGTGCCGATCAGCTTCGCCACCGCGGCGCTCGGCGGCACCATCGAGGTACCGACGCTCGATGGCGAGGTGGCCATCAAGATTCCCGCTGAGACGCAGTCGGGGCGCGTCTTTCGCCTGCGCGACAAGGGCGTGCGGCCGGTGCGCGGCGGTGGGCGCGGCGACCTGTTCTGTCGCGTCGTCGTGGAGACCCCGGTGCACCTCTCGGCCGAGCAGCGCGAGCTCGTGAGAAAGCTGGAGGAGTCGCTGCGTGGTGGTGGGCAGCGACACGCGCCGCGCGAGCAGGGCTTCTTCGAGGGTGTGAAGCGCTTCTTCTCCGGCGGCGTCGGCGGAGGTTGAGGCGTGCGCCGCGCACTGATCATCGGTGCAGCCGGGCGCATGGGGCAGGCACTCGTGCGCGCGGCGCGCGACCGGGCCGATGTGCGCATCTCCGCGGCCGTCGCCGCGGAGGACAGCCCGCTGCTCGGGCGCGACATCGGTGAGCTCGCCGGCATCGGCGCGCTCGGTGTGCCGCTGGTCGCGGACTTGTCGGGCGCGCTCACCGAGTGCGACGTGGCCATGGACTTCTCGCATCCTGCGGCGACCGCCGCCAATCTCGCCGCCTGCTGCGCCTCGGGCAAGCCGCTGCTCATCGGCACCACTGCACTTGCGCCCTCGTTGCGTCACGAGCTCGAGCGCGCCGCCAAGCACATCGCGCTGCTCGTCGCACCCAACACGAGCCTCGGAGTGACGCTGCTGCTCGAGCTCGTGCGACAGTGCGCGGCGGTGCTGCCGCTGGACTTCGATGCGGAGATCCTCGAGTCGCATCACCGGCAGAAGCGCGACTCGCCCTCCGGTACGGCGCTCGCCCTCGGACATGCCGTCGCGGATGCGCGCGGGCTCGAGCTCGAGCATGTGGGCGTACGCTCGCGCGCCGGCAGCGACACACCGCGGCGCGAAGGAGAGATCGGATTCGCGGTGCTACGCGGCGGTGATGCGGTCGGCGAGCACACGGTGATCTTCGCCGGGTCTGGTGAGCAGCTCGCGCTCACGCACCGCGCCACCGACCGAGCGATCTTCGCCCGCGGTGCACTCGATGCGGCGACGTGGCTTGCCGGACGGCCGCCGGGTCGCTATGGGATGCGCGATATCGTGTTGAGAAACAGCGGCTTATAGGCCAGTCGAGATGCCGCACGACCGGGTAGCGAGGAGGGACTCGGAGCACGCGAAAAAAAGCCGCGCCGTGCATGGACACTCCCGGCCTGGACCCGTAGAATTTCCGCGTAATCCGCAAGGGTTAGTCCATGCAAGGCGGGAGGATGTTCGCTCCGGAACTCCTCCCGCTTTGCACATCTAGGTGCTTGAATCCATACGATCGCGGCACCACGATCGGTGAGGTTTCATCGAACGCGCAACGAACGCGCACGGACTTGGTAAGGGGAAGCGTGGGGTGAATGGACCGGCGGTACTGGCGCTGGCGGATGGCACGATCTTCCGCGGCCAGTCAATCGGAGCGAAAGGCAACAGTACCGGCGAAGTCGTTTTCAATACCGCGATGACGGGGTATCAGGAGATCCTCACCGACCCCTCATACGCCCGTCAGATCGTCACCCTCACTTACCCGCACATCGGCAACACCGGCGCCACGCCCGAGGATCTGGAATCCGGCCAGATCTATGCCGCCGGACTCGTCATCCGCGATCTACCCACTCGCGCCAGCAGCTGGCGCTGCGTCGAATCGCTCCAGGAGTTCCTGGAGCGCGGCAAGCTGGTGGCGATCGCCGGCATCGATACGCGCAAGCTGACGCGTCTGTTGCGGGAGAAGGGCGCTCAGGCCGGCTGCATCATGACGGGGGAGCGTGTGGACGAGGCCGCGGCCGTGAAGGCCGCGCGCAAGTTTCCGGGCTTGAAGGGCATGGATCTCGCGAAGGTCGTCTCGGTGAAGCGGCAGTATCAATGGAACGAGGGCACTCTCTGGCACGATGCCCGGCGGCCGCTGATCCGCGCACACCAGCGCCTGCACGTGGTTGCCTATGACTTCGGCATCAAGCGCAACATCCTGCGCATCCTTGCCGATCACGGCTGCCGCGTCACGGTCGTGCCGGCCCAGACTCCGGCGCGGGAGGCGCTCGCGCTGTCCCCGGACGGGCTGTTCCTGTCGAACGGACCGGGGGATCCGGAGCCCTGCGATTACGCCATCGAGGCGACGCGCGAATTTCTGACAACGGACGTGCCGGTGTTCGGCATCTGCCTCGGATTGCAGATTCTCGGGCTTGCCTGTGGTGGCCGCACCGTGAAGATGAAATTCGGCCATCACGGCGCGAACCATCCCGTGCAGGACCTGGACAGCGGTCGCGTGCTCATCACCAGCCAGAATCACGGCTTCGCCGTGGATGAGGCATCGCTACCTGCGGAGGTGCGCGCGACGCACCGCTCGCTCTTCGATGGCTCCTTGCAGGGCATTGCATTCAAGGACCGCGCCGCATTCGGTTTCCAGGGACATCCCGAGGCGAGCCCCGGCCCGCACGATCTCAAGCCGCTGTTCGAGCGCTTCAATCATCTGATGCTGAAGCGGCTGCAGAATCAGCTGCGCATGGTCGAGACGGGCGCGCGGCGTCAGGCCGCCGAGCATTGAGGCGGGCGCACACCTTCGATGCGGCGGGCGGCAGCGCGCCGCGTACGGGTCGCGGATCATGAAGAGAACCGACATCCAGAGCATCCTGATCATCGGCGCCGGGCCCATCGTCATCGGCCAGGCGTGCGAGTTCGACTACTCGGGTGCGCAGGCGTGCAAGGCCCTGCGCGAGGAGGGCTATCGCGTCGTGCTCGTGAACTCGAATCCGGCGACCATCATGACCGACCCGGAGATGGCGGATGCGATCTACATCGAGCCGGTCAACTGGCGCACCGTCGCGCGCATCATCGAGAAGGAGCGCCCGGATGCGCTGCTGCCGACGATGGGCGGTCAGACGGCGCTCAACACCGCCCTCGATCTGGTGCGCGAGGGAGTGCTGGAGAAGTACGACGTGGAGCTGATCGCGGCCTCGCGCGCGGCGATCGACATGGCCGAGGACCGCGAGCTGTTCCGCAACGCGATGCGCGATATCGGGCTCGAGGTGCCGCGCTCACGCATCGCGCGCACCTTCGAGGAGGCGCGCGGCGCGGTGGGGGATATCGGCTATCCGGTGGTCATCAGGCCCTCGTTCACGCTCGGCGGCACGGGAGGCGGCATCGCCTACAACCGCGAGGAGTTCGAGACGCTGGTCGAGCGGGGGCTCGATGCCTCGCCGACGCGGGAGATCCTGCTCGAGGAATCGGTCATCGGCTGGAAAGAGTTCGAGATGGAGGTGATCAGGGACCGCAAGGACAACTGCATCATCGTCTGCAGCATCGAGAATCTCGATCCGATGGGTGTGCACACGGGCGACTCCATCACGGTCGCGCCGGCACAGACCTTGACCGACAAGGAATATCAGCGCATGCGCGATGCCTCGGTCGCCGTGCTGCGCAAGATCGGCGTGGACACCGGCGGCTCGAACGTGCAGTTCGCGGTGAACCCGCAGGATGGACGGCTGCTCGTCATCGAGATGAATCCGCGCGTCTCGCGCTCCTCCGCGCTCGCTTCGAAGGCGACGGGATTTCCGATCGCGAAAGTCGCGGCGAAGCTCGCCGTCGGCTACACGCTCGATGAGCTCAAGAACGACATCACCGGCGGCATGACGCCGGCATCGTTCGAGCCCTCGATCGACTATGTCGTCACCAAGATACCGCGCTTCACGTTCGAGAAGTTTCCCGACGCGAACGATCGCCTGACCACGCAGATGAAATCGGTCGGCGAGGTCATGGCGATCGGCCGCACCTTCCAGGAGTCGCTGCAGAAGGCGCTCCGCGGGCTGGAAACCGGTCTCGATGGCCTCGGTGAGCAGCTGACCCCACCGCTGTCCGATGAGATGGTCGGACGGCTCGAGTACGAGCTGCGCGCGCCCGGTCCCAATCGGCTGCTGTTCGCCGCGGACGCGCTGCGCGCCGGCTGGGCCTTCGAGCGCATCGCCGAACTCACCCGCATCGACCCGTGGTTCCTCGCGCAGCTGCAGGATCTGGTACGCGACGAGCAGCGGGTGCGCGACCGCGGGCTCACGGGGCTCAACGCGGAGACGCTGCGTGGCCTGAAGCGCAAGGGCTTCTCCGACAGCCGGCTCGCGAAACTCGTGGGCGTCAAGGAGCGTGCCGTCCGCCAGCGCCGTCACGATCTCGGCGTCCGTCCGGTTTACAAGCGCGTCGACACCTGCGCCGCCGAGTTCGCCACCGCGACCGCCTACCTGTACTCGACCTACGAGGAGGAGTGCGAGGCCGAGCCCACCGAGGAGCGCAAGATCATGATCCTCGGCGGCGGTCCCAATCGCATCGGTCAGGGGATCGAATTCGACTATTGCTGCGTGCACGCTGCGCTCGCGCTGCGCGAGGATGGCTTCGAGACCATTATGGTCAACTGCAATCCCGAGACCGTATCGACCGACTACGACACCTCGGACCGGCTGTACTTCGAGCCGCTGACACTCGAGGACGTACTCGAGATCCTGGCGAAGGAGCGGCCGCTCGGGGTGATCGTGCAATTCGGCGGACAGACTCCATTGAAGCTGTCGCGCGCGCTCGAGGAGGCCGGCGCGCCCATCATCGGCACCACACCCGAGTCGATCGACATCGCCGAGGACCGCGAGCGCTTCCAGCAGCTCGTGCGCACGCTCGCTCTCAAACAGCCTGCGAACGCCACGGCGCGCAACGAGGAGCAGGCCGTGCGGCTCGCGCGCGAGGTCGGCTATCCGCTCGTCGTGCGGCCCTCCTACGTGCTCGGTGGCCGCGCGATGGAAGTCGTGTTCACCGAGGACGATCTGCGCACGTACATGCGCGACGCGGTGCACGTCGCCAACGACAGCCCGGTGCTGCTCGATCGCTTCCTGGATGTGGCCATCGAAGTGGACGTGGATGCCGTGTGCGACGGTGATGACGTGCTGATCGGCGGCATCATGGAGCACGTGGAGCAGGCGGGCGTGCATTCCGGGGATTCGGGCTGCTCGCTGCCGCCCTACAGCCTCGCGCCGGAGATCCAGGCGGAGCTGCGTGAGCAGACGCGCAAGCTCGCCCGCGCGCTGCACGTGGTCGGACTGATGAACGTACAGTTCGCGATCCAGAACGGTGTGATTCACATTCTCGAGGTCAATCCGCGCGCCTCGCGCACCGCGCCCTTCGTCTCCAAGGCAACGGGAATGCCGCTCGCCAAGATCGCCGCGCGCGTCATGACCGGGCGCAAGCTCAAGGAGCTCGGCGCACTCGAGGAGCGCGTGCCGCACTACTTCTCGGTGAAGGAAGCGGTCTTTCCGTTCGTGAAGTTCCCCGAGGCCGATCCGATCCTCGGTCCGGAGATGAAATCCACCGGTGAGGTCATGGGAACGGGACGCACGTTCGGCGAGGCCTATGCGAAGGCGCAGGCGGGCTCAGGCGTCACCTTGCCGCGGCGCGGGGTCTGCCTCATCAGCGTGCGCGACCGCGACAAGCCCGGCGCCATCGAGCTCGCGCGCAAGCTGATCGAGCGCGGCTTCGAGATCGTCGCCACGGCGGGCACGGCGCGTACCCTGCAAGAGGCTGGGATCGCCTGCCGCCACGCCAACAAAGTGCGCGAGGGGCGCCCGCACATCGTCGACATGATCAAGAATGATGAGATCGATCTCATCGTCAATACCACCGAGGGCAAGCAGGCAACGCGCGAGTCCAACTCCATCCGCCGCGAGGCCGTGCACCGCCGCGTGACCTACTACACGACGCTCGCCGCGGCGTTCGCCACCTGTGAGGCGCTCGATCATCTCGATGAGGTCGAGGTCAATCGCCTGCACGATCTGCATGCAGAGGCGCATCCCGCATGAGACGTACCCCGATGACGTTGCGCGGCGCAGAAGCGTTGCGCGCGGAGCTCAAGCGACTGAAGAGCGAGGCGCGCCCCACCATCATCAAGGCGATCGCCGATGCGCGCAGCCACGGCGATCTGTCCGAGAATGCCGAATATCACGCTGCGCGCGAGCAGCAGGGCTTCATCGAAGGCCGCATCAACGAGATCGAGTCGAAGCTCGCGAACGCCGAGATCATCGACCCCAGTAGTCTGCCAAACACCGGCCGGGTGGTCTTCGGCGCAGTGGTCGAGCTCGAAGACCAGGACGAGGGCGGCCGCGTGGTCTACCAGATCGCGGGCGAGGATGAAGCAGACATCCGCGCGGGCCGCATCTCGATCACCTCTCCCATGGCCCGAGCTCTGGTGGGCAAGTCTCAGGGCGATGTCGTCGATGTGAGCACGCCGGGTGGAAATCGCTCGTACGAGATTGTTGCGGTGCGGTATCAGTAGTGCGCCGTGGCGCGGCGCAGCAAAAGCAGCTCCCAGTGGCTCCGGGAGCACTTCAACGACCCCTTCGTACGACGCGCCCAGGCGGAAGGCTGGCGCTCACGGGCCGTGTTCAAGCTCGAGGAGGTCGACCGCCGGGAGAAGCTCCTGCGATCGGGTCAGGTGTGCCTCGACCTCGGGGCCGCGCCCGGTGCCTGGAGCCAATATGCGCGGCGTCGCGTGGGCCCGAGAGGTCGGGTAATCGCCACCGACATCCTGGAAATTGAGCCGCTCGAGGGCGTTGAGTTCATCATGGGAGACTTTCGCGACGAAGCGGTGTTCGAGCGCCTGCTGGCGCTCCTCTCGGAACAGCGCGTGGACGTCGTGCTCTCCGACATGGCGCCCAACCTGAGCGGAATCGATGCCGTGGATCAGCCACGCAGCATGCATCTGAGCGAGCTGGCGCTCGATATGTCACGCCATGTCTTGAAGCCCGAAGGCACTGCCCTGATCAAGGTGTTTCAAGGTGCCGGTTTCACGGAACTGATCGCTGCGGCGCGCAAGGTTTTTCGCGGCGTAAAGCTGCTGAAGCCGGAATCCTCACGGGCACGCAGCCCCGAGCTTTACTTGCTGGCTAAGCACTTGCGCTTGGTGTAGGTTCGAGACTGGGTGTTTCTCGATGCGTGACGCAGTCCACATGAGGTTCAGGAATTGAACGATTTGACGAAAAACATCCTGCTTTGGGTGGTCATCGTTCTGGTGCTGCTGGCGGTTTTCAGCCGCTACATGCCCTCGGTCGGGCAGCCGGAGCAGATCCGCTATTCAACCTTTCTCGACGACGTAAAGCAGAACCGGGTGGATTCGGTCGTGATCCAGGGGGACATGATCTACGGCACGCTGCGCGACAAAACTCAGTTCAAGACCTACAACCCCGAGACCGACTACTCAGCGCTCATCGGCACGCTCGAGAAGGCGAACGTCTCCATCGAGGGTCAGCCGCCCAAGCAACCCAATTTCCTGGCGCAACTGCTGCTGCAGCTCGCGCCCGCACTGCTCCTCATCCTGGTATTCGTGTACATGCTGCGGCAGATGCAGGGTGCCTCCGGAGGACGCGGCGCCATGTCCTTCGGCAAGAGCCGCGCGCGACTCCTCGGAGAGGATCAGGTCAATGTGACCTTCGCCGACGTGGCGGGCGTCGACGAGGCGAAGCAGGAAGTGGCCGAGATCGTGGACTTCCTGAAAGATCCCGGCAAGTTCCAGAAACTTGGCGGCAAGATCCCGAAGGGCGTCCTCATGGTCGGCTCGCCCGGCACCGGCAAGACCCTGCTCGCCCGTGCGATTGCCGGGGAGGCCAAGGTCCCCTTCTTCACCATCTCGGGCTCTGATTTCGTGGAGATGTTCGTCGGCGTGGGTGCCTCGCGCGTACGCGATATGTTCGAGCAGGCGAAGAAGCACGCCCCCTGCATCATCTTCATCGATGAGATCGATGCGGTGGGCCGGCATCGCGGTGCGGGCCTCGGCGGCGGTCACGACGAGCGCGAGCAGACTCTGAATCAGCTGCTGGTGGAGATGGACGGCTTCGAGGGCAACGAGGGAATCATCGTCATTGCCGCGACGAACCGTCCGGACGTGCTCGATCCGGCGCTGCTGCGGCCGGGTCGTTTCGACCGTCAGGTCGTGGTGCCGCTGCCCGACGTGCGCGGCCGCGAGCAGATCCTGCGCGTTCACATGCGGCGCGTACCGCTCGCGGAGGACGTGAAGCCGGGGCTCATCGCGCGCGGCACGCCGGGCTTCTCCGGTGCGGATCTGGCGAACCTGGTGAACGAGGCGGCGCTGTTCGCCGCGCGCGCCAACAAGCGCATCGTGGGCATGGAGGAATTCGAGCGCGCCAAAGACAAGATCATGATGGGCGCCGAGCGGCGCTCGATGGTCATGAGCGAGGCCGAGAAGCGCATGACGGCCTATCACGAGGCTGGCCATGCCATCGTCGGCATGACTGTTCCCGAGCACGATCCGGTCTACAAGGTGACCATCATCCCGCGCGGTCGCGCCCTGGGGGTCACTCAGTTTCTGCCCGAGCAGGATCGCTACAGCCTCTCCAAGCGCCGTATCCAGAGTGCGATCGCCACGTTGTTCGGCGGGCGTATTGCCGAGGAGCTGATCTTCGGCGTGGATGCAGTGACGACCGGCGCCTCCAACGACATCGAGCGGGCGACCGAGCTGGCGCGCAATATGGTCACGAAGTGGGGCCTGTCCGACAAGCTCGGGCCGCTCACCTACTCCGAGGAGACCGGCGAGGTATTCCTCGGGCGCAGCGTCACGCAGCACAAGCAGGTGTCCGACGAAACGGCGCACGCGATCGATGAAGAGGTGCGCAACGTGATTGAGGACAACTATCAGCAGGCGCGGCAAATCTTGACCAGCTCGCTCGAGAAGCTGCACGTGATGGCTGACGCGCTCATCAAATACGAGACGATCGACGAGCAGCAGCTGAAGGACATCATGGCCGGCAAGCCGCCGAACCCGCCGAGCGGATGGGATGACACGTTGACGAACAAGCCGCCGACGACTCCTGGGAAGCCTGCGGCCGGTCAGCCCGGTCCCATCGGCACACCCGCTGGCCAGCACTGAGCGGCCGGCAGCGCGCGGGGAGCTACTCCGGCGCGACCTTTCGCTTCGAGCGTAAGGGCTGCGGTCACGGGCTCGTATGCTGCTCCGCTGCGCCGATAAAGTGCTCGACCTGACCCGTCCCACGATCATGGGCGTGCTCAATGTCACGCCCGATTCGTTCTCCGACGGCGGGCGTTTCGACGACCCAGAGCGCGCTCTCGACCAGGCGTTGCGCATGGTCGCGGAGGGAGCGGCGATCATCGATGTGGGCGGCGAGTCCACGCGGCCGGGGGCCTCCGCGGTGTCGCCGGAGGAGGAGCTCAGGCGCGTGGTGCCCGTGGTCGAGCGGCTCCGCGCGCGCACCGCCGCAGTGATCTCCGTGGATACGAGCAAGCCCGAGGTGATTCGCGCCGCCGCGAGCGCCGGAGCCGGTCTCATCAACGATGTGCGTGCACTGCGCGCGCCGGGTGCGCTCGAGTCGTGCGTGGCGAGCGGCTGTGCCGCCTGCCTCGTGCACATGCAGGGCGAGCCTGCGACCATGCAGCAGCGTCCGACCTACTCGGATCTCGTGGGTGAGATTCAGACGTTCCTCATGCAGCGCGTGCAAGCGTGTCGCGCGGCCGGTATGGCCGCGGAGCGCCTGGTCATCGATCCGGGCTTCGGTTTCGGCAAGACCCTCGAGCACAACCTCGAGCTGCTGCGCCGGCTTCCCGAACTCACCGGCAGCGCTGTGCCGGTGCTCGTGGGTGTGTCGCGCAAGGCGACGGTCGCCAGCCTCACGGGCAGGCCCGTGAGCGAGCGGCTCTATGGCAGTCTCGCGCTGGCGGCGCTCGCCGCGTACAACGGTGCGCTCATCATCAGGGCACACGATGTCGCCGCCACGCTCGATGCAGTCAAAGTGGCGCAGGCCGTGCGCGCGGGGCGCGCTTCAGGGGAGGCGTCAGCATGACGCGTAAGTTCTTCGGCACCGACGGCATCCGCGGACGGGTGGGCGAGCACCCGATGACGGTCGACTTCGCTTTGAACCTCGCGAGCGCCGCGGCCCGGGTGCTCGCCGCCGGCGGCGGCAAGGTTCTGATCGGCAAGGACACGCGCCTGAGCGGCTACATGTTCGAGTCGGCGCTCGAGGCCGGCTTCGTCGCCGCCGGGGTGGACGTGATGCTGATCGGACCTCTGCCCACGCCCGGAATCGCATACATGACGCGGCGCTTCGAATGCAATTGCGGCGTCGTCATCAGCGCCTCGCACAATCTGTACGACGACAACGGCATCAAGTTTTTCGACGCGCGCGGCGTGAAGCTCTCCGACGAGCTGGAGGAGCAGATCGAGACCGAGCTCGAGCGCGGGGCCATCACACGCACCTCGCGCAGCCTCGGGCGCGCGACGCGCGTCGACCGCTCACGCACGTACTATCAGGAGTTCTGCGCCTCGACACTGCCGGCGGGCATCGATCTCAGCGGCCTGAAGATCGTGATCGATTGCGCCAATGGTGCCGCCTACAAAGTCGGCCCGCGCCTGCTGGCCGATCTCGGCGCGGAGATCGTGCCCATCGGCTGCTCGCCGAATGGCCGCAACATCAATGACGGCTGCGGCTCCCTTGCGCCGCAGCTGCTGCAACTGACGGTGCCCGGCGTGCGCGCCGGTGTGGGCATCGCCGTGGACGGCGATGGCGATCGGCTCGTGATGGTGGATCATCTCGGACGGGTCGTCGATGGCGATCAGCTGCTCTACATCATTGCGCGGGCACACAAGCGCAATGGCAGCCTGCGCGGCCCCGTGGTCGGTACCGTCATGAGCAATTTCGGTCTCGAGCTCGCCTTGCGCGCCGCGGGCATCGAGTTCCTGCGCGCGGCAGTGGGCGACCGCTATGTGCTTGCATTGATGCGCGACAGCGGCAGCATGCTGGGAGGGGAGACCTCCGGACACATTCTGTGCCTGGACAAGACCACGACCGGCGATGCGCTCGTGAGCGCCCTGCAGGTGCTGGCCGTGATGCGGCAAAGCGGACAGACCCTGGCAGAGCTCGCCTCCGGAATGTCGAAGTTTCCGCAGGTGCTCCTCAACGTCAAAGTCTCCAAGCGATTCGATCCGAAATCGGTGCCGCGCGTCGGGGATGCAGTGCGGCGGGTCGAGGAGCGTCTCGGCAACGAGGGACGCGTGGTGCTCAGGCCCTCGGGCACCGAGCCCGTCATTCGCGTGATGGTGGAGGGCCGTGACGAGCAGGCGACCCGAGCGTACGCGGCGGAGCTCGCCGAGGTGGTGCGCTCCGCGGCCGACTGACGCGGCGGGCGAAAACCGCTATCATCCGCGCCCCGAATTTGGCGCCCGGTGCTATGCGCACTTCTGTCGTCGCAGGAAACTGGAAGATGCACGGCTCGCGCGCCGAGAACGCCCGTCTCATCGAGACGCTTGCGGCGCAGTTTCCGCCCGAGCCACGCGCGACCTGCGTGATCTGCCCGCCGTACGTGTATCTACAGGAGATCGCACGGCTGCTGCGCGACGAGGAGCTGCCCGCGCAGCTCGGGGCGCAGGACGTGTGCGCGGAGAGCCAAGGGGCCTACACGGGCGAGGTGGCGGCCGCCATGCTCAAGGATGTGGGCTGCAGCTACGTCATCGTCGGGCACTCGGAGCGGCGCGCGCTCTACGGCGAGGATGACCACCTGGTCGCGCGCAAGTTTGCCGCGGCCCAATCCAAGGGTCTCATTCCCATCCTGTGCGTCGGCGAGCAACTCACCGAGCGCGAGGCGGGACACACGCGGGCGGTCGTCTCGCGCCAGCTCGAAGCAGTCCTCGAGCTCTGTGGCACGGAAGCCCTGGCGCGCGCGATCGTCGCCTACGAGCCGTGCTGGGCGATCGGTACGGGGCGCAATGCGAGCCCCGAGCAAGCGCAGGAGGTGCACGGTTTCATCCGTGGCCTGGTTGCGGCGCGCAATGATAGAATTGCGGCCGAGGCACGCATCCTCTACGGCGGCAGCGTCAAGGCCGCAAACGCCGCGGAACTGTTTGCAATGCCGGACGTCGACGGCGGTCTGATCGGCGGTGCCTCGCTAAAGTCCGATGAGTTCCTGGCAATCCTAGCCGCGGTGCGCCGCTGAGGGGCATAGTTCTCGATGTTGCGTCTAGCTTTGACCCTGGTGCAGTTCTTCTGTGCGATGGTGATCATCCTGCTGGTGCTGATCCAGCGCGGTAAGGGCGCCGATGCGGGCGCCGGCTTCGGGGCGGGAGCCTCGGGCACCGTCTTTGGTGCCCGCGGGGCGGGTACCGCTCTATCGCGCGCGACGGCGATCTTTGCCGCAGTATTCATGGCGAACAGCCTCGCGCTCGCCTACGTTGGTACGCACAAGACGACGGCACCGCAGTCGATCCTTGACACCGCGGGTGAGGCGCCCACTCGGACGGCGCCGGGGACGTTGCCGAAGGGCGGCACGTCCGTACCGACCCAGCGCGTACCGACACAGACACCGCCTGCGAGCTTGCCCGGCACGCCGTCGTCGGGCGCGCCGGTGCCTGGTTCATCCACGCCGGGGACACCAGCGACGGGATCGGGGACGAGTGAGTCGGGATCGCGAGCACCGCTTCAGCCACCGTCCACGCCGAGCTCCGCTCCGCCTGCGACGCCAGCGAGTGGTGGCGGGACGCCGCAAAAATGACGGTGGCAATGCGCGTGCGCGCGCATCGCCGCCGACTGTTACAAACATTCCGCGTGCCGACGTGGTGGAATTGGTAGACACACTAGCTTGAGGGGCTAGCGGCGCGAGCCGTGTCGGTTCGAATCCGACCGTCGGCACCATGATATGATTACGCCGATCCAGCCCGGCGCGACCCGCGCCGGGGGATAGCCAATCATGCCTGCGAACTATCTTCCGGTACTGATCTTTCTGATCGTGGCCGCGGCGCTGGCCGCGCTGCTGCTCGGGCTCGGCACGGGGCTCGGCCGGTTCTTCGCGCGCTTTCCCAAGGACAGGGACAAGCTCTCGCCCTACGAGTGCGGCTTCGAGCCCTTCGAGGACTCGCGCGTGCGCTTCGACGTGCGCTACTACCTCGTCGCCATCCTGTTCATCGTCTTCGATCTGGAGATCGCCTTTCTGTTTCCGTGGGCGGTCGCCCTCAACCGGATCGGTCTGTACGGCCTGATCGCGATGGGGATCTTCCTCGCGATCCTGATCGTGGGCTTCATCTACGAGTGGAAGAAGGGGGCCCTCGAGTGGGACTAGAGGCGGAGGGCGCCGAGGGCTTTGCGCAGCGTGGCTTCCTCACCACGCAGGTCGACAATCTGGTGCACTGGGCGCGCACCGGGTCGTTGTGGCCCATGACCTTCGGCCTCGCTTGCTGCGCGGTCGAGATGATGCACGCCGGTGCCTCGCGCTACGATCTCGATCGCTTCGGTGTGGTGTTTCGGCCCAGTCCGCGCCAGTCGGACGTGATGATCGTCGCCGGCACGCTCGTCAACAAGATGGCTCCGGCCCTGCGCAAGGTCTATGACCAGATGGCCGAGCCCCGCTGGGTGATCTCGATGGGCTCGTGCGCGAACGGCGGCGGCTACTATCACTATTCCTACTCGGTGGTGCGCGGCTGCGACCGGATCGTTCCGGTCGATGTCTACGTGCCCGGCTGTCCGCCCACCGCCGAGGCCCTGGTATACGGCATCATCCAGCTGCAAAAGAAGATCGCGCGCACGAGCACGATCGCCCGGTAGCGCATGAACGTAGAGGCACTGGCTCAGAAGGTGGACGCGCAGCTCAAAGGGCAGTTGCGCCGTGTGCCGGCGCTCGCCGAGGAGCTTGCCTACGAGGTCGATCCGGATGCGTTGCTCGATGTGTGCCGTACGCTGCGCGATGCGCCCGAGCTGCGCTTCGAGATGCTGATGGATCTGGCCGGAGTCGATTACCTCGACTTCCGCGCCGATGAGTGGCAGACACAGGCGGCAACCCGCACGGGTTTCAGCCGCGGCCGCTTGGACTACGAGGAGTACGAGCACAGCCCACCGCCGGTGCCTGCCGCGGGCGCCCGCTTTGCCGTCGTCTATCATCTGCTGTCACTGACCCACAACGAGCGCTTGCGGCTGCGCGCGCGCTGCGCCACCGATCAAGAGCCGGTGCTGGATTCGGTGGTGGGAATCTGGGCCGCGGCGAACTGGTTCGAGCGCGAGGCGTTCGACCTCTTCGGCATCCTGTTCCGCGGTCATCCGGACCTGCGCCGCATCCTCACCGACTATGGCTTCATCGGGCACCCGTTCCGCAAGGACTTTCCTTTGAGCGGCAATGTCGAGGTGCGCTACGACCCCGAGCGCGGCCGTGTCATCTATCAGCCGGTGAGCATCGAGCCGCGTGTGCTCGTGCCGAAGGTGATCCGCGAGGACAACCGCTACAACCCAGCGCTCAAGGACAACCCGGTGTCGCGCTCATGAGCGATGCCGCAGCGAGTGCGGTCACCGAGATCCGCAACTACACGATGAACTTCGGGCCGCAGCATCCGGCCGCGCACGGCGTGCTGCGCCTGGTGCTGGAGCTCGATGGCGAGGTGGTGCAGAAGGCCGATCCGCACATCGGGCTGCTGCATCGGGCGACCGAGAAGCTCGCCGAGTCCAAGCCCTACAACCAGTCGATCGGCTACATGGACCGGCTCGACTATGTCTCCATGATGTGCAACGAGCACGCCTACGTGCTCGCCATCGAGCGGCTGCTCGGCATCACACCGCCCGAGCGCGCACAGTACATCCGCGTGCTGTTCGATGAGATCACGCGCATCCTCAATCACCTGCTGTGGCTCGGCTCCCACGGTCTCGACATCGGCGCGATGACCGTGTTCCTGCTGTGCTTCAAGGAGCGCGAGGAGCTGATGGATCTGTACGAGGCGGTGTCCGGCACGCGCATGCACGCGACGTACTACCGCCCCGGCGGCGTCTATCGCGATCTGCCCGATTCCATGCCGAAATATCAGGCATCGAAGTGGCGCTCGCAGAAGGATGTGGATCGTCTGAACGAGGCGCGCTCGGGCTCGATGCTCGACTTCATCTGGGCGTTCACCGAGCGCTTCCCGAAGGCGATCGACGACTACGAGACGCTGCTCACCGACAACCGCATCTGGAAGCAGCGCACGGTCAATATCGGTGTCGTGTCCCCGGAGCGCGCGATGCAGCTCGGCTTCTCCGGCCCGATGCTGCGCGGCTCGGGCATCGCCTGGGATCTGCGTAAGAAGCAGCCCTACGAGGTGTACGACCGCATGGACTTCGACATCCCGGTCGGCGTGCACGGTGACTGCTACGATCGCTACTTGGTACGCGTCGAGGAGATGCGCCA
>Ga0335077_10004583_pt1 | contig 16867 bp, 15 predicted proteins | sample Lox_Sample_31_FD_207151 | JGI IMG/M metagenome (GOLD analysis project Ga0335077, IMG submission 207151) | Soil microbial communities from Loxahatchee National Wildlife Refuge, Florida, United States - Lox_Sample_3.1 | ecosystem: Environmental > Terrestrial > Soil > Wetlands | place: USA...
AGCACCACAAGACAGATGAAACCGCCCTGATCACGGGCAGCGAGGCCATCGCCGTGGCCTGCAAGCTGGCCGACGTGGACGTGATTACGGCCTATCCCATTCGCCCCTACGACACCGTTATGCAGTACGTCTCCAAGCTGGTGTCGCATGGCGAAATGGACTGCGAATATATCGTGGCCGAAGGCGAACACTCGCAGTTCGAGATCGTCAAACACGCCTCGGCGGTGGGGGCGCGCGTTTTCGTCGGCTCCAGCGGCGTGGGCTGGATGTACGCCATGGAAGCGCTCACGGTAACTCCCGCGCTGCGCATCCCCATGGTTGCCATGGTCGGCAACCGCGCTCTGGACGATCCTGGCGCCTTTGGAACGGAGCACAACGACGCCTTGGCGGTGCGCGACCTGGGCTGGATGCTGGTCTGGGTGGATAGCGCCCAGGAGGCCCTCGACACCGCGCTGATCGCCTATCGCGTGGCCGAGGACCGCAGGATTTTCCTGCCCTGCGCCCTCAGTTGCGACGGCGCCTTCCTGACCCACTCGCAGGCGCTGGTCAAGATTCCTACTCAAGAGAAGGTGAACGAGTTCCTGCCGCGCTACAACCGCGCCGACCTGCTGCTGCATCCCGACAACCCCATCACCGTCGCCCCGCAGGCGAACGAGGATTGGGTGATGGAGATTCGCCGGCAGAATTACGCAGCCATGGAGCGGACGACCGCGGTGATCAACGAGGCCTATGCCGATTTCGAGCGCGTCTTCGGCCGCTCCTACGGCAATCCATTCTTCGAGGAGTACATGACCGAGGACGCCGACATCGTGCTGCTGGGCATGGGTACGCTGTCCACGCCGGTCAAGGTGGCGGTCCGCGAGCTGCGCAAGGAAGGGAAGAAGGTCGGCTTCGTGCGTCTGCGCTGGTTCCGTCCCTTCCCGGCGGAAGCGCTGGCCAAATCGCTCAGCCGCTTTAAGGCAGTGGGCGTGATTGACCGCGACTACTCCTTCGGTTCGCCCCACATGAGTGGGGTGGTGGCCACTGAAGTGCGCACCGCCCTGTACTCCGCGCCGGGTCCCAAGCTGCCAGTCCTGGACTTCATCTGCGGCCTGGGTGGCCGTGAGGTGACCCTGCCCGACATCAGCCGCATGACCGAATCGGTGTACGCGGCGGCGAAGGGCAAGACGCAGCCTTTGACGCAGTGGATTGGATTGCGTGAGTAAACGACATCAACTGGCGCGTTCGAAGCGCTATCAAGGTAGAGACGCAGCATGCTGCGTCTCTACAGGGGAAAGGATGAGGAAACAATGGCAACTTACGTAAACATCGAGCCGACCCAGAATCTTGATCCGTTTAAGAGTGTAAAAAAACTGCCGCTGGAGGAGTTTTTTACTTCCGGACACCGCACCTGTCAGGGCTGCGAGTCAGCGCTGGTGATGAAGATGATGGTGAAGGCCGCGGGCCCGCGCACCATCGTGTTGGGCAGCACCGGGTGCATGTATGTGGCCAACACCACGTACTACAGCACCTCGTGGTCGGTGCCGTGGATGCACACCCAGCTCGGCAGCAGCGGTTCGGCGGCGCTGGGCACGGCCGCCGGCCTGAAGGCGCTCATGCGCAAGGGCAAGATGAAGAACGAGCCCATCAACGTGATCGCCTTCTGCGGCGATGGCGGCGGCGCGGACATGGGCATTGGCGGCATTTCTGCCACCCTCACCCATCCCGACTACAACTGCCTGATCCTGCTCTATGACAACGAGTCGTACGCCAACACCGACATCCAGCTCTCGGGCAGTACGCCCTGGGGCGCCAACACCACCTTCAGCACACCCGGCCCGGTGAAGCGCATCATGCATCATCGCTGGAAAAAGAACATGGCGGGGATGATGGCCGCGGGCCATCCGACGTGCCGCTACGTGGCGACCATCTGCATGTCCTATGGTCTGCACGGCATGAACTCGATTCGCAAGGCGCTGACCATCGGCGGGCCGACCTTCGTCCACTCGCTCGACCCCTGCCCCAAGGGCTGGGACTATGATCCCATCCAATCGCACGAGCTGGGCGAGCTGGCGGTGAACACCGGGATATGGCCGCTGTATGAGGTGGAAGACGGCGTCCTGCGGCTGACCGGTCGCACCCAGCAGATTGCGGACAAACGCATCCCCCGGCAGCCGGTAAAGGATTACCTGCTCCGCCAGGGACGCTTCGCCCACTTCACCGATGACGATATTGATTACTTCCAGAGCAAAGTGGACCAGATGTGGGACAAATGGCTGATCCCCGGGGTCATTCCCTTCCACAAGGAGATCGAAGCTGACAAACCGCCCGCGTAAAAAACGCGGGCGGTTTTTCTTAAATTCGTGTTAGTGTGTCGCACCCCGATCGGACTGGGACGTAAGAAGGAACGGCATCTTGCTTTTCATCTTCTAGTCAGTTGGGAGCCATCCGGGAGGTGTGCTTATGACTGATTATGCAGCGCCCTCGGGCGCGATTCACCCTTCGCGCATTGTCAACCGCTGGATCCAGTTATTTGCAGGCATTGTTGCGATGGCCGCCATCGCGAACCTGCAGTATGCCTGGACCCTGTTCGTTATACCCATCCAAACCCACCTGCACGCTTCCCTGCCCGTCGTCCAGGGGATTTTCGCGGCTTTCATCCTGGTGGAAACCTGGCTCGTTCCCTTTGAAGGCGCGCTGATCGACCGTATCGGTCCGCGCTTCATGCTGGGCATGGGCGGGGTTCTGGTGGGGATGGGCTGGATGGGCTCCGGCTACGCTGAGAGCATCCGCACGCTCTATCTCTGGTACATGGTGGGCGGCATTGGCGCCGGGTTCATCTATGGCGGCACCATCGGCAACGTCCTGAAATGGTTCCCCGATTACCGCGGACTTTGTGTCGGACTCACCGCCGGCGCCTACGGAGTGGGCACGGCAATCAGCGTTGATCCCATCGCGAAGATGATCAAGGCTTCTGGCTACCAGCACACCTTCATCTTCTTCGGCCTCATTCAGGGGGCGATCGTGCTGGCATCGGCGCTGTTTATGGCCAAGCCGCCGACGGGATGGACGCCGCCGAACTGGAAAGAGAAGGAAGTGAAGCTCAAGGCGAAGGTGCACACCTCCAGTGTGGACATGACGCCGGTTCAGATGGTGCAGACCAGCTCGTTCTGGATGATTTACTTAATGATGACGCTGGTGGCTTTTGGCGGGCTGGTGGTGACCGCGCAACTGAAGGTGATTGCCACCACCTACAAAATAGATAAGGCGGTCATGTTCTGGGGAATGTCGGCGACGGTGCTGGCGATTGAGCTGAACCGGATCGTCAATGGCATCACCCGCCCGCTGTGGGGCTGGATCTCGGACCATATCGGACGGGAAAACGCGATGTTCAGCGCCTTCCTGATCGAAGGCCTGGCCATTTGGGGATGGCTGCAGACCATTCATCGGCCGGCGATGTTTGTGGTTCTTTCCAGTCTGGTTTTCTTTGCCTGGGGCGAAATCTTCTCGCTCTTCCCCTCGATCACCGGTGACATCTTCGGGCGGAGATGGGCGACCACTAACTATGGCCTGGTGTACACCGCCAAAGGCACAGCGGCCATCTTTTCCGCGCCCGTTGCCGCCTATGTCATGCTGAAGACGGGCTCCTGGGTGCCGGTCTTCTACGTCATGATCGCCTGCGACATCATCGCAGCGTTCCTGGCGCTGCTCTGGCTGAAGCCGCTGGCCAAGCGTACAATCGCCGCTGCGGAGGCCAGACTGAATCACGCTGTCGCCGCCAGTCAAGTGTCGGGCGCGGCGTGATCACCAAGCTTTCGTAGGCTCCGCATACAAACCATTCCGGACCGCGATGCTGCCGTTGGGCGCATTGCGGTCGTGTTTTTCTCCGATTGACTTCAAGGGAGGCAGTGATGAAACGGAACGCCGCACGGGCTTTCATTGTTGTTGTGTTCGTCTTCGCAGCCTGTATCGCATTCGCCCAGCAGACTCCGGCCCCCAAGAAAACCAGCAAGCACTACACCCTGCCCGCCACCAAGGAGACTGTGCAGTGGGGCTGGTTCGACGTGAACGAGAAGCCCAAGCTTACTGTCGAGTCGGGCGACACCATCTCCATTGAGACCTGGTACCACGCCCTCAATCAGATCAAACCTAAGCCTGAGGACCATCTGGAAGGTCCATCGATGGACGAGTTGGCCCGCCTGCGCAAGGAGAATGATGGCGGCGGACCGCACTCCATCACGGGGCCGATTTATGTGAACGGCGCCGAGCCCGGCGACACGCTGGAGATCCGCATTTTGAAGATTGTGCCCAAGGAATACGCGCAGAACTTCAACCTGCCGGGAAAAGAGTTCCCCACCGGGCTGCTGCCCAAGGAATTTCCCGAGGGCTTCGTCCGCTACTACAAGCTTGATCTCGTCCACAAGACCACCGAGTTCAAGCCCGGCATCGTGCTTCCGCTCAAGCCGTTCCCGGGCGTGATCGCTGTGGGTCCGGATCCGAACGAGCCGAAAGAAAAAGCCGGTCCTCCGATAAAAGACGACAAAGGCCGCACCAGCACGCTGCGTCCCTGGAAGAACGGCTCGAATATGGACCTGAACGAACTGCAGGCGGGCTCGACGCTCTTCTTGCCCGTGTTCGTCAAGGGCGCGCTGATCTGGACCGGTGACTCCCACTGCCTGCAGGGCAACGGCGAGGTCAATCTGGAAGCCCTGGAGTGCGCTTACAAGGAGATCGAGATTCAGCCCATCGTGCGCAAGGATATGAAGGTCGAGTGGCCGCAGGCGGAGACCAAGGACTACTGGATCTTCACCGGCTTTGACGAGGACCTGACCGAAGCCATGAAAATCGCCACCCGCAACACCATCGACTGGCTCTCCACTCAGAAGATGGTGCCCATGGACCGTTATGAAGCCTATGCTCTGGCCTCTCTGGTTGCTGATTGCCGGGTCATGGAGGTGGTGGACATTCGCAAGGGCGTCCACTGCATGATTCCGAAGTCGATTTTTGTGAAGCAGACGAAAATGGCCGCCAGCAAGCAGTAGCGATTTGCAGGAAATGTAATTGTCATCCTGAGCTTGCGACCGCGTGGTTTTATTCCGGCCCTTGGGCCGCGCGGTCGTAAGCGAAGGATCTTGGTTGTGCTGATTCTGGCGACGAATGCCGGCTGGACATGTGAATAAGCGGCTCCCTACTCGCTACTCCCACTCCCTTTTCTGCTATATTTCGAAGCTTCGGGGGGTCACCCGCCATGCCTCGCATTGTCCGCTGCGGTCTGATTCAGGCGCGCAATGTCCTCGGTCCTGACCGCTCCCTCGCCGAGATCAAAGAAGCCATGATCCAGAAGCATGTCGGCCTGATCGAGCAGGCGGCGAAGCAGGGAACCCAGGTGCTCTGCCTGCAGGAGCTCTTCTATGGGCCGTATTTCTGCGCCGAACAGGACCCCCGCTGGTATGAGCTGGCCGAGCCCGTGCCCGAGGGCCCGAGCGTCCGCCGCATGCAGGAACTCGCGGCCAGGCACCAGATGGTGATGGTCGTTCCCGTGTACGAGGAAACCATGCCGGGTTTCTACTTCAACACCGCCGCGGTAATTGATGCCGATGGCAGCTATCTCGGCAAGTATCGCAAGCACCACATTCCCCACTGCCATCCCGGTTTCTGGGAGAAGTTTTACTTCACGCCTGGTGATCTCGGCTACCCGGTGTTCGAGACCAAGTACGCCAAGATTGGCGTGTACATCTGCTACGACCGCCACTTTCCCGAAGGCGCGCGCGCTCTCGGATTGAACGGCGCGGAGATCGTCTTCAATCCGTCGGCCACCGTGGCCGGACTGTCAGAGTATCTGTGGGAGCTGGAGCAGCCCGCGCACGCGGTGGCTAACCAGTACTTCATTGCTGCCATCAATCGTGTAGGCGAGGAGAAGCCGTGGAGCATCGGGGAGTTCTACGGCAAGAGCTATTTTTGCAATCCGCGCGGCAAGATCATCACTCAGGCCAGCCGCGACAAGGACGAGGTCCTGGTGGCTGACCTCGACCTCGATATGATCGCGGAAGTCCGCAAGGTGTGGCAGTTCTTCCGCGATCGCCGTCCCGAGACTTACACCGTTCTTACCACGCAGACTTCCACCGGCGGCCGGGCAGCGGCCGCAGATTAAGGTTGCCATGACCAAAGACGAGATCATCCGCAAATATAAGCAGTACCTGTTCCCCTCCGTCAGCACTTACTACTCCGAACCGCTGGTCACCGACCATGGCAGCATGCAGTACGTGTGGGACGTCGACGGCAAGAAGTATCTCGACTTCTTCGGCGGGATCGTGACCATCTCCGTTGGCCACGCCAACCCTAGAATTACTTCGAAGGTTAAGGCGCAGATTGACAAGATACAGCACGCCTCCACGGTGTTTCCGAATGAAGGCATCGTAGCCCTGGCGGAGAAGATTGCGCGCCTGACCCCGGGCGAGATCAGCCAGAGCTACTTCACCAACAGCGGCACCGAAGCCAACGAGATGGCCATCCAGCTTGCGCGGGCGCACACCGGCAACTTTGAGATCATCGCCTTGCGCCACGGATACAGCGGCCGCTCGCAGCTCGCGCAGTCGCTCACGGGACAGAACAGCTGGCGGGCATCGCTGCCCGCGGGTTTCGGCGTGGTCCACGCCATGAATCCGTATTGCTATCGCTGTCCGCTGGGGAAGACGTATCCCGATTGCGGCGTGGCCTGCGCGAACGATGTCGAAGCTGTCATTCAAACCTGTACCTCCGGGCGCATCGCCGGCTTCATCGCCGAGCCGATCCAGGGGGTGGGCGGATTCATCACGCCGCCGCCGGAATACTTCAAGATCGTCTTCAAGACGGTGAAGAAATATGGCGGCGACTTCATCGCCGACGAAGTGCAGACCGGCTGGGGGCGCACCGGCCGCAAATGGTTCGGCATTGAGCAGTGGGAGGTCACGCCGGACATCATCACCGCTGCGAAAGGCCTCGCCAATGGCGCGCCCGTAGGCGCAACCTTCACCCGTCCCGAGATTGCCGCCAGCTTCCGCGGGCTGCAGATTTCCACTTTCGGAGGCAATCCGGTTACCTCGGTGGCGGCCAAAGCTACGCTCGACCTGATCGAAGAAGATAACTTGCTCGAAAACTGCTACGTCGTGGGCAAGCATTTCCGCCAGGGGCTGGAAGGTCTCAAAGAGAAATATCCGGTGATCGGCGATGTGCGCGGCATGGGCTTGATGCAGGGCATCGAGTTAGTGAAAGACCGCGCGAGCAAAGAGCCGGCGCCGCAGGAAACGGCACAGCTCATGGAAGAAGCGCGCCGCGAAGGCCTGCTGATCGGCAAGGGCGGACTGTGGGGCAATGTCATCCGCATGTCGCCGCCCATGAACATCTCGAAAGCCGACGTGGATGAAGCCATCCGCCTGCTCGACCGCGCTCTGGCCGCCGTGGAAGAGAAGCGGCATGCCGCGGTGGGAGCCCGGTAGTATTGCCCAGCCTACATCCGCGTGGTGACGGCCGCCCCGGCCGTCAGGGCGCGATGCAATCGCGCCTGAGCCCGAAGGGCGATACTTGCGCGGAACGGGCGAGCTGGCGCTCGCCTGCCCAGCCGAGGGCGGCTGGGCCTACATGATCTTCGACCCCTGCTAGAAGCCGCGCCCTTTCAAAGCGGGGCTTACCCCGCTGCTTTCGCCGTCCTGAACTGCGGCAGCACCTCCCGCTCGTAGATCCCCAGCGTCTGCTCTTCCTCGCCGCACATGAGATAAATATTGAATTGCGTCACGCCCACCGACGCCAGTTGGCGCAGCTTCGCGCGGTGCGCTTCGACCGGGCCCACAAGGCAAAATCGGTCCACGACCTCATCGGACACGAAATCGGCGTTATTGCTGCCCACCTTGCAGTGATGCTGATAGTCGTAGCCGCCGCGGTTGCTCACGTAGGACGTTAGCGCTGCTGGCAGCTCGTGCTCTTTGTATTTCGACAGCAGGTCCACCACGTGGTTCGACACCAGGGCAGGGAACCAGCGCACGTGCTCGCGCGCGGTCTCAAGAGTCTCCGAGACCCACACCGGCGCGGCGGCCATGACTTCGATCGACTTGGGATCGCGCCCGGCTTCCCGCGCTCCATCCTTCATGTGCCCCATGCACCACTCGATCAGGTCAGGATCGGCAAACTGCAGAATGATGCCATCGGCGACGCGCCCGGCCATGTTCAACACCTTGGGCCCGTATCCCGCGACCCAAACCGGCGGCGACTGCTTTGACCAAGTGAGGCGCGTGGGCTGTCCGTCGTACTCGATCTCGCGCCCAGCGGTCAGATCGCGGAAAGTCTTGATCGCCTGTTCCAATTCCTTAGGCGTGACCGGCTTCTTGCCCAGCACGCGGCGCGAGCTGTCACCGCGTCCGATGCCCAGTTGCATGCGCCCGCCGGAGATCAGGTTGAGCGTGGCGAACAGGCTGGCGGTTACCGTGATGTCGCGCACCGCCGGATTGGTGACGCACGGGCCGATGCGCATGTGGCGTGTGTTGGCCGCCATCAACGTCATCAGCGGATAGGGTTCCATCCATAGTACGTGCGAGTCGAAGATCCATGAGTATTCGAAGCCGGCATGCTCCGCCTGGCGGGTGAGGGAGAGGATGCGCTCCACGGTCATGTCCGGCTTGAAGGTGATCCCAAATTTCATGCGTCTCTCACCCGCGGAAAAAGTGGCCGCAGGATAGCATAGAATCGAGCCGCATCCCGGTTACCAACGGAGGCGCACTGAATGGCGTTCGACATTGTCATCGCCCATGGCACGGTCGTGACGGCCACGGACACTTACACGGCCGACGTGGCTATCGAACAGGGGAAGGTCGTGGCCATTGGACGCAGCCTGCCACGCGAGAATGCCGGCCGGGTGATCGAAGCCGGCGGCAAGTACGTTTTCCCCGGCGGCATCGACGTGCACACCCATCTCGACATGCCCTTCGGCGGTACCACCAGCGCTGACGACTTCGAGACCGGCACCCGCGCCGCGCTGTTCGGCGGGACGACCACGCTGATCGACTTCGCCATCCAGTACAAGGGCCAGTCGCTGCGCACCGCTTTCGACACCTGGATGCAGAAGGCCGCCTCGAAAGCCACCAGCGACTATTCCTTCCACTGCATCATCACCGATTTGCCGGACGCGCAGTTGGAAGAAATGCCGGCGCTGGTGCGCGATGGCGTCAGCAGCTTCAAGCTGTTCATGGCGTATCCGGGTGTGTTCATGCTGGATGATGCGTCGATCTTCAAGGCGTTCCGCATGGCCGCCAAGACGGGCTCCATGATCTGCATGCACGCCGAGAACGGCGGCGCCATCGACGTGATCGTGAAGCAGGCGCTGGCCGAGGGCAAGACGGCGCCCAAGTATCACGCGCTCACCCGTCCCACCACGGCGGAGGCCGAGGCCACGGCGCGCGCCATCGCTCTTGCGGAAATGGCCGGCGCACCCGTCTACATCGTCCACCTCAGTTGCAATGACGCGCTGGAGAAAGTTCGCGAGGCCCGCGACCGCGGCCTGCCTGTCTATGCCGAAACCTGTCCCCAATATCTTTATCTTTCGATTGAGAATTTCGATGTCCCCGGCTTCGAGGGCGCCAAGTACGTCTTCACTCCGCCGCTGCGCGAGAGGTGGCACCAGGACAAGTTGTGGCAGGGGTTAAAGAGCGACCATCTGCAAGTAGTCTCCACCGACCACTGCCCTTTCTGCTACAAGGAGCAGAAAGAGATGGGCGTGGGAGACTTCACCAAGATCCCAAATGGCGGTCCCGGCATCGAGCACCGCATGAGCCTGGTGTATTCGGGAGGCGTGGCGCAGGGACGCTTCAGTGTGAACCGCTTCGTCGAGCTGGTCGCCACTACGCCGGCCAAGCTCTTCGGCTTATATCCGCGCAAGGGAACTATCGCCGTCGGCAGCGACGCGGATCTGGTGATCTTCGATCCCAAACGCCAGCACACCATCAGTGCCAAGACCCACCACATGCGCGTGGACTACTCGATGTTCGAAGGAATCAAAGTCACGGGAATGCCAGACGTGGTGTTATCTCGCGGGCGCGTGGTGGTGGAAGGCGACAAGTTCCTCGGCCGCGCCGGACAGGGAGAATTTCTTAAGCGCGCCACCTATGCGGGACTATAAAAAAATCCCCACCCTTCGAAAAACCACGAAGGGTGGGGCACCCACACATCTTCCCGGCTTACTTGCCCATCGAATAGGTGCCGGTGCAAGCCCAGTCAGCAGAGCCGTCTGCGTTGAGTTTTCCGGAACAGGTCCCCGAAGCCTTAACGCCCTTGAGCTTTCCGGTGCCGCTCACAATCTTCCATTTATTGGAGGCGGGTTTGGTGATGTCGGTTGGGCGTGATTCCTCGTAGGTGTAGTAGACCTTGTCCCCATTGTCCATGGTGACGTTGTAGCGGCCATGCGCAGTCATGGACGCTTTCCACGTCTCCTCGAATTCCGTATACTCGCCGGTTTTTTCTGCGAAGCCGCTGTCGCTGGCGGTCGCGCTGCAGGTTCCCTGGATGATCGAGTAGGTGTGGTCGGGCACATCGCCAACGTTGAGCTTGTGCTCAGTCGCCGGTTTCGCGCAGTGCCACTTGGTGTCAATCTTTCCCTGGGCCATCGCCGCGGATGCGAACAGCAGCGAGGAACACACTACGAGCAAAAGCTTGCGCATTCTTTCTCTCCCTGTTGAGTTGCGATTGAAATGCAGCGGGGACTATAGGTCACGCGACCGAGGTTGGCAAGTGCCCGCAGGCGGTCTAGAGGCAATAATGACTTCGAGGTCCCGTCACGGGGATCTGGCGTTACTTCTGCTTCAGCTTCAGTTTGTCTTTATTGCTTTCCAGGAATGCCCGCAAGTCGGCGCTGGCATCCAGCAGGCGCACCCACTGCTCATAGTAGAGGGTTACCGGAAAGCGGCCGAGACCGTAGACGCTGACGCCCCCTTTTTCACCGACTCTGAATTCGAGACTGCCGGAGCGCGTGCCCTTGCGCTCCAGTTCCGTCAGCCGTGCCTTGAGCTCCTCGTAGGTCGGTTCAGCCATCGCACTCTCCTTGGTATTTCGGCGGTTGGAATTATATGGCAAAAGCCCGCAGCCGCTTGCGAGCGTTATAAAATGTTGCCATGAAGCCGGAGCCCGCGCCCGTCCGCCGTATGAAGACCTACACGGGAGCAACCGGCTACGTGTACCAATACTACTTCGTGGGCAAGCGCCCGGCGCCGCCACCCGAGGCCCCGACGGTCGAGTTCATCTTCGACGTCAGCGCCGACCGCAAAACCACGTTTTCCACCAGCGTTTTCCTGAAGCCCGAAGCGCTGCGGGCGTGGGGCACGGCGCACGGCCGCGAACTCACCGATACGGAGCAGTACGCCGCCGCCAAGATGCGCCTGCTGCGGGCCTTTGACGAGGTCGAAGGGATGATTGAACACGGCCGGCGGCTGGTGATCGACGGGGAAAACATTGCGGAACTGTTGGAACCACTGGGAATCGGGTGATCGGGTCATCGGGTGATCGGGCGGCGATCTGAGATGCAGACCGGCTTCCCGTGGCCGCTCGGGCAGGGTCCCGGTGTGATATTGGTCACATTCCCCTGTGATCATGACCCTACTGCCCGTCTGGGCCGGCCAGCTACTATAATTCCTTGATCCTTCCGCTTTTGGGGCAGCCCGTCCGGAGTGGGGCCGGTCTGCGTGGCGGAAAACGAAAATTATGCCCCTGTTCTGGTTGCGCGTTGCGGTGGGCTTTTACGGCCTGGGACTGCTCTATGCCCTGCTGGCGCTGGTCCGCCGCCACGACATCATCTCCCGCATCATCATGCCGGTGATCGGCATTGGCTTCGTGCTGCACCTTGTCTCGCTCACCGAGCACTATGTCAACGTGGGCCGCCTGACCCCGGATTCCATCCATACGTCCGAATCGCTGCTGGCCTTCCTCATCATGGTGTTCTTCACCGGGGTATACATACGGTACCGGACCACGGCGCCGGGGATCTTCGTGTTTCCCCTGGTGTTTCTGCTGACCTTCTCGGCGGCAGTAGGCTTGCAGCCGCCACATTTCACCTCTCCGGCCCTGCGCAGCGGATGGATCATCGTGCACGTGGCGCTGATCTTCACCGGCTATGCGGCGCTGTTCTTCAGCTTTGCCGCCAGCCTGCTCTACCTGCTGCAGGAGCGGACGCTGAAGTCGAAGCACGCCGTGGGGCTGATGTCACGGCTGCCGGCGCTGGAAGTCATCGACCAGATGGGGTATCGCTCACTCCTGCTCGGCTTTCCTTTCATGACTTTCGGGCTCGTCGCCGGGTCGGTAATCGCGCAGTCAGAGTTCGGAGCACACTACTTCCTCGATCCCAAGATTGTGCTCTCGCTGCTGATGTATGCGGTGTACATGGTGCTGGTATACACGCGCTGGAACTCGGGTTGGCGCGGACGCAAGGCAGCGTACCTTTCTACCTTCGCCTTTCTGGCGGCGATCCTGGCTTGGGCGGCGAATTACGTGAGCGGAGTACACAGGTTTATCGCCCCATGAACCGCTTCCTGCTCATCGGCGTGAACCACAACACCGCGCCGGTCGAGGTGCGCGAGCGCCTGGCCATTCCGGAATCGCACCTGCCGGAAGCGACCAAGCGGCTGGCGGGACATCCCGGCATCGAAGAGGCGATGATCCTCTCCACCTGCAACCGGGTGGAGATGCTGGCGCGCGCTACCAACGGCACCGCCGACCTGCGCAGCTTCATCCGCGAGTATTTCCAGGTCGAGCCCTGTACGGTGGAGCAGCACCTCTACGAGTATCGTGAGCGCGATGCGGTTCGGCACTTGTTCAGAGTGGCTTCGAGCCTGGATTCCATGGTGGTGGGCGAACCGCAAATCCTGGGACAGGTGAAGGAAGCTTACGCAGTGGCGCGCGGCGTGGGCGCCGTCAATTCACACCTGGACGCGTTGGTCACGCGCGCCTTCGCCGTGGCCAAACGCGTGCGCTCGGAGACGGCCATCGGGACTTCGGCCGTATCCGTGGCCTCGGTAGCGGTGGAACTGGCGCAGAAGATTTTCGGCTCGCTCGAAGGGCGCTCCGTGTACCTGATCGGCGCGGGCAAGATGAGCGAACTGGCGGCGCGGCACCTGCTGGCTCATGGTGCCGCCGGCATCTTCGTCGCCAATCGAACCTACGAGAAGGCGCTGCAGATGGCGGAGCGCTTCCACGGGCAGGCCATTCACTTCGACAAGCTTTACGAGACCGCTGACAAGGCCGACATAGTCATCACCTCGACGGGCGCACCTCACGCCATCTTCCGCCGCGAGCACGGCGAGCGCTTCCTGGCCCGCCGCAAGAACCGTCCCATGTTTTTCATCGACATCGCCGTGCCCCGCGACGTCGATCCGGCGATGAACGAACTTGACGGCATCTTCGTCTATGACATCGACGACCTGCAGCAGGTAGCGTCGGCGCACGTGGCCGACCGCAAGAAAGAGGCGGAGCGCGCCGAGCAGATCATCGAGGCCGAGGTCGAACGCTTCGCGGCGCGCGTGCAAACCAGCAACGTGGTGCCTACCATCGTCTCGCTGCAGGAACACCTGGAGAACATACGACAGGCGGAAGTCGAGCGCCTGCACGGGCGCTTCGGCCAGACCACGCCCGAGCAAGATGCGGCGATTGAAGCCCTCACCCGTGCCATCATCAACAAGATCCTGCACACACCCATCACCACGCTCAAGAGTGCGGCGCGCGACCAGGGCGAAGGCCCGATGGTGGAGCTGATCCGCCGCATCTTCAACCTCGAAGACAAAGCCAAAGCCGCCGGCGACGGCTCCAAGGACTAGATGGCCAAGCTGCGCATCGGCTCGCGCGGGTCGCAATTGGCCTTGTGGCAGGCGAACCACGTTTCCAGCCTGCTGCGCGAGCGCGGGCATGAGGTCGAGATCGAGATCATCAAGACCACCGGTGACAAAATCACTGAAGTCGCGCTGGCCCAGGTCGGCACCAAGGGCATGTTCACCAAGGAGATCGAAGAAGCCCTGGCCGAGCGGCGCGTGCACCTGGCCGTCCACAGCCTGAAGGACCTGCCCACGGAGCTGGCGTCCACCTTTACGCTGGCTGCGGTGATGAAGCGGCAGGACCCGCGCGATGTCTTTCTTTCGCTGTGCTACAACTGTTTCGTTGAGCTGCCTAGGGGCGGGCGCGTGGGCACCAGCAGCCTGCGGCGGCAGGCGCAGATCAAGTCGGTGCGGCCGGACCTGAACATCTTTCCCCTGCGCGGCAACGTGGACACACGGCTGCGCAAGCTCGAAAGCGGAGAATTTGATGCCATCATTCTGGCCGCCGCGGGTCTCAATCGTCTGGAGCGCACCGAGCGCGTGCGCGAGGTCCTGCCCGTGGATGTGATGTGCCCGGCGGTGGGCCAGGGAGCGCTGGGCATCGAGTCGCGATCGGATGATGCCGCCACGCTCGAGGAACTGGTATTTCTTGACGACCTCGCCGCCCGCCGCACCACCGCCGCTGAGCGCGCGCTGCTGCGAACTCTGGGCGGTGGCTGCCAGGTGCCCATCGGAGCCTATGCTGAAGGCGTAGACGGCGTGCTGAAACTGACCGCCATCGTCGCTCAGCCGGACGGCTCCCAAGTGCTGCGTGAGCAGCAGACGGGCAGCGATCCAGAGGAACTGGGCGCGCGCGTGGGCAAGAAACTGCTGGCGCGCGGCGCCGATGCTATCCTGCGGGCAGTGTACGGAGCAGCGGTGGCAGCTCCGCAGCAGCCATGACGGCCAAATCCCATCCCAAGCGTGCGCATGCGGCCGATAAGCCGCTTGCCGGCGAGCGCGTGCTCATCACCCGCGCCAAAGATCAGGCCGGCAGCCTGGCCGCGGAACTGGAAACGCTGGGAGCGGCCGTGGTCGAGATCCCCGCTATTGAGATCCGTCCACCAGCGTCTTACGGGGCGCTCGATGCCACGCTCAACAACATCGAGAATTACGACTGGCTCATCCTGACCAGCGTCAACGGCGCGGAAGCGCTGTTTGCGCGGATGCAAACCCTGGGATTCGGCCCGGAAAAGCTGTTGCACCTGAACATTGCGGCCATCGGCCCGGCGACCGAAGAAGCAATCGAAGTGCACGGCCTGCCGGTGGACGTGGTCCCCGAAAAATACGTGGCGGAGTCCGTGGTAGAAGCGTTGTGGGAGCAAGTGCGTGGTCGACGCGTGCTGCTGGTGCGTGCCAAGGTGGCGCGCGACGTGATCCCGGAAGAGCTACGCAAGGCCGGAGCACGGGTGCACGTCGTAGAGGCTTACGAGACGGTGGTGCCGGAGGAATCGCGCTCGCGCCTGCAAAAAGTCCTGAGTGATCCGCGCCAGCGCCCGACGGCCGTGACCTTCACCAGTTCATCCACGGTGCGGAACTTCGTGGCCCTGCTGGGGTCCGAGGATCCGGCGAAAACTCTCCATGGCATCGCGACCGTCTCTATCGGCCCGGTGACCTCGGCCACGCTACGCGAACTGGGCCTGCCGGTGGACGTTGAGGCACAGGAATTCACCATTCCCGGGCTGGTGAGAGCGCTGGTGGAGCGCAAATAGCGCGACGTCAGAAGTGGTCATCCTTGGTGGCCGCCACCGTGGCCGGATCGACAATGCCATCAACGATGCGCCCCCAGGCGCTGGTCTGCCAGTTGTCGCGACGGCTAGCGGGCGGAAACCAGCCGGGCAGGGCGAAACGCAGGTAGCGCGCCAGCGAGATCACGAAGGGCTCGTACATGCCACGCAGCTTCTCCAGCTTGGCCTCGGCGGCGCTGCCCTCTTCGAGCTTCCATCCGGCTTCCGCCAGCGCGGCGCGCAGTTCGGACAATTGCTCAACCCCCAGCCGGTCTTGTCCGCGGAGCGGTTCAGCCGCGAAGATCTGCGCCAGGTCCACGACCGCATGCCGCGCGATCGCGAAGGTGAGCTGGGCCTGGCGGCGCGGCACGTTTTCCAGGCCGACAATCACCAGCACGCAGGCATCGAGGATGGTGGTCAGCGCAGCCAGCCAGTTCTGATTGTCGTGTTGGGAGCGGAAATAGCAAAGCACGGGATAGGACAGGTGGCTCTCCAGCAGCTCGGCCGACCAGCCCTCCCAATCGCGCAATAATTCAAGCAGCGCTTCCCTCCCATGATCGGAGGCGTGGCGCCGCAGCAGTTCGACCGCCGACGGCGGAGACCCGGCGCGCGCGTCGAGAAGCGTGATGTTGGCCTCGCGGCGGGAGAAGGCCTGAAACGTCGTGGGCAGATATCCGATCACCAGCGCCAGAAAGCCAAAACCCAGTCCCCCCTCAACTACCGTAAGAGCGTGGGCCAGTGGGCTGCGCGGAGTTACGTCACCTAGACCCAAGGTAAAAAACGTGGTGCCGCTCATGTAGAGGTCGGTCCAGAAGCCGCGAGGCAAGCCGGGGGCGGCGACATACAGACTCGATCCACCCGCCCAGTGAACCATGGCAAAGCCGACGATCAGCAGCGCCGCCCAGGCTGTGAGCAATCCCAAAAGCGACAGCGGGCCGAAGTAGCTCAGGTAGGATTCGCGGCGCTTTCCCGGACGGGCGCGCCCGAAAAGCCCGGACCACAGCTTCCACGTGAAGCGGTAGAACCCTCGTGTGAAACGGAAATGGCGAGTGACGCGGCGCGGCAGGACGATCGTCTCGAAGGCCTCCCAGAGTATGGCCATGACGATAAGGACCCCGGCGGTTGCGGCGAATGCGTGCATTCTCGTCCTGGTGAGCGGACCCAAGATCCGCTGCTGATACGTCGGACCCTGTACCCGGTCAGCGCGCCGGCTCGCGCGTTTCGACCGGTGTTACTGCGATGCCCAGCTTCTCGGCACCGCGCAGGACAACAAGCCGGGTAAGCGCGCCAATGCGGACGTCGGTG
>Ga0335077_10004586_pt1 | contig 16863 bp, 14 predicted proteins | sample Lox_Sample_31_FD_207151 | JGI IMG/M metagenome (GOLD analysis project Ga0335077, IMG submission 207151) | Soil microbial communities from Loxahatchee National Wildlife Refuge, Florida, United States - Lox_Sample_3.1 | ecosystem: Environmental > Terrestrial > Soil > Wetlands | place: USA...
TGGTGAAGGAACGTGCCGGCCGCGAGTGTTACTTCATGCCGCTGGGAATTGACAAGCGGGTTTTCCGTCCCCAGCCGCGCAAGCCACCGGGACCGCCACACCGGGTTCTTCTGGTAGGTAACTATCTGCTGGCCCATAAGGGCATGCGCGACGGCCTCGCTGCCCTCGCCATGCTCTCCCGTGAGCAACCCATGCAGCTCGTGGTGATGACACAGGAAAGTAGAAATCGCCACGTGCTGCAGCAGGCCGGCTGCCCCATAGAGGTGCATTACTGTTGCCCCCCGGAAAGCGTGCCGGAGGTCATGGCAGGTTGTGACGTGTACTGCTGCACTTCGTGGTACGAAGGATTCGGTTTGCCCGCTGTGGAAGCGTTTCACTGTGGGGTTCCAGTAGTGTCCACTCGCACGATGGGAGTTTCGGATTACGGAATAGACGAAGTAAACCTGCTGCTGGCTCAGCCGAATGATCCCGAGGATCTCTGCGCCAAGGTTCGGCGGCTGATTCTTGATCCCGGACTGCGGCAGCGATTGGTTGAGGGCGCGTTTGCCACGGTGGAGAAACGCTATGACTGGGAAACATCCGTAGAGGCCCTGCTGGCGTCGTTGCACGAGATCAGCAGCCTGGGCGGAGATGCTGCACCGGCCGATCCGCGCGATATGACTGAGCTGCTTGCACGGCTGGAACAGGAAGGCAGCGTGACGCCCATCGCGGTGGTGCGCGAATTCCAGCGGCTGGCGAAGGAGGTTGATGAGGTCTGCGATTCTGCAATTTCCCGGGCAGAGATTTCTGCGGCGGAGGCCTATCAACTGGCCGGCTTGCGTGACCAGTTGGCTCCTTACTTGAGCAATCCCAGGACCGAATACTACGACGCGTTCAAACAGAAATATGACTTCTGCCGGCTGGCGCTGAGTTTGCAGGACTCGGAGCGCTGCACCGAGTATCTGCAGCTCATACGGAACAGGGGACGAGGCGATGGAAGGCGAGATCCTTCTCCACTGGTTGAAATTCGATATACGCACGCATAGCCTCGACTTTCTGCCGTGGGTAAAGCGGCTCTACGGCTGGAACGACCTGCGGCCGGAGTTTCCGCGGCGGGCGGCCACGGTGCGGGTGGAGGTGGAGCGGCTTGGTTCGCCGCAGGCCCTGCCCATCCAGCCGATGAAGAACGGCATGTTCGCGGAAACCCGGGTGTTGGCCGCTCCCTGTTTCTACCAGGACGGCAGGTTTCAGTCTCTCCAGCGCGAAGCCTACGCCCACCAGTTCGAATACGATGCCCTGCAACATACCGTCCGCTGTAACCTCGGGGGTGACTTTCTGCGCAGCGGGCAATTTGTCGCAACTCATTTTTTCCGTCCACTCCTGCAGAGCTTCATCCTGCCCTTCTACGGCCTGAAGTGGTTGCACGGTGCCCTGTTGGCCCGCGGGGGCCGCACGTTCTTCCTAATGGGCGGAGGCGGCGTGGGCAAGAGTACGACTGCTTTATCACTTCTTCAGCATGGCTATAGCCTGCTGTCTGAGGACGGCCCCCTGTTTTTTCTGGAGAACGGAGAAGATTACGCGCTTTCGTCCCTTGACTTCCCGCACGTGACTGCGGAGACCCTCAACCGGCTTCCCTTTCTTCGCAGGCATGTCACCGGCGACATGGATGATCGCTGCAAATATCCGATTGCGCGGACCGTGCTCAACGGCAACGGCGACTGGAGGAAACCGCAGCGCGTAACCCATCTGGTGGAACTCGAGCGTACCCCGGACGCTGCGGTTGCCGCTTTGGTCCCGGTTGCCCGCCGCGATGTTTTGCTGAAGATGGTTTCCGAGTCGATGACCGTGTTCCGTTCGCTTCGACATTGCAATACCAGTCTGCAGCTCGATCGGTACAGCGAGTACATTCTCGATCTCATCACCCGCCTGGTGAATCGGGCGAGCATCTTTCGCCTCCGTTTTGCCGACCGGCAGTTGGACCGGGTTGCGGAGTTATTGGACAGCCTGTGAACAGATGTGATGCCAGCTCGCAGCCGTTTCATCCCAGAGTTGATGTTGTCATTGCCGCGCGCAACGAGGCTAGATTCCTGGCCAAGTGCCTGGAGAGCCTCGCCGAGCAAAACTACCCCATGGAGTTGTTGCACGTGATTGTGGTGGATAACGGATCAAGCGATGGCACTGGGGAGATTGCGTGCGAATATGGGGCCACGGTGGTGCGCCATGAAGCGAGGGGAGTAGCCGCCGCCCGCAACGCGGGCATTGCACACGGACATTCGGAACTGGTGGCGTTTCTCGATGCTCACTGCTGTGCCGAGCCGGCGTGGCTTCGCTTGCTGGCGGGACGTTTCTCTGATGAAAAACTCGGGGGCTGCCAAGGCCGGCTGGAGAACCGGTCCGAGAGCCGGAGAATTGAGCGTTATCTGGAAACGTCCCCTCTATTTTCTGAGAAACGCATCGTTGCAGAAACAGTGGGAGGCAAGAGCAGTCTCTTCGCGTGGATTCTGGGCGGAAATTGCATGTACCGTCGCGCGGCATTGCTGCAGGCCGGCGGCTTCAACGAACTCCTGCCCTCCTGTGAAGACGTAGATCTGGCTTGGAGAGTGCTGCTCGCGGGATACCGGCTCGACTACGAGCCCGGGGCACACTGTATCCATTATGACCGCCACTCCTGGCACGGTTTTCTGCACAAGAACTTTCTGTATGGCCGCGGCGCTGCCTGGCTGTCGCGCGCGTACCGCGCCCAGGGGGCCGGGCGCAAGTATCCGTCCAGCCGGCTTCTGACGGCGAGCCTGGAGGGCTCGCTCGCCGCGCTTTACTATGACGCCGGGTATCGCTGGCAGTCCCTGAGAATTTTGCTGGGGCTGGATCGCCCCTTGCCGGTTGCGCATGAGGCCGAGAACCGGCTGCGGCCGAAGTTTTTCTGGTCGCAGAACTTCGCTCTGCAAATATCACCCGGGGTAGTTTATTGGTTCTGCGAGCCAGAGTCCGAATCTGTGGTGGTGCATGTTGCCGGCCGCACCAGGCTCGTGCTGGCCGGGGCGTCGGATTTCATCTGGCGCGCGCTAACCACCGAGGCATCGCGGGAAGAGGTGGCGGCAGCGATGGCGGAGACGTACGGGATCGGCCGCGCGGCGGCCCTCGCCGATCTCGATGAATTCATTGAAGAGGCGATCGCGGCGGGAGTGATCCTTCGCCATGAGGCTCCTGCGCTTGCCGATGCGCAGTTGAGAAAAGCCCACACGGCTTGATGGGGCTCCAGCCTTAGCCTGCTTCCAGTTCGCTGGGGCCGTAAGGCTTCACTTGGTCAATCTGGTCATACTTGCGGATCACCGGCTTTTCGTACACTCGCGGGCGCGGCGTCGACTGCGGATTCTGGCGCATATCGGCGGCACTGGTGGAAGGGTTGTCTGTGGGGATGTTCATTGGCGGTCCCTGGTCGGTCGCGAAGCGCTCCATATTACGGCTCGTGCCACAACTTCGCTTTTCCTAACTCTTCTACAAATTGGTCCATGTCGTTCCGCACGACATCCTCCGCGGTTCCATAAATTTCCGCAATCTCAGCGACGATCCGAGCCAGCGGTTTTCCAGCCTGCAACCCCTGCCAGACTTCGGTCGCCACGGGGTTGAGGGAGAAATAAACGCCTGAGGATAGATCCAAGATCAGCGCTTCATCGTCAACAATCCGCCAGATAAGGTTCGAACTGGCGGGGGCATTCGCAGGGCCCGCGGAACTCATTTAGCGTGATTCTACGTGGGCGAAATGGAATGTCAAGATGTGGATTGTGCGCTCCCCGAAATTCGGGAAGCAGCTACTCCTCGTATACAGTGTTTCCCGCGACGATTGTTGCCTTCACTTTGCCGGCCAATTGCCAGCCGTCGAACGGGGTGTTGCGCGACCTGGAGCAGGATTTCGCGGCCTCGAAGGTCCAGCGCTTCTTAGGATCGAAGATGGTGACATCGGCGTGGCTGCCGCGGGCCAGGGTCCCGCGTCCCCGAAGATCGGCAACGCGCGCCGGCCCTGCTGAGAACAGTTCTATCAGTCGGGGAAGCGAAATCTTGTGAGCCATGAGTAAACGGGCAACGGCGAGTCCCAGCGCGGTTTCCAAGCCGGTGACGCCAAATGCCGCGCGCTCGAACTCGATGATCTTCTCATGCTGGGCATGGGGCGCGTGATCGGTAGCGATAGCATCCACCGTGCCGTCGGCCAGGGCAACCAGCAAAGCCTCGCGGTCAGACGCTGAGCGCAAGGGAGGGTTCATCTTGAAGTTGGCGTCGTAATCCCGCATGTCGCCATCGGTAAGCGTGAAATGGTGGGGCGTGACCTCGCAGGTGACGCGCGCCTTGTTCCGCTTTCCTCGCCGCACCGCTTTCAGCGCCTCCGCGGTGGAAAGATGGGCCACGTGCAGCCTGGCTCCAGCGATCTGCTGCGCCAGTTGCACGTCGCGCTCGACCACGGTCGCTTCGGCCGCAGCCTTCATTCCCCGCAGGCCCAGGCGGAAAGACGTCGGCCCTTCGTTCATGGAGCAGCTGGCGGTCACGCGCGTGTCCTCGGCGTGCTGGACGACCGGAAGATTCAGGGCCGCCGCTGTGCGGAGCGCCTCCCGCATGATCTCATCGCCAAGAATGGGCTTGCCGTCGTCGCTTACCGCGACGGCGCCGGCGAGCTGCAGTTCCCGGAAATCGGTGAGGGCTTCGCCGCTGCTGTTCTTCGTCGCGGCAGCGATGGGAAGAACATTGACAACGGCACCGCGCTCGGGATGCCGCAGCCAGGAAACCCACTGTGGCGAATCCACCACCGGATGCGTATTGGGCATGCAGCAGACGGTAGAGAATCCGCCGGCTGCAGCGGCCGCCGTCCCGGTTGCGATGGACTCTTTGTAGCTCTGCCCCGGCTCACGCAGGTGAACGTGCAGGTCAATGAAGCCGGGCGCGACGATCAGTCTGCGTGCGTCGAGCGTTTCATCGGCAGCGCCTCGCGTCTTTCCTGGAGGCGCGACCTCCGCCACCATGCCATCGCGCAGCAGGACGTCCATGGGAGCGTCGAGCCTGGCCGCAGGATCGATGACATGGCCACCCTTGATGAGGAGGGAACTTCCTTTACGCTGATTCACGCTAATGCTCCCAGAGGTCTGTAGACGAAGCGCCACGGTGCCACGGCGCCATGGAGAATAGCAGTCGCCGCAGAAACTGGTACCCACGCCGCTTTTTCAAATGCTGCTGTGTTTGCGTAGTGCGTCGCCATCATCGCGCCTTCCCCAAAGCACGCGCCAGGACGGCCATGCGTACCTGCACGCCATTGCGTACTTCTTCCACGATCGCCGACTGCGGACAGTCCGCCACTTCCCAGGTCAACTCCAGGCCGCGAATGATGGGTCCCGGATGCATGAGCATGGCATCGTGCCTGGCAAGTCTCAATCGCGACATATTCATCTGGTAGCGGCCGACGTAGTCCTCCAGGCTGAGTTTCATGCCCTCCAGGCGCTCTTTTTGCACTCGCAGCACCATGACCACATCGGTGCCGTGCACGGCATCTTCAACCGTGCGGCTGATGCGCAGGCCGGGAGCAAGCGTGGTGGCGTGGTCGGGCAGAAACTCCGGCGGGCCGCAGAGCGTGATCCTGGCGCCGAACTTGCTCAGCAGGTGAACCGCCGAGCGCGCAACCCTGCTGTGATAGATGTCGCCCACAATCGCCACCTGCAACTTGAACGTTTTCTTGTGCCGCAGAATGGTGTAGGCATCGAGCAGGGCTTGCGTGGGATGCTCGTGCATACCGTCGCCGGCGTTGATGACGGGAATATCGAGATGCTCCGCCATCAATTGGGGCGCGCCGGCGCTGGGATGGCGGATGACGATGACGTCTGCCCCCACCGCACGCAGGGTATAGCCGGTGTCCAGCAGCGACTCGCCTTTTTCAATGCTCGATCCGCTGGAGAGCACCAGCGTAGTCATCGCGCCCAGAGACTTGGCCGCGATTTCGAATGAACTGCGAGTGCGCGTGGAGGCTTCGTAAAAGAGCAGCAGCACGCGTTTGCCGCGAAGCAGAGGGCGCGGCCTTTGCGGGTTCATGCGGCGGGCGAGCTTCAGCAACCTCAGTATCTCCGCAGCGGGCATGTGCTCGATACCAAGCACCGAACCACGCGCAACCTTATATTCGGGAACGGATTTCGAAGCAGCTATCACACGGGGATTAGGATAACGCGGCGCCTGGCTTCAACGACTTGAACGCTGCATCATACGCGGGCTGAGCGTTGTGGGGCAAGGCACAAGGGCACGGACGCACAAAGCGGTTGATAGTGGTCATCTACCGGGGGCTGATGCGCTAGAATTCTCCACGATGCTCGCGGCTCCGGATCTTTGCGAAACTGGATGGTGAGGTAGGATTATCAGCCGAAGCAAGCTCCGTCGCAGTTATAGTTCAGTTCTGGCGCTGGCGGTTGCTGCCGCTTGGGCAGCACTTTCACAAAACGCTCAATCCCCTTCTGTATCCAGTGAGATCAAGTCTGAGGAGACGAAGCTCTACGCCGGCGCCCATCCCTACCTGGACGAACCGCTGCCAAAACTCAAGAAGATGGTGCATGAATTAGGAGGACTGGAGGATGTTCCCAGCCAAGAGCCACTATCCGATCTCCTCGCGAGAGTAGGGGCCAAGGCGGACGAACTGCTCCAGAAGGTGCCAAATTTGATTTCCGACGAGTCCGTGACTCAGACGCAATGGGCTGAGGCTCACGGGACGGCTATGAGCTGCCTCGGCCGAGAGTGCGGCGACCCTGGGCCCAGATGGCGAAGCGATCACGAAAAATTCAACTATATAATCCTCACGCATCCAGCCCAGGACCACCGACTGGTACTTGAAGAGTACCGGACTGGCCGCAACGGCAAACCCGTCCCTCAAGGAGCGGGGGCGCCGCGGTTCCAGGGCTTTGTAGCCGCCTGGGTGATTTTCTCCTCCTTGAACCAGGTGGAATCGCGCTTCCGCGACTTAGGGCGACAGAAAACAGATGGGCATAACACCTTTGTTATCGGATTTGCTCAAATCCCAGGCCCGATTGAGTCCCCTGGGCAGATTCTGACCGACAAAGGGGCAATTCCCATGCTCTTGCAGGGCATCGCCTGGATCGATCAATCGGATTCCCGCATCGTGCGTCTGCGTACGGACCTGTTAGCGCCTCGACCCGAGATTGGTTTCCAGAAGCAAACGGCCGATATCCTGTTTGGCCCAGTGCGCATAGCGGCCCTGGACTCGGAGTTGTGGTTGCCGCGGGCGGTAAATGTCGAACTGGAGGCGCAGGGTCAGTTCTTTCACGAGCAACACCAGTATTCCAAGTACCGGCTATACCAGGCGAAGAGCAGAATAATCCTGTCACCGTTGCCTTCAGGACCGAGTCAATGAGAGCAATCGAACGTCCCCGCATGCGGCCTTGGCTGCCAGTCACGTTATACCGCAGCGAATCTACCGCCGGTCCTTGCGCCGCAGCAGCACCGCCCCCAGCGCTCCGCCCAGGCTGGAGAGCGCCAGGAAGCCGGCGAACAGGAACACCAGCGCGGCCACAATCACAATCGCCATGCCCCCCGGGGTCTTGAAGAACTCGAGGGCCTGCCGCGCCTGAGGGTCACCACTACGGGCGGCTGCCTGATTAATCGCCTCCAGGACGGAGCCGCGGATTTGCGCTCCGATCCCGAACACGAGCGCCGACAGTGCGGAGACGAAGGAGAAAAGGCCAAATCCTACAACGCCGCCCACAGCGCCCAACCGGGCCCCCATGCCGGGGGTGAGATTGGCGTCCGGGTTGCGCCTCTGGTAGAGCAGGACCGCGAGAATGCCGGTCGCGAGAGTGCCCAATCCGAAGGCGCCCAATGGAATCACCATCAGAATGGAGGAGATGATGGCCGCCAGGGCAGCGGCCGGGAAGGCGTCCGACCAGATGATCTTTCCCGGTTGCAGGGGCGTCGCCGCGACTGGATCTTGCTCCTGCCAGGCTCGGGCGGGTATAGACGACGTTGCGGGCTCAGCGGCCGCGACTCGAATCTGGGGTGCGCTGCAATGAGGACAAAAGGCCCGGCCTTCATCAAGGGTGGCGCCGCATTTGTAGCAGGAGTGCTCCATCCAGTTTCCAAGTTACAGCACCGGAAGTTGGAGAGGCAAACTGTATGCCTCGGTGATGCACCAATGCAGGCGTGCGCCTCGCCGCGAGCGGGGAGGGTTTAGGGCTCTGGCATTTTCCCGAGAAGCTTTATTCGCTCCCGCACGAGCGCGGACGCTCGCGCCTACATCTTTTTGAAGTGCATGTCGGCGAAATCCAGGAACTGTTCCCAGTCGAATTCTGTCACTGCATGGCCGCCGTCGCGGATGTGGAAGCCGATGGTATGCATGATCGGCTTATTCAGAGGCGGCATCTGATCGGTCCCCAAGTCCTGCCCGCCGAGCAGCTTGTAAACCGGTCCTGCAGCTACGCAGGCCAGGAATTCGCCTTTGGGATCGGCCCACTTATCATCTTCTGCCCCGGTGACGTACACCGGGCGAGGTGCGATGAGGGCGATGAGTTCGTGGGCATCCACGGGAAGTTGGTCGGCGTGCCCGTCATATTTCTGGTAGTTGGTGTCGAACCAGTAGGGGAATGCGCTCACAAGATTGGTTATGGTCTCTCCGTAGTTGCGTCGGGCCAGGGAAGCGCCGCCTTCTCCCGAGCAATTGGAGATCACCATGGCAAACCGGGAGTCGAGCGCGCCTGCCCAGAGTGCGGTTTTGCCCAGGCGGGAATGGCCCATCACGGCGATCCGCTTCGCGTCTACTGCTCTGTCATGCTCCAGGTAATCCAGTGCGCGGCTCAGGCCGTAGGCCCAGGCGCCGATCGCCCCCCAATCGTCAGGGGCGGGTTCGGTCTGTCCTGGCTTGAAGAATGCCGGCCGGATGCCATTCATATATACGCCCTTGAAATCGGGCTCAATGTCCTGATAGCAGATAGTGGCGAATGCATAGCCACGGGCGAGAATCTTCTCGATCTGGAATTCCGTGTCTTTCCCGCGTGATTCCTCCGTCGCCTGCTGGCGCAGGTGGGTCTTCGCATCCCAGACTGTTGCCAGCTTGACCCCGGGGTCTTTGACCACCGCTTGATTGCCCGCGAAATTCAGCGTGAGGAACATCGCGACCGGCTTCCGGGTTTTGGTGGGAAGGTAGATCAGGACATCTTCTTTCGGTCCGTCTTTTCCCTTCGCAGTGAGATAGACGCTCACCTGCTTGCGGATGGCTTTACCACCCAGCGCCTGGCGGTCGGTATCGAAGACCTCGAACTGAACTTTCCCTCGGAGAGCCGGATTGCGGCCAAAGACGTTCTCCTGGAAGAGTTCGAGGATTTCCTGACGCCGACGCTGCCATTCAACGGAAGTGCGAACCGGCTTCCCGTCACGGAAGACGAGGGGATCGGGAAGAGTGTAGTCGCCGACTTTCGATTCGTCGTAGTTTGGTTGCTGCGCGTATACGGCCTGCGCGGGCCAGAGCAATGTGCCCAGCAAGACTCCGCAAACGGTTCGCCGCACGTGTTCCCTCGATATTGTTAGCATGTTTCTCGGTTCGTTGTTGCTTGATTCAGCTGCTGGACACGCGGAGAAATGCTGTCAGCAAAACCCGCAAGAAATGCCATGCCTTGCCGTGCCAGTGCTGCACTACGCGGCCATGGGGTCCTTCGCTGCGCGAAGGATGACAGCACTCAGATGGTAGCAAACACACGTTGCAGGGATTAACGTCCCATCCCCCAGCCACTGAGTCTGCTAGATCGTCTCCTTGCCGTGCACCTGCACCAGGACCAGGGCGAAGCGACTCCCCTTGTCCTGGGCGTGGACGGCCACAATGTGTTGGTTCTCTTTCGTGCCTACTTTGAGCTCAACGTCGTTGCCACCATTGCTGTCGCAAGTCAGTTGGTGCGAATCTTTGTCCGAATCGGAGCGCGGCTTGTAGCTGGCCGAGCCCCCGCTGTGGTATGTCGTATGGCACTCGAGCACGGGGCCGTATTTCTTCAGTTGGTCTTTGTAGTAGGCAATGATCTTCTCGGGCGCGTCGCCGGACTGGTATTCAACTGCGACGACCTTGAGTCCGAAGACGCCAGCCGAAATGTTTACATTGGCGCTCTTTTCGTTCCCGTTCTCCCCCTTCTCGACCGGGCGGGCATCGGGGTAGACGGCCAACCCAGTGTCGCGGACATCGACGTCCTTGTCCACGTGGATACTGCCGAATGGAGTCTCGATGTCTACTTTCTTGTCCTCGCCCGAGGGTGTTTTCTTGACATTGATATTACATGCCGGCGACGCGAGCATGCCGAGAATTATTGCCGCACAGACCAGAATTTTATTGCGAAGTGGATGGCGATTCATGTTGCGAACCTCCCCTGGCATTCATAGCCGGGCGCTCGGTCCCCGCGCCCCTTTGCGCCACGCCTGGAATGCTGACCGGCAAGTGGCCGCGAATGGCGATTTCACCAAACAATGCTTCAGCCGCGCTGCGCTCCGAGACGGCCGAATTGGAGAACGCACAAATATAGTTCTGCACTGAGGGAAAATCCGCTGCGAGATACGGATTTCCCATAGCCAGTACCACTGTTTTTTCCGCCGCCAGATCGAGGACCTTCTGCAGCAGTGTGCCGCTGGCGTCGGCAAGGCCGACTGAATTTGCCGGCCCGGCGGCCGTGTTGCGTGCCCGGCCGGCAGTTGGGATCACGTACACCGCGGCAACAACCGCTTGCGCCTCGCCTGCATCCTTCAGGATCTCTTCCGACATCGCCTCCGCCAGCCGCGGGTCTACGTAAATCACCCGCGCGTCGGGCACGTAGTCCTTGATCTTCCGTTCCAGTGCCCGTCCGGCTTCGGTGCGCACATCGTCAGACAACACCACGACCACCAGCCGGTTGTGAACTTCCTCCACTGTTGTGTACGGAAGCCCACTGGTAACAGTTCCCGAATGTTTCAATGGAAGCACCCGCCCGTTGTCGCGCACCAGGGTGATGGCATCATCGGAGATCTGCTGCGCCAACTGCAGGCTGGCCGGGGCGCCAACGATTCTCGGCAGGGCCGCGGGATCTACCAGGCGGGCTTTGTGCAGACCTAGGGAAGCCTTTGCCTTCAATATCTTGAGCACTGCGGCGTCGATTCGCTGCGAGGCGATTTCCCCGCTGCGGGCGGCCTGGAGCATGGCGTTATACGAGGCCTCGAGATCGGCGGGAATGATCAGCAGATCGTTGCCCGCCTTAAAGGCATCCACCGCGGCCCGGCCTATATTGGTGGCGTAGAGGCGGGTAAGACCGGCCATATCGAGGGCGTCAGTGACCACGATTCCGTTGAATCCGAGCCGCTTGCGCAGCAGATCGTCCACCACCGCCGGAGAGGTCGTGGCCACGCGCTCCTTGTCAGGTTCGAGCGCCGGGACGCTGAGGTGTGCCACCATGACCGAATCTACGCCTGCTGCGATGGCAGTACGGAAGGGCGCAAGCTCAACCGACTCCAGGTGGTTGAGATCACCGGTCACCTGCGCAACTCCCAGGTGCGAATCCGTCGCGGTGTCGCCGTGGCCGGGGAAATGCTTGGCGGTCACCAGCATTCCGCCTTCGTGCGCGCCCTTGATGTAGGCGGCGGCCATATCGCCAACCTGCCTGGGATCTTCTCCGAAGGAGCGCGTGTTGATGATGGGATTCGCCGGATTTGAGTTCACGTCCGTATCCGGAAAGAAGTTCCAGTGGATGCCGATGGCACGAGCCTCCTGCGCCGTGATGCGTCCGAAGGCCTCGGCATACTCCAGGTCGCCCGTCGCGCCGAATGCCATGGCGTGCGGGAATTCCGTGGTGCCGTGGAGCCGCATGGCAACGCCCCGCTCGAAATCCGCCGCGAAAAGCAGCGGCAGGGGCGAATCCTGCTGCAGGCGGTTTAGCAATTCGGCAGCTTCGAAGGGCTGATTGCGATAAAGAAATGGAGGATCGTACGGCACCGTCATGGCGAACGAGCCTACGTGGTACTTGAGCATGGAGTCGCGCAGCTGCAGGTAGTCGGGATTCTGCACATTGAGGAACTGCGCGCGCACCCAGATCATGAACAGCTGGCCGATTTTTTCTTCCAAAGAAAGCCTGTGCAACGTTTTCTCCGCCCATTTTTCGCCGCCATGGTCGAGGTGAATGGGCCCAGGCTGCCGATATTTTTCTTTGCCGGAAGCGCTCGCGAACGGAAGGAATAACCCAAGAAGAAGAACGGCTCGCCAATGCCAGAAATGCATGGGGAAACGATAGCAGAGCCCTCCCGCCAGCAACAAAGGGTCCCGTCGCGAGGACCATCGAGACCCTGTGCCGCTTGCTGCACACGCCGGCAAACCGGCTGGGTGGACCACCCTCCCCCCGGACAGTCCACCCTTGGCCAGTTTCAGGCTCACCTGACCAGCTAACCAATTGGCAGGGTTACTGCCCTGGATAGCAGGCGAGAGCCAAATCCGCGAGTTGAGTATGCGGGGTGAGGGTTCGCTCCCCGGCGATGATTTTGCCGCCCAGCCGCACCACTGTCGCAACCTGATCGGTGGCAAACCCTCGAGCCGCCACCGGGAAATTATCGAACCACCTGCGATGGGTTTGTCGTCAGCCTGCAGCTGCGCGGCGAGCTTGCTCGCCGCACCATACGCGGAGCCAGGAGTACATAAAGGACTCAGAGACAACATCCCCAAGAGGGTGAGCTTTTTCGTTTCTTCTCCTCGCTTTCGCAGCATTTGCCTAACTGGTGACTGGAAACAGTCGAATGGGAACCGTCTTCTCGCAAAAGGAAACAAGGCCCGCAGCCACGCTCCCGGCGAGCGCACTCGCCTGCGTGCACTCTGGTGAAAAGAGCTTACGATGGCGAAGTGACGGGTTTGTCACTGGCTTGTAAAAGTTCCTAAGAGGTATTTCAAACGAGGGCCTCCGCCTCCGAAATTTGTTGCAGGCGCTGAAGCAGGGGTCACGCCAGGCTGCGCAGCGGCGGCATGTGAAAGCCCGGCACGCCACCTAGGGCTGGTCTCAACGCCGTTTCGTGCTTTCCCAGGGGCGGGTGCAGCGCCAGGAAGCGTAGGTGTGGTGTGACTTTCATCACCGTTAATCACCTCGCAAACGGCGCGACATCGCTGGAACACCTTGCTTCGTAAAGAACTGAGCTAACGTTGCCCGCAAGACTGTCGCAGTGCCCGAGTCCCGCTGGACTTCAGCCCGCGGTGCCTGCGGAACGCTGTGGTACACTCAGGGCAGCCGCGCATTGCACGCTGGAAGCTCTCAGCGCGATGCCGATAGCTCCCAGCGGTTTCCCAGCTGCTGCTGAACCGGCGATCCCGCAGGACATTGCAACGGAGACCGCCAGGTTCAAACTCCCAGCCCGGGCGCGTAGCTCAATTGGCAGAGCAACTGACTCTTAATCAGTAGGTTGAAGGTTCGATTCCTTCCGCGCTCACCATATTTTCAACAAGTTGCGTACAAAGAAATTAGACCAACTGATGTTGGTCAGTTGATTGCATGTTTTCCAACCATCTTTTCAATCAGTTGCCCAGGTTGCTTAACGCCTGGCTGTGCCCCAGAACGTGTCACACACGGAGGTTCCCGCCTGTTCCAGAAGCCTGCTCGTGCCTTTCGGCACGAGTCTGGGACAGTTCTACTTGTTTCCGACGCGAGGCGCGTCAATCGCTGTAACGTGCAGTTTCTGGTGTCCGTGACATAAGTCATCGTCCCGCGCTAGTCGCAGATCTATCGTTGCCTCTATCGGCAACGAACGTAGGCAAAGCGATGAACACGATCAACGAAAACATGAGCATGGCTGAGGTTGTAAAAAGCTGTCCGAACGCGCGACGCATCTTTGATCAGCATGGACTGAAGGGTTGTGGCGGTGAGCACGGTCCCAGCGAGTCGCTCTCCTTCTTTGCGGCGGTCCATCGGGTCAACGTGGATGAGCTGATACGGGAGATCAATTGCGAGATAAATAATCCGTCCGCCAAGCCTTACATCTACAAAGAGACCTTGCCGGACTACATATACCGGCGCTTCTTCAAAGCGGGTGTGCTGACAGTATTGACGGTCGGTTGCCTATGGGGCGCGGTCAACCTGTTGCAGATTGCGTTGGCCAAGAACTTCCTCCAATTGCGCCTTCTCCCTTCGATTCATGCCCACGCGCAGGCCATGATCTTCGGCTGGGTGGGAATGTTCGTCATGGGCTTCGCCTACCAGTCGTTTCCGCGGTTTAAGAACACGACCCTGTGGCGTCCGGATCTGGCGAACCTCAGCTTCTATCTTCTTGCGGGGGGAATCCTGACAGGCATGGCAGCAGAGATGCTATTGCCCACCCCAGCTTCTCTGGTCCTGGGAGGTCTCTCCGGCATTGCTCAAGTTTCTGCGGCTGCTCTCTTCATGCTGGTGTTGTTCCGTACGGCGCGGCAGTCGATCGAACCACACAATCCCTATGAAAAGTTCATCGCTAGTTCGTTCCTGTGGTTCCTGTTGGGCACGATCTTGAATGTTGTGTTTTTCTTTGCCAAGGCCACTGCACACGCTGAGCATGAGTTAATTATGCGCATCGCGCTGATTGACGGGCCGCTGCGGGACATCCAGTTGCTCGGTTTCGCAGCACTCATCATCGCGGGCGTCAGCCAACGCTTCGTCCCGCAAGTTTACGGTCTGGAGCGGCCTGCACGCGACCGCCAGAGCCTGATTTTCTGGTTGATCTACGGCAGTCTGATTCTAAACATAGTCAGCTATGTTTTGCTGCTCACAACACACAAGCTTTACTTTGCCCTCGGCCTCGAAGTCGCCTATTTGCTCATGCCCGTTTGGGCCTTTCTGCTGGCTCGGCAGATTGGCGTACTCAGAAAGCCTTCGCAATCGGACCGAACCTTCAAGTTCGTTCGAGCAGCGTCTGTTTGCGGCTTTAGTCTATCCCTTGATGATGTTTGTGAGGGAAGAACCTGCGCTGGCGATGATGCTCAGCCTTTATGTCACACTCGGCATTTTCCTGCTGCTGGCAGCCCGTGACCCGTCGGCGAGTCGCAGCCTGATTGCGTTCACGGCATGGTCGAGCTTTGCTCACGCTGCGCTTATGGCGGTGCAGGCTTTCCGTAAGTTCATCCCACGAGGAGAACTGCTGGGCGTGGTCATCCTCGCGCTCATCGGTATGACCCTGATCGTGCTCGCGCCAGCCAAGCAATCCACGCAGCAGACCTCCGCGGTCGGCAGATAGGCGCGGAACGCTCGGAGAGCGTGAAACAACTTCTGCAGGCCGATGTCAAAGTCACTGTAGCCGGGCTGGCGGAAGTTCTGAACCCCCTTAGGGGTCGCAGCATGGGATTTCGGAGTAATGCGCCGGCTGCGGGTCAGGGTACGGGCCGCGGACTCACTGAATAATCTGTGTTAGGTTTCAGATCAGCCATGACTGCGTGGTACAGGAAGGCTTGCAAGCCAAGGCCCGCCGTAGTGGCAGTAGTTCTGGTTCTGCTTCCGGCAGCCCTCGCTCACGACATCATTACCACCAAGCTCACCTATAGCCGCGACATCTCCCGCATTCTGGCCAGGCATTGCGTCAGTTGTCATGCGGCGGGGGCAGCGATCCCGTTAAGTTCATACAAAGAGGTGAGGCCCTGGGCGGTCGCGATCAAGGAGCAGGTACTGACGCGCTCGATGCCGCCGTGGGGAGCGGTAAAAGGCTTTGGAGACTTCGTCCCGGACTACGGTCTTAATGAAGAGGAGATTCAACTGATTGCAGCCTGGGTCGTGGGGGGAGCACCGCAGGGAGACGAACGGCTTCTGCCCGCGCCAGACCAGCCGCGTAACGCACAGCCGGCGCGGACGCTCACTCCCATACTGGACATATCGACCCGCACGATCCTGAAGAAGGCTGTGGTGGTGGCGGGGATCAGGCCGCGCCCGGAAAAGACTGTGAATTCCATCCGAATCACTGCACGTTTCCCCAACGGGCGCATCGAGCCGCTGCTGTGGCTTTATGAGTACAACCCGGAGTGGAATCGGGTATTTCGTTTTCGCCAGCCCTTAGCCTTGCCGCGCGGTACGGTGGTCGAAGCCACGGGCGCCCTGCAGTATTCAATCGAGACCCTCTCTACAGGGCCCTCACGGGAACAATGAAGACCACGGTGTTGACTACTCCGATCCGTTGAAATTGAGTCCATACCTTGTACAGTCCAGGCCGGGGAAATATCACATTGAACTGGACCCGCGCGCCACCGTCGGCGAGGAAGGGATGCAGGTGAACGAGATCAATGAGGTCGGCGCTTGCCGCCAACATGTGCGCCCAGGCACCCAGATAGGGCTGAAGTCCGAGCGCAGGGTCGAGTGTGAAGAATAACTTGCTTTCCAGGCCAGCCAGGGGCTGCTCAGGCTCAAGCCGGAGCGAGGCAATGAGATTCTCTGATTTGGACGGTGCAAGGGAAGGTTGCAGAGCCGCAGGCTCGGACCGTCCCGCAACCAGCAAAGTCGCGACCGTGAGCTGAGGGACCGAGTTGGAAGGATAGTAGTCGGCGAGCAGCCGATACGTGCCCCCATAAGGCAAACGGACAGCAAGCTGGAACGAGCCATCAGCCTGCGGCTCCGGATGCATGTGGGCAAAGAACTTCAAATTTTCGCTCACCAGAAACAGGTGCATGAGCTTTTCATGCACGCTCTCGAAGTGCGTGACCGGCCGGCCTGTGCCGGGATCGAGAACCCGCAGAGTCAAAATTGCGGGGTGCCCGGGCTTCAGCGAGTCGGGAGAGTGCGTGAGCTCCAGGGGAAACTCGATGCGGTCCGGTACATGCAACACCAGGGCCATGCCGCAGCGTGGACAGGTTCCAGGCTTGGAAGAGCGTACATCGGGATGCATTGGGCAAACCCAATCGTCAAGAGATGGCGAATTGGGGCG
>Ga0335077_10004587_pt1 | contig 16861 bp, 11 predicted proteins | sample Lox_Sample_31_FD_207151 | JGI IMG/M metagenome (GOLD analysis project Ga0335077, IMG submission 207151) | Soil microbial communities from Loxahatchee National Wildlife Refuge, Florida, United States - Lox_Sample_3.1 | ecosystem: Environmental > Terrestrial > Soil > Wetlands | place: USA...
GGCCAGCGACGGCAAGAACTCCATCCTGGAAATGGCCCAGGCCGCCAAGGCCCTCGGCCATGAGTACATCTCCTTCACCGATCACTCCAAGGCCGTCACCGTGGCCAATGGCCTCGACGAGAAGCGCCTGCGCGCCCACATCCAGGCCATCCGCGCCGCGCAGAAACAAATTGACGGCATCCGCCTGCTGGCCAGTTGCGAGGTGGACATTCTGAGAGACGGTTCGCTCGATATGGACGATGAAGTGCTCGCCCAGCTCGACATCGTCCTCTGCTCCATTCACTCCTACATGAACCTGGACCGCGACGCGATGACCCACCGCATGCTCGCCGCGCTCGAAAATCCCTACACGCAGATCATCGCCCACCCCACCGGCCGCCTGCTGCTGCGCCGCGACGGCTTCGACTACGACATGGAGCAAATCTTCCGCGTGGCCCGCGAGCGCAGCGTGGCCTTCGAATGCAACAGCCATCCCGAGCGCCTGGATCTGCGCGACACCCACCTGCGCATGGCCAAAGAGGCCGGCGTCAAAATCGTCATCTCCACCGACGCCCACTCCACCGCCAACCTCTCCCTCCTCCCGTACGGCGTGCGCACCGCCCGCCGCGGATGGATCGAGCCCCGCGACGTGCTCAATACCCTGCCCTGCGACAAACTGCTCGCCGCCCTGCGCCCCAAGCCCGGGCAGGCGCCGCACCGCGAACCTGCTTCCGCCGCTCCGCAGGCCAAGAAGCCGCGCTCCCCCTCCCGCGGAAAGAAACGCCGTGCCGCGGATTGATCGATTCCACCGCGCGACGGGAACTTTACCCTCGCGCTGCTCGTATCACTGTGCAGTAATCAGGGAGGTCCCATGCGCCTGGCCGTTACCCTCGCAGCATCCGCGGCTTTTGTCGCCCTCGCCGCCGCTCCCGCACGCGCCGACCAATGGAACAAGGTGTACAAGCTCACCGGCCGCCCCGAGGTCCGGGTGGAAACGAATGACGCCGCCATCGAAGTCACCGCCTCCGGCGCGAACGAGGTAACCGCACGCGTCATCACCACCGGCTATTCCATCTCTCCCAACGACGTGCGCATCGACCGCGACTCGCAGCAGGGCAACCAGATCGATCTCGAAGTGCACGTCCCCTCCATGCACTGGAACTGGGGCGCCAGCAACCGTTCCGTGCGTATCGAGCTCACCGTTCCGCGCTCCGCCAACCTCAACCTCCATTCCGGCGACGGCCACATCCGCGCCACCGGCGTCTCCGGCCAGCTCCAGCTCGAAACCGGCGACGGCAGCATCGAAGTCAGCGATCTGCAAGGCAACGTCCGCCTGCATACCGGCGACGGCCACGTGGAAGGCTCCGGCCTGGACGGCTCGCTCGACGCCTCCAGCAACGATGGCCATCTCCGAGTCCGCGGCCGCTTCGATTCCCTGCGGCTAGAGACCGGGGACGGCAGCGTCACTGCGGAAGTTCTCCCCGGCTCCCGCATGAGCGGCAACTGGTCGGTGCACACGGGCGACGGCAGCGTCACCGTCCGCCTTGCCGACGGCCTCGCCGCCGACATTGAGGCGCATACCGGCGATGGCAGCATCTCCAGCCAGCTTCCGCTCACCGTCTCCGGTATTCTGGGCCGCAAAGACCTCCACGGGAAGCTGGCCGGCGGCGGCCCCACGCTCCAGATCCGCACCGGCGACGGCTCCATCCGCCTCGAGCGCTTGTAATCCCCGTACCGTCCGCTGTCACAGCGGCCCCAAGGCCCTTGAGTGCGGGAGGACGCGTTCACGCGCGCCTTTTCGCCTTCTCCTGTCTCCGTCCAACTGCACTCCGGCCCCGTTCGCGGCTCAGGATTTGCAATTCCGCGCCTGAATCCGCATCATGTCTGTTTCGGCCAGCTGCGCGCTTTTGTTTGTGCGCGCCTCTAAGGACGGGGGATGGATAAACCTAAGGACATCAAATCCGCAAAGGGCAAGCTGGGCGTGCTCATGCCCGGAATGGGCGCCGTGGCCACCACCTTCATGGCCGGCGTCGAGCTGGTCCGCAAACGAGAGGCCAATCCCATCGGCTCGCTCACCCAGATGGGCACCGTGCGCCTCGGCAAACGCACCGAAAATCGCGCTCCGCTCATCAAGGATTTCGTCCCGCTCGCTCCGCTCGACTCGCTCGTCTTTGGCGGCTGGGACATTTTCCCCGACAACGCCTTCGACGCCGCGGCCCACGCCGGCGTCCTCGAGCCGCACGACCTCGCCAAGGTGCGCAAATTCCTCGAAGGCATCTCCCCCATGAAAGCTGCCTTCGATCAGAACTACGTCAAGAAGCTCGAAGGCTCCTACGTCAAGAAGGGCAAAACCAAATTCGACCTCGCCGAGCAGATCGAGGACGACATCAAGCAGTTCCGCAAGCGCTCCGGCGCCGACCGCGTGGTCATGGTCTGGTGCGGCTCCACGGAAATCTTTCTCCGCCCCGAGGAAGTCCATCGCAACCTCAAGAAATTCGAAGAGGGCATGAAGCGCAACGACCCTGCCATCCCCCCCTCCATGCTCTACGCCTACGCCGCGCTCAAGAGCGGCGTGCCCTACGCCAACGGCGCTCCCAACCTCAACGTGGATGTTCCCGCCCTCATGGAGCTGGCTCGCGACCGTATCGTCCCCATCGCCGGAAAAGATTTCAAGACCGGCCAGACGCTCATGAAGACCATCCTCGCCCCCGGCTTCAAGGCCCGCATGATCGGCCTCAACGGCTGGTTCTCCACCAACATCCTCGGCAACCGCGACGGCGAGGTTCTCGACGATCCCGAATCCTTCAAGACCAAGGAAGAATCCAAGCTCAGCGTGCTCGAGTACATCCTCCAGCCCCACCTCTACCCCACCCTCTACGGCAAGATTCACCACAAGGTCCGCATCAACTACTACCCGCCGCGCGGCGACAATAAAGAAGGCTGGGACAACATCGACATCTTCGGCTGGCTGGGCTACCCCATGCAGATCAAGGTGGATTTCCTGTGCCGCGATTCCATCCTGGCCGCGCCCATCGTGCTCGACCTCGCGCTCTTCCTCGACCTCGCCCAGCGCGCCGGCCTCCGCGGTGTTCAGGAGTGGCTCAGCTTCTATTTCAAGTCGCCCATGTGCGCGCCCGAGCTCTATCCCGAGCACGACCTGTTCATTCAGCTCATGAAGCTCAAGAATACGCTGCGCTGGATGCGCGGCGAGCCCCTCATCACCCATCTGGGCACCGAGTATTACGATTAGCGCCGGCCCCCGCCGGGCAGACTTCGCCGTACGCTTCGTGGGGCCGCCCGTGTTCCGAAATGGGTCACGGGTAGCGCCATAAACAACGTCATATCAATGCGATAGCCAGTACTAAAACTAGCCCCCCGGCCGTACTGTTCCATTCCGGCCCTCCCCACGCTACAAATTCACATGGCACGACGCACCCTGATCCTCCCATTGGCCCTCGCATTTCTGGCCCTGCTCGCCGCACCCGGCGCGATGGCCGACACGATTACCTACACCTTCCAGGGCAACGCCTCGGGCAGCCTGGGCGGAACGTCCTTCTCCAATGCCCAGTTCACCATCATTCTGACCGCGGATTCGGATGCCATCTCGCAATTCACCATGGGCTGCGGCGCGACACCCTGCACCATTCTGGACGTTCAGGCCGCGACGGCGTCCTTCACCGTGGATGGGCAGACCACGGCCATCACCTCCCCCATCGGTGTCTTCGACAACCAGACTGTGGATGTGCTCGGTCTGGCCCGCATCACCGGGCCCGGCGCCGGCGGCATCGGAATGGACCTGCTCGATCTGACCGACCCGGCCTTCGGCACCTACAATCTGTCCAGTGAGCTCGCGGTGATGGGACCCTTCAACCTGGGAACGCTGAACGAATTCAGTTGCGCAACGGGCTGCGTGATCACCTCCATCGGGAACCTCACCATGACCACCGCGTCCGATGTCACCTTCTCGGATCCGGTGTCCACTCCCGAGCCGTCCAGCCTCCTGCTTCTGGCCTGCGGCGGCCTGGCACTGGTTGGCCTGCATCGCCGAGCCCGCGCAGTTTCTCGCGTCTGATTCCCGGGCCCGCTCGCCCCATCGCGCAAACCCTCCGGGCCCCCGCTTTTTTGTCTCAGCCGTTTTTCTTGCTCTTTGCTGTTTCTGTCTCTCCGCTCTTCTCTGCGCTCTCCGCGTCCTGTGTCTTCATTCCCTGGCTTTGCCTTTCTCCCGGGCCCCTCACTCCTCACTCTTCACTTCGCCCAGCATATGCCGGAGCGCCGGCTCGACCTCCACGAACCGGAACGGATGCCGCGCCGCCATCAGCCGCTCCGGAATCACCCGTGAGCTGGCCAGCAGCAGTTCCTCTCCCATTTCCCCGAACGCCGTGCGCACCGCAAAGGCCGGCAGGGGCAGCGGCGTGGGCCGCCGCAGCACGCCCCCCAACGTTCTGGTCAGCTCTTCGTTGGTCACCGGATGCGGCGCCACCGCGTTCACCGGCCCGGCCAGCGACCCGTCCGCCAGCGCATGCATCACCACGTCCAGCAGATCGTCCAGCGCAATCCAGCTCACCCATTGCCGCCCGTCACCGACCGTTCCCCCCGCTCCCATCCGGAACGGCGTCAGCATTTTTCCCAGGGCCCCGCCCAGCGGGCTCAGCACCACCCCGATGCGCAGGTGCACCACCCGGATCCCCGCGCTTTTCGCCGCCACAGACGCCGCTTCCCACGCGCTGCACACGTCCGCCAAAAAACCTCGTCCCCGCGGGCTGGACTCCACCAGGAATTCATCGCCTCGATCTCCGTAATACCCGATGGCGCTGGCCACCACCAGCGTCCGCGGCGGCTGCCTCAACCTCGCCAGCGCTTCGGCCAGCGCCGTCGTACCCGCCACACGGCTCCGGCTGATTCCCGCCTTTTTCCGCGCCGTCCATCTGCCTCCGGAGATGTTTTCCCCGGCCAGATGCACCACGGCGTCGAACCCCTCCAGTTCCGCCGCTGGGGCCGCGCCTCCCGCCGCGTCCCACACCACCGCGGGCGTCGGCAGGCCCGGATCGGGCGCCGCTGCCGCCGCCGAGCGCACCAGCCTCACCGGGCTGTGTTCTCCCGCCGATAGATACGCCACCAGCGCGCGGCCCACCATCCCCGACGCCCCGCTCACCAGCACCCTCTGCGGCCTCCCTGACCATCGCAGGTGCGCATCCACATCCTGCGCCGGGATGCGGTGCCGGTATGCGAAGCCCCGCTCCATCCTCCGCCGCGCGTATCCCCCGCCGAACGCGCTTCCCAGCGGCCCCATCGGCAGCGCGTATTCGATCTCATCGCGCAGCGCGCACGTTCCGGCTCCCGTCGGTTCCACCGTGTGTGTGTGCACCCAGTGCGCAAACGGGCCGGAAATCTGCTCGTCCCGGAACATCCGTCCCGGCTCGAACGCCGTATGCTCCGCTTCCCATCGCCGCCGGAACGGCCCCATGCGCACTTCGAACAGCGTCCGCGAGCCCGGCTCCGGCGCTTTCCCCGTCCGCGCCAGCGTTTCCACCGGCTCCCACGGCGGCGCCAGACGCTCAAACGCACCCGGACGCGAGAGCCACGCGAACACTGATCCCGCCGGCGCCGCAATCTCCGACCGCATCGAGAATTGGTGGATTTTCATCGCTCCGAGCGCCGCCTGCGCGAACCCTCCGTCTTTCCGAACCCGTCCCGACTTGCCCGGACGGGTGAGGAACCTGCTGTTTGCGTCCCCAGCCGTGCCCCAATGATTTTGTGCACAAATCCTCCCGCCCGCGCAACCGTCCTGTGACGCGCATCACTTTTTTCGATTCGAGCAATTCGCCCGTTTCATCGCCGCCGCCCGCCGCGAACTTTCCACAGCCTCCCAATTTGACGTTTTCCCGCCTCGCTTCGCAATTGAAGCCCGCCCCGCAGTGCGCTATAGTCTCGCGTTCGATTTTTTTATCCCGGCAAAAAATCAGGAGGCAGTCGAAATGCAGCCGAAACAGGTATTGGAGTTTGCGGCGAAGAACAACGCAAAGATGCTGGACCTGCGCTTCGCCGATGTTCCCGGCGTCTGGCAGCACGTCAGTTATCCCATCGCCGAGCTCTCCGAGGAAAGTTTCACCGAAGGATTCGGCATGGACGGAAGTTCCATCCGCGGCTGGGCCGCCATCCACGAGTCCGACATGCTCCTCGTCCCGGACCCCAAGACCTGCTTCATGGACACCTTCCGCGAAGTCCCCACGCTCTGCATGATCTGCGACGCCGTCGATCCCATCACCAAGCAGCCCTATCCCCGCGACGTCCGCTACATCGCCCGCAAGGCCGAATCTTATCTTAGCTACAGCGGCGTCGCCGACCAGGCCTTCTTCGGCGCCGAGGCCGAATTCTTCGTCTTCGATAACATCCGCTTCGACTCCCGCCAGAACGAGAGCTTCTATTTTATCGACGCCGAAGAAGGCCGCTGGAACACCGGGCGCGCCGAGCACAACCTCGGCTACCGCCCCCGCTATAAGGAAGGCTACTTCCCCGTCCCTCCCACCGATCATCACATGGACCTGCGCGCGGAAATGTCTACTCAGATGGCCGCCGCCGGCATGACCGTCGAATGCCACCACCACGAAGTCGCTTCCGGCGGCCAGTGCGAGATCGACGTGAAATTCGACACGCTCGTCCGCAGCGCCGACAACCTGATGCTCTTCAAGTACATCGTGCGCAACGTCGCCTACCAGTACGGCAAGACGGTCACCTTCATGCCCAAGCCCATCTTCGGCGACAACGGCTCCGGCATGCACACCCACCAGTCGCTCTGGCTCAAGGGCAAGCCGCTCTTCGCCGGGGACGGTTACGCCGGCCTCTCGCAAACCGCCCTGTGGTACATCGGCGGCCTGCTGAAGCACGCCCCGGCCATCGTGGCCTTCGCCGCTCCCACCACCAATTCCTATAAGCGCCTGGTGCCCGGTTACGAAGCTCCGGTCAATCTCGCCTATTCGCGGCGCAATCGCTCCGCGGCCGTGCGCATTCCCATGTACTCGCCCAGCCCCAAGGCCAAGCGCTGCGAGTTCCGTCCGCCCGACCCCTCCTGCAATCCCTATCTCGCGTTTTCCGCCATGATGATGGCCGGCCTCGACGGCATCGAAAACAAGATCAATCCCGGCAATCCGCTCGACAAGGACATCTACGACCTGGAGCCCGAGGAGCTGAAGCAGGTGCCTTCGCTTCCCGGCTCGCTCGATGAAGCCCTGCGCGCCCTCGAAGACGACCACAAATTCCTCCTCAAGGGCGACGTCTTCAGCGAGGAAATCATCGAGCTCTGGATCGAATACAAGCGCAAGAACGAAATCGATGCGGTCCGCATGCGCCCGCATCCCTACGAATTCCAGCTCTACTACGACATTTAGCCCCTTCAGACGCCGGCGCGGCACGCTGCTTCGCGGTGGAGGGCGTACGGCCGTGCCGTCCGCCTTCTTGACCAATTTTCCCGCCTCTCCCATACTTTGTATTGCGCAGGCGCTGAGGGAGAAGCGGGTACCGCATGTCGCAGACCAAGGAAAAATCGCTGACCGAGCGCTTCGAATCCCTCCCCGCACAGCTCCAGGCCGCCGTCGCGGCCCGTCCCCAATTTCCCACCCGCCGCGAAAAGCGCCTGGCCGTCGCCCTGTTCGGCGCCAGCGGCTCTCATCTCGATGCCGCCAAGGAAATTCTCTCCGAGCGCGGCTCCCCTTCCCTGTGCTGGAGCCAGACGCGTTCCCGCTCCACCCTCAAGCTCGCCTCCACCAAGGGCTACCTCTTCTCCGTGGAATGGACCGACGGCGCCAATATCACCTACGGCGAAGATTTCCTGAGCGAGGAGGAAGCCCGCTCCTTCTTCGACTGCTTCACTGAAGACATTCTCGATTCCGGCTACGCCCGCGCCATGCTCGCCGAGGTCGATGCCGAAAGCGGCGTCTACCTGCGCGTACGCATGACCAGCCGCCTCGTTGATCCCACGGGCGCCGGGGTGCCCGCCAGCGAACGCCTGCTGGCCACCCGCTATGCCGCCATGTGCAGCGGCTGCGGCAAGCTGGTCTCCGGCGAAGGCGTGGCCGCGGGCCGCGAAGGCCTGCTCTGCCCCTCCTGCGCCGCGTGCGCCTGCGCCTGCACCACCGGCCCCGAGCGATTGCAATGCCTGCTCGACAAACAGTTCGGGGGCACTCTGCGCGACACCCCTCATCCCGCCGGGGCCGGCAAGGCCAACGCCATGGAGCTCCTCTCCGTCTATCGCGGCATCCCCTGGACCGGTTCCCCCGAGGACGTGCATTGCTTCGATCTCAGCCCGCTCAACAAAATCCAGGTTTCCCCGGAAATGCGCACCCAGCACCTGCTGCCCGTCCTGGCCGCCTTCGACGGTTCTCTCGACTGGCCCATCCAGCGCAAGCAGCGCCTCGCCGAACGGCTCGCCTTGCTCGTGGTACAGCGCATCGTCTCCGCTCTCCCGGGCCTGCCTGATTCCACGCGGAAGCTCTGCCGCGAGGCCGCCAATCTGGCCGAAGCCGCAGTGGCCGCCGCCAACGCCTCTGCCGCCGCGCAGACCGCTGCCGGCGCCGAACTCCGCGAATCCCCCGCCTCCGCTCTCTGGGCTGCCAAGGCCGCCAAAGCCGCTTCCGTCGCACTCGCCAAGACCGCCGCCGATGCCGCCGCCTCCGCCGCTACCGTGGCCCTGGCACTTCGCGCCATGCAGGAATCCGCCAAGTCCGTGAAGGCCGCCGTCCTTGCCGCCGCCGAAGCCGCCCGTACCGCCGCTTCCGCGGAAGCCAAGGCCACCAAAGCCTCGCCCACCGCGCAAAGCTCCCAGCCCGCCCGCGACCGCATCTTCGTTCTTGCCTGCGCTCTCTTCGTTGAAGCGGCCGGCTGACCCCGCCTTTCTCCAGCCCACGCTCGTGCCGCTTCCAGTGGTATAAACGGCGAAGTGCTCCCGGCCTACTCCAACATCGCGTTCATCGATGCCGCTCGCGCCGAGGCCAATCTCGCCCGCATCGGCGAGCGCCTGCCCGCTCCTCTTCGCCAGGCTCTTCCCGCGCTTCTCGCCCAGACTCCCGCGCCCGATGACGCCGTAAATTTCCTGGAACGCTTTCTGCGCCCGGAGGCCGCGCCGCAGGGCGTACTCGCCTTTCTCGCCGCGCACCCCGCATCGCTCCACTATCTGCTCACCGTCTTCAGCTACAGCCGGTTTCTGTCCGAGACGATCCTCCAGCAGCCCTCGCTGCTCACCACGCTGCTTCGTCCTCCGCGTCCCGGCGACGGCCCCGCGCACGGCCCGCGCGGCCTTGAGCGCGCCCGCACCCGCGAAGACCTGGACGATGAGTTCGCCCGCTTCAGCGCCACCTCGCTGGACGTCTCCCCCGCCGTCCTTCTGGCCCGTTTCAAACGCCGCGAATATCTCCGCATCATGCTCCGCGACGTCCTCAAGCTCGCCACCCTGGCCGAAGTCACCTTGGAGCTTTCCAGCCTCGCGGACCTGCTGCTCGAACAGGCCCTCCTTGCCAATGCCCGCTCTCTCTCCGCCTCCTACGGCCATCCGCAGCACACGGACCCCGCCGGCCGCCGCCGCGCCTCGGAGCTGGCCGTCCTCGCCCTCGGCAAACTCGGCGGTCAGGAGCTGAACTACAACTCCGACATCGACCTGATGTTCCTCTATTCCGCGGACGGCGAAACCTCCGGCGGCACTGCCGGCGCCATCGCCAATCGCGAATATTTTGTCCGCCTCGCCCAGGGCCTGCTCCGCATGATTACGGAAAACACTCCGGAGGGCGCCGTCTACCGCGTGGACCTGCGCCTTCGTCCGCAGGGCGGCGAGGGTGAACTCGTGGTCAGCCGCGCCGCCGCCTTCGATTATTACCGCACCCGCGCCCGCGAATGGGAGCTGCAATCCCTCATCCGCGCGCGCGGCGCCGCCGGCGACCGCGACACCGCCCGCCGTTTTCTGAACGAGGTCCGCCCCCTGGTCTACCAGCGCGAATTCCGCCTGGAGGTGGTGGAAGCCGTGCTGAACGCGCGCGAGCAGATTACCCGCACCCTCACCCGCCGCCAGGCCCGCCGCGCCGCCGCTCGCGCCCTCAGCGCGCGCGCCGGCCGCCCCTCCCCGCCGGCCGCAGAATCCGCCGCGGATACCGGCGCCATCAACGTCAAACTCTCCCCCGGCGGAATCCGCGACATCGAATTTCTGGCCCAGTGTCTCCAGCGGCTCTACGGCGGCGAGGACACCTGGCTGCAGGCCGCCCCCACTCTCGTCGCCCTGCAGCGTCTTCACGACAAAGGCCATCTCTCCGGCCGCGATTTCCAGCGTCTCGCCGCCGCCTATCAGTTCCTGCGCACCGTCGAGCACCGCCTCCAGCTCCGCGACGGTTTGCAGCGCCATCAGATTCCCGAGGCCGCCGGCTCGCTGGACCGCTTGGCGCGCCGCTGTGGCGTTGAACCGCCCCCGGGAGCACCCGCCCCGCATTCGCCGGGCGCCACGCTCCTCGCGCGCCTCTCCGAACATCTCGAATTCGTCCGCGAAATCTACAACCGGCTGCTCCTGCGCGAGCGCTCCGAGGCCGCCGCGCCGCGTCCTCGCGCTCCCGCCATCGAAGACGCCTCCGGCCCCGCCCTGCTCCGCCGCGTCGAGGAAGAGTTTCCCGCCGTCGGCGCCCTGGCCTCCGAACTCACCGCCGGACTCGAATCCGCACATTATCTCCGCCGCGGCCTGGTGCGTTATCTCACCTCCGCTCTGCTCTCCCCCGCCACCATGGCCAGGCTGGAGGCGGATCCCGCGCCCCTGCGCGAAGCCGCTGCGCTGTTCGACCGCAGCGACCTGGCCGTTGACCTTCTCTCCCATCATCCGGAGGAAATCGAGCAGGTGGCCCTGCGCTCCGGAAGCGCGCACCAGCCCATGCTTCCCTTTGCGCGCACTCCCGCGCAACGCGCCGAGGATTTGCGCTGCGCTTATCGCCTGGCTTTGCTCCGCGAAATCTCCGCCCAGTTGCTCGGCTCCTCCGAAGATCCCGCTGCCGCTCCGTTTCCCTTCCTCGCGCGGCTTACCGCCCTTGCCGAACAGGCCCTCCAGGATGCTCTCGATCTCGCCGTCCAGGAGTGCTTCGGCTCCTCCGTCCGCCTGGAAGAAGGCCCCTTCGCCGTCTTCGCGCTCGGACGCATGGGCAGTTGCGAGATGTCGGTCGGTTCCGATGCAGACCTGCTGTTCCTCGTGGATGGCGCCCTGCCCGTGGCCGAGCGCGAGAAGTGGGGCCGCGTGGCCGAACGTCTGGTGCAAATCCTCTCCAGCCACACGCGCGAAGGCGTCATTTTCGCCGTGGATACTCGCCTTCGTCCTCGCGGGTCAGAGGGAGAGCTGCTTCCCACCGTGGAGACCTTCGAGAAGTACTTTTCCTCCGAAGCCGCGGCGTGGGAAGCGCTCACCATGCTGAAGCTCCGTGCCGTCGGCGGAAACGTCGATTTCGGCGGCCACTTCTCCCAATGCGTCCGCTCGAAATGCGCCGAGCGATTCGGCGGGCCTCCCGACGGCCCGTCGTCCGCGAGCTTCGCCGCCGATTTGAGCCGCGTCCGCGCCCGCCTCGAGCAGGATGCCCTGGCCCCGCGCGACAGGGGCCGCTTCAAGAAAATGGCCGGAGGATTCTACGACCTCGAGTACATCATCGGCTATCTCACCCTGGTGCGCGGTGTCTCCCCGCCCGGCGGAAATATCCTTCTGCAGATTCGCGCCCTGGAGGAGGCCGGTGTGCTCGACACAGCCACCATTGACGCCCTTCGCTCCACCGCGATTCTCTACCGCGCCGCCGACCACGCTGCCCGCCTCATCACCGGCCGCCCCCTGCGTGGCTGGCCGGAGCCCGCGCTGGCCGAGCGCATGGAGCGGCTGCTCCGCCAGTGGGAAATGGCCTGGCAGGGCGGCCTGCGCGCCCTGCTCGAGGAACGCGGACGCGAACTGCATGCCATCTACCTCCGCGTCCTCGCCTGATTCCCGCCCGGCCCCTCCCGGGCGCTACACCGCCACGTCGCGGACGTGCGTCGAGATGTACCACTGGTTCCCCGCCGAATCCCGCACCCCCGCGTTGCGGTCGCCGTACGGCTGGTCGGCCGGCGGAAACAGCGATTCCCCTCCTGCCGCAATCGCCCGCGCGTATACCGCGTCCACGTCCGGCACGTACAGGTAGATCATCGTCGGCATGTTCGGGTAGTCCGGCCGCGACTCGCTCATCCCCATCTGCGAATTCCCGATGCGAAGGTTCGCGTGCACCAGTCTTCCCTCCGGATCCTCGTGCCGCTCCATCACCTCTGCGCCGAATCCCCCCACCAGGAAGTCAATCACCCTTCCCGCTCCCGCCGGATGCAGGTACAGGTTTACCGTGTTCATTCCCGGCCGCACGTGGCTCGCTCCTTTGTGCGTCGAAATGTACCAGTGGTTCCCCCCCACGTCCGTCACACTCGCCTCCCGGTCCCCGTAGGGCTGGTCCACCGGCGGACTCATCGATTTCGCTCCCGCCCGCAGCGCCGCCTCGTACACCGCATCCGTATCTTCCACGTACAGCCAGATGGACGTCGGCATCGGCGTTCCCCGCCATTCTCCGCCCCCGCCGATCATCACCATGGAATCTCCGATGCGCACCTCCGCGTGCATGCCCCCCGCGGAGCCGGTCGAACGCATCAGTTCCTGCGCCCCGAATGCCTTCTTCACGAATTCCAGAAGCTCCGGCGCCTCCCGCACCGTCAGATACGGCGTCATGGTGCGGAATCCTTCGCGGATGGGATTTACCATTGTGGCCGTCATGTTCGCTTTCGCCTCCAGTTGGGATTTCAGCCCATTGCGGAACCCTTCGCGCGGCATGGCCGTGAGCGCGGCGGCAATCTCTACCAGCGAAGCCACATCGGGCTCCGCCCCTGCCGGAAGCGAATCCCGCCCGGCCAGCATGGCCTCGATGGCGCGGTCCAGCCGCTCGAATGGAGAAAGCTCAGCCATGGTGTTCACTCATGCCGGCCCGCAGTGCGGCCAGCGCGCGGAATTGAAGCTGCTTCACCGCGCCCTCGCTGCGGCCCAGTTCCCCTGCAATTTCGCGGATGCTGCGCTGCTCGGCAAACCTCGCCGCCAGCACTCGCCGCTGGTCGTCGGGCAGTTCGCGCACCAGCCGGCAGAGCTGCGCGCGCCTTTCCGCGTCTTCCATCTCCGGCTCCGGCGGATCCATCGCCGGTTCCGGCGCCGGCCTCGCCGATTCGCGCGACATCCGTTTTCCCCGGTCCGCAATCGCATTCGCAGCGATCTTGTAGAGCCAGGCCGCAAACGGCGCCCCCCGCCACTCGAATCGCCGCAGGTTGGCCAGCGCCTGGTGAAACACGTCCGCCGTGATGTCTTCCGCCGCCCCGCGCTCCCCCACCCGCCGCGCCACGTACGCGTAGATCCGTTCGAAGTTCGCCTCGTAGAGCTCCGCAAAACGGCGCGGGTCCCTCTGCGCCGCTTCGATCAGCAGCCGTTCGTCCGCTCCGGCCAGTGGCGTCGTCAACGCGCGCTCCGCATCCGCGACATCCCATTAGCATAAACGGCGCACCCCGCGAAAGGTTACGCCGCAAAACTGCCGCCCCTCTCTTTCCCGGTTTTCAACCGTTCGCTGTCGCCTGCCGACGCACGGTTCCCGGCTTTCAACTTCCGCCTTTCGGCCTCGTCCTTCCCGTTTGACTCCATTCCCGCTCCCATCCAAAATGGTCAGGCTGATTTCCGCCTGCCGCACGCGGCAGTGCTGGGCCACATTCTTCAGGGGGCATCATGAAACGCATTCCGCTCGTTGGTCTGTTCGTACTGTGTGCGCTGTTCGCTGCGCGGCCCGTTTCCAGCCAGGATCCTCCGGATTCCGCCGTCTCCCCGGGCCCCGCCATGGATTCCTGCTTCGCCCCGCCCGCCGACGCCGGCGGCTCCGCCGCGCGCGGCTTCGATCTCGACAATCTCGACCGCAGCGTCCGCCCCTGCGACGACTTCTACGAGTTTGCCGCCGGCGGCTGGGTCAAGAAGAACCCCGTTCCTCCCGCCTATTCGTCCTGGAACAGTTTCGCCATCCTCGCCGACCACAATCACGACGTCCTTCACGAAATTCTGGAAGACGCTGCGAAGCGCTCCGCCACCGAACCACTCGGCTCCAACCGCCGCAAGCTCGGAGATTTCTACTCGAGCTGCATGGACGAAGCCGCCATTGAGAAGGCCGGCCTCGCTCCCATCCAGCCGGACCTCGGCCGCATCGCACGCCTCTCCGCCATGAGCGACGTGGAACGCCTGCTCGCGCACCTCCAGCGTTCCGGCGTTGGCGCGATGTTCCGCTTCGGCTCCACCATCGATTTCAAGGACAGCACCCAGCAGGTGGCCGCCGCCTATCAGGGCGGCCTCGCTCTTCCCGACCGCGATTACTACCTCAATACCGACGAGAAATCCGTCAAGCTCCGCGACGAATACCAGGCCCACGTGGCCAGGATGTTCGAACTCATGGGCGAAAAGCCCGAAGCCGCTTCCGCGGACGCCAAGACCGTCCTGGCCATCGAAACCGAGCTTGCCAAAGCCTCCATGGACCGCATCTCGCGCCGCGACCCCGAAAAGATTTATCACCGGCTCACCGAGGAGCAGCTCCAGGCGCTCACTCCCCATTTCACCTGGAGATCTTTCTTCATCGATGCCGGCGCTCCCGGCATTCACTCCCTGGTCGTCGGCCAGCCCGATTTCTTCAAGGCTCTCGATTCCGCCCTGGCCTCCGTTTCGCTCGCGGACTGGAAGGCCTATCTCCGCTGGCACCTCATCCACGCCGCCGCTCCCGGCCTCCCTTCCGCCTTCGAGCAGGAGGACTTCAACTTCTTCCACAAGACGCTCACCGGCGCCAAGGAAATGCAGCCCCGCTGGAAGCGCTGCGTCATCTCCACGGACCGCATGCTCGGCGAAGCTCTCGGCCAGGTCTACGTCCAGAAAGCCTTTCCTCCCGAAGCTAAGACCCGCGCCCTCCGCATGGTCCAGAACATCCGCGCCACTCTCCGCGACGATCTCTCCACCCTCGACTGGATGAGCCCCGAAACGCGCAAGGCCGCCATCGCCAAGCTCGACGCCATGAACCTCAAGATCGGCTACCCCAGCAAGTGGAAGAGCTACGCCGGACTCCGCATTGACCGCGGCTCCTACACCTCCAACGTCGAGCGCGCCATCGCCTTCGAGTTCCAGCGCGACCTCGACAAAATCGGCAAGCCCGTCGACCGCACGGAATGGGGCATGACTCCGCCGACCGTCAACGCCTATTACAATCCCACGCGGAACGAAATCGTGTTCCCCGCCGGCATCCTTCAGCCCCCTTTCTACGATCCCCATCGCGACGAGGCCATGAATTACGGCGGCATCGGCGCCGTCATCGGCCACGAGATGACTCACGGCTTCGACGATCAGGGCGCCAAGTTCGACGGCCACGGCAATCTGCGCAACTGGTGGACGCCCGAAGACCTCGCCAACTTCAAGGCTCGCGGCGAATGCATCGTCAAGCAGTTCGACTCCTACGAAGCCGAGCCCGGCCTCCACGAGCAGGGCAAGCTCGTCGAAGGCGAAAGCATCGCCGATTTCGGCGGGCTGACCATCTCCTTCCGCGCCTTCGAAACAACTCTCCAGGGCCAGCCCCGCCCCGCGGACATCGACGGCTTCACTCCCGAGCAGCGCTTCTTCCTGGCCTGGGCCCAGGTCTGGCACGGCAACATCCGTCCGGAGTATGTACGCGTGATGCTCAAGACGAACCCGCATCCGCTCGGCCAGTTCCGCGCCATTGGCCCGCTCTCCAACATGCCCGAGTTCGAAAAGACCTGGGGCTGCAAGACCGGAGATGCCATGGTCCGTCCGGCCGCCGTCCGCTGCCGCATCTGGTAGGACACACAGCCGCAGTTTTCGTGTCCGGAAGTGTTGACGCTCACGAAATCGCGTGATCGGTTTTCGGGCGCCCCCGCCCGGCGTCGCTCACCAGATGTGCGCCCGCTGCTCCGGCGGCAGGTACATCTTGTCCCCCGGTTTTACGTCGAATGCGGCGTACCACTCGTCCATATTCCGCACCGGCCCGTTGACCCTCAGGAACGGCATGGCGTTGTAGCCGGTGGCCACCTGATTTCTCACGAAGTCCGGCGGGAACTTCGCTCTCCACATCTGGGCTCTTCCGAGAAACACGCGCTGGTCGCCCGTAAACCCGTCAAGGATCGGTGAAGGCCGGCCTTTCAGCGACAGGTGATAGGCGTCCAGCGCAATCAGCCAGCCCGTAAGATCGTCGAGAGCTTCATCCGCCACCAGCTTCCCGTTCACGTGGATGCCGGGCAGCGGCTCGACTGCGGAGTACTGCTCGATCAGTTCCTCCCTGTAGCGTTCGAATTTCGCCGCCTCCTCCGCGGTCCACCAGTCGTGCAGGCGGCCGTTGGCATCGTAGTGGCGGCCCTGATTGTCGAAGCCGCTCGCCATCATCGCTCCGATCATCACGCCCACGGAGCCGTAGTTCACCGCCGGATCGGCATGGATGTCGAAGAAGGGCGGCTGAAAAGTTCCGGCGGGGATCTCCAGCGTGTTCGTCGCCGGCGTGTACGAGTAATTCACCGATTGCGGCGAGAACTGCCAGAAGGAGCGGTCAAATGGTTCATTAAGCCGCTTCCGCTGGTTCTTCCACTTGAGCACCGCCACTCGCGAAACGTCGCCGTACAGGTCCGCGTCGCTGATTTCCAGCCCGGAATAATCTTCCGTTTTTTCCGGATAGCCGATGTTCATCGTCATGCGCGCCAGCTTCTCGCGTGCCTTCGCACGCGTTGCCGGGCTCATCCACGGCGTCCTCTCGAGCCGGGCATCGAACGCCCGTTTCATCGTATTGGCCATGTCCACGGCTGC
>Ga0335077_10004589_pt1 | contig 16854 bp, 19 predicted proteins | sample Lox_Sample_31_FD_207151 | JGI IMG/M metagenome (GOLD analysis project Ga0335077, IMG submission 207151) | Soil microbial communities from Loxahatchee National Wildlife Refuge, Florida, United States - Lox_Sample_3.1 | ecosystem: Environmental > Terrestrial > Soil > Wetlands | place: USA...
TACCTCGATCGTGAGCTGCTCGAGCTCGTGCTCCCCGCCCCCTCCGCGCTCAAGGTGCGAGGCACGACGGGGAAAGCCATCTTACGAGAGGCGGCCCGAGGACTCGTTCCCGAATACGTGATCGGGCGCCGCAAGCGCGGGCTGTCGGTTCCGGTGGCGCGCTGGCTCAACACCAGTCTCGCGCCACTCGTGGATCGCGTGCTGGCGCGGCCGCGCATCGCGCCGCGCGACACGACGGCCCGCCTGCTGCAGGAGCATCGTACGGCTCGCGCCAATCACGCGCGGAAGTTGTGGCCGCTCGTGATGGTGGAGCTGTGGGCCGAGCGTTGGAATGTCGACACGGAGCGCCCCATCCATGACGCGCGATGAAGCATTCGGTTTGATGACGGAGCATACGGCCTCCCCCGGGTTGCGGCAGCACATGCTGGCCGTCGAGGCGGCGATGCGCGCCTACGCCCACCAGCTCGGCGAGGACCCGGAAACCTGGGGAATCGCCGGTCTGCTGCACGACTACGATTACGAGCGCTATCCCAACGCGGCGCACTCACCCACCGAAGACCATCCCAGCTGGGGCGTGCGCGAGCTGCGGGCGCGCGGCGTGGCGGAGCCTGTGTGCCGCGCCATTCTGGGCCACGCGAGCTACACCGGCGTGCCGCGCGACACGCCGCTGGCGCGCGCGCTGTACGCGGTCGATGAGCTGTGCGGGTTTCTCGTCGCCTGCGCGCTGGTTCGTCCGTCCAAGAGCCTGGCCGATCTGGAAGTGGCGTCCGTCAAGAAAAAGCTCAAAGACAAAGCCTTCGCCCGCGGGGTGAACCGCGACGACGTCCGGCTCGGGGCGGAAGAGCTGGGCGTGCCGCTCGACGAGCACATCGCGTTCGTGATTCAGGCGCTGCGCCCGGTCGAGGCGAGCCTCGGGCTCGGGGCACGGACGTAAGCGATGTCGTCGAGCGTGCCCACGCTGCACCACAGCCGCACTGCCACACCGCTGCCGCAGCAGGATGAGCTGGCGCTCGCGATCGATCGCGCCGCGGGAGCGCGCCGCGTGGGCGGCAATCGCCTCGAGCATTTTGCCGACAGCCCCCGGGCGCTCGACGCCATGCTCGCGCTCATCACCCGCGCCGAACGCTGGATCCACCTCGAGAACTACATCATCCGCGGCGACCGCACCGGACAGCGCTTCGCCGAGGCCCTCATGGAGCGCGCGCGGGCCGGCGTGCGGGTCCGCGTGCTGTACGATGGGCTGGGCTCGATGGGCACCTCGCGCGCGTTCTGGCAACGGCTCAGAAAAGCAGGCGTGGAGGTGCGCGCGTTTCACCCCATCTGGTCGTGGCGCGTGTCGGAGATCTTCTCGCGCGATCACCGCAAGCTGCTGGTCACGGACGGCGTGCACGGCACGCTGGGCGGGCTGTGCATCGGTGATGAATGGGCGGGTGATCCCGAGCGGCACCGCCGAGCCTGGCGTGACACCGTCGTCGGGATCGCGGGACCCGCGGTGGCCGTGCTCGACGCCGCGTTCGCCTCGACGTGGCGGCGCGCCGGCCCCGACCTGCCGCCCGACGAGCAAAGCGCAGACCCCGAGCCCTGCGGGGGCTCGAGCGTACGCATTGTCCAGGGGATCCCGCGACGCGCGCGGGTGTACCGGGCGGTGGAGCTGTTGGCGGCGAGCGCCGCGGAGCGGCTCTGGATCACCGATGCCTACCTGGTCGCGCCGGCGCCGCTCTACGCCAGCCTCATCGACGCCGCCAGGAGCGGCGTCGATGTCCGGTTGCTCGTACCGGGCACGAGCGATCTCCCGGTGCTGCGCTATCTCACCCGCGTGGGGTATCGCGAGCTGCTGCACCGCGGCGTGCGGATCTTCGAATTCCAGGGGCCGATGATTCATGCGAAGACAATGCTCGTGGATCACCGCTGGGCCCGGGTTGGCTCCACCAACCTCAACGTCTCGAGCCTGCTCACGAACTACGAGCTCGATCTCCTGGCGGAAGGCGAAGAACTGTGCGACGCGCTCGCGTCGCAATTCCGGCGCGACCTTTCGGCCAGTCGGGAAATCGTATTACAAAGGCGGCGGCGGTTGCCGGCACGACTCGTCGGAGCGCCGGCGGAGTCGCCTCCTGAAACACCCGAGCAGCCGTCCGGCCACAAACGAACGCGCTATGAGCTTGGGGCCGTTGCTCTTGTGGTGGTGCGCCGCGTGGCCGGCGGTCTCCGGCGCGCCATCGCCGCGACGGGCGCGTTGGTCTTCGCCGGGCTCGGAACCTTGCTGCTCATTTTTCCCAGGGTGATGGGTATTATCTTCGCTATGCTGGCGTATGTCGTGGCGTTGGGCTTCGGCTTGTACGCACTGGAGCGTCGGCGGTCACAGGAGGATGATGGACTCTGATCACACGGGTACGTCCCGATCTGCACCATCGCCTATCCAACCTCAAGAGGCCGTTCCGCGTATAGAACGGCTAGAGGATGCCGAGTTGGTCACGCAAGCGCTGTCCGGTGATCGCGGCGCGTTCGGCGTGCTCGTGGATCGATATGCGGCGTCGGTGCGCCGGGTGGCGCGCGCGGTGTTGGGAGACGCCGATGACGCCGATGATGCCGCGCAGGACGCGATGTTGGCCACGCTCCTGAAGCTCAAGCAATACGACCCTCGTCGTCCGTTTGGCCCCTGGCTCATGCGCGTCGTGGCTAATGCCGCCCACGATCGCCGCCGCCGCCGCAAGGTGCGGCGTACCGAGTCGCTCGATACGACGGTCATTGCCGGGGGCGAGATGCCCGACGCGTTGGCCCATCGCCACGCGCTCTCGCTGCGATTGAGAGAGGCACTGGCACAGCTGCCCGAGCGGCGACGCACCGCGGTTGTGTTGTTCGATGTGGAAGGCTATTCACATGCGGAGATCGGACGCATCTTAGGAATTCCCGAAGGCACGGTGCGCTCCGAAGTGTTTCACGCGCGGCGAGCGCTGCGCGGTATCTTGGCCGATTGGAAGGAGGAGGTATGATGCCCCCGGAGTCCACGCCGTTCGATCATCGCCCGGACCCCGTCGTTGGCGCGGCCCTGCGTCAGGCGTTGGCGGTCGACGGGCACGCGGCGTTCGTCGCCCGGGTCCTCGCTCGCCTCGAGGAGCGCCCGATCGTGTACTGGGACATTCTGGAATCCTGGGCGCGCGCAGGCATCACCGTCACGGCCGCAGCGCTGCTCGCGGGATTCCTGATCAGCGGCAGACCCAATCCAACCACGCTCGAGGACGTCCTCGCGGCGGGAGCGGGTGATTCGGGGCGCGTGATGCTCTCCGCGGTGCGGCCTCCTGATCCGGCCGCCGTCCTCAACCTCGCCGAGGCGCGCTAGCGTTGAATCGCCTCAGGGCCGGTGCCCTGGCGTTGCTCATCGTGGTCTTCGCCGCCGGTGTGGCCGTGGGATGGGGCGGGCGGCGCTGGACGCACGCGGGGCCGGCGCCGCGATATCGTGAAGCCCGAGCCATGGTCGATTTCCTCACCAAGGAGTTGAAGCTTTCGTCCGCGCAGCAGGACTCGGTGCGCGGCATTCTGCGGCGCCATCGGCCTGAGCTCGACACGCTGTGGCATCTGGTCCATCCCCGTATGGACTCGCTGCGTGCGGTCATGCACCGCGAAATCGATGCGCAGCTTACCCCGTCGCAGCGCACGCGCTACCACGCCCTCGTGGCGCGCGTGGAGCGTCCCGCGCAATCCGATTCCGGCACCCCGGGGTTGGACCGGAACTGACATGCGGCCGTCCGTCACGGCCGCCGCGTGCCTGGTCGTCGCGTTCGCGAGTTCCGCGGTAGGACAGACGCCAACCATCTCGTTTCCCGACGCCGTGCGCCGCGCGCTCGAGGTGCAGCCCGCGGTGGTCCAGGCGGAAGGCACCCAACGCAACGCCAGCGCCGCGCAACGCACCGCCGTGGGTTCCTTTCTTCCGTCGCTCACGGTGGGCGGAGCGGCCGTCGACAAATCCGCCAACCAGTTCAACGCCGGTACCGGGCAGATCATTCCCGGGCAGGCGGGAACGACCTTCTCGGGCTCGCTGGGACTGAACCTCGATTTGTTCGCGGGGTTCCGGCGGACGGCAACGCTCAACGCCGCATCCGCGACCACGCGCGCCGCGGAAGCGGGCCTCGTGAATCAACGCTATCAGGTGACCGCAACCACCGCGCAGCTCTACTACACGGCGCTGGCCGATGAAGAGCTGGTGCGGGTGGCCCAGTCGCAGGTCGATCGTTCGAAGCTGTCGCTGCAGGTCGCCGTGAACCGGTTCCAGGCGGGGGCGGCCACGCGGGCCGATACGCTCTCGGCCATCGTCGACTACGGCAATTCCGAGCTGTCGCTGCTGCAGGCGCAGGCCACTCTCGCCAGCGGGCAGGCGAACCTCGGCCGCCAGGTGGGCCTCGACACTCCGGTGCGCGCGCTCCCGGATTCCGTGTTGCCCATTCTGCCTGACACGACTCACTTGCGACAGGAGGCGATGGACTCGTCCCCCCAGGTCCGCCAGGCGGTGGCTCAGGCCCAGGCCGCCCAATCACAGATTGCGGTCAACCGCTCGCAGTATTGGCCGACGTTCTCCGCCGGCTACTCGAATGGCTACGCCGCGGCGGGCGGTGACGTATTTTCCCCGAACATCCCGTACGTGGGCAACTGGTCGTTCCGCCTCTCGCTCAACTGGACGCTGTTCGACGGATTCACGCGCGAGCAGGCTATGGTCTCGGCATCAGTGCAGCGCGACATCGCGGAAGCGAACTCGCAGGACATGCGCCGCCAGCTCAATGCGCAGTTCACCCAGCAGCTCGCGGCGCTGTTCACGGGGTATACGCAGATTGCCATCAGTGGGACGAATGTCGACGCGGCCAACGAAGGGCTGCGGGTCCAGCAGGAGCGCTATCGCGTGGGAGCCGCGACCCAGCTCGACGTGCTCACCGCCGAGGCGAACCTGACGCAGGCAGAGGTCAATCAGGTGCAAGCGCGCTACAACTATCTGGTCGCCCGCGCGCAGCTCGAGGCGCTGGTCGGTCACGCCCTGTGACGAGCACGGCACCCGCGACGTTCCGCACCGGAGAAACTCCCCAGCCGGACGTCGTCATCCTCACGCACAAGCTCACCCGCGAATACGACATGGGCGGCGAGATCGTGCGCGCGCTGCGCGGCGTGGACCTGCAGATCCGCCGCAACGAGTACGTGGCGATCATGGGTCCGTCGGGCTCCGGCAAGTCGACCCTGATGAATCTCATCGGCTGTCTCGACACGCCGACCGCGGGTGAGTACTGGCTCAACGGACAGAAAGTCTCGGATCTTTCGGACGACGATCTCGCCCGCATCCGCAACAAGGAAATCGGGTTCGTGTTCCAGACGTTCAATCTGCTGCCCCGCGCCAACGCCCTGCACAACGTCGAGCTGCCCCTGATCTACGCCGGGATCGGCGCGAAGGAACGACGCGAGCAGGCCGTGCAGGCGCTCGAGCATGTCGGGTTGGGAGATCGGATCGAGCATCGCCCCAACGAATTGTCGGGCGGGCAACGCCAGCGCGTGGCCATCGCGCGCGCCCTCGTCAATCGCCCGTCGATTCTCCTGGCCGACGAGCCCACCGGGAATCTCGACACGGCGACCGGCGATGAGATCATGCGACTGTTCGAAGAGCTGCATCGCTCGGGGCAGACGATCGTCGTCGTGACCCACGAGCCCGACATCGCGGCGCGGGCATATCGCCAAATCATGCTGCGCGACGGCCTCATCGAGCGCGACGAGTCGACGCCTCGCCCGCCCAAGCCATGAAGCGGCGCGCGGGGTTCGCGCTACTGTGTGCCGGCGTTGCGGTCTGGTCGTGCAGCAAGGCCGAAACCGCGCCGCTGTACGAGAAGGTCCCGGTGCAGCGGCGCAACATCGTCGTCACCGCCACCGCCGTCGGTGTGATCAAGCCGATTCTCACCTTCAGCGTCAAATCGAAGGCGTGGGGCCAGATCCTCGAGATGCCCGTGCAAACGGGAGATGAAGTGAAGAAGGGTCAGCTCCTCGCCCGCATCGATCCGCGCATTCAGCGTGACAATCTGAGCACCGCGCAGGCCGCGCTCGGTCGCGCCCAGGCACAGCTCGAGAATGCCACGGCGCAGTATCAGCGGGCCACCGACCTGTTCCACAGCCACTCGATCGCGGAAACCGATTTCGATGCGGCCAAGCTCGCCGCCGCGACCGCGCAGGCGGCCGTGGTCACCGCGAAAGCCAACCTGCAAACGGCGCAGGACGCGATGGACGACACGCAGGTCCGGGCGCCGATCGCGGGCACCATCCTGCAAATCGACGCCGTCCTGGGCACCGTGATCTCGAGTCCCACCCTCGGCGGCGGGACCGTCATCTTGACCATGGCCAATCTCGATACGGTTCAGGATTCGGCCCTGGTACTCGAGACGGATGTGGGGCGGATCGATTCCGGAATGCCGGTGACGAGCAGCGTCGATGCGTACCCGAACCGGCTGTTCCAGGGGACCGTGTTCAAGATCGAGCCGCAGGCCCAGGTCGTACAAAATTCCACGATGTTCCCTGTGCTCACCAATGTCCCCAATCCGGGGCACCTGCTGCGGCCGGGAATGAACACCCGCGTGCAGGTGCACACCGGCGAGCGCACGGGCGTGCTCGCGATTCCCAACGCCGCGCTCCGGACCGCACGCGACGTGGCGTCCGCCGCGACCATTCTCGGTCTCGACCCGGCCAGCGTGCAGCGGCAGCTTGCCGCTGCACCAGCCAGTGAAGCAGCCCCTCCGCGCGGCGGCGGCGACACCGCACGAACAGCGGCCGGAAGCGGAGCGGCAGGCGGACAAACGATTACGACACCAAGTGGCCGGACGATCACTCTGCCCCCGGGTGTCAGTGCGGATCAGGTACGCGGCATATTCTCGAAAATGGCGAACGGCGGCGAATTGAGCGACGAAGACCGAGCCTTGCTCGCGAAACTGCGCGGCGGACGGGGAGGGGGAGGCGGAGGGGGACAGGGTGGCGGTGGTGGCGGAGCAGGGGGTCGGGGGGGGAATCGGCGCGGCGCCACGAGCTACGTCGTGTTCGTGGAACGCAACGGGCAGCCGGTGCCGGTGACGATTCGGACCGGGCTCACCGATCAGGATTTCATGGAAGTCGCGAGCGGGCTCACGGATCACGACACGGTCCTCGTGCTCCCGAGCGCCTCGCTGGTCCAATCGCAGCAGCAGTTCAAGCAGCGTTTCCAGAGCGTGACCGGCGGAGGGCTCCCAGGATTGCGCCAGCAGGGCGGGCAGACCGGCGCCGCGGGAGCGGCAACCGCGCCGGCACCGGCGCCGCGTCGCGCGCCGGCCGGCCCGTGAATTCGCGCGAGCTGGCTCGCCGGCTGCCGCTCCTCGTCGGTGCGTTCGCCTGCCACCGCACCCAGGCGCGCTCGACATATGAGGTGGCAGCGGTCAGCCGGGGCGACATCATCGTCGCGGTGACGGCGTCGGGCGTGATCCAACCGATCCTGACGCTCTCCGTCAAATCCAAGGCGTCGGGAGAGATCCTCGATCAGCCGGTCCAGACCGGAGACGAGGTCAAGAAGGGGCAGCTGCTCGCGCGCATCGACCCGCGCATCCCCCAGAACAATCTGACCCAGGCACAGGCAAGTCTGACGGTCGCGCAGGCGCAGCTCGACAACGCGACCGCACAGCTCAAGCGCTCGCAGTCGTTATATCAGACGCAGTCGATCACCAAGGCGGGGTTGGATTCCGCCCAACTCTCCGCTGCGACCGCGCGGGCCGCGGTCGCCACGGCGAGCGCGGATCTGCAAACCGCCAAGGATGCGATGCAAGACACGCATCTCAGCTCTCCCATTACGGGCACGATCCTCGAGCTCGATGCGGTGCTCGGGACGATCATCTCGAGCCCGACCAACGACGTGGGCGGCGGCACGCAGATCTTGAAGATGGCCAACCTCGACACGGTGCAGGTCTCGGCGTTGGTGGATGAGACCGACGTGGGCAAAGTCAAAGCTGGCGCGCCGGTGACCATCACGGTCGATGCGTTTCCGAACCGCACCTTCGACGGCACCGTGCTGAAGATCGAGCCGCAGGCTCAGGTGAATCAGAATGTCACTATGTTCCCCGTGCAGGTGAACATCCTGAACCCGGGCCACGTACTCAAGCCGGGGATGAATACCGAGGTCGAGATCCACGTGGGCGAGCGGCACAACGTACTCGCGATTCCGAACGCGGCGCTCCGGACCCCGCACGACGTCGCTTCCGCGGCCGCGGTACTTCACGTCGACCCGGCCGCCGTGCAGCAGCAGATCGCTGCCGCGGCTCGGGACTCGGCGGCCGGAGCCCCGAACGGCGACGGCAGCTACATCGTGTTCACGAGCGAGAACCGCCGCATCGCCCCGCGCGCGATCAAAACGGGACTTACCGACCAGGACCACATCGAAGTCGTGAGCGGGCTGACCGAGCAGGATACCGTCGTGCTGTTGACCAGTGGAGGGTCGCCCTAGCCATGCTGCTTGGCGAGATCGTCAAAGTCGCGCTCGAGGCGCTGCGCGCCAACAAGCTGCGCTCGCTGCTCACCATGCTGGGCATCATCATCGGCGTGGGCGCCGTGATCACCATGGTGGCGCTCGGGTCGGGCGCCCAGAAATCCGTGCAGGACCGGATCCAGGCGCTCGGGCCGACCCTGCTCTCCGTGTATCCGGGCCAGAGCTTCATGCGCGGCGTGGCGAGCAACAACCGCGTCAGCCTCACGATGGATGACGATACCGCGCTCGCCAATCACGCGCAGTACGTGAGCGCCGTAGTGCCCGAGTTGAGCCAGAACCTGCAGGTGCAGCTGGGCGATCAGAACATCAACGTCAGCGTGGTGGGTTCGACGCCCAATTACGCGCCGGTGCATAACTACGCCGTGACGGCCGGCCGCATGTTCACCGCGGGCGACGATGCCGCGCGGCGCCGCGTTGCCGTACTCGGCGCCTCGGTGCCCGGCATGCTCAACTCGAATCGCGACGCGATGATCGGCCAGCAGCTGATGATTCGCAGCATCGCGTTCGAGATCATCGGCGTGCTGTCGGAGAAGGGCTCGCAGGGCTTCCAGAATCCCGACGAGCAGATCCTGATCCCGCTCGAGACGGCACGCTACCGCGTGATGGGCACGGATCGCCTCCGCGACATTACGGTCCAGGCCAGGGATCTCGCGTCGATGAATCTCGCGATGATCGAGATCGAGCGGGTGCTCAGGCGCCAGCACAAGATCCGGCCCGGGCAGGACAACGACTTTCAGATTCGCAATCAGACGGACATTCTCGCGACGCTGCAGCAGACCACCGACACGTTCAAGTACCTGCTCGCCGGCATCGCGGCGGTGAGCCTGGTGGTCGGCGGCATCGGCATCATGAACATCATGCTCGTGTCGGTGACCGAGCGGACGCGGGAGATCGGCGTGCGCAAGGCGCTGGGCGCGACGCGGTTCAACATCATGTTTCAATTTCTGGTCGAGGCGCTGGTACTCTGCCTGGTCGGCGGGATCATCGGAGTCGTCTTGGGCTCGGGCGGTGCGATCGTCATCTCGACGTTAGCGCACTGGAACACGCTGATTTCGCCGCTCGCGATTTTTCTCGCCTTCGTGTTCAGCGCGGCGGTAGGGCTGTTCTTCGGGATTTGGCCCGCGCGCCGAGCTGCGGGGCTCGATCCGATCGTGGCCCTGCGGTACGAATAAGGGAAGAGGGAAGGTTCAGGCGATCCGCGAGCACCCTGGGGATTCACCATGGGAATGGGATATGATTATTGAATGAGTCGACACTTTTTGCTCACGTCGTGATGGAGCCGTGACCCGCCAGATCACTGTGCACCCGTGATGTCGTGCGCCCGTTTACCCTTGCCCCTTCCCCCGTCCCCCTTCCCGCTTCCCGTTTCCCGCTTCCCCCCTGGTTACCACCCTCGAAATAATCCGGCGTCCGCGTAATCCCACAGGAGAAACGCGACCAACAGCGGGCTCCGCGGCTCCTGCATCGGGAAATCCACCCCCACCGAGCCGGCTACGTGTCCCAGGCGCGAGAGCCGGAACCAGAGCTGTGGCACGATCGAAAGCGTGCTCTCGTCTCCCGCCAACCGGGCGATCGTGCCGCCGATCTCGACCATCGGCGCGAACCTCCCCACTTCGCGACTCAGGGACAGGGCGTACGGGAATCCCGTGATCTGGGATTCTTCCCACGAGGCCGCGAACTCGCCCTGCACATAGAACACGCCGGTGGGATTGGTGCCGAACGCCACGTAGGGCTCGACTTCCCATGCGTCCTGCCGCCCCCAGTCCGGAGACGCTTCGATCCCGACGCTGGCAATCGAGCGCAGCGTATTGGAGTACCAGACGTTGTATTTGACCGCCGCAGTCGCGCCACCGAACGCCTGCGACAGGGAATCGAAGATCGTGCGCACGCTCGCCTCGATCTGAAACCGCGGGCCGAAGCGGCGCTCGTACAGCCACTCCTGTTCGTTCCCGTGCGTGGTAACCACCACTTCGTTTTCGGGATAGGCCTTCTCGGCGAAGAACGTGCGCGGGAAATTCAGCTCCCCGGGCGGCCAGGCCCGCTCCCCGCACAATGACCGGATGTACTGCACCACCGCCCGGATCTGCTCGGGCGTCGCGGCATCGCCGAACCCGGGCATGTCGAGCGACAGCCCGAACGCCGCCCCGCCTTCGCGCACCACGTCGATCCAGCCGCGCTCCGTCTCGGCGGTGGACCTGCGGCAATCCGCGAGGTTCGCGGGACGGGTGGACAGACGAGTCTGCCGCTGCGGCACGCCGCGGCCGTCCACGCCGTGGCATTGTGAACACCAGGCGCGATACAGGGCCGCCCCGGTCGAGTCCCCGGCGCCGAACCGAGCGGGCGCGGTGATGCCGAGCACAATGACCATCAGGACCACAGGGCGGACCCTCTACCGTGGCAGGCGGCCTTGCACAGATTAGGACCCGTGCATCCCTCCTTCGCGCAGGCGCTCACCGACGAATTTACCGCGAAACGGCGGCAGTATGTCCTCGCCAACACGCGCTGGCGCTGGCGCGTCGTGGGCTGCGGGCTCGTATTGCTGATTGGAGCACGGCTCGCCGGACTCACGTCGGTTCCCTGGTGGTTCATCGCGAGCTTCGCAGTCGTGTTCGGCGCGCTCAACTACACGCTGGGCCGCGTCGCCCGCGACCACTCGTTCCGCGTATGGCACGCGCACGCCAATATCGCCCTGGGTGCCGCGATGGTCTCGGCGGTGGCGTACGCCGCCCGGCCGAGCGGTGAGCTCGTGTTTCCGGCCTATCTCATTGCGCCGTTCCAGGCGGCGTACTACCTGGGACCCTACGAGGCCTGGGAGGCGCTCGTGCTCAGCGTGTCGAGCTTCGCGCTCGTGACGGCGCTCGATCCGGCGGCCTGGGGCTGGATGATGTTCGCAAAGGAAGCCTTGGTGTTGGTGTTCGTGGCCATCGCGATCGTCCCGACCATGCTGCGCATCGTGGCGCGGCTGCGGGCGACACGCGAGGTGCTGGCATTGGTCGAGTACGGCGATCTCACCGCCCGCGCGGCCGAAGACGAGCACGATGAAATCGGGTATCTCGCGGCCACCGTCAATCGCACCATCGACGCCACCGCGCAAACCCTCGGTGACGCCCAGCGCCACGCCTCGGAGCTCGACACCGTCCCGGTGGACGCGGACACCCCTCACGGGCGGTCGCTCGCCGCGACGGCGCAGCGCTTATCACGAATTATCGGACGGTTCCGCGTGAGCGATCCGAAAGCTCAGGTGGTCGAGCGTGGCGGGCCGCTGTCGGATTCATCCGGCAGGTCGAAGTAAGCCTGCAGCTCGTCCAGCAGATCGTCTCCCGAATACACACCGGTGAGAATGCGCTCCGGCCCGCCCGGATCGACCAGCACGTAGCCATACGGATAGTCCAGCCCCGAGAGCAGAACCGCGCGGCGTTGCTTGTTGGGGAGTGAGATGTAGAGCGTATCGGAGCGGGTTGCGAGGAGCTGGATGTCATTGTCCGCGAGCACCGAAGCGACCTCCGCCGTGTACGATCGCAGATCGTCGAACGCCGACGCGCGATCGTCCGACGAGAGCGTGTCGACGCCTTTGAGCCAGAACACGACCACGCTGGGATCGGAAATGACCTGCGGCCTGTCGCCACTCGTGTCGCTCGAGTCGCGCCGCAACGGGAACGCGGGAGCGGCAGGCCGGGCGCTCGAGTCTGTGGCCGCACGTTGGGGCAGTTTCCGGGAATGACACGCCGCGCCCGCTAAGAGAACCAATGCAATTGCCTGTCGCATGACCCGCAATATATTCGCGGAATGCCCGAGGGTCCGGCCGTAGTCTACTCGCAGTCCACATCGCATCCCCCGCCCCGGCTTCCGGTTCGTCGCCACCACTGGATTGTGCGTGTCACTCATTGGGCGACGGTGATCGTCCTCGCGGGCATGATTACGAGCGGCCTGCAAATCTACGAGGCGTATGCGCGGTTCGGGAATCGAGGCGCCCCGGCATATCCCAGTCCGCTGAACGGCGAGATGTTTCCCGCGTGGAGCCGGCTGGGCGGTTGGCTCGCGGGGGCGCTGAACTGGCACTTCGCGTTGATGTGGCCGCTGGTCGCGATCGGGCTGGCCTATACCGGGTATCTCGCCGCCAGCGGGGAGTGGCGTGCCCTCCTGTTCCGGCCGAGCGACGCCCGGGGCGCCGTGGCCATGATGCGCTATTACCTGCGGCTCTCGAAGGACCATCCGCCCCAGGGCAAACACAACCCGCTGCAGAAGCTCGCATACACGAGCATCGTGCTGCTCGGGTGCGCCGCGATCCTCACCGGTTTGGCCATCTACAAACCGCTGCAGTTCGGCTGGCTCACCGCGCTGTTGGGCGGATTTCAGGCCGCGCGCTACTGGCATTTCTGGATCGTGTGGATCTTCGTCGCATTCACGATCGTCCATGTGATTCTCGTGTTCGCGGTCGATCCGGCGTCGTTGCGCGCGATGCTGACCGGGATGTATCGCGGGCGGTTCCCATCGCATGATTGACCGTCGGGCGTTCCTGAAGCTCGCCGCCGCGAGTGGAACGGCGCCGCTCGTGGCGGCGTGCGGCTGGGATGGGGGCAACGCCATCCGGCCCCGCCTGCTCGACATCAGCCGCGTGAACGATTGGATCGGCGAGAAGATTCTCTACTCTCCCACGCGGCTCGCGCGCACGTACGATCCGGGGAAGCGCAGCGCAGCTCTGCCGAGCTATTTCGTTTCTCCGACCGTGCCCATGTGGCGCAACCCCGGTTCCTGGCGCCTGCGGGTGGACGGTCTGGTGCGAACGCCGCTCTCACTCTCGCTCGTCGACCTGATGCGGCTGCCCGGCATCACCTACACCGTGAAGCACCACTGCGTCGAGGGATGGAGCGCGATCGCAACCTGGCATGGCGTACCCGTGTCGACGATTGCTCAGCGGGCCGAAATGCTGCCGCACGCGCGCTACATCAACTTTGTTTCGTTCGACTCGGATTATTCCAACGGCTGGGATGTGGCGAGCGCGATGCATCCGCAGACGATCCTCGCGTATGCCATGAACGACCGCATGCTCGGGCCGGACCACGGCGCGCCGTTGCGCCTCTACTCGCCGACCAAACTGGGTTACAAGCTGACCAAGTACCTGGTGTCGATGACGTTCACCGACCAGCGACCGGGCGGATACTGGGAGGACCAGGGTTATCCGTGGTTTGGAGGGATATAGCGACTCCTAGATGCGCCCCTTGAGGCTCTCTCGCCGTATCGGCCCGGGGTCCGCGATCAACGCTCTCGCCTCATCCACCTTCCCCCAGGTATTGAACAACAGGACGCCCCGCACCCGCTCCTGCGCGAGATAGTAGATCACGCCTTCCCGATACGGCTCCTTCCAGTCGGCGACGGTCTCGAGCCGCGCGTCCAGATCCCCTACCGCCTCGTAGCCCAGCTCGAACAGATCGGAATAGAAGAACGGCAAATGATGGTACGGCTCGCTCGGTCGCACCATGTTGTGCCCGGCGATCTTGCCCATCATGTTGGCGTTATCCTCGTGCTCTACGCGCCTGCGTGTGTCCAGAGCGGGATTGAAGAAGTTCGCCACGTCGCCCGCGGCGAAGCAGATCGGATTGGTCGTGCGACAGAACTCATCGACGATGATCCCATTCTCCACCTGAAGGCCGGCTCGCTCGGCCAACTCGGTCCCCGGGGTAATCCCGAGGCCGGCCACGACCGCGTCACACGTCAGCTCGGTGCCCTTGGACGTGCGAATGGAATAGCCGTCACCCCGCTTCTCCACGCGGGTGACGGACTCCTTCACGCGCACGTCGACACCCTTGCCGGCGTAGTAGCTCGCCGTCTCTTTGGCGAGGTTGCGGGGAAATACGAGCCCGCAGAGCCCCTCCTGAGGCGCCACGATTACGACCTCGCGATCCTGTAAACGGATTGCGGCCGCGATTTCGGCGCCGATGAAGCCGCCGCCCACGACGACAAACCGCCGGCGCGCCGCCGTCAGCTCCCGCAGCCGACGATAATCGTTCAAGGTGCGATAGTAGATGACATCGCTCGGGGCGACCGCGAGCCGTCGCGGCGTGCCCCCAGTCGCAAACAGCAGCTTGTCGAAGGTGTGCTGAGTGCCCTTGTCGTCGGCCACGGATTTCGCGCCCAGATCGAGACTCGTGACGGTCCGGCCGAGGTGCGTCGTGACACCACCCGGCAGCGCGCCCCGCCAGATCGAGTCTTCTTTCTCGCCCTTCCATAGAGCCTTGGAGAGTGGCGGCCGGTTGTAGGGCGGATGCGGGTCTGCCCCGATCATGCCGATGGCCCCGCTCGAATCGAGCTCGCGGATCCCGCGGGCAGCCGCGTCGGCGGTCATGCCGGCACCAATGATCAAGTAGGGATAGTGCGCCATGGAGGTCTACTCGGACCCGGGGTCGCGGCGGTGCTTTGCGTGCCGCTCATACCCACGCTTCGAGCGATGGACTTTGTGGGCGGGAGTCTTCAATCGCTCCTTGACCGGTGCGTCCGGATTGGGAACGCGGACGGTGATTTTCACGCCCTTCTTGCGCGTCATGCGGCGAGGCGCTCCCGGATTTGTCTCGCGTGATGGCTGCAGTGCCAGGTGTGAAATTGCAGCCACTCGGGCAACGTCAGATCTCCGAGCACGGGATGTTTGACGAACAGATCGCCGGATCGCCGCGGCAGGAGCTCGCGCGTCAGCCGCTCGAACCGCTCCACGCCCTCTCGAAACTGCCGTTCGACCGCCGCTCGCTCGGGTTGCACCGCGGGCAGCGTGGCTGGCGGCGCGCGCCTGCGCGGCGACCAGCCAATGGTCGTGATGAAGAAATATGCCGAGATCTGAAACAGCGTGCGCGGCCGCCGCCGCATTGGCTCGCGTTCGCGGCGCGACTCGAACGTCCGGCCGCTGTGCTCGATGCCCAGCGCCAGATGATGCACGATCTGGGCGGGGCTCCATTTTCCGTCGCTGGCGCGATACCAGTCTGCGTCGGAACGCTGCGCGAGGGGTCCGAGGACCACGCTACTGACGTCGCTGAATGACGTCACGGAACGCCACAACAGGCGAACGCATCGAACGGACAATCGTTCACCGGACAGACGTTCGCGCCGGGCCCTGCGCCCTGATTTTTCGCCACGACATACGTGGCGATCGCCCCGCCCACCAGAATAGATGCCACCAATGCCCCGGTGCGCGCATCCGACGGCTCGCGCGCCTCGAGCTTCACGACTTCCGTGAACCTGAGACTGTGCGTGGCACCGTTCTCGGTCCCCTGCAGCGTGTCGCCAACGAGGTGAGGGGCGTCGAGCGTGAGCGTCGTCAAGTCGGAGCGCGTAACCCGGACTCTTGCGGGCGGGTGAGCGCCGGCCAGCTGGTCACGCTCGATGGGTCGCACCGTCGTGCACGCGAGCGACGCCAGGGTCAGGATCGTTCCCGTTGCGAACCGGTACGCCGTGGTGGGCATGGGAGTCCCTCCTCCAGCGCAAAATCATTATTGTTGTCCCACTTTGTACACCCCCTGGTAACCTGCGGGTGGGCCTGCTGCGCCGCTACCCGGTCTCGTTTCTTGTGATCGCGCTCATCCTCTGGAGCGCGACGAATCCACTCCCTTCCCTGCTCGACGCGGCCAGCGGCGCCCTCGTTCCTGACGCGGACCTGGTCCGTCCCGCGAGCTACGTGGCGATCGCGCCCGTGTCCAATGTGCTCGATGCCTTGACGTTTCTTGGGCTCGACCGGGCACGCGCGCTGCTTTTCACCTGGGCCGGCGTCCTGGCCCTTGTGGGTGCGCTTCGTCCTGGCAGCGTGCGCCGGCGGGTGCTCCGGGCCACGCTGGGCGTGCTGTGCGTGATCGTGGCGGTCGTGGCGACGATTTTTCTCCCTCGGCCGATCCCGCGTCTCACGGTCGACGACCCCACGCTGACCGTAATCGACTATCACGCGCACACCCGAGACTCGCACGATGGCCGCCGTGACTGGACCGTGAGTGACCTCGCGCGCTGGCATGCGATGCAGGGCTTCGAGGCGTCGTATGTCACCGATCACAACCGCGTGTTCCAGGGGACGACTGACGACCAGCCGATTGCGCTCCTGCCGGGCGCGGAATGGAGCGTGGACGGCCAGCATCTCCTGGCGCTCGGCGAAACCGCGCCGATCGATCCCGGGCGCTACACTCGCGATCTTGCGGCGCTGCTCGCGCTGTTTCCCGAGCTTCACAAGCAAGGAGCGCTCGCGATCGCCTCGATCCCGGAATACTGGCGCGCGCACTGGAACGACCTCGACGCGTTCGTGCGCGCCGGGATCGATGGCTTCGAGATCGTCAATTGCGCGCCCAAGGCCATCGTGTTTCCGC
>Ga0335077_10004590_pt1 | contig 16853 bp, 11 predicted proteins | sample Lox_Sample_31_FD_207151 | JGI IMG/M metagenome (GOLD analysis project Ga0335077, IMG submission 207151) | Soil microbial communities from Loxahatchee National Wildlife Refuge, Florida, United States - Lox_Sample_3.1 | ecosystem: Environmental > Terrestrial > Soil > Wetlands | place: USA...
GCAACTCCGTGAACAAGCTCCCCTCGCTCAGAGCCATTCAGGCCTTCGAAGCCATCGCACGCACGGGCAGCGTCACCGCCGCGGCGATCGACCTCGGCGTGTCACCGGGTGCCATCACCCAGCAGATCCACGCGCTCGAGAAGCATTTGCGGTTTCGCGTCGTGCAGCGCACCGGCCGGGGTGTGGAGCTGACGGCATGGGGGCGTATCTACCTGCAGCGCGCGTCGGCCGCCGTGACACAACTGCGCAAGGCGCACGAGGACGTCGAGCGCGCCCGGCATTCGAACCAGCTCGTCGCCAGCGCCCTGCCGTCCCTGGCGATCGGCTGGCTGGGGCCGCTCATGTTTGAATGGAAGAAGCTGCACCCAAGCGTCAACGTCATCATCGAGGGCAAGGACCCCGAGCCGCGACTCGATGACGGCGAGGCCGACTTCCGCATTTCCTATGGGAGCCGCTATCGCCAGCATTCGCGCTATACGCAGCTCTTTACCGATCGCATGCTGGTCGTCGCGAGCCCCTCCCTCGTTGCTGCGGGGCCGCGCATTGCGAAACCGCGGGATCTGCTGAAGTTTCCACTGATCTGGACGGACTGGGGACCGGAATACGTTGCACCGCCAAGTTGGCGCGACTGGTTCGCTGCCGCAGGGGTCTCGATCGACGCCTTGCGCTCCGACCTCACCTTCTCATTGCCGAGCGGTGCGATCTACGCGGCCGAAGAAGGACGCGGCATCGCCTTCGCACAATATTCCATGGCGGCGAGCGCTCTGACACGCGGTACGCTGGTGCGCGTGCTGCCGCCCGAGTTGCTCCTGCCGGAGTCGCATTTCGTGGCCTGGGGTGCAGCCGCCCTGGAGAAGTCCTTCGGCGTCGCTTTTCATGACTGGGTCATCAACGTCGGGCGCCGTTTCTAGCAGAATCGCGGGACAGCGCTTGACGACGGCCCACTCATGATGCAGAACACGATGACCGCGCGACTTCGTGAGCTGCCGATACGCACTCATGCATATCTTTGACGGCAAGCCGCTGCGCATCGAGCAGCTCGCCGCGCTGTCGGTGCGGCCGCTGCAAGCGGACCTCTCCGCCGAGTGCTGGGAACGCGTGCGCCATGGGCGGGCGGTGGTGGAGCGGGTGCTCGCATCGGGCCGGCCGATCTACGGGACCACGACGGGCATCGGATCACAAAAGGATGCAGCCGTTAGCCCCGCCGAGCTCCTCGAGTTCGGTAATCGCATGATCGTGAGCGAGGCGACCGACTTTCCGGGAACTGCCTTCGAGGAGTGCGTGGTGCGCGCTGCGCTCGTCGTGCTCATCGGCTATCTCGCGACCGGGCGCAACGGGGTGCGGACGGAGCTCGTACGGGCACTCCTCGAGCTGCTCGCTGCGCCGAGCTTACCGACCGTACGCCGCGATTGTGCCTTTGGAACGGCTGACCTCACGCCCCTTTCGCAGCTGTCGCTCGCCCTCATAGGTCGATCCCTGGATCACCGCTCTCACGCCATCACAAACCCGCTGCGGCTCGCTCCCAAGGAGTCGGTATCGCTCATCGCGAACAACAGCTTCGCGCTCGCTGAGGCCGCCCTCGCCATGACAGAAGCCGAGCGGCTGCTCGGTGCCTACGATCTTGCGGCTGCGAGCGCCTGCGAGGGATTTCGCGCTGGCCTTCAGCCTCACGGTGAAAGCGGCGCCGGAGGGTGGCGTGGGCAGGGTCAGGCGCGCGTGCAGCGCTCGCTCGCGGCGCTGCTCACGGGCAGCGCACTGCATCGCGCCGGTGCAGCCCGCTTCCTCCAGGACCCTCTCAGCTTCCGCGCGATCACGCAGATTCATGGCGCCGCGTACGAGGCATGGGAATGGGCGCGCGCGCAGATCGAGGCCGAGATCAACATCGCGGTGGATAACCCGCTAGTCGATTTGGAAGCGCAGCAATTGCTCACCTCCTCGAGCATGATATCGATCCTGCCCACCCTGGCACTCGATCTGGTGCGACAGGCGCTCGCGAAGGTCGCCATCCAGAGCAATGAGCGCGCCCTCAAGTTGCAGTCCCCGCCATTTTCGGGTCTCCCGGTCGGCCTCTCGATGGAGGGGGCGGCTGACGGCGGGATACTTTCGATCAATCTCAATTACGTCGGTGCAGCGCGTCTGGGCACACTGACCGCTGCCGCTGCTCCGGTGTTGCTGCACTACGTGGGACACACGGCCGACAGCGTTGAGGATGTCACCAGTCTCATTCCGCTCGCGGTAACCCAAACCCGAACCGTGATAGATCGCGCCTGGGAAGGTGTCGCGCTCGAAATGGCGATCGCGGTTTGGGCCATGGCGCGTCGGGGGCTGTCGCCCGAAGAGCTGGGTTCGGGGCCACGCCTCGTGTACCACGCACTGCTGCCGCTGCTGCACATCGGCGAGGAGGGCCAGCGGGTGTTCGACATGGCGGCGATCGTTGCGTGCGTGCGCGACAGCGACCTGCTCCAACGCGCCTACGGCCGCCCTTCGACGGCGGCATGAACGCCCCCGCTACGCTGCGTCCCCTGCCCCAGCGCTTTCCCGTGCGCTGGCGGATCTTCGGCTTTCTGTTTGCGATCGGTCTGCTCGAGTACCTGCAGCAGCGCGGCTTGACGGTTGCGGCCGAGCGCATGATGCCGGATCTGCATTTCACGCAGATGCAGATCGGCTGGCTCGAGCAGGCCTTCGTGATCGGCTACGCCCTGTTCCAGGTACCTGGGGGCGTGTTCGGCCAACGCTGGGGCGCGCGCTGGACTTTCTCCGGCATCGGCGTGCTGTCCGTCTTCTGCATCGTCTCGACGGTGCTGGCGCCGGATGCGATGAGCGGCACGGCGCTATTCTGCGTGCTCTTTGCGCTGCAGCTGCTGCTCGGCATCGGCCAGGCACCGACCTTCCCGGTCTCGACCGGTGTATTCGAGAGCTGGTTCCCAGCACAGCGCTGGGCACTTGTGCAGGGCTTGCAGACGATGGGCCTGGGGCTGGGAGGCGCACTTGCTCCCCCGCTCATCGCCGCGCTCATGTCGACGATCGGCTGGCAACGGGCGCTTCTGTGGACGGCACTTCCGGGGATCCCGCTGTTTCTCTGGTGGGCTTGGTACGGTCGCAACAGTCCGCGCGAGCATCACTCGGTGTCGGAGGCGGAGCTCTCCTTGCTGCGTGGCACGGAGTCCCAACAGGCAAACTCCAGACTCACCCTTGCAGAGATAGGGGCCATCTGTGCCGACCGCAACGTGTTGCTGCTCACTCTCGCCTACTTTCTGATGTGCTACGTGTACTACCTGCTGGGCAATTGGTGCTTCCTGTATCTGGTGCAGCAGCGCCATTTCCCGGTGCTGCTGAGCGGCTGGCTCGCCGTGGGACCGCCCCTGGCCGCCGGCATCGGTGCTGGCACGGGTGGCGCCATAGCGAGCGCGCTCTACGTGCGTCTGGGAAGTCGCCGCGGGCTGCGGTTGGTGCCGCTGATCGCGCTTCCCGCGGCGGGGTTGCTCCTGCTGGCCGCGGTGCACGCGCAGAGCGTGTACGCCGCCATCACCCTGCTCACGGCCAGCTACGGATTCATCGAGCTCACCGAGGGATCCTTCTGGGCCGCAGCAATGACCGTCGGACGCAGCAACACCATGGCGGTCGGAGGTGTCGTCAACATGGGCGGAAGCCTCGGCGGCGTCGTCGGCATTCCGATCGTTGCGTACCTGTCCGGCCACGGCCATTGGGACCTGACCTTTCTGGTTGGAACGGGCGCCGCGCTCGCAAGCGCGGCAGCCTGGCTGTTCATCGATCCGAGCCGCAGCGTCGCGCCCACCGTGGTGCAGCGAGCCTCGCTTGCATCCGCATGAACGGATCGCCAGGTGAGCAATCCCGAGGCTTTTCCTTGCGATGCGAGTGCGATCCGCGCAAGCCCAGCCATACCTGCGTGCGTCGCGCGCAGGTCGTGGGTCTTGGCCGCTGCCGTTCTCGGGTCGACACTGGCGTTCGTCGACGCATCGGTCGTGAACGTGGCGCTGCCGCGTATCGAGAGCGATCTGCACACGACGCTCGCAGCGATGCAGTGGGTGATCAACGCATATACGCTATGCATGTCTGCCTTGCTGCTGATCGGTGGTGCAACGGGTGACCAGTTCGGTCGCCGGCGGATGTTCCTGGTCGGCATAACGATATTCGCCATTGCTTCCATTTGCTGTGGCATCGCGCCGAGCGTCTCGATCTTGGTCGCGGCACGAGCCGCTCAGGGTGTAGGCGCAGCGTTCCTCGTTCCCTCTTCCCTCGCGCTTGTCGGCGCCGCGTACGACGAGAAGGAGCGTGGAGCCGCCATCGGCATCTGGTCGGGAGCCTCCGCGATCGCTTCAGGCGCGGCGCCATTGCTCGGCGGCTGGCTGCTGGATCATGTCTCGTGGCGAGCGATCTTCCTCATCAATCCGCTGCTGGCGATACCCACCCTGTGTATCACCGTGTGGGAAGTGCCCGAGAACCGTGATCCAAGCGCACCACCGGTCATCGACTGGCGAGGTGCGATGCTCGTATTCGCCGGGCTCGGCTGTCTCGTGTACGGACTGATCGGTTCCTCGGCGCGCGGCTGGCGAGACGCGCCGGTGATCACCTCGCTGTCCTTGGGCGTGGCATTACTCATCGGCTTCCTGCTTGCGGAACGCACCAGCCGCTGGCCCATGATGCCGCTCGAGCTCTTTCGTTCACGTACCTTCTCGGGCATCAATCTAATCACTCTGTTTCTTTATGGGGCGCTGGGCGGAGCGTTCTTCTTTCTCCCGTTCCTCCTGATCCAAGCCCGCGGGTACTCCGCCACCGCGGCCGGAGCAGCGTACCTGCCCTTCACAGTGGTTCTCGGACTGCTGTCACGCTGGTCCGGCGGGCTCCTCGATCGACTGGGGGCGCGCGGACCCCTGACCGTCGGACCGACCGTGGTCGCGATCGGCTTCTTGCTGCTGTCGGGCGGTGGACGCCCCTATTGGCTGATGCTCTGCGCAATGACGGTACTGGGGCTCGGCATGGCGATCACTGTGGCACCGTTGACCGCGACGGTACTCAATGCGGTACCTGGGCATCGCACCGGCGTCGCCTCCGGGATCAACAACGCAGTTGCCTCCGTGGGAGGGCTGCTTGCGATCGCCCTGCTCGGCTCGCTCGCCCTCGGCACATTCGATCGCGCTCTCGAGCGCAATCTCGCCTCGGAACGCGCCTCGCCCGAGGTCGTGCGCGCGGTGCTCGTGGCACGTGGGGCATTCGTGGTGCCGTCGATGCCGGCGGACCTCAGCGCCGAGCAGCGCGCGCTCGCCCACGCCATCGTTGCGGATTCAATGACTGCAACCGTGCGCGGGGCATTGTGGATCGCAGCGCTGCTCGCGCTCGCCAGCGCATTGACAGCGGCTGTGACGATCGACCGCTCGATCAGGCCGCAACCCGCCCGCGCCTAATGCTCCATCTCGGCGCGCCGCTGGGTCAGCAGCTCGAGCTCTGCCTCCTGCTCGGCGATGCGCTGGGATATCAACTCTTCGTCGGCGGCACCGGAAAAGGCTGAAGCTTGCTCTACGAGCTCGCGGATATTGTCCCTTAGAATTGCGATACGCTCGTCTATCTCGGCAATACTCGCTGGAATGTTGGCCATTCTTTAGTCTCCTTGGGCGTGCGCGCTCGATCCTCGCGCCCACTTGCGCGGTAATGCTACGCGAGCGCCGCGCATCGCGTCACGACACGAGAGTAAAGCCCGCGTCCTGCCAGGCGTGTATCCCTCCGGCCAATGGCCTCACGGGATGAAACCCCAAGCTCATGAGCTTGCGTGCAATCCTGGCCGCCGTAGCTTCGTTCGGGCACGCACAATAGACGACCACCTCACCCCCACGACGACTCTGCTCGGTGTCCTCGAGCAGCAGCTCAAAGGCAACGGCACCCGGAATCATCCCATCGCGTGCTCGGCTGGCGCTCGGGCGCGCATCGACGAGCAGCAGCGGCGTACCCTCCTCGCGCAGACGATGCAGCTCCTGGACGGTAATGCGGCTCATGCGCAGCTGGCGAAAGAACTGGTGACGCCGCCAGAATTTCCACGCGAGAAAGACCGACAGCAAGGTGAGGATCAGCACACCGCCGGCCCGCCCGAGTGCGGCGAGCTCAGAAAGCACGTCATCGACGGCGTAGTGGAAGATCGAGCCGAGCGCGAGGCCGGAGAGTGCCCAGAGTGCTGCTCCGATGCTGTCGTACAGTAGGAATGCAGAGACACGGGCGCGCACGACCCCCGACATCACCGTCGCGACCGCACCCAATCCTGGGATGAACTTCGTCACGATGAGAATCCGCGGCCCAAAGCGCTCGAACAGGTGTTCGCTGTCCGACACGCACGAATCCGGCTCGAGACTCAGGCGGCACATCGCCCGCAGCACGCGACTGCCAAAGTGCCGCCCGGACCAGTACCAGGCAAGGTCGGGCAGAAGACAGGCCGCCACGGCGACTGCTGTGATCTGAGCGATCGGCGCTCCGCCACGCGCCGACCAGGCACCGGCCGCGACCAACACGGGATAGACCGGCAGCGGCAGCCCGACCTGTTCCGTGAAGACGAGCACGAACACCGCCAGCATACCGACGTGCTCGAACCATGCCGCCAAGGTTGAAATGGGCTCCTCCCCCCGCGCCGCGGCTACTGAGCAGTGATGCGACCGTCAGAGCCGGATCATCCCCCGCTTGTGTGCGACGGCCACTGCCTCCGTGCGGCTGATGGCATCGAGCTTGGTGAGGATGGCCTTGACGTGCGTTTTCGCAGTGCCCTCGGTGATGCTCAGGCGGCGCGCAATGTCCTTGTTGCTGCGTCCCTCGCCAAGCAGCTGCAGGACATCGAGCTCGCGCTGGGTGAGGCTGGGCCTTGCCATGCGCTGCAGCGCCTTGGCGGCGACAGAGGAAGAGGCGTAGGGGCGGTCCTCGCTCACCGCGCGGATCGCGGAGAGGATCTCCTGCCGTGGGGCATCCTTCAGCAGATAGCCTTTCGCCCCGTGGCTCAGGCAGCGGAAAATGTCCTCATCCCCGTCGTAGGTGGTCATGATGAGCAGTCGCGCGTGCGGATGCGCATCGAGCACGCGCTCTACCACCGCAACACCATCGCGCTTGGGCATGCGCAGATCGAGCACCATCACGTCGGGCAGATGACGCTCGTAAAGCGCAGTCGCTTCCTCGCCGTCGGCTGCTTCCGCCACCACCTCCATGTCCGGTTGACGGTTGATGATCGCCGCAAGTCCATCGCGCACGACCGGGTGATCGTCGGCGAGAATCACACGGGTTTTGCCCACCGCGGCGCTCATTGGGCGACGCGCCTCGCTGCTACGCGCACGGTAACCCGCGTGCCCTCGCCCGGACGGCTATCGATGTGCCAGTGCCCTCCGATCGCGGTCGCGCGCTCGCGCATGCTGGTGAGGCCGAAGCCCTGCTGCGCACAGCGCTCTGGGTTTTTCTCGAGGCCCCGGCCGTCGTCCGCGACGGACAGCACCAAGCCCGTGGGACCGCCCGACATCGAAATGCGCACGTTGCGCGGCTTGCCGTGCCGCACGGCGTTGCTCACGGCCTCCTGCGCGATGCGCAGCAGCTCGTGCTCGTGCTCCGGTGGCAGTCCGGTCTCGAGCTCGCCGCCGTCGAACGTGCACGTCGTCCTGCCCGGAACGGTCGAGCGGTCGCACAGCTGCCGCAGAGCCTGCTCGAGACCGTTGCGCCGCGTCTGATCCGGCCGCAGCGCCATGACCGAGCGGCGTGCCTCGGCGAGACCCTCGCGCGCGAGGTCCTTGACGCGCGCGCAGATCGTCGCAAGGGGCGAGCCTTCGGTGACCACCTCGAGCTCCTCGGCTGCGCCCAGCTGCATGAGGATGCCCGTGAATGCCTGTGCAAGGCCGTCGTGAATCTCCTGGCCGATGCGGTTGCGCTCGACGAGCACGGCGGCGTCCTGGGCCGTCCGCGCAAGACGCATCAGCTCGATCGCGAGAGTCGCCTGCTGCGCGAGCGCCACCAGCAGCTCGCTGTGCTCGCCGCCGACGGGCTCATTGTGGCTGAAGACGAGTCCCACGCAGCCCACCGTGCGCTCACCGAACTGGAGCGGCAGCATGAAGAAGCCGGTGTGGCCGTGACGGCGCATGTAGTCCAGGGCTTCCGGCCAGAGCTCGTGTGCGTTGCGTACCACGTCCATCTGGAACGGCTCACGGTGCACGCTCAGCAAGCGGTTGAGATCCGCCTGAGTCGCTGGGGCGAGCGCCGGCAAGGGCCCAAGCTCAATGTTGCCGTCTTTGACCTTGGCCTTCAGGCGCCACTGTCCCTGCGGGTCCCGGACCGCGACCAAACCACCCGCTGCATCTAGCTGACGCGTCGCCTCGAGCAACACGTGGCCGAGGAAGCTGTGCAGATCGGGTTCCTTCGCAAGGCGCTCGAGATTGGCGCGGATGGCAGCGTTTGCTCTGGCTAGTTCCGCAACGCGCTGCTCGGCCGCGAGCTCACGCTCGCGGCGCACGGCATCGATCAGTCTCTCGCGATGCAGCGCGGCGCCGATGACACCTGCCGCAGTCTCGAGCGCCGAGAGCTCCGCGAAGTCGATGTCGCGGCGCTGGCGTGTGTTGTCGAAGCCGACGACACCGAGAAACTCGCTATCGACGAAGATCGGAACGACCGCCTTGCTTTGTGTACCAACGCCGTCGAAGTCCGCTCGGCCGCTCGCCAGCTGACAGCTGTTGATGCAGACACTCCGGCCTGCGCGCAGCTCATTCGCAAGTGACTCGAGGCATTGCTCATCGCACGTGCCCTTCGACGGGTGGCCCAGGTGTGGTGCCACGCCGGATGCGACCCACTCGCTCGTGACCACGAGCCAGCGCTCGCCGTTCGGCCCGCTCTTGGCGAGCATTAGATTGACGCGGTCGGCGTCTGCGGACTCACCGAGCAGGCGCAGCACCGCCGGCACGGCGTCCATGACATCCGGTGCCTCGAGGAGCATGCGACTCGCCTTGGCGGAAGACGCGAGCAAGCTGTCACGGTGGTGCAGCGACTCGTTGATCTCGGCCAACTTGTCAGCGCAGGGCAGCACGGTGTCGGTGACGAGCGCCGCCCGAGTATCCACGGAGGCGTCAGTCTGCTCTCCATCGAGCAGCTCGACCGCCGAGCTCATGTTCATGGCCAACTCCTTGAACCTCCTGGACATCAAGTCTACCCCGCCGGACCGTCCGTCGGTGTATGCCGGGCAAGCTGCGCCGGGGCTGCCGCTTCCCAGGCCCCACCCAGGGCCTTGTAGACGGCGATGAGGCTGGTCGCCGTCTCCGTGCGACTCTGGGCCAGCTGGTCTTCCGCCTCGAGCTGGGTACGCTCGGCGTCGAGCACCTCCAGGAAGCCGACCATGCCGCCCTCATAACGCGCATGTGCAATCTGCGCTGCAGTGCGGCTGGCCCTCGCCGCATCCGCCATCTGCGCCAGGCGGTCCCGAGCCCGAGCATGCTCTGTGAGGGCATTCTCGGTCTCCTCAAGTGCCCGGAGCACGGTTTGCTCGTAGGCCGCGAGCGCCCCATCGGTCTGCGCGCGGGCACCGGCGATACGTGCGCGAACCCGCCCGAGATCGAAGGCCGCCCAGGAGATGCTCGGCCCGATGAGGAAGGTACGCGTACCGCTGCTTCCGAGCAGGCTGGGAGCGCTCGCGGCATACCCGAAGTTGCCGTTGAACGTCACCTTGGGGAACAGATCGGCGACTGCGACGCCGATTCGAGCCGTGTCCGCCGCCAGGGTGCGCTCGGCGACGCGAATGTCGGGTCGGCGGCGCAACAGGCCAGCAGGATCGCTGACCGCGGTGATCTGTGGCAGCGGGGGCATCTCGTGCGGTGGGCTGAGGCGTGCTCGAAGCGCTGTGGGCTCGCGACCGGTGAGCACACTCAGGCGATGAATGGAGCGCTCGATCGCCGCCTGCAATGGCGGGATGGTGCCCAGGGTACTGGAGAGTTGTGCCTGCTGCCGTGAGGTATCGAGCTCGGTTCCGCGCCCCGCCTCGAGCTGCGAGGTCGTCAGCCTCAGTGTCTGTTGCTGATTGGCGACGTTGCGCTGAGCGACGTCGAGCTCATTCTGCTGCCCGCGTAGCTCGAAGTAGGTGCGCGCGACCTCCGCCGTCACGCTCACCTGCGCATCGCGCAGACTCGCCTCGGCGCTTTGCACCTCGGCGTGGCTAGCCTCGATGCCGCGACGTACGCGGCCGAAGAAATCAAGCTCCCAGAATGCATCGAACCCCGCGGTGTAATAACTGAGGTCAAGCGTCTGAGCGCTGCCGAAGCTCTCCGCGGGCGGATATTGCTGATGGGTGTAGCTGCCGGCTGCCGTGACCGTCGGGAACAGATCGAAACGCGTCTCGCGGTTTACCGCGCGCACCGCCTGGAGGTTCGCGATCGCAATGCGCAGGTCGTGATTGGCCCCGAGCGCCTCGTCGAGCAGCTGATCGAGCAGCGCATCGTGAAACTGCTGCCAGAACTGAGGCTGGATTTCCTGTGTGGAATACACACCCGGCTCTGCGCCGACGAAGCTCGTGGCGGTGACCGGCGTAGTTGGTTGCCTGTAGTTTGGGCCGACGGCGCAGGCGGCTGTCAGCACGCCCACCGTGACGGCTGTGCTGAGCGCCCTAAGCATGGTGCGCCTCCGGTGAGCTGCGCTGCGTGAGTAGCTGAGTGCTCGGCGCAACGGGCGCCTGCCGGCGCGCCGTCAGCCGGCGCACGAGCACATAGAACAGCGGCGTCAGCAGCAGGCCGAACAGCGTCACGCCGAGCATGCCCGCGAACACCGTGACGCCCATCGCATGGCGGATCTCGAAGCCCGCGCCACGCGCGAGCACCAGTGGCACGACGCCCATGATGAACGCAAATGAGGTCATGAGGATCGGTCGCAAGCGCAGACGTGCCGCCTCGAGCACCGCCGAGCGTGCATCGTGGCCGCGCTCATCCTGCAGGTGTCGCGCGAACTCGACGATCAGGATCGCGTTCTTGCTCGCAAGCCCGACGAGCACCAGGAGCCCGATCTGCATGAAGACGTTGTTGTCGCCGTGATCGAGCAGTACGCCCGTGACTGCTGCCAGGAGCGTCATGGGCACGATCAGGATGATCGCGAGCGGCAGGGTGAGACTCTCGTATTGTGCGGCGAGCACCAGGAACACGAAGAGCACGCACAGTGGAAAGACGAAAGTGGCCGTGTTGCCCGAGATGAGCTGCTGGTAGGCGAGATCGGTCCACTCATAGCTCATGCCGCGTGGCAGAGTCTCAGCAAGCACACGTGCGAGCGCTGCCTGTGCCTGTCCGGAGCTGAATCCCGGCGCCGGACCGGCACTGATGTCGGCCGAGCGATAGGCGTTGTAGCGTTGCGCGACGTCGGGCCCGAAGGTCTCCGATACCGTCAGCAGCGAGCCGAGCGGCACCATCTCGCCACTTGCGTTGCGCGTCTTGAGCGCATCCACATCCTCGATGCGGGAGCGAAACGGAGCATCCGCCTGCGCGACCACCTGATAGGTGCGTCCGAAGCGGTTGAAGTCGTTGACGTAGAGCGAGCCGAGATAGGTCTGCAGCGTCTCGAACACGTCCGAAAGCTTGACGCCCTCGCGCTTTACTTTGACCCGATCGATGTTCACGTTGAGCTGCGGCACGTTGATCTGATAGGTGCTGAGCAGTCCCGCGAGCGCCGGCTCCTTCTGCGCCTTGCCCAAGGCCTCCTGCAAAGCCGCGTACAGCGCCTCCGGTCCCGCATCGGCACGGTCCTCGACGTTGAGCTTGAATCCGCCCAGCTGGCCGAGCCCGAGGATCGGCGGTGGCGTGAAGACGATGACGAACGCGTCCTGGATCGAAGCGAGCTTCGCATTCAGCGTGGCCGCGAGCGCCGGGCCCGAGAGCGACCGTTTGGCGGGATCATCAAGGGCAAAGAAGACGATTCCGGAGCTCGAGCTCTGGGTCCAGCCGTTGACCGACATGCCGGCAAACTGCACCGCGTGCGCGACACCGGGCGTTTTGAGGCCGATCTCCGCCATGCGGTGCACGACGGCTTCCGTGCGATCGATCGAGGCGGCGGGCGGCAGCTGTGCGACTGCGATCAGGTACTGCTTGTCCTGCGAAGGGATGAACCCGCTCGGGACGGCATTGAAGCCCACCCACGTGAGGACGACGAGTCCTGCGTACAGGGCGAGTGCGATGCCGCCGCGCCGCATGGTGAGGGTGAGCGCGCGCGAGTAGCCGCTCGCTCCGGCCGCGAACCCACGATTGAAGCGACGGAAGAAGACCCCGAATGCCCGGTCCATCCAGCGGGTCAGGGCATCCGGGGGCGCGCCGTGCGGCTTCAACAGCAAGGCAGCGAGTGCCGGTGAGAGCGTCAGCGAGTTGAATGCGGAGATGACGGTCGAGATCGCGATGGTGAGCGCAAATTGCCGGTAGAACTGACCGGTGAGGCCGCTGACGAACGCGACCGGGCCGAACACCGCGACCAGCACCAAGGTGATGGCGATGATCGGGCGGCTCACCTCGCTCATCGCGAGCTTCGTCGCCTCGCGCGGCGCGAGCCCCTCCGCAATGTGGCGCTCCACGTTCTCGACCACGACGATCGCATCGTCCACCACGATCCCGATCGCCAGCACGAGCCCGAAGAGCGAGAGCGTATTGATGGAGAAACCGAATCCGAGCAGGACCGCCATGGCGCCGATCACCGACACGGGGACTGCCACGAGCGGGATCAGCGATGCGCGCCAGGTCTGCAGGAATAGGATGACGACCAGCACCACGAGTGCGATCGCCTCGAGCAGCGTGTGCAGCACGGCATCGATCGACTGGCGCACGAACTGGGTCGGATCGTAGACGATGCGGTAATCCACACCCTGTGGGAAGCTCTTCTTCAACTCCTCCATGGTCTTTCTGACGTTGCTCGAGAGCTCGAGCGCATTCGCGCCGGGCGCTTGAAAGATGGGCAGTGCGACCGCGGCCTTGTCATCGAGGAAGCTACGCAGACCATAGTCCTGCGCCCCGAGCTCGACGCGAGCAACATCACCCAGGCGCACGATCTCACCGTCCGCGCCGGTCTTCACGATGACATTGCGAAACTGCTCCTCATCCGTCAGCCGCCCGGCCGTGTTGAGTGCGATCTGGAACTCCGCATCACGCGCCGGGGGTGCACCGAGCTGTCCCGCCGCCACCTGGACGTTCTGCTCGCGGATGGCATTCACGACATCGGAGGCGGTGAGATTGCGCACCCCGAGCTTCTGCGGGTCGAGCCAGATCCGCATGGAGTAATCGCCGCCGCCGAACACCTGCACCTGGCCCATGCCCGGCAGCCGTGCGAGCACGTCTTTCACGTTGAGCACCGCGTAGTTGCGCAGGTACAGCGAGTCGTAGCGGCCGTCGGGCGATGTCAGATGCACGAGCATCGTCAAGTCCGCGGAGCTCTTGACGGTCGTCACGCCGAGGTTGCGCACCTCCTCGGGAAGCCGGGGCAACGCCTGCGACACGCGGTTCTGCACCTGCACCTGCGCGCGATCGATGTCGGCGCCGATGCGGAAGGTCACCGTGAGGTTGAGCGATCCGTCCATCGTCGAGGTGGAAGACATGTAGAGCATGTCCTCGACGCCGACGATCGCCTGCTCGAGCGGCGCGGCGACCGTGTCCGCGATGACTTTGGGGTTGGCGCCGGGGAAGGAGGCGTGCACCACGACCGAGGGCGGCACGACCTCGGGGTACTCCCCGACCGGCAGCACGAAAAGCGCGATCAGCCCTGCGATGAGGATGAACGTCGAGATGACGCCGGCGAAGACCGGCCTATCGATGAAGAAGTTCGAGACCTTCACTTCTTGCCTCGTGCGTAAGTGCGCCCGTGGGTCATTGGGCTCGTGGGTTTATTGGGCTCGTGGTTAGTGGGCGTTCCGCGCGACCATGTCGTCGCGCGCGCCGGAGGAATCCGGGCGAGTGACATCGTGCGGTTCCCCCATGGCGACACGTTGCGGCGTGATAGGCGCGCCGGGGCGCGCGCGTTGCAGGCCGCTCACGACGATGGTGTCGCCCACGTTGAGTCCGTCGCGCACCACACGCAGGCCATCGATGAGCGGGCCGAGCTTCACAGGCTGGTACTCCACCTTGTCGTCCTTGCCGACCCGCAGCACGTACTTGACGCTCTGGTCCGTGCCGACGGCACTGTCATTGACGAGCAGCGCCCGGTACTGAGAGCCGCCCGGCAATCGCACCCGGGCGAACATGCCCGGAGTGAAGCGGCGTTCGCGGTTCTCGAGCAGTCCGCGCGCCCGGGCCGTGCCGGTCGTCGGATCGAGCTCGTTATTCACGAATACCATCGCGCCCTCGTGCGGGTAGCCCGTCTCGTTGGCAAGGCCGACATAAACCGGTCGACGGGCATCGCGCCCCGCCTTGCGCACCAGCTCCATGTAGCGCAGGTACCCCTGCTCATCGCCATCGAAGGTGACGTAGATCGGATCTTGCGAGACCACCGTGGTGAGTAGCGTCTGCCCCGTCGTCACGAGATTGCCCTCGGTGATCTCCGCGCGGCCTACCACACCGGAGATGGGCGACGTGACGCGCGTAAATGCAAGGTTGAGCGCTGCGGAATCGACGGCCGCCTGCGCACCCTCGACATTGGCGGATGACTGCTCGCTTCCGGCGACCCGTGTGTCATATTCCTCGCGCGAGATGGCGTGCGAGTCCAGTAGTTTCGCGGCGCGGTCGCGCTCTGAGCGGGACAGCGCGGCCTGCGAGCGCGCCTCGGCCAGCTGGGCGTGGGCCTTCTTCAGGTCCGCCTCATATGGACGCGGGTCGATGACGAAGAGCACCTCGCCCTTCTTCACCTCGCGGCCCTGAACGAAGTTGACGGACGAGATATAGCCCGAGACGCGCGGACGTATCTCCACGCGCTCGACGGCCTCGAAATGACCAGTGAAATCGTCGAAGTCCGTGACTTCGCGCGCGACCACTTGTGCGACCGTCACTTGGGGTGCGGCCTGTGCGACGCTCGCCGTAGCCGTCTCACCCCGGCTGCAGCCGGTAGTGGCGCTCGCAAGCGCCACAGCCATGGCGGCCAGCAGAATGGTGGTGGTGACGGGGCGGCTCTTGCGATGCGGCTTCATGGGCATCCTCCCTGCAAACTCTCAAGGTGCGGTCGGCGCACCGGATTCGAGGAGGTATTGTGCAAGCCGTGCAGCGCATCGCACATTGACCTGGCGAATGATGCCGGGGATGTCATGCAGGAGGCGGGCGGCTCTCCCTTTAGGGGGAGACAGAACTCTAGGGCGCTACATCTCCCGCTCGAGCCGCGATGGGACGGGCGAAGCTCACCAGCGAGACCAGGAATTTCCCGGGCTCCTCCGTCATCGGCATATGCGCCGAATCCTCGAACCACACGAATCGCTTCTCGGGTGCGTGCACTTTCGCGAACCACTCCGCCGCAACTTCCGCGTTGGCGTTGTAGTCATGGCGACCCTCGAAAAGCAGTAACGGGCAACCCAGCGTGCGGAGCGTGCCCCAATCGTGATTGACGAGATCCGCAAGCAGGTACCGCTCGGCGAAATCGTTACCTTCCCAGATATGCTGCAGCTCCTGTTGAGTGTAGTCGGGTGAGAGCTTCGCCAGATCGCTGTCGGCAGCGTTATCGTGCCGATACGCCATCACGCCACCGAAGTAGCCGACCCACTTGCGCTCGACATAGAGATCCTTGAGCGGACTCGGGTGCCCGGGTGTGAAATACGGAGCGATGGATTGCAACTGACGGATGGCCTCTTCGTTGCGCGATTTGCGCGCGGCATCGATGGCGAAGGCCCAGCCACGGCGCTCTCCCTCAGGCATATTCGCCATCTGACCGACGCCGATATACGCGTGCAACCACTCGGGGTGGCGGCGAGCGAGTTCCAGGCCGACATAGGTCCCGGCCGAGTGGGCGAGCACGAAGATCTTCTGCTTGCCAAACTCCTTGCGCAGCCAGCCGGTCATCTCTTCCCCATCGGCCACCGAGCGCGCAAGAGTCATCGTGGGTGCGACCTTCGCGGGGTCGTTGAGCAGGTAGGTCTTGCCGGCACCTCGCTGGTCCCATTGCACGACGGTGAAATACTCCTCCCAGTCGCGGCTGATCCACCAGCTCATGGGCATCAGCATGTAGCCCGGTCCACCGTGGACGACGAGCAGCATCGGGTTGCGCCTGTCCCGCCCGCGAATCGAGACCCACTGATCGATCCCCCCGATGCGCACCTTCTCCAGAAGCTCGACGCCGTTCGGCGTCAGGATCTTGCGCGCATTGGCGATGATCGCTCGCGCCGCCGCGGGCGGGGGTTGGGCGGGCTCGTTCGCGCGGGCGAGCCCGCTCATGAGTGCGGCACAGGCCAGCACGGCCGCCGCCCAGGCCGAGGCAACACAACTCGAGCGGGTTCTCAACATCTCGCTCTCCGGGCTAGCCGTAGCTGGATGGCGCAATACCGAAGCACTGTTTGAACGCGGTACTGAATGCCGTTTGCACCGCATGGCTCCTCCCGACGCTGCGCGGGAGATTATGCATTGTCGTAGCTTCGAAAGTTCGACAGATGATTGCGGGAGTCCGACAATGCTCGGGCAGAGACGCCTCAGTAACTCACGATCAATAGTGACTGACCATCAATGACGAGTGACGAGATTCTCGCCAACGCTCGAGCGCTGGTGCCTGAGATTCAGCGGCGAGCGCATGAAGCGGCGCAGTTGCGCCGCATGCCGGCCGATCTCGTGGAGAAGCTGAAGGCCGCCGGCGTCTTTCGCATCATGTTCTCCAAGCGCTGGGGCGGACCGGAGATGCCGCTGCCCCAGCAAGTCGAGCTCATCGATACGCTCGCCTACGCTGATCCCTCGGTCGCCTGGGCGGTCAAGATAGGC
>Ga0335077_10004591_pt1 | contig 16853 bp, 13 predicted proteins | sample Lox_Sample_31_FD_207151 | JGI IMG/M metagenome (GOLD analysis project Ga0335077, IMG submission 207151) | Soil microbial communities from Loxahatchee National Wildlife Refuge, Florida, United States - Lox_Sample_3.1 | ecosystem: Environmental > Terrestrial > Soil > Wetlands | place: USA...
AAAAATCTTTTTTCACGCCCCAGCGGACCGGGCCGGTGACAGCGGCGAGTTTGCGCCAAAGCTCCGCCGCTTCTGCCGCGCGCGGCAGAATCAGGCCACTCACGCTGCCGCCGCAAATCAGGCCATCGTCCCAGCCGAAATCGTGGTTCAACACCATCTCGAACGTGGCCGGCTGGCCGGTCTTCATGGCTTTCCGGGCGCGGGCGTGGACTTCAGCTTCGAGGCAACCGCCGCCGAGCGTGCCGACGATTTTACCGTCGGGAAAAAACAGCGCCTTGGCGCCAATGCGCTGCGGGCTGGAGCCTTTAGTGCCGGAAATCACCGCGAACACGAACGGCTGATTTCCGGCCAGCGCGGCAACGAGTTGTTCATAAAATCGGGCCATGGTCGCAATTACAATGCGGCGCTTCTGCAAACGGTCAACAAGAATTTGACCTGACATAAGTGAGTTGACGTAATGGGACGCAGGAAGCATGAACATTTTGGCGCGGAAGCTGTCTTTTTGTTGAGGAAATGGGCGATGGCCGAAGACAATTTGGAATCAGCAGCGGGGCAAAAAATTTTCCCTTTGCGGCCCGCCGGCTGCTATTTTGCCTGGCCGTGTTTTTGTTGCTGGGCGCGTTAGGTTTCAGCGCCGCCACGGCCCGGGCGGCGAACTTTACCGCGTCTTTGGATCGCGACACCATCGCGCTCGGTGAAAGCGCCACGCTATCGTTGACGTTCGAGGGCGGCCAGCCGAGGAACGTCCCGACACCGGATGTTCCCGGCTTACAGTTTGCCAACGTGGGTAATTCCCAGAATTTCAGCCTCATCAACAACCAGATGAGTTCGACGGTCACTATCACCTTTTCCGTCACGCCGCAACGCGACGGCAAATTTGTCATCCCGGCCATGACTTCCGACGTGAACGGCCAACGATTGACCAGCCAGCCGCTTACCTTGACCGTGCAAAAAGCCGCCGTCCCTTCGGCGGCGGTTATCGATTCCGGCAACGAGGTGGCATTCATGAAACTGCTGGTGCCGGCAAAAAAGGTCTATGTCGGGCAGGTGCTCACCGCACAATTGCAGATTTATTTGCGCGATGACGTGCAACGTTTATTCAACTTCCAGTTCACCTCCCAGCCTGCCGATGGATTCATTCTCGGCAAGAGCGTGAAAGGCGGACAATATCACACCCAAATCGGCAACCACATTTACAACGTCATCCCGCTTTCCATGGCGCTGACGGTTTTGAAAGCGGGCGACTTGACTCTCGGTCCGTTTGCCGCCCAAATGATTGTGGTGCTGCCGTCGCAAAACCGGAACGGCGACTGGCCATTCAACTTCTTCAATCAGGGAGAACAGAAGCAGGTTTCGCTCGCGACTGACCAGATTAACGTCCAATCGCTGCCATTGCCGACGGAAGGCCGGCCGGCGGATTTCAACGGAGCGGTCGGGCATTACACGATGACGGTCACCGCCGGGCCGACGAACGTTGCCGTGGGTGATCCCATTACCGTGCATGTCCAGATTTCCGGCCGCGGCGCGTTGGATTCACTGACGCTGCCCAACCAGCCCGAGTGGCACGATTTCAAAGTTTATCCGCCCGCGTCAAAGCTGGAAACCAGCGATCAGCTTGGTCTGGAAGGCGCCAAAACGTTTGAAGAAATTGTCACGCCGCAGAACACGGATGTGCGCCAGTTGCCGCAGTTTACTTTTTCATTTTTTGATCCCGACGACGGGAATTACCACACGCTCACGCAGCCATCCGTGCAACTCGCCGTGCAGCCCGCCGGGATGGCGCCCGCGCCCGCCATCGCCGCCGCCAAATCCGGCAGCACCGAAAGCCCGTCTTCGCCCCAGGACATTTTACCCGTCAAACAGGAATTAGGCGCGCTCGTGCCCGTGGCTCCGCCGATTGTGACCCGGCCGGCGTTTCTGGCGTTGCAAACGTTACCGGTGCTGGCATGGCTGGCGGCGGTTGTCTGGCGCAAACGCACCGACCATCTGGCCAACAACCCGCGTTTGCGGCGGCAGCGACAGGTGGCGCTCCTGGTCCGCGACGGAGTGAACGAACTGCGCCGGCTGGCGGTGAAAAACGAGGCCGACGAGTTTTTCGTCACGCTGTTTCGTCTGTTGCAGGAACAACTCGGCGAGCGGCTGGATTGTCCGGCTTCGTCCATCACGGAGGCGGTGATTGAGGAACGATTGGCGCCGCTGGGCGTGCCGGAATCGGCGTTGAACAGCCTGCGCGAGCTGTTCCAGTTTTGTAACCAGGCGCGTTACGCACCGGTGCGCGGCACCGCCGAATTGAACTCGGTCGTGACGCAATTGGAAAATGTTGTCGGCGAACTCAAGGAATTGAAGACATGAGAACCAGGCTTCAATTCTCGGGATTCCGGCAAGCCGAACGTAGCGGCTTTCGGCAGAAAGCCGGAAATTTTATTTTCTGGAAATGCGGCGGTCTGCCGACCGCCGCTACGACAGCAGTTCTTTTCGCTTTCGCCGGGAATCTTTTAGCGGCGGATGTGACGGCAGATTTCGCCGCGGCGAACAAGCTTTATGCCGAGGGGAAATTTTCCAGCGCGGCGAACGCTTACGAAAAAATTCTGCAAACCGGAGAACAGTCATCCGCGTTGCTTTTCAATTATGCCAATGCGGAATTCAAGGCCGGCCACCCGGGTGTGGCCATCGCGGCCTATCGGCGGGCGGCGTTGCTTGCGCCACGCGACGCGGAAATCCGCGCGAACCTCGGCTTCGTCCGCAGCCAGATCCAGGGCGAAACGCTGCGTGAAAGCCGCCGGCAAAGATGGCTTGGCCGGTTGACGCTCAACGAGTGGACACTGCTGGCAGCGACTTCAGTCTGGCTGACGTTTATTTTGCTCGCGGCGCGGCAGATCCGTCCGGCGATTATCGCGAAGGTGAAGACCGCGACGTCGCTTGTTGCCATTCTGGCCATATTGTTTGGCGCAGCACTGGCCTGGCAGGCGGAGGAACATTTTTCCCAACAAACTGCGGTGGTGGTTTTGCCGGAGGCAACGGCGCGCAGCGGGCCGTTCGACGAGGCGCAAAACGCCTTCACGGCCCGCGACGGCGCGGAACTGGCGGTCATGGACCGGCACGGCGACTGGTTGCAGGTGAAGGACGGCGCGGGAAAAATTGGCTGGTTAAGCAAGAAGCAGGTGGAAGTGTTGCCGGGAGCTTGAAGCATCAAGCACCAACATCCAGGCTCCAGAGAAGCACCGAGTTTCAAGCTCCAAACCTGTCCGCGCGGCAAAGTTTTTTGGAGCTTGGCGATTGGAATTTGTCTGGATGTTGGAGCTTGGAATTTGGATGTTTTGCCTTTGAACACACGCGAAACATTTTTGTCAGAAAAGCATCCGCGCCAAAAATTGAATTTGGAAAATCGAAAACATGAGCACAGAAATCAATGCCATTAACGACGCAGTAAAAGAAGCAAGCGCGTTTACTCGTCCGCTGTTCAACGAAATCGGCAAGGTCATCGTCGGCCAGAATTACCTGACCGAGCGGCTGGTTATCGGCCTGCTGGCCAACGGCCACGTGCTGCTCGAGGGCGTGCCCGGGCTGGCCAAGACGCTCGCCGTCAAATCGCTGGCGAATTGCATTCGCGTCAAATTCGCGCGCCTGCAATTCACGCCGGACATGTTGCCTGCTGACGTCATTGGCACGCAGATTTACAATCCGCAATCCGGGGGCTTCAGCACGCGCAAAGGCCCCATCTTCGCCAACCTGATTCTGGCGGACGAAATCAACCGCGCGCCGGCCAAGGTGCAGAGCGCGCTGCTCGAAGCGATGCAGGAAAAGCAGGTCACCATCGGCGAACAGACCTTCAAACTCGAGGAACCGTTCCTTGTGCTCGCGACACAAAATCCCATCGAGCAGGAAGGCACCTATCCGTTGCCAGAAGCGCAGGTGGACCGGTTCATGTTGAAACTGAAAATCGGTTACCCGTCGCGGGAGGAGGAACGGCGGATTCTGGACGTGATGGCGAAAACGTCCGGCACGCCGGTCGCCAGCACGGTCGTGGATCCGAAGGACGTGCTCAAGGCACGCGAGGTCATCAACGACATCTACATTGACGACAAGGTGAAGGATTACATCGTGGATTTGGTCTGCGCCACGCGCGACCCCGACCACTACAAAATCGCGGTGAAGGATTTTATCCAACTTGGCGCGTCGCCGCGCGCAACCATCAACCTGACGTTGGCGGCCAAAGCCTACGCCTTTTTGAAAGGCCGCGGTTACGTGACGCCGCAAGACGTGAAGAGCATCGGCATGGACGTGCTCCGCCACCGCGTGGCCATTACCTACGAAGCGGAGGCTGAGGAGAAAACGAGCGAAACCGTCGTCCAGAAAATTTTTGATGAATTGCCGGTGCCGTAATCAAGTTTCGAATGACGAATGTCGAATTACGATTTTGCCACACGTTGATTCGACATCTGGCATTTGCAATCAGTCATTCCCATGATTTCCCACAAGATTCTCAAAAAAATCGGGCAGATCGAGATTCGCACGGACCGCAGCGAACACGTTTGGGGGAGCGCACCCGCCTCAGGTGCGGTCCGACGCGCTTCGCGTCGGACATTTGCCGTACGACAGAACCGCCGAGCGGGGCGCCCGGTGGAACACGCGGGGGCGCGTGTGCTTCCCATTCCACAATTTGATTTCGTATGATTCCCCGCGAGATCCTCAAGAAAATCCGCCAGATCGAGATTCGCACGAACCGGCTCGTGACCGAAACCCTCGCGGGCCAGTACCATTCGGTCTTCAAAGGGCAGGGGATGAACTTCGACGAGGTCCGCGAATACCAGCCTGGTGACGACGTGCGGACCATTGACTGGAACGTCACGGCGCGGATGAACCATCCGTTCATCAAGAAATTCGTCGAGGAACGCGAACTTACAGTGATGCTGGTCGTGGACGTGAGCGGTTCCGGATTGTTCGGCTCACGCGACCAATCCAAACGCGAACTCGCCGCCGAGATCGCGTCCGTGCTTGCGTTCTCCGCCATCCGTAACAACGACAAGGTCGGTCTGCTGCTTTTCACCGACGAGGTGGAGAAGTTTATTCCGCCGCGCAAGGGCAGGGGACATGTATTGCGCGTGATTCGGGAAGTGCTCTTTTTTGAGCCGAAGCGGCGCGGAACCGATTTGATCCACGCGCTGGAATTCATGGGCCGCGTTTTGCCGCACAAGGCCATCGCGGTCGTCATTTCGGATTTTATCACGCCCGACCAACGTGCTTCCGGCATCTTGCCGGAAGGTCGAACTGAAGACAGATCCGCCGGCAGGATGACGTCAGCACATTTTGTCGCCTCGCTGCCACAATCCGTCCAGACCGCTTTGCGCATGGCCAATCGGCGCCATGACGTCGTGGCGGTGCAAATCACCGACCGCTACGAACTCGAATTGCCCGCGCTCGGGCGCTTAATTCTGGAGGATGCCGAGACCGGAGAAATTGTGGAACTCAACACCGGCCGCACGAGTGGCCGTGACGCCTTCGCGCTGCGTCAGCAAAGGCAGAATGAAGATCTAGCCCGGCAATTCCGGTCGTCCGGCATTGACACCATTCAACTCCAGACGGACGCGCCTTATTCGGTGGCGCTGGGAAAATTTTTTGAGAACCGGGAGAAACGGAGGTTACGCGGATGATTGCTACCAGCCCGCCACCTGCGGTTGCGACCTCGCCCGTCGTTGCGAACGACATTCGCGACATCAAGCCGCCGATTGCGATTCCGAACGGTTGGGAATGGGTTGGCTGGGCGCTGAGTGCGCTGGTGGTTCTGGCTCTTTTGTATTTCGCGTGGCGCTCCTGGCAGAAACGGCGTTCACTGATCCCGGCGGAGCCGCCGGTGCCGGCGCATGTCCGCGCGAAACAAAAACTGGAGGAAGCGCTGGCGCTGATTTCACAGCCCAAGCCGTTCTGCATTCTGGTTTCGGACACCATCCGATTTTACCTCGAAGAGAGTTTCGACTTTCGCGCGCCGGAACGGACGACCGAGGAATTTCTGTATGAATTGCAGAGCACCGATTTGCTGGCGGCGGACCAGAAGGAAAAGCTGGGCGGATTCCTCGAGAGCTGCGACCTTGTAAAGTTCGCCAAATACGAACCGCGCGAGCCGGAACTGCGCGAATTGCACGATTCGGCCATGCGACTGGTCGAAGAAACCGAGCCATGCGAAATTTCAAATTCTGAATCTCAAATTTCAAATACCGACGGCGGGGCGCCGCCGGCCGCACGCGAGGCGCGTGCGCTCCCCAACGAAATCGTAAATCATACATCTTAAATCATAAATTCGGTGACGTTTGCGCATCCATATTTTTTGCTGCTGCTTCTGTTGCTCCCGATGCTGGCCTGGCTCAGGGGCCGACGCGGCCAGCCGCCGGCGTTTTTGTATTCCTCGGTGCGGCTGTTGGCGGGCTTGACCAATGCCCGGCGTTCGCGGGCGGGCGCATTGCTGGCGGCACTGCGGTGGCTGACGCTTGCGTTATTCGTCGTTGCCCTGGCGCAACCACGTTTAATGAAAAGCCAGACGACGGTCAAAGCCAGCGGCATTGACATTGTGGTGGCGCTCGATTTGTCCGGCAGCATGATTTCGGAGGATTTCGTCGTGCACGGCGAGCGGGTGAACCGGTTCAACATGGCGCGGTCGGTCTTGAAAGGGTTTATTGACAAACGGCCCAACGACCGCATCGGGCTGGTCGTGTTTGCGGCCCAGGCGTTCATTGCCGCGCCATTGACGCTCGACCACGATTATTTGGCGGAAAACATTGACCGGTTGCAAATCGGGACGATCAATTCTGACGCGACCGCGATTGGCGACGGCATAACGACGGCTCTGAACCGGCTGCGCGACTTGAAGGCGAAAAGCAAAATCATCATTTTAATGACCGATGGTCAGAACAACTCCGGCAAAATTGATCCGCTCATTGCGGCACAGGCCGCGCAGGCGCTGGGCGTAAAAGTCTATACCATCGGTATCGGCGAGCGCGGCATGGCGCCGATGCCGGTGTTTATGAACGGGCAAAAGGTCGGCTATCGGAGCGTGCCGGTAGACGTGGACGAAGATACGCTGAAAAAAATCGCACAAATGACCGGCGGCGAATATTACCGTGCCGACAACGCAGAACGCTTCCAGGACATTTACACGGAAATTGACAAACTCGAAAAGTCGGAGGCGGTCATCAACAAATACACACAATTCAAGGAATTATTTCCGTGGTTCCTGTCGTGCGGGTTGGTGCTGCTGCTGGTCGAAGTGGCGCTGGGACAAACCGTTTTCCGGAGGCTGCCATGAAACGATTGCCGATTGCCGATTGCCAGTTTCCGAATAACGGATTATTTGCCGGACGCCGTTTTGCGGGAGGAGGCCATGATAGCAGTCAAGGAGTTGGCTTCTGTGAGCAAAGCGGAGAGCTTCGTGGCAGGAATAATTCCAGATTCAATCAGCAATTCGAGCCACAATGCTGTTTCATCGGACTCTTCTTCAACAGTGCCAATTTTGGAAACGAACTCAGCCCGGCTCCGCGCGCGACACGAGGCGCGATAATTTGCCGCTACCGAAGTTCCGCGCCGGACGATTTGTTTGGCAATGACACGGGCTGCGTCATCGTTCTTGGGCATCGCACGGGTCAATTTGATGATACGCAGGGCAAAGGTTTTGGTTCGTGCTTTCAATTCGATCGGGTTCATGCTGCGAAAATACAAACCCAATCGGCAATCGGCAATCGGCAATCGGCAATTACAAGATGAGATTTGGCCATTTACAATTGCTGTGGCTCTTGCCGGTTATTCCGCCGGCGCTGCTGGCGTTTTTCTGGTGGACCTGGCGCCAGCGGCAGCGGTTGCTGACGCAATTCATCCAAACGCGTTTGTTGTCCGCTTTGACAATCGGAATTTCTCCGACGCGCCGGAAAGTCCGGCTGGGCTGCCTGATTCTGGCCGTGGCCTTGCTGATTCTCGCGCTGGCGCGGCCGCAATACGGATATGATTTGCAAAAGATTGAACAACGCGGTCTGGACATCGTGGTGGCCATTGACACGTCCAAAAGCATGTTGGCCCAGGACATTGCGCCGGACCGCCTGGAGCGCGCCAGGCTCGCGGCGCTGGATTTGATGCAACAAGCCAGGGCTGACCGGCTCGGCTTGGTCGCGTTTGCCGGCGACGCGTTTCTGGAATGTCCATTGACGATTGATGACACGGCCTTTCGGGAGAGCGTTGAGGCGCTGGATGTGAACACGATTCCGCAGGGCGGCACCGCCATTGCGCCAGCCATCAATGCCGCTATGACCGCTTTCAAGGAAGGTGACCATTACAAAGTCCTGGTGCTGGTTACCGACGGCGAGGACAACGTCAACGAATCCGCCGCACTCGAAGCGGCGCAAAACGCGGCCAGAGACGGCCTGAAAATTTTCACCGTGGGCGTGGGAACCGCGGAGGGCACTTTGTTGCGGATCAGGGATGCGAACGGCAATTCGGATTACATTCGCGATCCGGATGGCAATGTGGTCAAGTCCCACTTGAACGAGGCGCTGCTCCGGAAAATCGCCGGCGTTTCCGGCGGGTTCTATCTGCCGCTGCGGCCCAACACCATGGACACGGTCTATAAACAGGGCATTGCAACGCTGCCGGAATCGGAGTCGCAGGAACGGCTGGTACGGCGCTATCACGAGCAATTCCAGTGGCCGTTGTTGGCAGCGATGGTTTTGCTGCTGACGGAAATGTTTTTGCCGGAACGGAAGAAGTCCACCGTCCAGCCGCCTACACTTAAAAGCTACAGCGCGCCAGGCAGTCCGCAGTCCAAAGTCGAAGCACCAGTGGTTGCGACACTCATTGGAATTTTGTTGCTGCCAATTGCCGCTAAGGCGTCGCCGGCGGCGGCGTTGCGTGAATATAATGCGGGTAATTACACGAATGCGCTTCAGGAATTCGAGCGGCTTGCAGAGGCAAACACGAACGATTTGCGTCTGGTGTTCAACGCGGGCGCGGCGGCGTATCGCGCCACCAATTTCGACGCGGCCTTGCGCGATTTTCAGACAGCGGCGTTGTCCCCGGATATAAAGCTGCAACAGCAGGCATTTTACAACCTGGGCAACACGTTGTATCGCCAGGGCGAACTTAAGTTTGAACCGGACACGGAAGGCCTGGATGCGATGGAAGAAACCTGGCAACAAGCTGTCAAAAGTTATGAGCACGCGGCGGAGTTGAACACAAACGACCTGGATGCCGCGTACAATCTGGCGTTCGTAAAGAAACAGATTGGATTGATCGCCGAACTTCGCGAAGCGATGCGGAGGGCCAAGCTGGCGGCAGACGAAGCGGTCCGGCGCAACGAGTATCACCGCGCGCTGGGAATCATGGAAAGCCTGAACAACCCGATTGCCGCCAAAAGATTTCAGGATTACGTCAAAAAATTGAAGGACATTGATGCGATTGTTACTCCTCCTCAGCGTTAGCCTGCTGCTGGCAGGGCAGGGCGCGTGCGCACAAACCGCGGACGATTTTTTCAACAGCGGCGCGCACTTCTACATTTCCAATAACATCCCGGAGGCCCTGGTGCCCGTGGAGCAAGGTCTGAAACAATATCCCGATGATGTGAAGCTGAAAAAGTTGTATGAGCTGTTGAAGCAACAACAGCAACAACAGCAGCAGTCGCAACAAAACCAGCAGAACGAATCGCAACAGCAGAAATCAAACAGCCAGCAAAATCAAAAGCAGCAAAACCAACAGCAGTCCCAGCAGAATTCGCAACAGCAAAAGCAGAACGAACAAAAAAACGCCGAGCAGCAAAAACAGCAGCAAGAATCACAAAAGTCGGGCGAAAAACAGGAAAATCAAAATGAACAAGGCCAGCCGGTCGCTGCCGGACAGATGACGCCGGAAGAGGCGAAGCGATTGCTGGACGCACAAAAGGGGGACGAGCAGTTGCTCCAACTGAAGCCACAAGGAAAACCGGAAAACCAAAACCAGCCCGTCAAGGATTGGTGACGCGATTTCTTGCTTTTCTCCAGATCTGGGCAACCGGGCCAAAGTTGCCTGACTCCGGCGGCGCGCATTTATGCTGTTTGAATCATCGTAATGGTTTGCAGTTTGAGGCGGGCTGAAGGCCGCGCTCCAAATGGCAAATCAGGAGGATTACAATGTTGCTTGATTGGCCGGCACAATCAGGCATTTTCGCGCTGCACGTCGGACACCGTGAAAACGCTGCAAAAATACTTGATCCGCGAAATCCTCGTCTCGTTGCTGATGACGGTGGCGGTTTTCACGTTTGTGGTGCTGCTGTTCAACGTGCTCAAGGAAATTCTCCCGTTGTTGATCGGCGGCCAGGTAAGTTTGTGGCTGGTGCTGAAAGCCGTCGGATTGTTGATTCCTTTTGCGTGCGTTTATGCGCTGCCCATGGGATTTATCACCGCAGCCCTGCTGGTGTTCGGCCGGTTCAGCGCCGATCAGGAATTGACCGCGGCCCGCGCGAGCGGCATCAGTCTGTTCTCGCTGATTTTGCCCGTGCTCTTGTTCAGCCTGTTTTGCTGCGGCCTGAGCGCGTGGTTCAACATGGAGCTCGGCCCGCTTTCCCGGGTTGCCTATATCATCCTGAAAGACCAGGTCCGCAACGAACTGGGCAAGATGCAATTGCCCGAAGGCAAGGTCATCACCGATTTTCCCGGTTATATTTTTTTTGCGGCAAAAAACCACGACGGCAATTTGGAGGACGTGCGCATCCTGAAATTCGGAAATGAAACCAACGCGGAAAGCACGTTGCGCGCGCCGCGCGGGCGGCTGGACACAGACGCGGCCAACCATCAGCTCATTCTGCACCTGTTCGAGGCGCGGACGGTCACTTTCACTGGAGCGCGCATCACCATCGGTTCGTCTCCTGAATTGACCTTGAATTTCGACCTCAACGTGGCAACCAATCAGACTTACAAACCCAAGATCAGCGACATGACTTTCTGGCAGTTGCGCCATGAGTTGAAAGATTTGGAGGCGAAACTGGGTTCGCCGCCGGTCATGCCGGGAACTTCTTCGGAGGAATTGCGGGCGCAGCTTCGCGAGGCGAAAAACCAGCGGGACGATTTGACCGAGCCGGTGCTCGTGGAAATGAACCGGCAAATTGCGTTTTCGTTCGCGTGCTTCGGATTCACGCTCATCGGGATTCCGCTCGGCATTCGCATGCATCGGCGCGAGACCAACATCGGTGTCGCCATCGCGCTGTTGCTGGTGTTGGTCTATTACACCTTCATTATGCTGGGCGAATCGCTGTCGGCCCGGCCTGAATTTGTGCCGCACCTGATTCTCTGGCTGCCGAATTTTATTTTTCAAGCCGTGGGCGTAGTGCTGCTCTGGCGCGCCAATCGGGGAATTTGAAAATTGGATGAATGCATTAGTGGATTGATGGATTATCGGGAAAACGCCGTATCCACCAATCCATCAATCCGGCTGCGTTTTCGTCCTCCGATATACTTTGCCCACTTCCGCCTGATCAACCGGTTTCACAATCAATTCGTCAATGTTCACGTGCGGCGGGCGGCTGGCCACCCAAACCAGAATTTCGGCAACGTCGGCGGCGGTCAGCGGATGGGTGCCCTCATAAAGTTTTTTCGCGCGGGCTGCGTCCCCCTTGAAGCGCACAAGCGAAAACTCCGTCTCCGCGAGGCCGGGATCCACCGTGCCAACGCGAATGCCCGCGCCGAACAATTCATGGCGCAGCGTGCGGGTGATTTGCAGTTCGCCCGCTTTGGCCGCGCAATAAGCCGCGCCGCCTTCATAAACCGTGTGGCCGGCCGCCGAACCAATGTTGATGATGCTTGCCCCGGCGTCACGCGGTATGAGCGGCAGCGCCGCGCGCGTCATCCGCAATACACCGAGCACATTCGATTGAATCATCTCCTCCCAGTCTGCGTCCTTGCCCTCGGCGACGGTGTCCAAACCGTGCGCCCCGCCAGCGTTGTTGATCAGGACATGCAGGCGCGCCGGGTTTGGCATCGGGCGTCCCGAAGCCTGAATTTTGGACTTTGCCCAGGCGATGAACGCTTCGACGCTCGGTGTTTTTGTCACGTCCAGTTCGTGGACATGCGCCTCCGCCGCTCCGGCTTTGCGCGCCTCGATGGCAACCTTTTGCAGGCGATCAACGCGCCGCGCCCCGAGCAAAAGTTTCGCGCCTTCGGCGCCGAAGGCGCGCGCTGCTGCCGCGCCGAAGCCGCACGAGGCGCCGGTGATTAAAACCCATTTGTTTTTTAATGGCGATTGGATTTGATGGTTCATGGGAAAATGCAAATCTGGAAAACTGCGTTGGCAGTCGCCCACTTTCGTTTCGCTTCGGCGCGGCAGCCCCGAAGGCTTTCGGGGCTGGTGGAGCCGAGGGGACTCGAACCCCTGACCTGCTGATTGCGAACCAGCCGCTCTACCAACTGAGCTACGACCCCAGTCCATCCTGCCAGTCCCCGAACGGTGATTTCAACTATGCCGCGTTTGCCCTCCAGCCACAAGTTTATTGCAGACGATAAAAAATCGGCGGGTCCGGCGATCACACACGATTTTCATCGCCGAAACCCGCCGAAGCCCGCTTTTAAATGCGAGCGCCCAGTTCTCATTGGGCAAAGTAAACCTACCGCATCACACAGGCATGGCAAGTGATTTCTTAAAAAATATTTTCATCTTCGCCCGGGATTCGTATCTTCCCCCAAACATCGTTAAATCTGCTTGGGCGCATTCGAAAAATCGGGCGGGCCAAAGTCCAGCCGGGCGCTGCTGCTTGCCGCGTTGCTGTTGGGCGGATCGGTTTCCACCTTGCTCGCCGCCGCCGACCAGGCAAGTCAACCCGGTTCCCGCTTCATTGTGGACTCCTGGACCGCCAAGGACGGCCTGCCGGACGGCGAAGTCATCTCTGTCATTCAGACGCACGACGGTTATCTCTGGCTGGGAACGCTGAACGGGCTGGTCCGCTTCGACGGAAACCGTTTCACGGTTTTCGATGAGGAAAAAACCCCCGGTCTGAACAGCGACTGGATCATTTATTTGTTTGAAGACAGCCACACCAATTTGTGGATCGGGACTGACAAACCGGGGGTGGGGCTGGTCCAGGATGGGAAAATCAAAAATTTTGAAATCGGGCGCGCGGGCCGAGCCGGCAAATTAGCATCGGTTTGCGAGGACGCCGCCGGCACCGTATGGTTTTACACGGCGGACTCGTATCTGGCCAATTATCAAAGAGGGAAAATGGAGACGTTGTTCAATCTTAATTTCCCCACACCCCCGATTTGCCGGATGATTGCGACTGAAAAATCCGGCGCCCTCTGGATCGCGGATATCGGCAGCATGTCTTCCATCCGTCCGGAAAATTTTAATCCCCGGGCGATTGTGGTTGATGAATCCATTCGGGCATCAAGGTTGGATTTCATTCTGGCCAGTCGAAATGGCGGCGTCTGGCGGTTTATGAATGGCCGGGTCCAAAAGTGGAAATCCAAAGGGTTGGAAAAAGACCTCGGGCCGTATCCCTGGGGTAATTTGCCTGTCAAAGCCGCCTGCGAGGACAAGGACGGCAACCTGGTTGTCGGCACGCGCGGCGCCGGCGTTTTTTGGTACGACGCGGATGGAAAATTCCAGCAGGTCTCAGAAGCCCAGGGCTTATCGTCCGGGTTTGTCCTTTCTTTGTGCATGGACCGCGAGGGAAATCTCTGGGTGGGGACGGATGGTGACGGTCTGGACCGCGTTAAACGAAACGCTTTCAACGCGCCGGCGGAACTCCATCCGTGGGCAGCGCTTTCCCTGTCTGAGGACGCCCAGGGAGGGGTGTGGACCACCTTCAACGCGCATGGACTGTCTTATTGTCTTACGAATTCCGTGCAGGATTTTGCCGTGGGCATTTACTCGAATGCGTGGTCAGTGCTGGTTGACGACCAACGGCAAGTGTGGGCCGGCACAGTTTATGAAGGGTTGTTCCGACTTCAAGCCGGCTTCTTTCAATCTGCACCCGGCGCGGCAATTCTCGGCCCATGCGTCTATGCGCTGTTCCAGGATCACAACGGACAATTATGGGCCGGCACGCAAAATGGTCTGGCCCACCGGGACGGGCAGGATTGGAAACGGCTCACGACGCGGGATGGGCTTTCCGAGAATACCGTTCGCGCCATCGCCGAAGACGCCGAAGGGAATCTTTGGGCCGGGACGGAAAACGGCGGCTTGAATTGTTACAAGGACAAAAAATTCATTTGTTATCAACAGACGGAAGACGGCCTGCCCGGCAACGACATCTCCGCTCTATATCTGGATAAAGACGGCGTTCTGTGGGTCGGAACGTTTGGTCACGGTTTGGCGCGGTTTCAGAGCGGGAAATGGACACGTTTCTCCACCGCGCGAGGCGGCCTCGCCAGCAACAGCATCGGTTACATTATCGAAGATGACGAAGGGAATTTATGGATTGGCTCCAACATGGGCTTGATGCGAATTCCCAAAAAATCACTCAATGATTTTGCCCTGGGAACGACGGACTCGATCTCGTGCCGCACGTTCGGCGAAGCTGACGGATTGCCGAGCCGCGAATGCTCCATCGGCGCGCAGCCTGCCGCCGTCCGTACTCACGATGGCAAGTTGTGGTTCCCCACGGTCAAAGGATTGGTTTCGGTGAATCCGGCGGAACTCAAACCTAATCTGCGGCCCCCGCCGGTGATGATTGAATCCGTGCGCGTTGACGGGCGCGAGCAAAGAACCAATCTGCTGGCTTCAACCTGGCCGCAAACCATCACCATTGCGCCCGGCAGCAGGCAGTTGATGGTGCAGTTGGAAATTCATTACACGGCCCTGAATTTCACCGCGCCGGATGAAGTACGATTCAAATACCGGTTGGAAGGCCGCGAGACGGCGTGGACGGAAGTGGCCAAGACGCGGACCGCCTATTACAGCCAATTGCCGCCCGGCCACTATCGTTTTCACGTCATCGCCTGCAACGAAGACGGCGTGTGGAATGAAAACGGCAGTTTCCTGGACATTACTGTGCAACCGCAATTCTGGCAGACAGGGTGGTTTCGTATTGCTGCCATCGCCGGCTTTCTCGGATTAATCGTTGCCGTGGTGCGTTATCTTTCCACGCAGAAGTTGCAGCGCCAGTTGCAGGTGCTCCAGCAACGGGCAGCGCTAGAAAAGGAACGTTCCCGCATTGCCCGCGACCTGCACGACCAGCTCGGCGCCAACCTGACCCAGGTGGCGTTGTTGGGCGAAATGGCGGAAGCGGACAAAGATGCGCCGGGAGAGATTGAATCGCACGCTCAACAGATTTCCCAAACCGCACGCGAAACGACGCGCGCGCTCGACGAAATCGTGTGGGCGGTCAATCCGGCCAATGATACGCTGGACGGCCTGGTCAATTACGCCTGCAAATACGCGCAGGAATATTTCGCGCTGGCGGGGTTGCGTTACCGGGCGGACGTACCGGCCCAGTTGCCGGCTGTCACGATCCCGCCGGAAGTGCGGCACAACGTTTTTCTCGCCTTCAAGGAGGCCGTCAATAACGTAGTCAAACATGCCCAGGCGTCCGAAGCCCGAATCCGGTTGCGGCTGGCGCCGGACGATTTCACCCTGGAAATTGAAGACAACGGCCGCGGCCTCGGCAGCCCGGAGGCGGACGCGGCTATGACACGAAACGGTCTGCGCAACATGCGCAAGCGAATGGAAAGCATTCACGGGGAATTTTCCATCGGCCCCGGAACCGATGGGGGAACACGGGTACGCCTGACCATTCCCATTTCAAAGCTTTCTTAACGCGCAACCACATCGTAATTTTATCGCACTGGCGACCGGGATTGAGTTTATCACCGGGATTAAAATTAGAATTCGAAAACATGCCTGTTTCCGTGTCCATCGTGGAAGACAATGACAAGTTGCGCGCGACGCTCGCGCGCGTGCTCAACCGCGCCGATGGCTTTTGCTGCGCCAGTCAATATGCCAACGCCGAGGACGCTTTGAAGGATTTGCCGCAAATCCGCCCGGCAGTTGTGTTGATGGACATCAACCTGCCGGGCATGAATGGTGTAGAATGTGTCCGCCAGTTGAAAATCCTGCTGCCCGAGATGCAAATCATTATGCTGACGGTTTATGAGGACACGGACAATATTTTCAATGCACTGGCCGCGGGCGCCAGCGGCTACCTGCTCAAGCGCACCTCCAGCAAGGAATTGCTGGAAGCCATCCAGGAAGTGTCCCGGGGCGGTTCGCCGATGACCATGCACATTGCCCGCAAGGTCGTGCAATCCTTCCAGAAAAGCGCGCCTGCAGCGCCGAACGCGGAAAATCTTTCGGAACGCGAACAGCAGGTGCTCGACTTGTTGAGTCAAGGGCTGATTTACAAGGAAATCGCCGACAAACTCGGCATCAGCTACGAAACCGTCCATACTTACATCCGCCGCGTTTACGAAAAACTGCAGGTCCGCACCCGGACTGAAGCCGTGGCCAAATTCCTCCGCCGTTGACCGGTTTGGGGACTTTTCCCTGGCGTTCGGGGGTTCATAGCAGGATGGTGTGGTTCACAGATCGAAGGCGAATCTGGATGGTTGGCGACCAGCTTTCGGTTCCGGGAACGGATTTTGCGTCATCGTGTCTTTATGGTTGGAAATGGTCCCGGCGATTATTATTTTCGCGTCGCTTTATAGTTTGCGCAGGCAGACGAAGTGTCTAAACTGAATAAAACTTTCAATGACAAACCCTATGAAAAAAAATGTGTTTTTGATTACGGCGGTCACGCTGGCGTCGAGCCTTTGCTGGATGGGCTGCAACAAATCCGGAAAATTGAACCAGCCCTCGACGTTCAAGCCGCCGGCCGGTCCAGTGGAATTAAAGCTGAAATGGCCCGTGGGCGAACGCGT
>Ga0335077_10004592_pt1 | contig 16850 bp, 13 predicted proteins | sample Lox_Sample_31_FD_207151 | JGI IMG/M metagenome (GOLD analysis project Ga0335077, IMG submission 207151) | Soil microbial communities from Loxahatchee National Wildlife Refuge, Florida, United States - Lox_Sample_3.1 | ecosystem: Environmental > Terrestrial > Soil > Wetlands | place: USA...
TCGTTGCTCACTTCTCCGCGTCCGCGCATGGGGAACCGAGAAGCGCCTGAGCCTTCCTTTATCCCTCGATTTCTTTCAGAAACCAAGTCCGAGAAGCTCGTCAGTTATTTATGAGACCGGTTCTAATCCGCGATCTTCGCATTGGAAGGGCCGAGCGCCTGGGCGAATTCTGTGAGCGCTACGGGCCACCGGCTCGCGCCTATATCGGCGGTGTGCTGGGAAAAAAGGGCATCCACGACGTCGACATCGAGGAACTAGTTCAAGGTTTCTTTGCGGACAAGATTGTGACCCTTGCGCTTTTGCGGAAGTTCGATCCCGCCCGGGCGAGTGGCGGGTTCCGCCCTTATTTCAAAAAGGCCTTGAAGAACTATCTGTGGGACAGCCTAGGCGGTCGCATCGGCGAGGGCCCGCTCCTTGACGACAACCTTGTACCTGCAGGCCCCGAAGGAAGCCCATCCGGTCCGGATGTGGAATTCCATATAGAGTGGGTGCGCACGGTGCTCGATGCCGCACTGAAGCTGACACAGCAGCGCTGCGAGGAATCGGGTGCAAAGCTTAGTTTTGAGCTGTTCGCGTCCTACCATGTTCGCGACGCCGATCCATCTTGGGAAGTGCTTGCCCAGAACTTTGGCGAAAGGGTCGGCCAGATTCTGGGAGCTGACGGTCAGCGAGGCGAAGTCCGGGTCGAACTGCTCGCGGATTTTGTTAGCGAAGTTTCGCCTTCGCCGAATTTGGTCGTTGTGACTCGCGACGGGACACGCCGCAGGCTGCGTCTCGAGTCTTGCCGGGACGATGGCGGACGGACCATTGTCAAATTCTCCGGCGTTGACACCGCGCGCGAAGCCCAGAACCTCACCGACTGCGAGATTCAGCTGCCCATTGGAAGCGGGAAGAACGCGCGCAACTTAGCCCAGAAAGCCGCACGATGCATGCGCGAAGCACTGCGCGACATTCTCATTGAAGAAACCGGATCTGATCAATTGGCGATGGCAGAGATGAGGGAACTCCTAAGGCCTCTCTGAGTGGTGAACTATGGAATCGCGACTTACAACACTACGATGCACCAGGGACCAGATCCGGCATCTGCTGGAGATGGGCCTGCGTGAGGAAGATGAGTTCGAATCGAACCAGGATGAACAGGAGTTCTCGAGCGGAGCCGGAAGGCTTGGCCTTGAGGGCACGCTGGCGGAGATGCAGGGGAGGGTCCCCGTAAACGACCGTTCGATGCTCTCGGGCGACCGGTTGTGGCGGGATGCGCTGGACCCCGGCACGTCGCTCGAACAACTGACTGGCATCAAGGAGGCTGCCAAGCTGCTGCACGAAATGGCGGCCGACGACCGCGAACGCGTAGCCTCTACGGCGCTCTATTATCTTGCCGTTGCCGCTGCCTGCGTCCGAAGGAAGGTCCTAATCTCATCGATGCCGCCGCATGAGTTAAAGCGGTCTTTTGAAACCATTGCGACCGAAAGCGGCAAAGAGGCGGCAGAACTGTTCAGGATGGCGGCGGCATGGATGGAATCGAAAGATTCAGGAAACGCCGCCAAGTAAAGTAGGTCCTATCCCGGTAAAGGCAAGTGTGAGATTTGGAGGATTAGCGATGGCGGGCATTCATTGGATACGAATTTTGCTCGTTTTCTTGCTGATGGGCCTGCTGACGGTAAAAGCGCACGCAGTGGTTGCCGCGCCGCGGGATGTGGCGCTGGTCATGGACAATTCGGGAAGCATGCGGCGAAACGATCCGCATCATCTCATGTCCGACGTCGTGCACAAGCTTGCCGCTGGTCTGCCAGCAGGCTCCAGGATCGCGCTGATAATCTTTGCCGACAAAGCCGAGTTGCTGGCGCCGCTGACGGGTGTGGAATCGAGTGAGGATGTCGTGGTGGCGCCGCTGGCGAAAATCGACTATTCAGGGCAGCGCACCGATATCGCGGCAGGATTTGAGCGAAGCCTGTACGAACTGCGATCGGGCTGTCGGCCTGGCGTCCAAAAGATCGTTATCCTTTTGACCGACGGGATCATGGATACAGGCAATGCGAGTCGCGACGCGGACAGGAATCGCTGGGTGCGGGAGGATCTTGCTCGCACCGCGCAGGCCGAACACATCCGGGTCTTCGGGATTGCGTTTACAGAGACAGCCGACTTTGAACTGATGCAATCGCTGGCGCAGACTACCGGCGGAGGATATGCGCGCGTTCTCTCGGCTGATGGACTTGCCGCAGCGTTCGACGAAATTCGCGACAAACTTCGAGAACAGGATGCCGCGGCAGCGCCTGCGTCAGTTACGCCGGCACGGCCATTTCCGGTGCGCTGGGTGGCCGTCGCCATCGGGGTTGCACTGCTAGCGGTTGTTTGGATCGCTGTTCGGTTTGCGATTCTGCCGAAGAAACCTGACGTTCCTCGCTTTGCCTTGGTGGAGATCGGCGGTGGTGGAGGGGCTGAGGGCCAGCACATATATGCGCAGGCAGTTATCAGGATCGGACGCTCGCCCGAGAACGACCTTGTGGTCTCCAAGGATACTGTGTCTGTGCATCACGCCGAGATCCGCTTCAACGAAGGCATGTTCCTGGTTCGGGACTTGAAGAGCGCCAACGGCACGGCGTTGAACAGCCGGAGGTTCAGCAGCCGGGAGGCGTTCCGAGAAGTCCCACTGAAGCACACGGACCGGATTCGGTTCGACGCATATGAATATGAGTTCCGGCTGGTCGATACGGAAGAGGCGCAGATGAAGGCGTCGGGCCACGCGCTGCCGGAAACCGAAGTGCGGCCGGGTAGCGGAGATGTTGATGCTCCGGTGTCCGAGGTCGCCGTACCTGTGCCGAAGCCCAAGGTGGGTGAAGAGAAGCGTCCGCCGGAGGAAAAACAAGGCCCAGTTCCGGCGGCGGCCGATCCGCGGCGCATGGCTGAAACGTGGATCAAGCCGGCAAAATGCAAATGCCCTAACCACAAGGGAATCGACGCGACAGAGATGTGTCAGGCCTGTAAGCAGCTTTTTTGCCAATACTGTGTCGAGGAAATCGCGGGCGAGTTCTTTTGTCAGACACATGCACCGGCCTTCCGCGGCCAATCGAAGGTATGAACATTAGCGTAACTTTGAGCGTGACTAAAGGGCCCGGCTGCGGGTCGTCGTGGGTGTTTAACAAGCCAGGCTCGTTCATGATCGGGCGAGGGGACGATGTCGACTACCAGCTTTCCGCGGACGATCCCTACGCTTCGCGGAAGCATGCCTACCTCGAGATCAGTCCTCCCGCGTGCTCACTGATCAATTTGAGCCGTACCAATCCCTCTAGGGTCAACGGCAAAGCTGTGGCCGAGCAACAACTGCTTAAGGATGGCGACCTGATTGAACTCGGGATCGCGAAAATCTCGGTGGCCGTGGTCGGATTTTCCGACCGGATCGAAGAGGTGTTTCCCGAGAACGAGCCTTGTGTGAAACCCGTTGCCGGGCGTTCCGCAGGTCAATCGGTGGCATATTGCCTCCGGTGCGGGAAAGACGTTTCTGAGCACGCGGACGTGGATAGGCGCGCCGCCGAACTGGCCGGCGCGGCTCTCTACAGTTGCCCCGATTGCCTGCCTATGGGGGATGAATATGCGGGATTCACATGCGCCGAATATACGGTTCGGAAGTGCCTCGGCGAGGGGGGCTTCGGCCGTGTCTATTTGGCGTGGCAGCCGCAGACCTGGCGACTAGCCGCGGTGAAGCATATTCACGACCTCCCGCGAGAGGCCGCTCTACGTTTTGAACGTGAAATCCGCATACTCGGCGAATTCAAAGACCCGCACGTCGTGCGCTACTACGGTTCCGGTCTTTGGGATGGAAAGCCTTACATCGCTACTGAATATCTGCCGGGCGGCGACCTGCATACACTAAAGTTGAGGACGAAGATCGACAAAGCGTCCTCTGTCCAGATCGTTACGACTCTTCTGGACGGTTTGCGCGAGTTGCACACCCGCGGAATCGTTCATCGTGATATCAAGCCGCCCAACATACTGATGCGGAGTCTGGCGGCGGGTGGCGCAGGGTTGGAGGAAGCGGTCATTGCCGATTTCGGACTGGCGCGTTCTTACGCTATTTCGGGCGGATTGTGTCTGACTAGGCCGAACGTGCCGCTGGGCACGTACATGTACATGCCGCCCGAACAGGTGCGCAACGCGCACACCGTGACGCACACGGCTGATTTGTATTCAGCGGGTGTAATCCTCTATTACCTGCTGACTTCTTGCTATCCCTTCGATTTCCCAACACCGGAGGAAGTGGAAGATGTGATGCGGCGGTTCGGGCGTATTCGCAACCGTTTCGATGCGATTCGAATGCTGATGGAGGAGCGCCGGATTCGTCATCCGCTACAGATCATCTTGGAGGACGAGCCGATTCCCGCCGCAAAGCGCAACCCACGAATTCCCGCCAGGTTGTGTGCAGTTGTGGACAAGTCCGTGGCCAAGGAAAGTCGACAGCGGTTCCAATCGGCTGACGAGATGAAACGCGAATTGGCTGTGTTTGCCAGCAGTTCGGCGCTGGTAGGGGAGGGTGCGTGATCTGGACACTCAAACCATCCATCTCCGCCACTTCGGGAGAGAGCAAGCACTCTGACATTAGCGATTCAGAACCGGTTGGAAACGGGCAGTTAGAGGTCCCCCAGCTGTGGGGAGCCACCGATACCGGACGCGATCGTGAGACCAACGAGGATGCGTTCCTGCTGGGTGCATCTTGGCCGTACTTCGCAGTGGCGGACGGGATGGGCGGCCAGGAAGCTGGCGAGTTAGCGAGTGCGATCGCGGTGAAAACAGTCGAGCGGCACTTGGCGAGCGCTGAGTCCGCGGACGAGGACCGGTGCGTAATGCTCGTGGACATCTGCCACATGGCGCATGCGGAGATCCTTCGTGCCGCCCAGACAGATCCCACGAAAACAGGAATGGGATGCACGCTCGTCGTCGGGTGTGTCGTCGGCTCAAGGCTTTCCATCGCTCATGTTGGCGATGGCCGAGCATACGTGTTGTCTCAGGGTTGCCTTCGCCGGCTGACAGAAGACCAGTCGGTGGTGGGAATAATGGTGCGCGACAAGCTTTTGACCGAAGACGAGGCACGGCATCATCCCCGAAAGAACGAAGTGCTACAGGCGCTTGGGATGCCGACCCAGCTGTCGCCTGCCTCTTCAATCTCCACGCTACAGCCCGGTGATCGTGTGCTGCTTTGCTCCGACGGGCTATGGGAGGCGCTGCCGGAGGGCCAGATCGAAGAGGTTCTTGGTGGGGACGGTACCGCGCGTCAGATTGCAATTCAGTTGATCGGCCGTGCCAATCATGAAGGAGGTCACGACAACATCACTGTCGTGGTTTATCAGCACTCTGACGAAACTCAGAAGACCCGCGAGGAAGTGAGAGCCCGTCAACAAGAGATTTCTCGCACCAGAGAAGACCGCTGAGTATGAACACAGTTACAAGGATTTCGGCTTCGTTGACTTCGTCCCAGATCATGTGTGCAATCTGGGTATGGGCCTCGCCTTCTGGGGGTTGGAGCGCTGTCCACTGGATCACCCGTTACTTGGTCTTTCTGCTCCTTCTTCTGGTAGTGGGCAGAATGATTCGCGTACTCGGCAAAAAGCCGCTCCCGTTGCTTCCAGGAAATGAAGGTACAGCAAAATGGGTTATCGTAGCCATCACGGTTTTGGCGCTTTCAGAGGCGTTGTTATTTGTCCCCGGAATCGGGCTCTTTGTCGGTGGGGTATACAGCAACCCACAGGCGGTACCTGACCAGGCATTACTCGATGTTCTTGGAGTCACGATGGCGCTCGCCATAGTGGCACCATTAACTGCCCTGGTCTTCACTACTTTTGCGAAGGTGTTTCGCCTTCCCCGTGCGGGCGGTTTTTGGGACGTAGTCTGGTTTTGGGCATCCATATCGATCGCAAACGCCATTCTGACATGGCTTCGAACTGGATTCGGAATGCCTGATCCAAGCACAACAGGCTATACCGCATTCGCAAGTAACGTCCTTGCGCGATTCGGTACGCCCAGCCCCAACTTCGGCTGGATCGCTTTTCTTGCCCTGCCCTGTTACAAAGTCATTGTCTTCCTAAATAGCGGCCTGAATGATATCGGATTGTCCGCAATCGGCTTGGGGCTGTGCGTTTTCGCCGCCTCTCTCCCGTTTAACTACCAGAAGAAACAGCGCTACCGGTTGTACGCAGAGCGAATCTCGGTATTGCGGAGCCTGTCCTCGGATCTTGGCACTCTTATGCGGTATGCACAAGCCGAAGCCAACCGCCTGCGACTGAGGAGTTCCGGACAGCTGATAGGTCTTTTAGCCCGCATCTTACTGCTGCCGACGCTCTACTACTTGTTCAAGTATTCGGCTGAATTCCATGACATTCACAGCGTGGTTTCCATCCCCGACCTAAGCACACGCGCTCACGGGGTGATGCTGCCTCTCATTGTGTTGTTGGTCGTTGCTTTGTGGGTCACACTGAGCAGTTGGCGCACTTTGCCGGTCGCTGGAAGCGCGGTAGCCGCCGGGATTGTCGCCGGTATTGCTATGGGGAGTGTGTCGTTCTTTGTCCCCGCGGGCATCGTTCTGGTGCTAACCGGGAACGCCGCAGCGGAGGCGATCCAAGCGGGTTACGAACTGGCGCGTGTGAAACTCACGTTCGACAACATGCTTGTCCCTGTAGCAGTAATGCTACCGCTGTTTTTGCTTCTCTCGCTGCGCAACAACTCCACGCCGCCACCGGCGGTCGCCTTAGAGCAATCGCCCGCAGCTCCACCCCGTGGACAGAAGGTGCCGACGCTTCAGACGCAGGAGGCGCCGGGCGCGCAGCAAGCGGCGCAGCCTTCGTCTGCTGCAGTAGGACAGTTCGCGATGGTGTCTCAGCTATGCCAAAGCAAAAACTTTGATGGGGCACTAACCACTGTCAACCAAATAGTTCAAGGGAGCGCGAATGACAAGACTGTCGAGAAGAACAGCGCCGGCGTTCTGGCCAAATGCGCCGACATAGCCCAGAGCAGTGGCGACAGGGTCGCCGCCTACAACTTGCTCTGTCAGGCTAATAAGCTCCTTCCTCAAGACGGCGTAATATCCGGCCATGTTGCCGACTTGGTTCTGGATGTCGCGAATGAGGAATTGGGCGCTGTTAACGTTCGGAGTGTGGCCTCCGACTTTGGAGCTGCCGTAGCGCACCCACAAGTTGGAGACGCGCTTCAGATCCGTTGTCGTGCCCCGGAAAAAGACACCGATTGCGGGCAGCAGGCTGACGGAGAACAGCAATGGTATCCAGTGGCGTTAGGGTCCGTGAAGGGATGGGTTCGCTCGGCCGTGCTGGAGGATGTCTCGCAGGAGAATAGTGCCGTAGTAGCGTCGCTGCGCGACAAGAATGAAGTGTTCGAAATGCTTGACCGAGTCGCACAACTTGATCATGGCAAACAATTCACGGTGTTCTACCTGAAGCAAAGGGCAAACTGGCGCCAATTGGTTGGCATTGGAATCTTGGTCATTGTTGGAATGCTGCTGTTAATCAAGATTCGCGGGAGGAACCTACGAGCCGAGGCGATATGAATCCGACCGTTATTCGCGAAGTGGACGATGCGCATTTGCTGCAATCGGTGGGCTACGACTGCGAAGACATGATGCACTCTAGCAAGATCAGTATGTTGTACAAGGTCAATCGGAGCGGCAAGAAGTTCGTAGCCAAAGCTTTGAGGCCGGAACACCGCACTGACTCCGAGATTTGTACCGTATTTCGCAACGAAATCCTCATGCACCTGTCGTTGAAGCCAGGAACGGAAGAATACAGGGCGACCACACTTCCGAAAAGCGGTTGGAACTATATTGCTCCAGCGATTGAAGCCTGCCAGGACGTTGGGAAAACCGGCGCAGCTATTTCGGGCGGGGTCGATTTCCTTATCGTGGAATTTGTCGAGGGTGTCGATCTGGAAAACTTGCTCGAGACCCCTCTTGCTCCCATCCAAGCCGTCCGGATTGCGCTTCAGTTCTGCATCGGAATGGAGTATTGCCGTTACAAGAAGCACGAGTTCATTCATAGGGATGTCAAGCCGCTGAACGTCATGATTTCGCGCGCAGACTCGTCGGTGAAAATCATTGACTTCGGGCTCGCGAAATCGGTTAGTAGAACAGGCGGGACAGGCTTCGGCACAACCGGGTACATGGACGATTATGCAATCCAGGGTCGCGGCGACCTACAAAGCGACATTTACGCATTCGGGGTCAGTCTGGGACAGATGGTGTCGAACCCGGTTTGTGAACATTGGAAGACCCGCGAACAGCGGGGTTTGCAGTGTACGCCGGGCTGCCGTTATCGCTGCCGGCCGTTCACGAAAGTCTTGGATTTGACATACCCTTCAGACGTAAACGACGAACTTAAGGAACTAGTTCGGTCCTGCGTATATACCCGCAGTCAAAGGCCCACAAGTTTTACTGGCATTCGAAAGAAACTGGAAGGCCTTGTGCCTTCTCTGGAGTTGGACTTGGCGGCAGGGAAATACATCGAATGCGACGTTTGCCGTTTTGTTCGACGCACCCGAGAAACAAGCTGTCCATTATGCGGTCAGGAAGGCGGAGCGAGATTCACCGCCGAACCAACGCGCATAGCGGCGGGCCAATCAGTCACCCTGCGATGGAGGGTAGCTGGAGCGGAGAGGGTCAGGATCGAGCCCGGCGTGGGCGAACGCGATGGAGAGGGCAGTTGCCTGGTGCAACCGCTGCGCAGCATCGAATACATTTTGCGGGCCCGAGTTGGGGGCCGCGAGATCGCAAAGGTCGTTCCGGTGGACGTACAAGCAACAGAGCAGCTGCCACCACCACCTCCCACCGGCTATTTCTTTGCCGCACCGGAAGAAATCTGCCAAGGCGAGACCTGCACGCTAAAGTGGAGTTTTTCGGAAGATTCAATGCTGCGGGTCGATCCGGGAGTCGGTCCGGTGAAGGCTCGAGACGAGATGGCCGTCAGTCCCGCTGTGGATACCACGTACGTTGTGACTGGTAATTCCCAGGGCCGGGCTGTGCGCAAAGAAGTGAACGTGCGCGTCATCGCACGCCCAGAGATCAAGTCGTTTGTTGCGACTCCATCGAGCATATCGGCTGGCGAAGCTGCTGAGTTGCGTTGGGAGACAAATGTCTCGCAGGTTGTAATCGATCAGCAGGGAGTGACTAGGCCAGGAACGGGGAGTCTTCGGGTTGAACCGCAGCAGAGTACGACCTACCAGCTCACTGCCTCGAACCGGGCCGGAACGGCCAGGGCCGAAGCCACAGTTTCGATCCGCGACAAGGAATTTGTCCTGATCGCGGCGGGGGCGTTCCAGAGCGGGTGTTCTTCCGAGATGGCCGACAAGTTACTCGCCAAATTCAGCCTGAACCCGGCCAACAAGCCCAACCTGATACAGAGGCCAGAGGCTACAAGGACCCTGCCCGCATTTCAGATAACGCGGACCGCCATCACCAATAGCCAGTACTGGGAGTTTGTGCGGGCAACGGAACACCCAATGCCTCCGGATTGGGATGCGAGCGCAAATCCGCCTTTTCCGGAAGGTATGGAGACTTACCCGGTCATCAATGTCGACTGGCACGATGCCAACCGCTATTGTGAGTGGAAAGACGGAAGACTGCCGCGCGAAGAGGAATGGGAGCGGGCGGCACGATCGGTGGATGGGCGGTTGTATCCGTGGGGCAACGAATATGAGAAAGAGCGTTGCAACGGTGAGGAGGCGGGACATGGCGGAACGGTGCCCGGTGACTATCATAAAGATGGCGCCTCGCCGGAAGGTGTGCTTAACCTTGTCGGCAACGTATGGGAGTGGACTGCTACCGAGACGCCGCTGCGGTGCGCGGGGCGTGGCGGTTCCTACCGCCATCCCGGGGCATGGGCAGGGCTTCCTTTCTTAGATTTCATTAGCGCCTCTGCAACGGCAAAGGCTTCGGACGTCGGTTTTCGTGTCGTCCGGTCGGCCGCAGCTGGCGAGGTGGTCACGCAGATCACGGTGAACTCACTCGATCTGCAACTCGTTCCCGGAGGGGTTTTCCGATCTGGCATTCCCGCCGCCGCTGCTGCTCAGATTGCGCAAGTAGCGGAGGAGTTCGGAGGAGCCGACGGCACAAAATTTGTGCAATCGTTTTCCGAACGAGACTGCTATATGGGTGGCTTTTATATCAGCCGTTACCCGGTCACCAACGCGCAATACCTACAATTTGTCCAGGCCACGAACCACGCCCAACCGACAACCTGGCTGCAAGCAAACCCGCCGTTTCCGCAGGCGCTGGCAAATGTGCCGGTAGTCCAGGTTTCACTCCAGGATGCGTTGGCCTTTGCGAAATGGATGGGAGCTAAGTTCCGAATGCCGACAGGGCGCGAGTGGGATAAGGCCGCGCGCGGCCCTCACGGAGCGTTGTTTCCGTGGGGCGATACCTATGATCCTCGGCGATGCAACTGTTCGGAAGCGCGGCTGAACAGAATTCTTCCCGTCAATGCGAGTATTCACGCAACCAGCCCGTATGGGGTGGTAGGGATGACAGGAAATGTTGCCGAGTGGGTCATTTCCGAGATGCCGCGCCGCGGCGGTTCGTACCAGTGCGACTGCGCATACTTTGGGCTCGGGTTCCTGTCCCTTGCCGATGCGCCGATGGGGACGCGGACCGAAGACACCGGATTTCGCTGTGTTCGGGACCTGAGTAGCAAACGGTAGGATTTGGGCTCATTTGAGGTGATGGAGGTTCTATGGCGAATCAGTCACGTCCGATGGATGCAGCATCATTCGTAGCCGGCACCCGCACCAAGGTCTCAGCATTTCGAGCGTTTGCTATCGGCATCTTCGTGGCGATCGTGATCTACGCCGTAGCCTGGTTTTTCAAGGGGTCCGACAGGCATCCTGGTTTGATGTGGGAATACCTTGCTAATCGCGGGTACGTTCAATACTTTTCGACGGTCGCATTTGGCTGGGCTATCGGCTTCTTCTGGCTGAAAATTGATCTCATTCGCAGCCAGAGAAGTGCTTTTGGTGTTGTTCAGCAGAAGGTGTTTTCGTCTTTTAGCCAGGAAAGCAAGGTCACGACTACAACCGCAGAGACTATCCGGCGGGCACTTCAAGCACTTCCTCCTGGTGTACGGCGATCAATGCTCGTGAACAGACTGGAAAATGCGTGTCGTCGTCTGATTAACATCCGATCGGCAGCTGAAGTGGACAATATTTTTCAGATGCTCTCGGAGCAGGATGCCGCACACATTGAGTCCAGCTACACAGTGGTGAAATTCCTTTTCGCATTGATTCCGCTCCTGGGGTTCATCGGCAATGTGCTGGGCGTGGGCAACGGGATCGGGGCCTTCGCCGGTGCGCTGGGGGGATCCACGCAGACGTTTCAAGAATTGAAGCCGGTGCTGCAGTTCGCCAGCCTGAAATTGGCCAGCGCCTTTGATACTACATTTCTTGCACTTGCTTATAGTGGCGTGATTCTTGCCGTCAATGCTGTGATGCAGCAATCGGAGGAAAACCTGCTAGCCGCAGTAGATGAATACTGTCTCGAACATTTTGTTTCCCGCATTGAGGTGCAGTCGTCGGACATTTCCGATCTCAAAACCCACCTGAGCGAACTGCACAAGGATCTCAAGGGGCACCTGGCCAATTTGACTTCCAACGTGAACGTCGCTATCGAGAATGGAACCGGGGGAATTGAAACTGTGATCAGCGCATTCGCCCAGTCCGACTTCAACGATGCGAGCAAGAAGCATTTTGACGCGCTCAACAGAATCGAGGGTGTAGTTGCCGGGCTCGGCTCGGGCGGAACGGCCCTCGACAGCATCCGCGAATCGGTTTCAGCCCTTTACCAATTAATGGAGGAACGGACGAGCGAGGACAACAGCGCCACGCTCTTGGCGGACAAACTGGATGCTATCCGGCAGCAGCTCCAATCCACAAATGGGAGTCAGAAAGGGCCAGACTTGGAAGCGCTAGGAGCTTCGTTAGAGAAGTTGTCTGAACGACTGGGTACGCTCGACCATGCCGCCGCGGCATTTTCTGGCGTGGAGGGCCTGTTCGTCGAGCTTCGCGAGGCGCTAGAGGCGCTGAAACCCGCTATCGACAGCATGTCTGCGGAGATGGCTAAGGAAGTCAACCAGGTATTGGGAATGCTGCTTCGCGTGATGGTGGTTGCCCACAGGATGGATCGACTGACGCCCGAGGAACGCAAAGCTCTCACACAACCGGACCTGTTGGCCAGGACGTTCGGTCCGACGGTTGACGGCCACAACTAGGAGGCAGGCATGGCGCGTAGACGGAGCAGGTCAGAGATCAACATCATGGCCAATCCCGCGTTCCTGGACGCGATGGCAAACACGATCGGGGCGCTGATCTTCATGCTTCTCATGGTGGCCGTGGTAACCGGGGCTATCAAGCTAAACAAGACCCGTTTGGAGATTCTCCCCCGCACGAATGCGGGAGCCGTTAAGGATCTTCCTCCAGCAGTAGTTGGACAGCCATACCACTACACATTGTCGGCAATCGGTGGAAACCAACCATATCAGTGGTCTGTCATGCAGGCCAAGCTGCCAGACGGACTTTCTATCGAGACGCTGCCTATTGATCAAGTCTCTGAAGATCCCGAACATCCAGGCGAGATCTTGAAGGGAACTACGGCCGTGGTAAGCGGAGTACCCAAGAAAGCAACTGCGACTCCGACGACATTCAGTGTCGGAGTCCGGAATACCGCGATACGGAATGAAAAGACCGGCGGAGTAAAGCAGAAGCATGACGAGGTTGAAGCGCGTTTCGCATTGAACGTTCTGCCGCCAGCAGGCAAGCAAGCGCGATTGCACGTCTTAACGACAGCTGTTCCACCGGCATGCTTTGCGAAGGAATACTCGTTGAATCCCGCTGCCTCCGGAGGCTCACCGCCGTTCAAATGGTCGGTTGAGGGGAACTTACCACCGGGATTGAACGTGACTGGAGATAAGCTAACCGGGACCCCGACGGAACCCTTCAGTTCGACTGCCTTCAGCCTGGTGGTCACTGACCAGGATGGAAACGCGGACAAGAGCGTTCCTCTCACACTGAAAGTACTCGGTTGCGAAACTGGCCCTCTTCCGCCTCCAGTTCCTGTGAAGATCGTAACCGGCTCTCTTCCCGATGCTGTCGCGGGCAAGAGTTACGAGATTGCATTAGCTGCGAACGGTGGTGACGGGCACTACGCTTGGTCTGTTTCAGGCGAACCGCACGGCATGGCTGCCAGTTCTGACGGTCGAATCAGCTGGACCGCCCTCCCAGACGCTGCAAGGCATGAATTCACTCTGGCGGTTACGGTTCACTCCGGATTAGGTTCAGATTCGCGCCAGCTGAAGCTTTCTGTTGCCCCCGGGACAACGACTCTCAAAATGTTCTAAGTCAGATTCGCGATTTCGGGCGTGCGCTCACAGCTGTCCGAGCTGCAAGGTGAGGTGTGCGATGACAAGACCGTTTGCTGTTGCAGTCGTTGGATTGGTTTTTTGTTTGTCGGTGATGCCCGCTGCGGCCGAACCCCGCGTCCTGTCCGGCGGACGTGTGCATGGTGGGTACTCTCTTCGCCTGCCAGGCTCGGGCGGAATACCTCCGTATCGCTGGCGTGTGGTTGACGGTGCGCTCCCGCCTGGACTCAATTTGGATGAGAAAACCGGCACATTATCTAGTGGAGACCTGACCGCCGAGGGAACCTATACGTTCACTGTGCAGTTCAGCGACTCGGGAGGATCGACGCCGGTAGGTGAGCAGCTTTCGATTCACGTCTTCCCGCAACAGACCAAACTGGAACCGCTCCGGTTGCAGACTGACATTTTGCCTCAGGCCATTTCGGGCAAAGAGTACAAGGTGTTCATCTCCACCACGGGGGGAGTGGCCCCGATTCGGTGCGGGGTCGAAGGGCAACTGCCCGAAGGATTGAAGCTGGATGCGGTCGCCTGTTCAATTACCGGCACTCCAGCGAAAACCTCGTCGGGGAAGCTGCGATTGACCGTATCGGATTCTCAGGAATCGCCCGCATCGGTCTCAAGGAACTACGACTTTGAGATAGTGCGACCGCCGCGAAGCCCGTTTTGGCTTGCGTCGATTCTTACGCTAGGAACTTTTGTGCTTTTGGCCGCTTTCAGAGCTTATCTCAACTACCGTAAGCGGCGACGCTGCTGGATCCAAGGTTGTGGCAGTCAGCCTATCCGGTGGATTAGTGGGAACGAGTACGTGTGCCCGAAGTGCGGCAAGCATGCCGTTCAAGTCATATAGGTCATGTCCGGGTCCAAATTAACGACCAGGGGTGGATGCGCCGTGACAAGAATGTGCTCATCGTCAGTTCGAATTCGTTCCACTACAATGCTAACCTTTCCGCGCTTCCCCTGATTGAGCTTGATACAAAGGTCCGAGGGCTTGATGTCCCCGACGGTGAAGTCCCCGCTGCTCTGTTCACAATCATCATTGAACCCCTTGAGCAGGTGCTAAGCGAATCGCCCACGCCTGAGGTTCTGTCCGATCAAACGTTCAGACCGTCGTGGTCGGATGCACGACCCTGTGTCGTCGCAGGAGATGAATCATTCGTCATACTGAATGGCCCCAGAGTTCGAGAAGACGGATCGTTTTCGGTGAAGCTTATTCAGAAGTGCAAATCGGCTGAAAGAATCGGCATTCTCTTGCAACATGAGATCAGTGAAAAGAAGGAACACTGGAATTCGCAGGGATAAAAGTCGCGAGATTTTTTACCAGACTACCGCCAAGATGAATATGATTCGCGCCCATGATTCGCTTACGGACGGACCTCGTGATGTTCTCCATCTTGTGGAAATGTTCGCTGCTCCTCGCCGTTTAACGATTGTGCATTTCTACGGCGCAAACCGGTTGTTTAATACGGGCCCGGTGCCTCTCGAAGGCTTGCGGATTGAACTCAATGAGGCAATCTAAACGCGACGACGCCTCTTAGCAAAAAGTGGAAGGTTATCTTCTTGCACCCGCCACGCCGCCCCTTTTTCTCCTCGCGCTCCTGAATCTCGGCCAGGCTCATGGCATATGTAAAGGTTGGTTAGAAGCCCGTGACGCTCCTCTAGGTAAACAGCTATCTATAGTTTTGTAACCGGCAGCTTCGAAAGACACGTGGTGGTCTCGAACACGCGTGATCCTTAGTTCTGACGAACAGCCATTGTGGCTTTGCTCGTCGGTACTGGAACCACAACGAGAACTAGTTGGCGAGTGTCGGTCCAAACATACTCGACGGGCAGCGAACTGCTGCGTAACGCGCGCTGTAGTTCTGCACTCGCCGACGACATTCGAATGCCAACCAGGCTCCGGCGTTGATCGATGCGAATCTCGTCACAGCCCGAACAACCACGAAGAGAACCGAGAAGTTTCACCCTAAGGTCGGCATCGACAACCCGCGATAAATCAAGGACTACGGCCCTGACGCTCGCGGGCCAGCCAAATTGAACAGGGCCGATAGACTCGGCGCGTGGCCCCGCGTCTTCAGTATGTGCGCGAGCAGCTTGTTGAATCTGCTCACGTTGAATCTGAGCGCTCTCAGCCAGACGATCAGCGACTCGCTTCGCAGCTTTGTCGTAATCGAGGGTTCTCCAGAGTCGCATCGCAAACTCCACGAGGGAAGTACGATCAGAAAAATCAAGAGAGAGCTTTTGCATTCCGGTGGCCATTATGCCCCTGTCCGCGTCTGTCAGATCCGGCCCATGCATGTCGATAGGATATCCAGCTACAAAAAGATAGCGTTTAACATACTGCTCAAGTTCAGTCCGCGTATAGCGCAATAGCGCATCGCGAACTCGTTGATCAAGGCCCTGGTCCATCGCGAACAAAGGACTGCAGCGGTAGTAGGGAACCAGTAGAGCGTTGCCAAGGAGATGGACCACTGCAATGGCGGTGGCATCGTAAAAAGCATCTCCCCAGTCCTGAGTCGTTGTTAATTTACTACCGCCCCCGATACCTGAACCACCCACGTATACGCTCACTGATCGGTTTAGTTCACTCTTCTCCACTTCGATACGATAGACGGCAGTTGCGCCGTGTACAGCTACACCACTCGGGTCTTCAAGCGTGAGCGCGACTGTCAGAGACGTGAGCGTACGCGTGTGGTCTCCCGTGATTTCAGTGTCCCATTGGGTGTGTCCACCCCCGAACTGGCCATCTGCACGCCCTTCACGATGTTTTGCAAGTCGCTCCGACGCCCGAAGGAGGCTACCTACGAGCCGGTACGCGGGTCGTGGCGGTTTTGGGCGATCACTTGGCAGCAAGGCAAGAGTGCCGCCAGCGGGTCGCGCCGTATTCGCAATTGCAGGCCAAGTACGATACGTTTCGAAAGGATCGCCGATTTTTTCGATCACGTTTCGGGCGTACTGACCGAGGTCCGTAGGCAGTTCCTTGTCGACTACTTCGTTTGCGATGAAATCAATCTCGATAGGAATTGAGCGCTCTCCCGTTGCAGCCGTTACGTAAGGCCCAACCATGATCCCGAATTCCGAGAGCATTGAGTCCAGCGGTCGCTGAACCGGAGCGGGTGGGGGTAGCTGTGTCGATTTTTTGATCGCGTCTTGGACAGCTTGGTTGCTCACGCACGCTAACGAGGTCAGAAGGAGAACACAAGTGAGTACAGCTCCCAAAAGCCGTTTGAAGATCGTCATGGTGGGCAACTCCTTGTCAACGAGTTAGAATCGGGTTCTCTATCAACCTTATACTGCGCATTTCGGTCTTTACTCGTTCAATAGGGTAGTTGTCGGGGAGCGGAAGTTAATCGATTCAAGTGTAACGCCTCGCGTTTCCTTGCCTCGCCAAAGGTTTCTTTTCTCTGATTAAGTTCTGCCTTAAGGGAAGCAATCGCGACAAGACACCGAACCGAATGT
>Ga0335077_10004593_pt1 | contig 16848 bp, 13 predicted proteins | sample Lox_Sample_31_FD_207151 | JGI IMG/M metagenome (GOLD analysis project Ga0335077, IMG submission 207151) | Soil microbial communities from Loxahatchee National Wildlife Refuge, Florida, United States - Lox_Sample_3.1 | ecosystem: Environmental > Terrestrial > Soil > Wetlands | place: USA...
GACCGGACGGAAATTCGTGTAGAGCCCCAGCTTTTTTCTGAGGGCTACGTTGATGCTCTGGTGTCCGCCGCCGATGGGCGTCGCGGTCGGTCCTTTCAGCCCGACCTTGGTTACCTCGAGCGAGGCAAACACATCGTCCGGAATCAACTGGCCCTGTTCGGCGAGAGCGCGCGCGCCTGCCTCTACCCGTTCCCATTCGATGGCGGCGCCGGTGGCTTCCACGGCGCGGACGGTGGCTTCGGCGACTTCCGGTCCGATCCCGTCGCCCGGGATGAGTGTGATCAGGTGAGCCATCGTAGCTATTATAAAGACGGAGGACTCATGATCCCCGACTGGGCGGTGGAACGGCGCGAGATGGTGGACACCCAACTGCGCCGGCGCGGCATTCGCGATGCGCGCGTGTTGGCCGCCATGCTCGAAATTCCGCGCGAGGAATTCGTACCGATGGAATCGCGCGTTCTTGCCTACCGGGACGAACCGATTCAGATCGGGTTCGGGCAGACGATTTCCCAGCCGTACATGACGGCGCTCATGGCGGAGGACCTTGCGCTCCGCGGATCCGAGACGGTTCTGGAGATCGGCGCCGGCAGCGGTTATGCGGCGGCGGTGCTCGGGTCGCTGGCGGAGCACGTGGTCACGGTGGAAATTGTTCCTCAACTCGTCCGCCTGGCCCGGACGAACTTGCGGAACACTCATCGCGACTGGAACATCGACGTGATCGAGGGCGATGGCAGTTGGGGATACGAGCGAAAGGCGCCGTACGACGCGATCTCGGTTGCCGCGGGCGCGCCGGAGATTCCGACGGCTCTGCTGGCGCAGTTGTGCGACCCTGGGGTTCTGGTGATCCCGGTGGGCGCGCTGGCGGACCAGGAGCTGCTCGTGGTCACCAAGCGCCGCGGGCAGATTCATTCGCGGGTGTCCACGACCTGCCGCTTTGTTCCCCTTCGCGGCGGCGAAGGCTGGCGCTGATGCGGCTGCGCACGGCCAAGGACCGGCTCAAGATCGAGCACAGCATCATCGACGGCGTGCGGGAGATCCTGGAAGAAGCGCTGGCGGCGAATCCGGCGATTCGCAGCGTGATTCCGGGAGTGATCCGGCCGGTGCGGGATGCGCGGGGAAGGGTGAAGATCCGGGTCACGGTGCCGACGCAGAACGGCTGGAAGGCAATCGCGCTCAGCGCGGGGGCTCGGCAGGAGCTCTTTATCAGCACCGGGCTGGGCAAGGAAGAGCTGGAGTCGGCGTTTTCAAGCGCGGGCGCGCTGGTGGAATAGCGCGGGAGTTTCAGCAGTAGCCCAGATGTAGCGCGACGATGCCTCCGGTCATTCCCTCGAACTCCACGCGCGGGAAGCCGGCCGCCCTCATCTGGCCGGCGAGCTCCTCAGGAGAAGGAAACTTTCGGACCGATTCGGGCAAGTACTCGTAGGCGTGGCGCGCGCCGGTGATAGCCGCGCCGATGCGCGGAAGTATCCGCCGCGAGTAAAAGTTGTAGACGGCCGCGAAGACGGGGTTCGGCGGCCGGGAGAATTCCAGAATCGCCGCCGCTCCGCCGGGACGAAGCACGCGGCGCATTTCCGCGAGGCCGTCTTCGTAGTTGGCCAGATTGCGGAACCCGAAGGCCACGGTGACCAGATCGAGCGACGCATCGCGCAGCGGAAGACGGAGGGCATCGGATTCGAAAACGGAAACGGGCGCGTGCTTCTGCGCGATCTTACGGCGCGCCTCGCGCAGCATAGGATGCGAAAAATCGCTGCCAAACACCGCGTTGTGCGGCGCGAGGGCCAGCGCGAGATCGGCGGTTCCACAGCAGATATCGAGCACGCGAGCGCCAGGGCGCTCCAGGATGGGGCGGACCCGGCGGACCGTGCGGGCGCGCCAGGAGCGATCGACGTTCGCGGAGAGGAGGTGATTGGCGAGATCGTAGCGGCGGGCGATGCCGTCGAACATGCCCCGGACCCAGCGGGCGGCTTCCTGTTCACTGCGCGCGCCCCGCGGGGTGGTGCCGCTCATGAGAGGGCGGACCGGATCGCGGCCAGAACGGCCTTTTCCTCGACTCCGGATACGACGGTCACTTCGCCGATGCGCACCGGCAGCACGAAATGCACCTTGCCCTGGACCGTCTTCTTGTCGTGCACCAGGCGCGCGATCAGGTTGCCGGCAGGGATGCCGCCCACGGGAGGAATGGGTCCGTAATCGGCGATCAGGTTGAGCATTTCGACGGTATCCTCCGCGGATACATGGCCGGTCATCTCGCCCAGAAAGATTGCGGCACGCATTCCCCAGGCCACGGCTTCCCCGTGCAGAAAGCGCCGGTACCCGGTTTCCGCCTCGAGCGCATGGCCGAAGGTGTGGCCGAAGTTCAGGATGCGGCGCAGGTCGCCTTCGCGTTCGTCGCTCGAAACGACCTCGGCCTTCATGCGCACGCTCTCGGCGATGATGTGGTCCACGGCGCCAGGCGCGCGGTCGAGCACTTCGGTGCGGTGCTTGCGCAGGTAGCGGAAGAGCGCGGGCTCGCGAATGATTCCGGCCTTGATGATTTCGTACAGGCCGGCGCGGAATTCGCGTTCCGGGAGGGTCTCGAGGATCGCCGGATCGGTGAGGACGACGAGCGGCTGGTGGAAACTGCCGACGAGATTCTTGCCGCTTACCAGATTCACGCCGGTCTTGCCGCCGATGGCGGCGTCCACCTGCGCCAGCAAGGTGGTGGGTATCTGGATGACCGGGATGCCGCGCATAAAGATGGCGGCGAGGAAGCCGCCCATATCGTTGACGATGCCGCCGCCGAATGCGATCACCATGCTGGAGCGATCGCCGCCGAGCTGAACCATGTCCTCAGCGAGACGCTCGAGAGGACCGAGCCGCTTCTGATCTTCGCCCCCGGGAAGATAGAGCACCTCGTGGGCAACACCCGCGAGGCCGGATTCCAGGGATCCGCCGGCATGGCGCCAGACGTCTTCCGTGGTTACGACGAAGATCTTTCCCGCTTTCGGCGGAATGTGCCGCGTCACGTGGCCGATGGCGCCGCGCTCCACGATCGCGGAGTAACACCGCTGCGGGGTTTCCACGCGGTAGGAAGGCATAAGCTCTTTGTACCACGCAGGGCGCAGATGCGCTTCCGCGCGCGGGTATAATTCCTCTATGTTCTACAAAGCTTCTGTCGCCGCCTGGGCATGCGCGGCCGCGATTGCGGCGGGCACCTCAACTCCGAGCCTGGAGGACTCGCTCAACCTGAAAACTGTCTCCGGCGCGCAGATTTCGCCGGACGGGCGGTACGTCGCGTACTCGGTTTCGGAGACGAACTGGGAAGAGAACGACTTCGTCTCGCAGGTCTGGATCGCGATTCCCGCGACCGGCGAGCGCTACCAGCTCACGCGCGGCAAGAAGTCCTCGGGAGGCCCGGTCTGGTCCCCGGATTCGCGGCGGCTCGCGTTCACCAGCGACCGCGACGGCAAGCGGCAGATCTATCTCATCTCGCCGGCGGGCGGCGAAGCGCAGCAGCTTACCAATGAAGAGAACGGCGTGGGCGCGATCGCGTGGGCGCCCGACGGCGGGTCGATCGCTTTCACTTCGAGCGGTCCGGACAAGGTGAAGAAGGACCGCAAGGACAAGTACGGCGATTTCGAGATTTACGAAGGCGACTACAGCATGAACCACCTGTGGCTCGTCAGGATTCCCGCCGAGATTCCCGGAGACGTCAAAAAGCTGCCGAAACCCGAGCAGTTGACCAAGAGCGAGCAGTTCAGCGTGGGCGGGTTCTCGTGGTCGCCCGACGGCAAGCGCATTGCATTCGACGCGCAGCGCGACCCCGACCTCGGGTCGTCGGACACGCAGACGGTCTACGTGCTGGATCTTGCCGACCTTCACGTGCGAAAGCTGCTGGAGACCGGCGGGCCGAACGGAAATCCCAAGTGGTCGCCCGACAGCAAACAGATCGCGTTCACGACCTCCAACGGGCACCAGTTCTATTTCTGGGCCAACCGCTATATCGGCGTGGTGCCCGCCGATGGCGGACAGCCGAACGTGGTGACGAAGGATTTCGACGAGGACGCCAACCTGATGGGCTGGGGGCCGGACGGAATTTACTTTGGCGCCGCGCAGAAAACCGCCGCGCATATATTTCGCATCGATCCTGCGACACGCACGGTGCGGCGCATCACGGGACCCGATCCGTTCCTGGCGCAAGGCGCTTCGTTCACCAAGGACTACCGCACGATGGCAGGCTATGGCGCCGCGCCCAACCGGTTCGGCGATATCTACACCAGCGCGGTGTCGGACTTCACGCCCAAGTATCTGACCGACACCGGGGCGCAGTGGAAAGACTTCAAGCTGGCATCGCGAGAAGTGGTGCAATGGAAATCGAGCGACGGGGCCGCAATCGAGGGCATTCTGATCAAGCCGGCGGATTACGACGCCGCGAGGAAGTATCCGCTGCTGGTGGTGATCCACGGCGGACCCACGGGAGTGGACACCCCGTCGCTTTCGGCCGACCGCTACTATCCGATCGAGCGCTTCGCCGCCAAGGGCGCGCTCATTCTCAAAGTGAACTACCGCGGGTCGGCGGGGTATGGCGAGAAATTCCGCGCGCTGAACGTGCGCAATCTCGGTGTCGGCGATTACGAGGACGTGATCAGCGGGGTGGATTCGCTGATCGCGCGCGGCATCGTGGACAAGGACCGGGTGGGCGCCATGGGATGGAGCCAGGGCGGGTACATTTCGGCGTTCATCACGTGCTACAGCGACCGGTTCAAGGCGGTGAGCGTCGGCGCGGGAATATCGGACTGGATGACGTATTACGTGAACACCGACATTCACCCTTTCACGAGGCAGTATTTGAAGGGCACGCCGTGGGACGACCCGGAGATCTATCGCAAGACGTCGCCGATCACCTACGTGAGCAGGGCGCGAACGCCCACTTTGATTCAGCACGGCGATCAGGACAAGCGCGTGCCGCCGCCGAACTCGTTCGAGCTCTACCAGGCGCTGAAGGACCGCAAGGTGCCGGTGAAGCTGGTTCTGTACAAGGGCTTCGGCCATCCCATCAACAAGCCAAAACAGCAGAAGGCCGTGCTGGAGCACAACTACGAGTGGTTCAGCAAGTACATCTGGGGCGAGGAACCCGTCGTTACGGCTTCAGCACCGGAAAGGCCGTAATCCGGAGCTTCGCGGCGCCGTACGGGACCAGCGTGATCGCCTCCTCGGGCCGCTTGCTGGTCACGGGACTCGACGGGAGCGGACCCGGGGAATCGTCCACCAGAGTCCACTCGGGGAGGCGGCGAGCTTTCGCGGCGATCTCGACCGGAGCGTTTTCGGAGTCGAAGGGCTGGCGCCCGAGCGGCTTTTCGGAGGCCTGCATCGCATCCGGCGCAAGGGCGTAGTTCCACGGCGTTGTGGGGTAGACTTCCCAGTCCGCGGCGGGGCCGGTCTGTTTGATCTTGTGCCAGCTTTCGCCGATCTTCAACGAGAAGACCAGCGGGCCGCGCTCGACCGCGATCGAGTTGTTGAACCAGGTGGACGTGCGCACCTTCATCGGGAACCTCAGCTCGACGCGGTCTCCGGCCTTCCAGTTGCGTGCAATGCGGAAGAAATCTCCGGGCTTGACTCCCGGCTGAGGCTGGCCGTTCACGGCGACGGCAGCCTCCGCGGCCCACGCCGGAATGCGCAGGACCAAGGGGAATGTCACGGGCATTGAGGGGTTGACCAATAGCGTGACCATCTCGCGGAACGGATACCCGGTGCGCTCCTCGATGGTGACGCCATTGGCGCTCACTTCGCTGGGGCCGTAAGCCACCGCGGCCAGGCCGCCATCCGGAGTCGCCATCCACAAGCTTGCGGCGAGCTTCGGCCAGCCCTGGTGCATGTTCGCCGTGCAGCAGCCGAAGTTCGGCTCCAGCCCGAATATGTTGGACTCGGGACCGTTGGTGGCCCAGCGGTGGTTCGAGATCGAACACATCACCTGGTTGGCCTGCTGGTCGTATTGGTGCGCCCACAGGTCTTTCGAGAGCGTGGCGGGCAGCGCGTTGTAAGCGATTTTTTCGAGGCGGTCGCCGAAGAGAGGATCGCCGAATATCGCGAGATCCTGTTCGAGTGAGAACATGGCTTCCACCACGGCGCAGAGTTCGGTGCCCTGGCTCGGATCGCGGCCGGCCAGGTGCTCGTCGGCGCTGAAGATGCCATTCGGCTGGCCGTGATAGCGGTCGAGCGCTTCGAACATCTGGTACAGGCTGGCGCGATCGCCCTTCTCGCCGGTGATCAGCCACCAGACGGCGGCCGCCTTGAGCGCCATCGCGGTGTTGACACCGTGCGTGGAAAGGCCGGCCTGCTGGCGCGTGACCTTCTCGCGCGTCTGGAAGTCGGCGAACTGCGCTTCCCAATCGTGGCCCTGCTGGTGCAGGCGCCGCGCAAGGTCGAGCAGCGTGCGATCGCCGTTGCGGTTGTAGAGCCAGAGCACGCTTAGAACTTCGTCGTGCCAGCGGAAGATGGCCCACTCCTTGAGGGGCCGCTCCTCGAGGTGCTTCGCCTGGCAGGCGAAGTAACGCTCCATCGCGGGGATGACGCGGGGATCGCCGGTGGCCTCCTGGAACTGTGTCAGCGCCTTGAGCATGACGTAGTTGGGCCACCAGTCCTTGTTCTTGACCGGTCCCAGCCAACCGTCCGGCTGCTGATGATCAAGGGTCCAATCCATCCACTTACGAACCTTGGCGATCAGCGCGGCGTCCCTGGTGAGATAGGCGAGCGGAACCAGGCCATCGAGAAAATAGGGGCCGCGCTCCCAGCCTTCGCCAGTACCGCCGAGCCAAGAGCTGTTCGGGCCGAGATCCGGCCAGAACTCATCGAGGTGCCCGCTGAGGCCTTGCGCCTGGATGCGAAGCTGATCGAGCAGCCAACCCTTGGGCATCACCGAACCAAGGGGTAGCGGCTGAAAGGCGCCCGGCTGCAACGGCGGGCGATTCGGCGCGGCGTGCAGTGTGCAGAGGCACACGAGGAGAAGGGCTTTCACTGATTCGTAGTCTACAATCTTTGTAGCGCAGGTCTCCAGACCTGCGAGCCGCGCATGGAATACCAATCCGGATTTGGCAACGAGTTCGCGACGGAAGCGGTCAAAGGCGCGCTCCCCGCAGGCCAGAACTCGCCGCAGAAGCACCCGCTCGGCCTCTACACCGAGCAGTTGAGCGGCAGCGCATTCACCGCGCCGCGAGCTGTCAACCGCCGCACCTGGACCTATCGCATCCGGCCAAGCGTCACCCACAAGCCGTTTGAAGAGCGCCCCGCCGGCATGATCCGCAGCGGCCCATTCAACGAGGCGCCCACACCACCGACGCAGCTGCGCTGGGACCCGTTCCCGATTCCCGATCAGCCCACCGACTTCGTGGAAGGGCTGGCGACGATCGCGGGCAACGGCGATCCCGCGACGCAGACCGGCGTAGCGGTCCATGTGTACGCGGCGAACCGCTCGATGCAGGCGCGTTACTTTTACGATGCCGACGGCGAGCTGCTGCTGGCGCCGCAGCAGGGCAGGCTGAGCCTCGCGACCGAGCTCGGAATTCTGCAGGCGGCCCCGGGCGAGATCTGCGTTGTTCCCCGCGGCATCAAGTTCCGCGCGGAGCTGCCCGACGGCCCGTCGCGCGGCTACATCTGCGAGAACTACGGCGCACCCCTGCGGTTGCCCGAGCTGGGCGCTATCGGCGCTAACGGCCTGGCGTATCCGCGCGATTTTCTGGCGCCGGCGGCGGCGTACGAGGATATCGAAGGCGACTTCCGTATTGTGGCCAAGTTCCTGGGCCGCATGTGGACCGCCGAGATCGATCACTCGCCGCTGGACGTGGTCGCCTGGCACGGGAACTACACGCCCTACAAGTACGACCTGGCGCGGTTCCAATGCATCAACACGGTGAGCTTCGATCATCCCGACCCTTCGATCTACACGGTGCTGACCTCGCCGGGGAACATCGATTTCGCGATCTTCCCGCCGCGTTGGATGGTGGCGGAGCACACGTTCCGCCCGCCGTGGTTCCATCGCAACCTGATGAACGAATTCATGGGCCTGATCCGCGGCGTCTACGATGCCAAGGCCGAGGGCTTTTTGCCCGGCGGCGCCAGCCTGCACAACTGCATGTCGGGCCACGGACCGGACGCGGAAACGTGGGAGAAGGCGACCAACGCGGAACTGAGCCCGCAGCGGATCTCCGACACGCTGGCCTTCATGTTCGAGACACAGCTCGTGCTGCGGCCGACGAAGTATGCCATGGAGAGCAAGATTCTCCAGCACGAATACTTCGAGTGCTGGCAGGGTCTGAAGAAGCACTTCCATGGCGGCTGAGACGCTTCGCATTCTTCTGAGCGGGTTGATCGACTACGCGGGCCTTTTTCCTCCTGCCGCGCTCGACATGCCCGCGGCACTGCGCAATTACGCGGTGTATCGCGGAGGCGAATACGCATGGATGCTGGGGCGGTTCGTCGTGCCCGCGGAGCGCGTCGCCGAAGCGGATCCATCGTGGCCATTGAGCGTGCTGTACACACAGCCGCGGAAGATGGAAGTCGCCGGCGCGGTCACTTACTACGAGGTCCCGCTGGATGGCGATCTTCCCTCGTTGAACGGCGCTCGCGCGAAGATCCGTCTCGGCGGCGACACAATCCCGGAGCCTGCGGCAGTGGCACACTTTCTGCGTGCGCGGGTGCCGTTCAAAGCCACAGCTGGACTTCATCATCCCCTGCGCAATCCCCCAATGCACGGGTTCGTGAACCTGTTTCTGGGCGCGGCACTGGTGTGGCGCGGGCAGGGGCCCCTCCCCACATTGGAAGAGCAGTCCGCAGCTGCCTTCCGCTTCGGCGATGAAGCGGTGGAGTGGCACGGCCACCGGGTCTCGGCCGAGGAGCTGCGCGAGGTTCGGGAACAGTTCGCCATCAGCTTCGGCTCGTGTTCGTTCGAGGAGCCGGTCGCGGACCTGAGGGCGCTAGGGTGGCTGTGAACGCGTACGGGGTGACGCGCCAGGGGATCGCCGCGGCGATCGAGGATCGCGCGATGCACCTGCGCGATGTGCTCGACCGCTTGCCGCGCGAGCTTCGCGACGCCTGTGCGGCGAACACGCTGAACGCGCTGATGGGGATGGGGCGGCCGCACTGGCGCGAGTTGACGGAACGGCTGGCACAGATCCTGAGAGATTCACCGCCGCGGCTCACGCCGATTTCCGAGCTCGAGATGCTGTGCCCCGCGGCGATCGGAGACTACACGGATTTCTATGCGTCCATTTACCACGCGACCAACGTGGGCTCTCTGTTCCGGCCCGACAATCCGCTGCTGCCGAACTACAAGCACGTGCCGATCGCGTATCACGGGCGCGCGTCGTCGATCGTGGTCAGCGGGACGCCGGTTTGCCGGCCGGAGGGTCAGTTCCAGAACGGCGACGCGCTGGTGTTCGGGCCGAGCCGGTCGGTGGACTACGAGCTCGAAGCCGGATTCTTCGTTGGCCCAGGCAATGCGCTAGGCGAGCCGATCGACATCGCGCATGCCGAGGAGCACATCTTCGGCGTGTGCCTCGTGAACGACTGGTCGGCGCGCGACATTCAGGCGTGGGAATATCAACCGCTCGGTCCGTTTCTGGGCAAGAGCTTTGCAACCACGATTTCGCCGTGGGTGATGACCATGGACGCGCTGGAGCCGTTCCGGGTGCCGTGCGCGCCGCACGATCCGCCTCCGCTCCCGTATCTGAGCTCGCCAGCGAACATGGGGATCGATCTTCACCTGGAAGTGCTGATTCGCAGTGAACGGATGCGCCACGAGAATCTTCCCGCGATGCGGCTCAGCCGCGGCAATCTGCGCGACCTCTATTGGACGCCGGAGCAGTTCGTGGCTCACCACACCAGCAACGGCTGCAATCTGCGACCCGGCGATCTGCTGGCGAGCGGCACGGTCTCGGGACCGGCGCGCGATTCGCTGGGCTGCCTGCTGGAGATCACGCGCCGCGGCGCGGAGCCGGTCACGCTGCCGACGGGAGAGACTCGCAGGTTCCTGGAGAACGGCGACGAAATCACGATGCGCGGGTGGTGCGAACGCGAAGGTTATGCGCGGCTGGATCTGGGCGCGTGCGCCGGTCAGATCACTTCTTGCGCGGCAGCGCGCCCGCGGGAATGACGGCCGTCTCCCGCGCCTGGGTTTCGGTCCAGGCCTTCTGGACCTCCGGCGGAAACGTGGCCAACAGGCGCCGCACGCGCGACTGGATCTCGCTCACCACCTTCGGATTCTCCGGCGCGGCATCGTAGGATTCCATTGGGTCGGCTTCGATATCGTAAAGCTCCGGGGGACGCAGAGGGAAATTCATTCGTCCTCCCGCCGGCGCGGGATTGTAGGCGAAGGTATTGTAGCGGGCGAAGTGCAGCTTCCATTTGCCCCAGCGGGCACATTGCAGGTTCCAGTCGTCGAAGTAGAGCAGGGCCTCGCGCTCGATACTCGCGCGCCGGCCCGTCATGAGCGGCCAGATGTCGATGCCGTCAAGGGCAGCTTTGGGCAGCGGAGCTCCGGTGAGCTTCGCCACCGTAGGCAGAATATCGATGGTGCCGGACACGCCCTGGCACACCAGCCCCGCGGGGATCTGCCCGGGGAACCGCGCCAGGAAGGGCTCGCGAACGCCTCCTTCATATGTGGAGCCCTTGCGGCCGCGTAGCGCGCCGGGGCTTCCCTGATACCAGGGTCCGTTGTCGGAACTGAACATGACCAGCGTGTTGGAATCGGCGCCGGTCCGCCGGAGTGCCGCGAACACTTCCCCCACGCTCCAATCGAGCTCCTCGATCACGTCGCCATACAAACCAAACGCCGATTTGCCGCGGAAACGCGGCGACGCCGCCAACGGTATGTGAGGAAACGTGTGCGGCAGGTAAAGGAAGAACGGGCCGCCCGCCGAGCGATCGATGAACCGTACGGCCTGCTCCGTGTAGCGCGGCGTCAGCGTTTCCAGGTTGGCCGGCTCCTCGAGTTGTTCGGTGTTGTGGAGCAGAGGGCGCGGCGTCATGTCGTTGGAGTACGGAATGCCGAAGTACTCGTCGAATCCACGCGCGGTCGGCAGGTACTGCGGATGATGTCCCAGGTGCCACTTGCCGATGCACATGGTCCGGTAGCCCGCGCCTTTCAGCATCTGGGCGAGGGTGGTCTCGGAGAGCGCGAGACCCGTCGTGTCGGTGGGGAACAGCACGCGCGGAACTCCGGTACGGGTGGGATAGCGGCCAGTCAGGAGCGCGGCGCGCGAAGGCGAGCACACCGGGTTGGCGGAGTAGAACTGCGTGAAGCGCGCGCCCTCCGCGGCCATGCGGTCGAGGTTGGGTGTGCGGATGCCGGAGCCGTAAACGCCGAGATCGCCGTAGCCGAGGTCGTCGCAATAGATGAAGACGATGTTGGGCGGGCGTGACTGTGCGCGGATCAGCGACGCCGCGGCGCCGCCCACGAACGCGCGCCGGGAGATTGGCATGAACGGATTATGCCAGAACCGGACCCGGCAGTGGCCGGGATATCGCCACCTGCAGAACGGGCTGACTGCCTTACAATTAGGGCGAATGCAGACGAATCGCCGGCAATTCCTGGCGGGCGCCCTGGCCGTGGGAGCGGCACGGGCGGCAGACTCGCCGCTCACCTGGAACGGTGAGCAGTTTTTGTGGCACGGCAAGCCTCATGTCTTTCGATCGGGCGAGATGCACTATCCGCGTGTTCCCCGCGAATACTGGCGCGACCGCATGAAGAAGGCACGGTCGCTCGGTCTGAATGCCATCTGCACCTACGTATTCTGGAACCTTCACGAGCCCAAGCCGGGGCAGTTCGATTTTTCGGGCAATCTCGATCTCGCGGAATATGTTCGCACGGCTCAGTCCGAGGGCCTGCTGGTACTGCTGCGGCCGGGCCCCTACATTTGCAGCGAGTGGGAATTCGGCGGATATCCGGCCTGGCTGCTGGCCGCGCCCGAGATGAAGGTTCGCTCAGCTGACCCGAAGTTCCTGGCCGCCGCCGAACGGTACATGAAGCGCGTGGGCCGCGAGGTAGCGGGATTGCAAACGACACGCGGCGGGCCGATCGCGATGGTGCAGGTGGAGAACGAGTACGGATCGTTCGGCGCCGATCACGAGTACATGGCGGCGATCCGCAAGATGATCGCAGGCGCCGGTTTTGACGTGCCGCTGTATACGGCCGACGGTTCCGAAGCGCGCATGCTGGCGGGCGGGACACTGCCGGACACGCTGAGCGTGATCAACTTCGGGGGCGGCAATCCGGCACGGGAGTTCGATAATTTCGCGAAGTTCCGGCAGGGCGTGCCGCGCATGTGCGGCGAATACTGGGTGGGGTGGTTCGATCATTGGGGCGAGCGGCACCACACCACCAAGCCCGAAGACAGCGCACGCGGGCTGGAATGGATGCTCTCGCGCGGGATTTCCGTGAACCTTTATATGTTCCATGGCGGCAGCACATGGGGCTACATGAACGGAGCGAACTTTTCGCGCGCATACGAGCCCGACATTTCGGGCTACGACTACGATTCGCCGCTGGATGAAGCGGGCCGTCCGACGGCCAAGTTTCAGGCGCTGCGAGACGTGATCCGGAAATATGCCCCGGCGGGCACGGACTTTCCCGATCTGCCGAAACCGCTGCCGATGATTACCGTCCCGCGATTCGATCTGACGGAGAGCGCGCCCCTGACCGCGCGCCTGCCGCGGCCGCAGCGGGTCGACCGGCCAATCACGATGGAAGCCGCCGGACAGAATTACGGATTCATTCTGTATCGGACGCGCCCGCCGAAGGGCGGGAAAGGCACGCTGGAAATCACCGAGGCTCGCGATTACGCAGTGGTGACCCAGGGCGGGCGCAGACTGGGAGCGCTCGACCGGCGTCTCAAGCAGACCAGGCTCGAAGTGGAGCTTCAGGCCGGGCAGCCGTTGGACATCCTGGTGGAGAACATGGGGCGAGTGAATTTCGGTGCGCAGCTCACGAGCGACCGAAAGGGAATCACGGAGAAAGCGACGTTCGAAGGGCAGGAGCTGACAGGATGGGAGATCTATCCGCTGCCCCTGGACGATTCCGGCAAATGGCCGTTCGCGGCGAAAGGGAGCGCGGGCCCGGCGCTGTATCGCGGCAGATTCCAATTGGATTCGACCGGCGATACCTTCCTCGATATGCGCGGCTGCGGGAAGGGCGTCGTCTGGGTGAACGGGCACAATCTCGGCCGCTATTGGCGGATCGGTCCGCAGCAGAGTCTCTTCGTGCCGGCGGCGTGGCTGAAACGGGGCGTGAACGAAACGGTCGTGCTGGACCTGGAGGAGCGCGGGCAGCGCTGGATCGAGGGCCGGACCGATGCGGTGTACGAGACGCCCTAGGCGCTGATGGCGTCTTCCACCTGTTGCGGCGGGTTGTAGTAGAGGATGCGCTGGCAGCTTTCGCAGGCGAGGATGGATTCGCCGCGCTTGAGATCCTGCAAATACTGAAGGCGCAGCGCGATGTTGCACGCCGTGCACCGCCCGTCCACCACCTCGGCAACGGCGACGCCCCGCCGTCCCTTGCGCACCCGCTCGTAGTTGTTGTAGACCCCCGGGGAGACGGACCTGGCAATGGACGTCCGCTCGGTTTGCAGCTCGTCCTGTGCCTTCTGGTCGGCGCCTGTGCGCGTTCGGGCGTCCTCCTTTTCGGCTTCCACCTGGGCTTTCTCGGTTTTCAACGCGGCTTCCGCGGCCTTGACGTTCTTTTCGAGCGGCTCCGATTCGCCCATGAGCTCCAGGATGCGGTCCTCGAAGCGGCGAATCTCGTTCTGGCAGAATTCGATCTCATGCTGGAAGGCACGGTACTGCTCGTTGGTTTTTGCGCTGACCATCTGATCTTTCAGCTTGGAGATCTTCTGCTCCTGCACCTGGATGTCGCCTTCGCACTTTTTGCGTTCTTTCTGGTTGCCCGAGAGCGCGGCGCGATCGGCTTCGAGCTTGCGCTCGTGAGAAACCAGCTTCTTTTCGATATCGGCGATGTGGAGGGGAAGGGACGCGATTTCTCGGGCCAGCTCGGTAAGTCGATGATCGATGTCTTGAAGGCGGATGACCAACTTCAAATCGGGGAGCATTACTAATCGCAGTTTAGCATGTGTGCGCGGAATGACCGCCGATTCGGCCGCCGCCGCCGCCGTGCGAGCCCCGGTTTCAAGCTATCCTTGGGCTATAGCTTCACATGGATCGCATCGGGCGATACAAGATCGTGCGGGAGCTCGGACGCGGCGCCATGGGTGTCGTGTACCACGCGATCGATCCCAACATCGGGCGCCCGGTAGCGATCAAGACCATCCAGCTCGGCCAGGGGCGGAAACCCGAAGACGTGGAACGCATGCGCGAGCGCCTCTTCCGCGAGGCGCGCTCCGCCGGGATGCTCTCGCATCCCGGAATCGTCACCATCTACGACGTGGAGCAGCAGGGCGATCTCGCCTATATCGCCATGGAGTACGTCGATGGCCCCACGCTGGACCACGTGATGAACGAGCCGGGCCCGATCGCGCCGGACCGCATATTCAGCATTCTGGGGCAGACCGCGGTGGCGCTCGATTACGCTCACTCGAAAGGCATCGTTCACCGCGATATCAAGCCGGCGAACATCATGATCGCCAAGGACGGCACCACGAAGATCACCGATTTCGGGATCGCCAAGATCAACACCAGCGACCACCTGACCGTGACGGGCGCCATCGTGGGCACGCCGCATTACATGTCGCCGGAGCAGGTGCAGGGACAGGCGGTGGACGGCCGCAGCGACCAGTTCTCCCTGGTCGTGATCGCGTACGAGCTGCTGACCGGCGAGAAGCCCTTCACGGGCGAACATCTGACCACGGTGGTGTACAAGATCGTAGCCGAAGAGGCGGCGCTGCCGCACCGGTTGAACTCCTCCTTGAGCGGCCAGATCGAGGCAGCGCTGCGCAAGGGCCTTTCCAAGCGCGCCGACGCGCGCTACCGCACCTGCCAGGAGTTCACGGAATCGCTGGAGAAGGCGTGCGCGGCCACCAAGGGCTGGAAACCGATGCCGCGCGGCGGACTGCTGAACGAGCCGACGATTGCGGAGGCGGCGTCTGGGGGCGCGCGGACCACACTTCCGCCGCCGCGCCGGCTGCGCCATTCCGAGACCACGGCCACCGCCGCAACACGCAAGAAGACCGGCTTCGTACCATTCCTGGTCGCGGTGCTGTTCGTCGCGGGCATGCTGGCCGGAATCGGCTGGCAGGCTGCGCCGTGGCTGATGCCCGGCGCCAAGCCCGGCCAACAGCCGGCGGCGGAACAGCCGCGCAGCCAGGCGCCACAGCAGCAGCCTCCGCCCACGCAGCCCGCCGCTCCGGCGCAGCCAGGCGAGGAGAAGCCGAGTCCGGTTGGCCCGGCCACCGCGGCATCGCAGCCTTCGCAGGCCGAAGCGCCTCCCGCCGCGCCTCCCGTGGAAACGAAACCGGCCGTCGAGGACACGCCGAGGCGGGCCATCGAAGAACCGCCCAAGCCGGAGGAGCCCGCACCCGCTGCCCGGGGGATCGCTCCCAAGGATACCCAGGTCGTGCCTGTGCGGCGCTCCGGGCCGCCGCAGGAGGTGATGGTGGTGAGCAGCCCCGGGGGCGCCACCGCAACACTCGACGGCAATCCGGCATTGGCATGCAGAACGCCGTGCAACCTCCAAGCCGCGCCGGGACGGCACGTGCTTTCGGTGACCATGCCGGGCTACCAGATCGAGCGGCGCGAGATCAACGTCGGCAGCGGGCCCGTGGAGATGCCCCCGGTGCTGCTGCGCGCCATTGGGGGAACGCTGATGTTGACCTCCGAGCCGCGCGGCGCCTCGATCACGGTGGATGGCAGGAAAATCGCGATGGTGACCCCGGCGCAGATTCCGCTCGCTCCCGGCACCTACACCATCACGATCGAAAAAGACGGCCTGCACGCCACCGAGCGCGTGGAGATCAAGGCCGGCATCAACTACAGCAAGGTCACGCTCGGGCAATGAGCGCATACGACGTCATCGTCCTCGGCATAGGCGGCATGGGCAGCGCCACCGTGTACCATCTGGCGCGGCGCGGGCGCAAGGTGCTCGGCCTGGAGCGGTTCAGCCTGGGGCACGACCAGGGCTCCTCGCACGGAGTCAACCGCATCATTCGCCTGGCGTACGCGGAGCACCCGTCGTATGTGCCGCTGGCCCGCCGGTCTTACGAGCTCTGGCGCGAATTGGAAAACCGCGTGGGCGAGCGGCTGCTATTCATCACCGGCGGGTTGGACGTGGGACCGCGGAACGGCGGGATTTTCACGGGCAGCCTGCTCTCGTGCGAGAAGCACCACTTGCCGCACGAGATTCTCACCGCGCGCGAGACTGCGTGCCGCTTTCCCGGGATCCGCCTGCCCGACACCCTGTTCAGCGTCTACCAGCCCGATGGCGGGTTCGTGCTCAGCGAGCGCGGGATCCTGGCACACGTCACCGCGGCGCAGGCGCTCGGCGCCGAGATTCACGCATGCGAGCGCGCGATCGAGTGGTCTGCGGAAGGGCCCGGAGTGGTGGTTCGAACGGACCGCGACACGTACCGCGCGAAGCGCCTGGTCATCACCGCGGGGGCGTGGATTGGCGATGCCGTCCCGGGGCTCTCGCGCCTTCTCGTCCCGGAACGGCAAGTGCTCATCTGGACGCAGCCGCTTCGGCCCGAGTATTTTGCAGTGGGCGCGTTCCCCATTTTCAATATGGAGGCCGAAGAGGGCCGGCTGTACGGGTTCCCGGTCTATGGCGTTCCCGGATTCAAATTCGGCCGATTTCATCATCGCGAGGAGCAGTCGCATCCGGACCGGATGAATCGCGGATTCGACCTGGAGGACGAGCGTTTGCTGCGCGCG
>Ga0335077_10004594_pt1 | contig 16846 bp, 11 predicted proteins | sample Lox_Sample_31_FD_207151 | JGI IMG/M metagenome (GOLD analysis project Ga0335077, IMG submission 207151) | Soil microbial communities from Loxahatchee National Wildlife Refuge, Florida, United States - Lox_Sample_3.1 | ecosystem: Environmental > Terrestrial > Soil > Wetlands | place: USA...
GTTTCCCTATCATCTTACGCGATTCTGCGGAATGGTCAAAGAAACGGCGCGCTCGTCATGCGCGGCTTTGTGGCATGGTGAGGCTGTGTTAGCCTGAAAAAAGACGGTTTGAGTGGGCACAAAATGATCCCGAACATGGTCTGCGCAACACTCAACCGGGAAGAGGGTCGTCCCACTTGCGATTTGTCCAGTATTTCCTGCTATTTCTCGCCGCCGTTCCGTTCATCTACTATTTTCTGGCCATCTTAAGCTCGTTTCAATTTTTCTCCTCGGCGCGCCGTGAAAAATCCGATACCGCTGCATTTACACCCCCGATCAGCAATCTGAAGCCGGTGAAGGGGCTGGATCCGCAGGCATACGAGAACTTCGCGAGCCTGTGCCGCCAGGATTATCCGGAGTACGAGTTGCTCTTCTGCACGACGGATGCGACCGACCCGGCGGTCCCCGTTATCCAGAAATTGATTCGAGACTTCCCCGAGCGCCAGATCCGCTTGCTTTATAGCTCGGGAATCGACGTCATCAATGACAAGGTGGCGAAGTTGGGATTGATGACGCGCGAGGCGAAGTACGAACACCTGGTAATCAACGATTCCGACGTGCGCGTTACGCCGCGCTATCTGCGGACGGTGGTGGCGCCGCTGCGAGACCCCAAGCTCGGAGGCGTGACTTGCTTCTACGTATCGACGGAGGACAAATCGTTCGTCGAACGGCTACAGAGCATGGGGATGATCTCAGACTTCTACGCGGGCATTCTTGTGGCTTGGAAGCTGGACGGAGTGCATTTTGCTCTCGGCCCAACGATGGTCTCGACCAAGCACATGGTGCAGAAATTCGGCGGATTTCGAGTCCTGGAGAACCGCCCGGCGGACGACTTGCTCTTCGGGAGGTTGATCGCGGAGCAAGGCGTCGAGATGAAGCTGCTCGCGTATACAGTGGCCACCACGCCGGATTACAACGGCGTGCGGGAATTATTCGCAAAGCGCGCGCGTTGGATGACGGTGATGCGGAAGATGCGTCCGTGGGGCCACCTCGGACTGCTGTTTACCTGGGGATTGCCGTGGAGCTTGTTTGCGTTGGCCCTGCATCCCACGGTAGTGGTGGCGGCCGCGTACCTTGGAGGCTATTTTGCCTCCCGTGTGCTCATCACGTGGCTGATTGGTGCTTATGGATTGAAGCAGCAGGGCCTGTGGAAGAACTACGCGCTGATCCCGTTCTGGGACGCGCTGGCGTTTCTCGTGTGGCTCACCAGTTTCACGCGAAGTTATATTCGTTGGCGCGGCGTGGATTATGAAATGCGCGAGGGGCAGTTGGTCCTGCGGGAAGACAACGGGCGGGCCCGCGGAGCGGCGAACTCCACTTCCTGAAAAGCAAAAGGCCTCCGGAAAAACTGTGCCCTCCACGGAGGCCCGACAATCCGAACAACGGTTAATTACCGGGAGCTTTGTTGACGGCCACTTTCGCCGGTTCCGCCGCTGTGGACTTTCCGGAAACGTTGCTCTGCAGCTTGCGAATGTTATGCGTTTCGCGCCAGCTGACCTGCGGCAACATCAGTGTGGTGTCGACGCGGTCGCGGTACTGAATGGCAATATTCACCAGGGAATCGAGCAAAGACTCTGAGAGCAAATGGGGTTTGAGTCCCAGATCGATCAGCTTGGAGTGCTTTGCATTGTAGTAGTGTGCCTCGGCCTCCACGCGCGGGTCGGGAATGTGGTCGATCTCGACACTCAGCCCCAGATGCTTTGCTGCCGTCTGAACCTTGTGCGCAAGATCCAGCACCGAGAACTGCTCGGTGAACTGGTTGTACACCCGGCATTCGCCCTTGTTCGCAGGATTCAGGCAGGCGAGTTCGACGCACCGGACTGTGTCGCGAATATCGAGGAAGCCTCGAGTCTGGCCGCCCTTCCCGTATACCGTGAGCGGCTGGCCAATCGCGGCTTGCACGCAGAAGCGATTCAGTACGGTGCCGAAGACATCGTCGTAGTCGAAGCGGTTGATGAGTGTCTCGCTGAGCGCGGTCTCATCGGTCACCGTGCCATACACCACTCCCTGATTGAGATCGGTAGCGCGCAGGCCCCAAATCTTGCACGTGAACATCATGTTGTGGCTGTCGTGCACTTTCGAGAGGTGATAGAACGAACCCGGCTGCTTTGGGAAGGGAAGCACATCAGACCGGCCATTGTGTTCAATCTTGATGTAGCCTTCCTCGATGTCGATGTTCGGCGTGCCGTACTCGCCCATCGTGCCGAGCTTGACGATGTGGCAATCCGGCGCGGCCTCGCGCATGGCGAAAAGAACATTCAGGGTCCCCACGACGTTATTGACCTGAGTGAAGACGGCGTGCTTGCGATCGATCATCGAATATGGCGCGGAGCGCTGCTCGGCGAAATGAACGATGGTCTCGGGCTCAATGGCTTTGATGGTGGAATAGAGGAAATCGTAGTCGCACACGTCGCCAATGGCGACGTCGATCGTCTTGCCGGTGAGGTGATGCCATGTGCGAACGCGGTCGCTGAGCGGTTGAATCGGTGTCAGCGTCTGCGCGCCGAGCTCGTGGTCCCACTGCCGGCGTACATAGTTATCGACAATCGTAACGGCGTGACCCTTGGCGGAAAGGCACAGGGCCGTCGCCCATCCGCAATATCCGTCGCCGCCCAATACAATAATCTTCATTCGTATCTCCAGATGATGTGAATCGAAACTCCAGCAATATCGGTATTAATCCAGACTACACGAGCCTGTGGGACTTCGACAACCCGTTGCTTGGCGGATTTACGGCACGGCCGCCGGTTCAGTTGATGCCTTTGGGGGCGGGCGTCACGTCCTGATTCGTGACCAGTTTCTTGCCACCGCTCACCGCCACGGTGCGGACCGCGCCGCTCCCCACGAGCGATTCCACCCGGGCAATGGCCTTGTTGGTGCCGACCAGGTAATAGCGATCGCCGCCGTTCCAGAGAGAAATGAATTGCGCGTCACTCAGAAAGACGGGCGGGGCATTCGGGGCAGCCGCCCCATATTCCAGATTGTTGAACCTGCCGTTCAGCAGGAACGGGTCAGTTCCCGTATAAAACACTACCGAAGAGAACGTGTAGTAATGGTGGTCGAGAATCAGCTTGCCCGGGGCGGAATTTAAATACCCCCTCGCCAGTGGCCGCGAAGAAAGGAACGGATCGAAGACCACCAGGGCGAAGCGCGCTGCGTGAAAGAAGAGAATCATCATCACCGCGGACAGCACAGCTGCACGCACGCCCTTACTCCATAGATTGCCGATAGCGCCGATCAGAAAAGCAATGCCGGCGAGCACCAGTGGCAGTCGGAGATATGCGAATGAATCGAAAGTCAGATCGAGCATGTGGCCGAGAGAAAGCGTGTAGGCCGAAGGATGCGAAGAAAGTGCGTTCGAGATGTCGCCCGGAGTCGGAAGATTGCGGACCTCGAAGGCGATGGCAAAACAGGCGATGGCGGCAACAGCCGCGATGGCGCCAAGCAGGCGCGTCCCAACGCGCACCCACGACGACTCCGTAGCCATGGCGCAGCCAATCAGAAGCGCGAGCGCGGGATAGCAGGGCATGGAGTAATACTCTTGCGTGGTCGAAAAAGTAAAAAAGACCAGCAGGAAGCCGGTCCAGCACAGAGCCAGCAGACGCGTCTGTCCGCCGCGATCTGTCGGCTTGAAGTCCAGCTTGAAGATCGACGGGATATACACGCTCCACGGAAACAGCCACAGGAAATGAAAGAGCCAGAAGTACAGGCGCGGAACCGTGTTGTAGTCCCGCGGGTAGCGCATGTTGAGGAACCGCAGAAGTTGCTCGTTGATGAAATAGAACCACAGAAACCCGTGATATTCGCCGGGACCGCTATGCAGGGTCCACGCGAAGTAAGGAGGATTGCGTAGCGTCGCAAGCACGTGCCAGGGAACGGCGATCGCCAGTGCTATGAGCGCGCCCGTATAGGGGTGCAAGCGTAGCCAGGTGCGGCGGAGAAAGAGTTGGCGAGTCACCGCCAGATAGATCAGCGCGCCGGCTACCGGAAACACAACCCCGACCAGGCTCTTCAGAAGCAGGCCAGTTCCCAGGCTCGCGGCAAGAATCATCGACCAAACCCGCGGATGCCTCTCCTCCCGATCCAGCGCGCGCAGGAATGCCCACATAGACAGCGCGATGGTGCCCGTGAGCATGACATCCGGAATCTGGATGCGCGTGAACAGGAAAAGTCCCACGCAGGTACCGATACACATGCCGGCGTACAGTCCGACGCGCTTGCCAAATGCCCAGGTTCCAAACGCGGCGGTGAGCAGCGCAAGAAGTATCGATGAAAGCGCCACCGGAATCCGCGCTGCCCAATCGTGAAAACCGAAAACCTTGTAACTGAAGGCCATCAACCAATAAATCAGCGGCGCCTTCTCCAGGTAGAGCACGCCATCCAGGCGCGCCGTAACCCAGTCGCCCGTCAGCAGCATGGTTTTGGCAATTTGCGCCTGCACGGCATCGACGTCGTCCTGCAGAGAAGGCGGAGAGACAATACACCCGAGATAGACGGCGCCCGCAATGAGCACCACGGCAAGGTACATGCTCCAATTCCCTTTGCTCGTGGAGCCGGTTAAATTGTCACTCGCCATTTTTTCATCCACAGAAACAGTATGAGGAAGCCCCAGAGGTGATAGCCGACATTGGTTTCGCGCCGGAAGTGGCGGTCCATCAATTTCTCGATGTAATCCTTTTGAAAAAAAGAGCCGTATTCGCGCAGCCCAGTGCGCATGGTATCGACCAGCAGGTTGCGAAGCGGTCCGCGCAACCATTCGTGCGCGGGAATGTCGAAACCTGTTTTTTTGCGCTGCAGAATCGCCTGCGGCAATTTGTCCGACATCAGTTGCTTGAGTACCACTTTTTGTCTCGTACCCTGAATCTTCAAGGAAGTCGGAAGGGAAGCGGCGAATTCGACGATGCGATGATCCAGGAACGGCGGACGGACTTCCACGGAATGAGCCATGCTCATGCGGTCGCTTTTCGTGAGTATGTCGTCGGCAAGGTAATACTTTTGATCGAGCCAGAGATAACGCGCAAGGTCGTCGTTCACCGGAGGAAGGTTGTCGATCTGGCCGAGAATCTCGGCCAGCGAGTCCGGCATCGCTTCGCTCACCAGCCTCTTCAGATCGTTTTTGGCGAACGTGCCGTTCCAGTAGGCATGGGCGCGTTCCGGTTGCATCAGGCAGCCTTCCAGCAGTCGCGTGGCCTTGTAGTCGAAGCCCATCTTCTCGTCGGAGACGGGCCAGCGGTGGATGGCGGCGAGCCCCAGCGACAGGATCGCGCGAGGGAATTTGCGCAGAACCCGGGCCATGCGGTCCGCGCGGTACGTCAGATAACCACCGAAGAGTTCATCCGCGCCTTCACCGCTTAGCGCAACGGTAGTCTTGCGCTTGCAAAGCTTCGAAAGAAACCAGACCGGCAGGGCGCCCGCGTCGGCACTCGGCTCATCCGAATAGTACGCGAATTCTTCAATGGCAGCTTGCAGGTCGACGCTCGGGCTCAGGTCCATCTCGTCGTGGTCGGTGTGGTATTGCTGGACGGCGGCGTGCACATACCGCGTTTCGTCGAAGCTGCGCCCATGGAAGGAAATCGAGAATGTTTTGAGCTGCGCGGATGTGGCTTGCGAAGCGTAGTGAAGAATCGAGGTGGAGTCCACCCCGCCGCTCAACCACACTCCCAGAGGCACGTCAGAAATCATGTGTTCCCGGACCGAGTCTCTCATCAGGCGATCCAGCTCTTCCTGGGCCTCAGGCATCGAAATGTTCCGCAGATTTCCGTAGGGCAACTTCCAGTAGCTCCCGGCTGTGACTGCGCCGTCACGCCATTCCAGCCAGTCTCCGGGAGGGAGCTTGACGATACCGTCGATCAGGGTCCAGGGGGAAGGGATGTAATTTAGCGCGAGATAGCAGTCCAGGCCTTCGAGAGAAAGTTTTCGCGCAATCTCCGGATGCACCAACAGTGCCTTGAGTTCAGAGCCAAAATAAAGGTCTTCGCCAATCCGTGAGTAGTACAGCGGTTTGATGCCGACGCGGTCGCGGGCCAGAACCAGTCGTCGCGAGGGCTTATGCCAAATCGCAAAGGCGAACATGCCCCGCAAGCGCGCGATGCTTTGCATATCCCATTGGAGGAACGCCTTTAGAACGGTCTCGGTGTCGGAATGCGAAGTGAACTGGTGGCCCAGGCCTTCCAATTCGTGACGCAGTTCGATGTGATTGTAAATTTCGCCGTTAAAGACGATGCCCCACTCGCCGGCATTTTCCAGGATGGGCTGATTACCGCACTGCAGGTCGATGATTTTAAGCCGCGCGGCACAGCAGGAGAATGCTTCGGCGGAAAAGGCGCCCTGTTGGTCCGGACCACGATGGTGCAGCGTGGCCATGGCCTCCTCAATGCGGCCCTCGGGAGCTTTCTTGTTTTTATGGGTAAAGCCGGCAATTCCGCACAAGCGCTGCGCCTTTCTAGAAATCCAAGTTTCGTGCGCACCTGCAGCGACCGCAAAGTTCGTGCGTATCGGGACTGGTTGGTGCCGAGAGCCTCAAGGCCATCCACTGAGGCAGAACCGAGATAGTGTTATGCAAACTGCGCGTCCTTCGATGCTCTGAGCGAAGCAAGCTGTCGTGGACTAACCTCAAGGCTACATGGACGGAGCGAAGTAGCGCAAGCGTGACGGCCATCCTTCCGGAACGGCGTATCTGCGCGATTACCAGGTGTTGTAGGGCGTCTGGTCAGAAAGCCCCGTACCTTCGCACGCGGAGTGAACGTCGTCGATGCCCGATCCTGTCTGATCCGGTGAAATTGCGGTATCGCTGAAATGCAGCACCCACTCCTGCCGGCAGACCGGGTCGATCGGTACAGCGCGGAGGTAGTGTCCATCGACGAGGTCCTGGAGTGATTGCGGCGCCTGCTGCTTATCCAGAGTGTAGTTGTCGATTGCCTGCCGCATGGTCTGCAGGTCTTCCCTCAACACCGATTCCCGCGCTCCTTGAATCGACCGTCCGTACATACCGATGCCAATGCCCACCAGGATCATAATGATCGCGATGACGATCATCAATTCGATGATCGTAAAGCCGCGCGCAGAGGGACGCCGTGACCGGGATCCGGCTTCAAGACAGAATGTGGTTTGCGGCGCTAGCATCGTTTTTACCAACTCGAGTATTTGGTGCCGTCCATCGCTGTCGCGTCGGACTTGGAATATACGTCGAAAACGTTCTTTCCGTCCCAACTGCTTGAGTCGACATCGTCCTCCACGGAACGAAGGCCCCAATCGGCCTGTTTGGTTATGGGGTCGATGGGGACCCGCCGGAGGAAGCGAATGTTCTTGGATTGTCCCGCGGCGCCTACCAGCGGAACGCCTTTCACTAGCGTCTCCAGGTCCGGCGGATAACCTCCCGTGAGCGGATCAACGCGAATCTGCCCCTTGTCGGCAAGAGTCTTGTACCGGTCGATTGCGTCGCGCATGTCCCGCAGCTCCTGTTTCAATTCTCGCTCACGTATGCGCCAGCCCGTATATCGGGCTATGGGGAGTGCGGCGGAACAGAGAATCAGCAGAATAGCACAGGAAACGATCAACTCCAGAAGGGTCATGCCCTTGTCGGCGTTCAAGCGGCGTTTCGTATGGCGCATCGTCGTCATGCTCACCCCTCGCTGCAGCCAGCTACTGCACGCGAAGTGTAGCCTCGCTGGTGACCAACGGAATCGGTTTCTGCTGTGAATCTCGCGCGTTAATCTGCACGATGGAAAGCGCCGAGCTGCCCGGAGCAATCGCTTTTATCACCACTCCCAACAGCGTGCCGCTGCCGTTCACGCCGGGAGTGTTCGGTTGCCTGGTGGCGGAAATGATGGCCTGGCCGTGCTCCTTGTCCACGCGTTGGACGATGGCGATTTCCTGGGTGCCCCCCGACAAGAATCCGCCGTGCCGCACTTCCTCAATGCTGATCACCGCTGGGTTGTATTGCAGCATCATGGGCACGGAGAAAAGATCCGCAACATTCTCGACTACTATACCGAGCGTCGCGGTTTGTCCCGGACGCAGGTTCAAAGTCGCGGGCTCAAAACGGATATGAGGGCCGGAGACTTGCGGAGCGGGAGCCGCGGCTGAACCCGGTCCCGGATTAGCGACGGCAGGGCCGCTCGCTGCAGTCGCGGGAATTGCAGCAGCCGCCTGTTGCTCCGCCGGCGTTCCGAAATTCACCGAGCCGGGCGCCGGATTCGAGGACGGAGCCTTGACGTCCAGTTCTTTGCGCACAGCGGGCATCGATTCCGTACCGGCATACAGACTTCGCAGATTGGCCTTGGTCCATTCCGGCATGCGAACGATGTGGGGAATCAATACGATGATGTCCTCGTTGTCTTGATGTTCGACATTTTCCGTCGAGAACAGATAGCGCATCACCGGAATGTTGGCCAGCCACGGCCACCCGTTCAGGGTCTTGGTGTCGATCCGATCAATCAATCCGCCCAGGATGCTGACTTCATTTTCCTTTAAACGGATTTCGTGCTCGATCTTGCGTTGACTGATGATCGGCTGCTGGATGCCGCCGATGTTCTGGTAGCCAGTCACCGACGAAACCTCAACCAGCAGCTTCATACTCACGTCCCGGTTGACGTGAACGTGCGGCGTGACGTCGATGTTCACGCCGACGTCGATGTACTGGAATTGCGTGTTGACCAGCGGATTGACGAATCCCGCGCCCGCCGTGGTGCCTACCCCCACCCCCGCCTGATAGCTGCCCGTCGCCACTGGCACGCGGTCGCCGATGCGCAGCTTGGCGGCTTGCCCATCGATCGCCCGGATCTCCGGATTTTCGATGATTTTCGTCGCCGAGTCGGTCATCAGGAAATTGGCGGTGGCGCTGGGAATCGTGAAGATCACGTCATTCTGATTCAGGTGGGTCAGCTGGGTGAGTGTAATGGTGTTACTCGCGGTGGTGGTGGTCGTACTGCTGGTCGATGTGCTGTTGGGATTGATGGTTACCGACGTGCTCTGCGGAGGCAGGATTCCGAGATTGCGCAGGTGATCGGTCCGCGCCTCGAGCACTTCGACCTGAATGATGACTTCCGGCTTCGCCTTGTCGATGTCTCGGATGATCTTTTCAATCAGCGCCAGCTTGTCTGGCGTATCGCGCACGATAATGGCGCTTTGCGCGTTCACCTGCTGGATGCGTTTTAAGTCCAGCAACTGGCGGAGGCCGGTGGTCACTTCGGTCAGGTCCTGGGCCACCGCGATGTTGCTCAGATAGAACGTGCGAACCACTTGCTCATCATAGTCGCGCCGCTTTTGCGTCTGGTCCGGAATGACCATGATGATGTTTTCCGTGATGGGTTTCCAGAAGGTCTTGCTTTCCAGGCACACGATGTCTAGTGCCTGCTCGAGCGTCACGTTATTCAATTCCGTGGTGATGCGGCGAGCTTGCAGGTCCGGGTCGTAAATAACGGTCAGCCCCGCGAGCTTCCCAATGGTGTCGAAAATGACCTTGGAGTCGTTAGACATCTTCAGATTAATGGGAGCGCGGGAGAGCGGCTTGAGCTCCGGCGGCTGCGCGGCAAGCGCCGGCTGGCCATTCTCCATGATCGGCTGCTCTTCCTGCTGCGATGCCCGGGTCCGCTCGGCCAGCAGTTCCAGGGTCTTCTTTAATTCCTGGTCGGCTACGGTACTTGAGGGATCTAGGATCGTGGCTCGCTGAAACTCTGATATTGCGGCTTGCAGGTCGCCTTTTTCGCGGAGTTTGACGCCTTGATGAATGTGCAATTGGCCGGCCTCGAATCGGGAATAATTGAGCTTGATCCGGTATGCGGCGTTGTTCGGTTGGGCTTGCAGTGCTTTGCTGTAATAGTCGACCGCCGCGTCGTAATCCTTTAAATCGTAGGCTTGTTCCCCCGCCTTGAAGTCTTGGTTGGCCTTTTTCTTAGGGCAACCGGCGAGGGCAATGCCGATGAAAATCCAAGCGACTATCTGACTACAGCGGCGCATGAGTGCTCCGGATACCGGATTGGGGGCAAACTCCGTCTTTGGTTGCCTTTGCAGTCTAGCACCCGGCTTAACGGCGCGGCAAGCAGGCCCGGGCAGACCCCTACGGGCAGGCCACTTTCGCATGTTCCAGTTCCTCCCTGCAGTGGGAATGCGGCCGGGCAGACCGACAACCCTTCGAATTCCAGACGATGCCACGACCACCTGACGGCGAGTTCAGGGCTAGGAGGGAAGCGAACCCACTCTCCAGCTTCCATAGCTTTAGACGCGGCATCGAGTAAAATGGGAGATTGTGGCTAAGGCGAATCACAAGACCGGGAAGGGCAAGGACGCCAAGGGTTCTCGCGAGCTGATTGTGGCGCAGAACCGCTCTGCCTCGTACAACTATCATATCCTTGAGAAGCTGGAAGCCGGCCTGGTGTTGCACGGCACCGAAGTGAAAGCCTTGCGCGAAGGGAAAGCCAATATCCGCGACGCCTTCGTCGATTTCAAGCCGAGCGGCGCGTACCTGCTCAACGCCCATATCGCCCAGTACATGCCGGGCGGGCCCTGGAACCACGAACCCCTGGGCGATCGGAAACTGCTCCTGCATAAGCGCGAGATTCACAAATTCTCGGGCCGCACCGAGTCGAAAGGTTTAACCGTCATTCCCTTGCGGATTTATTTCCGCGACGGAATTGCCAAGGTGGAGATCGCTTTGGCACAAGGGAAGAAATCGTGGGACCGCCGCCAGGACGAGCGCACCAAAGAAGCTCGCCGGGAAGCGGAGCAAGCTATGTATCGCAACCGGAGGCGATAGTCACATCATGCAAATCACGCTGGATTCGAAACCGCTGAATGCCATGGAAACCGATGCCTTGGTTACCTACATATTTGAAGATGGCGACGCCGCGCAGGGGAGAATCGGCGAAATCGATCAAACCACCGGCGGTTTGCTGGCCAGGCTGGTCAAGAGCGGCGAGTTGGCCGGGAAGTCCCTCGAGATGACGATGCTGCACGCCCCCGCGGGATTAAAGGCGGCGCGTCTACTGATCGTCGGCGCGGGGAAGCGCGATGCCTTCAACGGAGCGATGCTGCGCAAACTGGCGGGTGCGGCGCTGCGATACTTGAAGTCGCGGTCCGTCCATGCCTTGGCATTTGCCGTGCGCGAAAACGGTGCCACCGAAGAAGCGGCACAGGCGATTGTCGAAGGGCTGATCACCTCGGATTTCGAGACCGACAAATACAAGACAGAAAAGAAGAACGACAAGTTCATCGAGAAAGTGGTGATTGCGGGCTATAGCGATGCGGAAAAGGCGGCCGCCGAGAAGGGTATTGCCCGCGGACGGATCATTGCCGAGGCGCAAAACTTTGCCCGTGACCTCGTCAACGAACCTTCCAACAAACTCACCCCGAAGATCCTCGCGGAAAGAGCCCAAGCCATGGCCAAGGAAGCGGGCCTGGCGATCGACGTGCTGGACGAAAAGAAGATCGCGGACCTGAAGATGGGCGCGCTCCTCAGCGTTGCCCAGGGAAGCGTGGAGCCGCCGCGCATGATTGTGATCACCTACACTCCGGCGAACGCGAAGCCGGGAGCTCCCGTGGTGGGGTTGGTCGGCAAAGCGGTGACCTTCGATACCGGCGGTATCTCCATCAAGCCTGCCGACGGCATGGAAAAAATGAAGTACGACATGGCCGGCGGCGCCACGATGATCGGCGCGATGTGCGCGCTGGCGGCTCTCAAGCCTGCCGTCAAGGTGATTTGCGTCGTGCCCGCCACCGAAAACATGCCAGGCGGCAAGGCCCAAAAGCCGGGTGACATTCAGACCGCCATGTCGGGCAAGACCATTGAGGTGCTCAACACTGATGCCGAGGGGCGGCTCATTCTGGCCGACGCGGTGCACTACGCGAAACAGTTGGGTGCCACGCATCTAGTGGACGCCGCAACCCTGACCGGCGCCATTGTCGTGGCTTTGGCCAACGTGAACGTCGGCGTCTTTGGCAACGACCAGCCTTGGACGGACAAGCTTCTTGCGAGCGCGAAAGCCGCGGGCGAAAAAATGTGGCAGTTGCCGATGGATGATGAGTATCGCGAATTCATCAAGGGCAGTTTCGCCGATATTCAGAACATCGGAAGCGGCAAGGGCGGCGGGTCGATCACCGGCGCCTGGTTCATCCGCGAGTTTGCAGGCGACACCCCGTGGATTCACCTGGACATTGCCGGGACGGCCTGGAACGACGACGCCAAGGCCTGGCTGGCCAAAGGCCCCACTGGCGTCAGCCTCCGCACCCTGGTCCACCTGGTCACTTCCCTCTAACCGCTGGCCCTTTTACATGCGGTCGGGGGTTTCGATCCCGAGCAGGCTCAGCGCGCTCATCAGCTGGCGCTCGACCAGTTCCGTCATACCCAGCAAAAACGCCCGCTTCTGGTCGTCGCCTTCCTTTAGGATCGGGTTGTAATGGTAGAAATTGCTGAAGGCTTGCGCCAGCTGAAACGCATACTTCGTGACAAACGCCGGCTCCTGCGCGTTGATCGCCGCGTTCACGGCCGAATCCAGTGAACCATTCAGAAGCAGCAGCTCCCAGAACGCATTTCCTTGCGCTCCGCTCAGTAATCCATCTAAGGTATCGGCCGATACCGGCACGCGCGTATTGCTGGCCTCTGCCCCCTTCCGGCGAATGCCCCGAATTCGGACCACCGCGTACTGGCAGTAAGGCCCTGTCTCGCCTTCCGCTTTCAGAGCGTCTTCGAAATCGAACGCAATGATCGTGTTGCGCGTGAACTTTAGAAGGAAGAAGCGTAGCGCGCCGACCGCTAGGGCATTCGCGGTCTTTGTCAACTCGTCAGCGGCCATGTCCGCTTGCTTGGCCATCACGCGAACTTTCGCCGCTTCCAGCATCCGGTCGATCAAATCGTCGGCTTTGACCCCGAACCCTTTGCGGCCGCTCACCTCCACATACGCCTTCGCGGCTTCTTCGGCGGAGAGTTCGTATCCCATTTCTCGCGCGCAGCGCGGCGTGAGCGCTACGATCTGGTAGTCGAAGTGCATCGAGTGCTCCGCTTCCTTCTTGTGCCCCAGCGCGCGCAGTCCCTCAGCCACCACGTCCTGGAGATAAGCCTGCCGCGTGTCGATCACGTTGTAGACCGCTTCCGCGCTGCCAAAATGCGGCGCTCCGGGTTCGTCTTTCTCGGCCGTGGTGGCCCACACCGTCTGGTTGCCCGGCGGATTTGGCCACTGGCGGTAATGGAAATCCTTGCCGAGCAATCCGAATTTCCACAGTTGATAGGCGATGTCTTTGCCCACGTATGTGACCGTGCCATTCGAACGAACGATGATCTTGGCTTGATCCTCCTCGTTCGCTTCCTCGCCTTCGCTCGAAGAGCCGCCGTGATTCCACGGCATGATCCAGCAGCCCGCGTTTTTGCCAGACCTGGCCAGCTGAATGGCGCCGCTGGCTTTCAGCTTTTCGAACGCCGCATCCCAGAAATGCAGATGCAGAATTTCGCTCTCTCGCGCCAGCAATTCGTAGTAGATGTCGAGGCGCGCCATGGTGCGCAGGTGGTAGCCCACGATGGCGTCGGCGATGATCGCGCCCATTTCGGCCGTCTCGTTCTTGCCATGCTCAATGGCCTGCAGCGTTTCACCGTGAAGTTTCTCCGCACGCTGTTTGTCTTCCAAAAGAAACTGAGTTGCTTTCGCGTACAGGTCCCAGCAGAGATAGTCGAAGTGCGGCTGAGCCGCGAGCGCTTTCACCTCTGCCAGGGATTTTTTTTCCATCTGCTGAAACCCAATGACAACGTCCGCGACCTGCACACCCGTGTTGTCGATGTAGTTCTGCACCGCAACCTCTTGGCCGGTGTGGCGCAGCAGGCGCACCATGGTGTCGCCAAGCACGGCATTCCGCAGGTGGCCAATGTGTGCCGCTTTGTTGGGATTGATACTGGTATGTTCGACGATGACGCGGCCGCCGGATTGCCTTGCCCCTTGAGAAGTAACCTGTGGCGTAGTCGCCAGCGAATTCCAAAACGCTACGCGGTCGAAAAATGCGTTCAAGTACCCGCCCCCTGCCACTTCCACACGCGCGATGCCTTCAATCTTCGGCAACGACGCGGCGATTTCTTGCGCGATAACGCGGGGCGCCTTCTTCAGCCTCTTGGCCAGTTCGAAGCACACCGGGGAGGCGGCTTCTCCCAACTCCAATTTCGGTGGCTTCTCGAGCACCACCGAGAGTTCCACGCCGTAGGTCTGCCGAATGTGCGCAGCGAGTGTGTCGCGAAGACGTTGAATCAGTGTCAGGTACACGTGGCCTCAGCTAGCTCCGGATACGTTCTGGAATTCCTCAGTATATCAGTATCATTAGAATCGATTGGTGTGAGGGATGTGTGGCGGTCAACCAAAAGTCGGCTGCCGGCGTCTAACGAACGTATCACCAAAGTGGCTCCGTGGCTGGTGGATGGGGGCAGCTTCGGCCTTCGGGAGCGCAATGAATTCCAATTTAACCGGAAATCGACCCGCGGAAATGCCGCGGAGCGGCCTCAAAGTGTGCGCGATTGCCGCGTGCGCACTGGCGGCGGTGGCCCTGGCGTTCGCCCAGGAACCGAAGATCGCCGTCGACGTGAAAACCGTCAGCGTCCTTGCTACCGTGCGTGACAAACACGGGAAGATTGTGCCCGACCTCACCAAAGACGCCTTCCAACTCGTGGAAGACGGCAAGCCTCAAACCATCGACTATTTTGCAAAGGAAAGTGACCTCCCGTTACGCATGGGGCTGCTCGTCGATACCAGCCTGAGCCAGCGCCGCGTGCTCGAACAGGAGCGTACGGCCAGCTATTCGTTTCTGGATCATCTGTTGCGCCCTGAAAAGGATGTCGCGGCCGTCGTCAATTTCGATTTTGACGTTACGCTACTGCAAGACCTCACGTCTTCGCGGCCCAAGTTGCAAGCCGCCTTGCAACATCTCGACACTCCACAGTTTGATTCCCAAAGTGGTTCCGCTTCGGGCGGCGGCCAGGCGCCTTATCCAGGGGGACGGGGCGGCGGTTCTGGCGCCGGAGGCGGGCATGGACGAGGGGGCGGGGGCACGCATCTGTACGATGCCGTGTACCTTGCAGCAGAAGAATTGATGCGCAAGCAGCAGGGAAGGAAAGCGCTGGTGATCCTGAGCGACGGCGTGGACCACGGAAGCAAGGAAACCTTGGCGGAGGCGGTCGAAGCGGCACAGCGCGCCGACACGGTGGTCTACTCCATTCTGTTTGCCGACAAGGAAGGTTACGGCCATTTCGGCACGCCGGGCATGGGCCCCTCTGGCGGACACGGTGGCCATGGGGGCTACGGAGGGCACGGCGGAAACTATCCCCAGCATGAGCAGGTCGACGGAAAGAAAATTCTGGAGCAAATCTCCAAATCGACCGGTGGACGGCTGTTTGAGGTGTCAAAGAAAGAGACAGTAGACAAGATTTACGCCGACATTGATGAGGAATTGCGCAACCAGTACAGCCTCGGATACACGCCCGCGAAGGACTCGTCGGCGGGCTATCACAAAATATTGCTCACCACCTACAACAAAGATCTCAAGGTCCAAGCCCGCGACGGCTATTACCTGGAGCCAAAGACGGCCACAGCCGCTAGCGGCGGGCAATAGCTAACCGCCAGTTTCCACTTGCAAACGGCCTGCGACACCCGACCGCGCCCTGACCCTTGCGAGGCGCCGTCGTGTTTGACGAGCCTTGCAGGGGCCGATAGTATCGAGTGGCAGCCTCAACGAGTGGAATCGCATGAAAGCGGCCTATTTCGATTGCTTTAGCGGCATCAGCGGAGACATGACCCTCGGCGCTCTGGTACATGCCGGGTGCCCGCTGGAGCATTTGCGCGGCAAGTTGGCGGGATTGCAGGTGCCCGGTTGGGAGATTACCTCCGAAAAGGTGTGGAAGAACGGCATGGCCGCGACCCACGTGCGCGTGAAGACCGAGGATACCCACACGCACCGCTCGCTCTCAACCATCCTGGGAATCATCGAGAAGTCCACACTGGACCCTGAAGTTAAAGCTCGCGCCTCCGCTATTTTCACGAAGTTGGGTGAGGCTGAAGCCTCCGTGCACGACGTGCCGATCGAGAAGATCCATTTCCATGAGGTCGGTGCGGTCGATGCCATCGTCGATATCGTCGGTGCGAGTATCGGATTCTCGGGATTAGGCATCGAAGTATTCTCTTGTTCGGCGCTGAACATCGGCGGCGGGACGGCGAAGATGGCCCACGGTGTTTTACCAGTGCCCGCACCGGCTACGGCCCGCCTGCTCATGGGAAAGCCCACCTATTCGAATGGCCTGCAGAAGGAACTCGTGACGCCTACGGGCGCCGCGATTGTGGCCACCGTGTGCGAGCATTTCGGGCCGCAACCCCCCATGAAGGTCAGCGCAATTGGCTACGGTGCTGGCACTACCGACCTGGAAACTCAGCCGAATGTGCTGCGAATCATGATTGGGGAGGTCGCTGCCAAGCGCGTGGAGGGCCACGGCGGCACGATTCGCGTCCTGGAAGCAAATCTGGACGACATGAGCCCGCAGATCTTTGGATACGTAATGGACAAGGCGTTGGGGGAGGGGGCCCTGGACGTGTTCGCCACGCCGGTCCAGATGAAAAAAAACCGCCCGGGTATGCTAGTCACCATCCTGTGCATGCCGGAGGATGAGGTGAAGTTCCGCGACATGCTTTTTGCGGAAACCACCACCATCGGCGTACGCACTCATCTGGTTGAGCGCTACGCTTTGGCTCGCGAGTACGTGAGAGTCTCGACGCGATTCGGGGAAGTTCGCGTCAAGGTGTCCAGGGCGGACGGGCGGGTCCAGCAGGTTTCGCCGGAATTTGACGATTGC
>Ga0335077_10004595_pt1 | contig 16844 bp, 12 predicted proteins | sample Lox_Sample_31_FD_207151 | JGI IMG/M metagenome (GOLD analysis project Ga0335077, IMG submission 207151) | Soil microbial communities from Loxahatchee National Wildlife Refuge, Florida, United States - Lox_Sample_3.1 | ecosystem: Environmental > Terrestrial > Soil > Wetlands | place: USA...
GGCGGAAGACGAGTAAATGCAGTGGACAGTGCACAGTGGACAGTGAACAGTCTCGCGGCCAGTTGATTCACTGTGCGACTTGCCCATTTCACAAATGCAACGGAACGTGACATTGCTACGGTCGGCGGGCGAGGCTTCTGTCCACTGTTCACTGTCCACTGTTCACTGGAGTAGCCATGCTGCACACATTCGTCGCATACGTTGAAGACAGGCCGGGCGTGCTGACGCGCGTGGCTTCGCTGTTTCGCCGTCTGAACATCAACATCATCTCGCTCACGGTGGGGCGCAGCGAGCGGCCCGGCCTCTCGCGCATGACGATCGTCTGCGAGGCCTCGGCTGAAGCCGGGCATCGCATCCGCGCCAGCCTGTTCAAGCTTGAAAACGTGGTCGACGTGGACGACATCGCCGGCGCCTCCTCAGTCACGCGCGAGCTGGTGCTGATCAAGGTGGCGGCTACCAAGGACACGCGCTCCGCGATCTTCGAACTGGTGGAAGTATTTCGCGCGCGCATTGTGGACCTTGCTCCCGAGTCGCTGATGATCGAGATGACCGGCGTGGAAAGCAAGATCGAAGGACTCATCCAGGTGCTCCACGAGGGCGACAATCCCATCCTCGAGATCTGCCGGAGCGGTAAAATGACTATGCGCCGCGGGCACCACACCAGCAGCGTGCTGAAGGCCATGGGCGCCACGGAAGCGGAGCCGGATTCGGCGGCGGAAGGCGAGAACCAGGTGCTCGAAGCCGAAGAGGGCGCGGTTATAGAACCCGAGTAGGTCGGTAGATCACTCGCCCCGGAACTGCGGGTCCTTCGCCTGCGCAGGCCGCAGGCGGCCTGCTTGGCTCAGGATGACAACTGTCCGGAAATGTTGCTGCTTTTCCCGCCGGACAACAATCAGTCACGCACATTCAAAAAGGAAGAATCGAAGAGAAATGGCAAAGACCTACTACGATCACGATGCTGACCTTTCCCTGATCCAGGCCAAGAAGGTAGCCATTATTGGCTACGGCTCGCAGGGGCATGCCCATGCTCTCAACCTCAAGGATTCCGGGGTACAGGTCAAAGTCGGCCTGGCCGCGAATTCCAAGTCCATCGGCAAGGCGCAAAAGGCGGGCCTCGAGGTCGCGACGGTTGCCGATGCCACAAAGTGGGCCGACGTGGTCATGATCCTTACCCCGGACCAGACCCAGGCCAGGCTGTACAAGGAAGAGATCGGGCCGAACCTGGCCGACGGCAAGCTGCTGCTCTTCGCCCACGGGTTCAATATTCACTTCAAAACCATCGTTCCGGCGCCGGGCATCGATGTGGGCCTGGCCGCGCCCAAGGCTCCCGGCCATCGCGTGAGGGAAGTATTCACGGAGGGCGGTGGCGTTCCGGGACTGATTGCCGTTCACCAGGACCCGACCGGCACGGCGCATGCGCTCACGCTCAGCTATCTCAAGGGCATCGGCTGCACTCGCGCGGGAGTGCTGGAGACCACCTTCAAGGAAGAAACCGAGACCGACCTCTTCGGCGAGCAGGCGGTGCTGTGCGGCGGAGTGAGCGCGCTCATCAAGGCGGGCTATGAAACGCTGGTCGAGGCCGGCTATCAGCCCGAGAGCGCCTACTTTGAAGTGCTGCATGAGCTCAAGCTGATTGTCGATCTCATTTACCGCGGTGGGTTGGCGTACATGCGTTATTCGATCTCCGATACGGCCGAATTCGGCGATTACGTGAGCGGGCCGCGCGTCATCAACGAAGCAAGCCGCAAGGCGATGAAGGATATCCTGCGCGAGATCCAGGACGGGACATTCGCGAAGCGATTCCTCGCGGACCAGAACGGAGGCCGGAAGGAATTCCTGGCGTTCCGCGAAGCCGAGGCAAAGCACCCGATCGAGAAAGTGGGCAAGGAACTGCGCGCGAGCATGCCGTTCCTCGACCCGGTGACGGTGGAGGAAGTGGCGAAGACGCGGTAGAGAGAAGGCCCCTCCAGCTATCAGCGGTTCGCGTTCAGGCTGGAGGGCTTCCCCGACTGAAGCCTTCCTAGACATACGTTTTCTGCGCAGCCGGCCACTGCACGGGATCCAGGTTTCGAACGCCAAATACCCACGCCAATCCCCCAGCAACGGCTACGATTGCCGCCACGGCGAGGGCGGCATCAAAATGCCCCGTCCAGTCCACCAGGAGCCCGGTCAATGGCGGTCCGGCGACGCCGGAGAGGTTGGCGATGCCGTTCTGCAAACCCGCCCACCGTCCGGCCGCGCTCGGACCCGCCAGAGTCTGGCCGACTGCGAAGGATGCCGAGTTTCCGACTCCGCTGCCTATCCCGACGGCAAGCAGGCACAAGAGATACGAGCGGGGTCCGGAATAGGGACAGGCGATCAATGCCACGGCGGCGATCGCGAACCCCACCGCCATGGTCGTTCGGCGAACCACTGCCGGATTTCTCCCCTTTCGGATGTGCATGTCGGCAATCCAGCCGGAGGCAATGGCCGAGAACGAATCGAGAGCGTAGAGAACCCCCGCGGTACCCGCCATTGTCGTCATGGAGAGATGGCGTTCATGAATCAGGTAATAGGGCAGCCAGCTAATCAGGAAGTAGAGGAGATAATTTGCGCAAAAGTGTCCGGAGGCGGCTCCCCAAAAGGAAGGCTGGCGCAGAATCGCTACGGAGCTGGGTTTGCCCGCTGCAATCTTTTGGGGCATGGTCGGCGGACCTGGCTTCCAGCGCTGCCAGGCAGGCAACCACAGCAGGCCGCCCAGTCCGATAGCAGCGAACGTGTAGCGCCAGCCGAACCTGGCCATCATCAAGCCGCCGCACAGGGTTCCGATGGCCGAGCCCCAACGGATTGCGGCGATAATGAGCGCGTTCGCGAATCCGCGGCGATGCTCAGGGAGGTGTTGCGCGCATATCTTGGAACTGGCCGGAAACATGACAGACTCGCCCGCCCCAAGCATCAACCGCATCAGGAGAAGCGTTGCGAAGCCGGTGACCAGGCCGGTTGCCGCCGTGGACAGCGACCAGACAAGGAATCCCAGCGCCATTACGACGCTTACGTTGAACCGGTCGACCAGCCAGCCGACAACAAACTGGAGGGCCATGTAGCTCCAGAAAAATGCCGAGAACAGAATGCCTAACCGGGACGCCGAGATGCCCCACTCTGCCTTTAGCAGCGGCGCGGCGAGCGCAAGCGTGCCGCGATCCGCATAGTTGATCAGAACCGCGACCAGCAGGAGCGCAAGCGTGGGCGCAAACCTGGCGAGCTCCTTCCCCTTGCCCATGCGCGTTGCCCTCCCGCGGCAGAAGCCGTAACGATGAATGCAACGGGCCGCCGTCCAGGTTCACTTTACACAACCGTGGCGCCGTTGTCGTTTCTCAACCGAATCTACGCCCGAGGACCCATGGAACACACTCTCGAAGAAACACTGGCTCTTCTCACGCGGACGCCGGATGTGCTCAACGCGCTGCTGCGGGGGATGCCCGAAACCTGGACGAAGAGCAATGAGGGAGCGGGGTCGTGGAGTCCCTTCGATGTGGTGGCGCACCTGATCCACGCGGAGCGCGGGAATTGGATTCCGCGCGCCCGGACCATCCTGGACCACGGCGAAACCCAGGCATTTGCGCCGTTTGACCGGGAAGGGAATTTCAGCGACAGCCGCCGCAAAACCCTCGAACAACTGCTCGATGAGTTCGCCCAGGCGCGCGCGGAAAGCCTGCGGCAGCTGAGGGCGATGAATTTGGTCCCTCGGGACCTTGAGAAGAAGGGAAAACACCCCTCGCTCGGAACCGTCACCCTTTCCGAATTATTTGCCACCTGGGCAGCGCATGACCTGACGCATTTGCATCAGATCTCGCGGGTGATGGCGGTCCAGTACAGAGAAGCCGTGGGGCCATTCCGGAAGTACCTCGGGGTGATGCAGTGCGCCGGGCACAGGGCGTAAGGTGCGGGAAGATCGTTCGTCCTTCACCCGGCAGAGGGCCAGATTCGTCCGTTTCGTCACAGAAAATACCGGTTTCGCCGCATTTTGGTTTGCCCGGATCCCCTCCTCCGGAAAACTAAAAGAACTGCACTGAAACCATTCCCCGTACCTGCGCGTACTTTCAGTGTCGAGCCGTGAGAGTCTTTCTTCACCAATCGGCTATGCTTAAAGTGCGCCCCGGAGGTCGTCATGTCGTCCCCTGTCGCTTCCTACTCTCCGCCGGCCGTACCAACGCCGCCTGAAATCATTGCGGAGGCTCTCGAGCGCGTCACGCCCCTCCAGGGGCTGCCGTTCGAGGACCGTCTCTGGCTTGCGTTGCACGGCGAGGAACTCGTGATGCAGCCCGGCGACATCCTTTTTGAGGAAGGCGCGCCCGCTGACCGCATGATCCTCATGCTCAAGGGCGAGATTCATGTGCAGCGCAAGCACAACGGAGCGATGGCCTTATTCATCGGGCGCACGGGGCAGATGACCGGCTTGCTGCCGTTTTCGCGCATGAAGGCCGCGGGTGGACAGGGCGTGGCCGTAACGCCGGTATGGGCGCTGCTGATCCACAAGTCATTGTTCCCGGAGATGCTGGAAGCCATCCCGTCCATGGCGCAGCGTGTGGTTTCAACGCTATTGGACCGGGTGCGCGAAGTGACCCGCATCGAGCAGCAGGCGGAGAAACTCACCGCGCTGGGGAAGCTGGCTGGAAACCTGGCCCACGAATTGAATAATCCCGCTTCCGCTGCGCAGCGCGCCGCCGCCAGCCTGGCCGTGGAGCTACGCGTCAACCGGGAGAACCGCTTCAAGGTGGTGAATCTCTGCCTGACGGAAGAGCAGTTTCGAATGGTCGATGCCTGGGAGGACAAGCTCCTTCATCTTCCGCCTGCCGAAGAGTCCCGGGATGCGGCCGGTCTTATCGCCAACGAAGAAGCGCTTCGCACATGGCTCACCCTGCTGCCTTGCGAGGGCGCCTGGGATGTGGCGGCGCAGTTGGCCGAGCAGGGGGCCACCGTGATGGACCTGGATGAACTGCACGCCATGGTTGGCGCCGAGGCCGCGTCGGTCTTGTTGCAGTATTTTGCGCGCTATCTTCGCACCACGCGGTCGGTGCGCACGCTCATCCACTCCAGCGAACGGATCTTCGACCTGATCAGCGCCGTCAAGGCCTACTCCAACATGGACCGTGCCGCAATCCTGGAGGTTGACGTTCCGGACGGCCTGGACGCGACGGTCCAGATGCTCCAGTCGCGCATGAAGAAGGTCTCGGTGGTGCGCGAATACCAGGCCGGCCTGCCCTGTATCAGCGCGTACGGGGCGGAACTGAACCAGGTGTGGACAGCCCTGATCGAAAACGCGCTCGATGCGATGGGCGGCTGCCCGAATGGACGGCTCAAGCTGGTGGTCCGCCTCGAGGCCGATATGCTGCTGGTGGAGATCTGGGACAGTGGCCGCGGGATTCCCCCTGAGATCCAGGACCGCATCTTTGAGCCGTTCTTCACCACGAAGCCGCCGGGTCTTGGGCTTGGGTTAGGCCTGGACAATGCGATGCGAATTGTCCGCAAGCATCGGGGCCACCTGAGCGTGAAGTCCGAGCCCGGCTCGACCTGCTTCCGGGTGCGGCTGCCGCTCAACCAGTTCCAGGCGTATTGAAGACAGGGAACAGGGAACAGGGAAACAGGGAGCAGGGATCAGAACCGAGGAGAGGAATGTCTTCAGGTGCAGAAACCACGCCTGGTTTGCGTACGAGCGTTGCTCCGATGCTGTCGGTGCGACGCGGAGCCCAGGCAGTGGATTTCTACAAGGCGGCATTCGGGGCCACGGAGCTGTTCAAGATCGAGAGCCCGGATGGGGCGGTGGTCGCGCAACTGGCCGTGGGCGCGTCGGAGTTCTGGGTGGCGGATGAGTCGCCGGAATACAAGAACTTCAGCCCGGAGACGCTGGGCGGCGCTACTACGCGCATGGTCCTGACCGTCGATGATCCCGATGCCGTGTTTGCCAAGGCCGTGGCGGCCGGAGCCGGGGAAGTTTCGCCAGTGGAGGACAAGGAGTACGGATGGCGCGTGGGACGCGTCGTCGATCCCTTCGGGCATCATTGGGAGATTGGTCGCCCGCTGGGGTGACTGCAGAACACAAGCGCACATCGAAGTTCAGGCGAAACGGAACGCGTGGCATTATGCCCACGGACTTAAAGCGATGCATCATTGGGGGTCGTGCCACCCTCCGATGTCGGTTGCCAGTGCGTCTGCTTCCGCGGGTCCCCAGGACCCGGGTTCATAGACGTGAGCCGGTGTTACGTTGCCCAACAGGTTTTCCACCACGACCCATTGCCGCTCTACTGCGTCTTCCCGCACGAAAAGGGAAGCATCGCCTCGCATGGCGTCTGTCAGCAGGCGCTCGTAGGCTCCTACTTCATCTCCGACTGCGTGGTCGACTGCAGCCAACTCGATCTGCATAGGTGTCGCTCGCACGCCTGGTTTCTTCACCTGCAGGCCGGCCGCCAGGGAGATATCAGGCCCGAGACGGAAGCGGAAATAATTATTGTTGAGGCTAACCGACGTAAGGGGCGGCCTCTTGAGCTTGACGATCACCTCCGTTGCAGTCGTTTTCAAACACTTGCCTGTTCGAAGGAGAAATGGAACACCCGCCCAGCGCCATGAGTCGATTTCAAGGCGCACGGCAGCGTAGGTTTCCACTTCGGAGTCGGGCGCAACTCCCGCCTCATTTCGATAACCGCGAAATTGACCCCGCACGAGTTGGGAAGGCTGCATCGGTGGAATTGTCCGGAAGACCTTTACCTGTTCATCCCGTATCGACTCGTGGTACATAAGAGTCGGCGGCTCCATGGCCAGCAGGCCCACTACCTGCAACAGATGATTCTGCACCACGTCGCGGATCGCGCCCGTTTCCTCATAGAACTTGCCTCTTCCACCGACGCCAAACTGCTCCGCCATGGTGACCTGCACGCTTTCCACGTAATTCCTGTTCCAGATCGGTTCAAGGAAGGTGTTGGCAAAGCGGAAAAACAGGAGATTCGACACGGTTTCTTTGCCCAGGTAGTGATCAATCCGGAAGATCTGACACTCCGCGAAGGCTTTGTGAAGGGTCGCGTTCAGCGCTTTTGCTGAAGCTGCATCCCGGCCGAATGGCTTTTCCACGATGATGCGCGCTTCAGTGGAGCATCCCGAACACTCCAGCGCTTCGATGACAACACCAAACACACTCGGCGGAATAGCCAGGTAGTGCGCCGGCCGGCGGGCGTCGCCGAGTTCCTTGCGCAAGGCGGCAAAGGTTGCGGGGTCCGCGTAGTCGCCGTCGATGTGATGCATCATCTGAAGCAATTGGGTGAAGGCTGCATCTTCAACGCCGTCGCCATGCTCCCGGATGCTGCTCCGCGCGCGCTCTCGAAGCTGATCGATCCCCCACCCGCTCTTCGCCACGCCGATCACGGGCCCGGTCAAGGTTCCGTGCCGGACCATGCTGTGCAGGGCCGGGAAGATCTTCTTGTAGGCAAGGTCTCCCGATGCGCCAAAGAAAACAAAAGCGTCAGACTTTGCCATTTGTGACTGCTGATTTTCGAACTCAAAGGGTAGTTCCGGAGTCTGAAGGGGTGTTTCCGGAGTCATGGTGCGGTACCTCCTTAGCACGAATGTGAAATGCGGCCTGCCTACGGGAGTGGCGCCTTACGGGGGGTGTTGCGAGAGCCCGGGGAAGACGAAGACACCGGGTGCGCCCGCGACGTGGATGTTCTAACCATCTTCTCACCGCCCAAGCGCGAAGATCGACTTCAACTCCTCAGGGGGCACCACTTCCAACTGCGCGTAAGTGCACTGCGAGGGCGGCTTGTCTGTGCGCCAGCGGCGAAACTGGGACATGTGGCGGAACCGGCCCGCCTGCATGTGCTCGTAGGCGACTTCGACCACGAGTTCGGGCCGCAACGGCTCCCAGGAAAGATCCTTTCCCTGGCTCCAGCGGCTCTGGGCGCCGGGCATGCGCTGCGCGGCGGCGGGGTCGTTGCTTAGTTCGGCCCATTTTTTCCAGGGATGATCGGCCAATGCATTCGCGCGATAGGGCTCGAGGAATTCCAGCAACTCGCGCCGTTTTTCCTTACTGAAGCTGGCGCACACGCCCACATGCTGCATGGCTCCCTCATCGTTGAAGAGGCCGAGGAGCAGGGAACCGATCTCGCGGCCATCGGCATCCTTGTACCACCGGAACCCTGCGACCACGCAATCGCACTCCCGCTCATGCTTGATCTTGAGCATCACGCGCTTGTCGGGCTGATACCGGTTATCCGCGGATTTGGCGACCACCCCGTCGAGGCCCGCTCCCTCGAAGCGGCGGAACCAGTCGCGGGCGGTTTCGCGGTCCTGCGTGGCGGGGGTGATGTGTATAGGCGGCGTGGCGTTGGCCAGCATGGCTTCGAGTTCGGCCCGGCGCGTGGTGAACGGCTCGTTGCGCAGGTCGCGATCCCGGACGCAAAGAAGATCAAAGAACACGACCGAGGCCGGCATTTGCCCGGCAAGCAGCTTCACGCGCGACGCCGCGGGATGAATACGGAGCTGCAGGGCATCAAAGTCGAGGCGCCCTTCGCGGGCGATCACCAGTTCGCCGTCGGCAACGCAGCGCTCGGGAAGTTGGGCGCGCAATGGCTCGATCATGTCGGGAAAGTAGCGATTGAGAGATTTGGTGTCGCGGCTCTGGATGAGGATCTCATCGCCGTCCCGAAAGATGAGTACCCGGAAGCCATCCCACTTGGGCTCGAAGATCCAGTCGCCTGCCCCGGGAATCTCGTCCACGCGCTTGGCCAGCATGGGGAGAACAGGGGGATTGGCGGGAAGATTCACGGCTCATTGTCCTGACCCATTCTAGCCGGACTGATCAGCCTGATCTTCCCGCAGGGGCGAGTGGCATCCATCCAAATGCGAGCCGCAGACGTGTGCGAGGATGGTAACGGTGACCGCACATTGAAGATTGCAAGCTGGAATGTGAATTCGATTCGAGCCCGGGTGGGCCACGCAACGGCATGGCTGCGCGACCGGCAGCCGGACGTTCTCCTGCTGCAGGAACTGAAGGGAGAGGTGTTCCCGGCAGAAGTCTTCAAGGAGATGGGGTACGAAAGCGTGGCCGTCACGCAGAAGACGTACAACGGCGTGGCCGTGCTTTCGCGCCTGCCCATCGAAACCATCAACACAACGCTGGCAGGGGACGAACGCGACAGCCACGCGCGCTTTCTTGAGACCAGGATCGCCGATATTCGCATCGTGAATGTCTACATGCCGAACGGCAACCCGACCGGAAGCGACAAGTTCATCTACAAGCTTTCGTGGATGGACCGCATGCTCGACCAGATGATTCGCTGGCTCAGAGACGAAATGCCCACATTGATCGGCGGCGACTTCAACGTGATCCCCGAGGATATCGACTGCCACAAGCCGGAATCGTGGATGCGCGACGCGCTGTTCCAGCCCGAGCCGCGCGAGCGCTACCGGGCGATGCTGGAGCGCGGGTATGTGGATGCTTTCCGCTGCCTGCACCCGGATCTGCGCGGAGCGTTCACCTTCTGGGATTATTTCCGCAACGCCTTCGAGCACAACCGCGGCATCCGCATCGATCATTTTCTTCTGTCGCCGTCCTCGGCGTCGCGCCTTGTTTCGTGCGAGATCGACAAAGGCCCGCGCGCGCAGGAGAAGCCGTCAGACCACACGCCGATCGTTGTGGAGTTGCGGTGAGCAGAAGCGAAAGAGCGAATTCGTGAAGAAGTGAAGAAGGTTGAGGGCCGCAGCCGCTCTTTCACTCTTTCACTCCAAAAAAAAAGAGCCTGCGGAGAAGGTACTCTCCGCAAGCTCTTGTAGTTCTATCTAATTTAAGTGGCCTGATGTTGACTGGTCTATCTATGCACGTTTCAGGGCTACAGTGGATTTACGTTTAAATAAAAGGTGGCGCTGTGCACGCGCGAGCCGCTTACGCCGAAGAGCGTTATGGGCACCGTTTGTACAACCGCGGTTTTGGTGGAGCTGAACGTAAGTGTGACCACGCCGCTGGTGAGGCTGGCCTGGCTGAATGATGCGCCCACGCCGGCCGGCATTCCCTCGGCCTGCAGGGTTACCGGGCCATATCCGAACGAGTTCACACGCACCGTGGCTACTGCCTTGCCGGAGGCCATGGTGTAGTTATTGCTGTCGACATTGAAGTTAAAGTCCGCGTATGCCGGCGAGGGAGCACTGCAGGCATTCACGGCCGACGTGGCGGGCGCTTGCCAGACAGAGCTGTAGTCGGTCTGCACGGCCGATTGCCACGCAGACAAGCCCACGATTTGCCCGTTCACGATCTTGAACGAGCTGGAAGTGTTGGGATCGTACCAGGTGTTGTTGCTGGAATTGAGCGTGCTGGCGAACTGCGTCCAGTCCGTGCCGCTCAGGTAAGTGCCGAACACAAGCTGGCCCAGGCCGGCGTTCTGGAATGTGTTTCCCGAAAGCACCATGCCGGTGGTGAACAGATCGTAGCTTTGGCCGGTTATCCAGTCGGAAATGATCTTTCCTCCGGCCTGGCCGCCGATGAAGATCTCCGCCTGGTACTTGTTTGTGCCGCTGTTGTTGTAGAACTTGTTGTTCTGGATCGTCAGGCCGGTGCTGGTGAGTACGTTTACCCCCTGGCCGCTCGAACACAGCAGGCTGTTCTCGAGCGTGAGCGGGCCCTCATCGCGTTCAATCTGCAGCGCTGCCTGCAGGTTCCCCGAGAGTGTCGCATTGTTGATAGTGATGTTCTTGTTGTCGGTGTCGAACCACAGGCCCTGCGCCTGATTGTTGTAGGAGAAGTGATTCTGAATCGTTGCGCCGTGGGTCTGGAAGAACTTTGTTCCGCCCATACCCCAGTCATAAAAGGCTCCCTGAGCGCCACGCCAGTTGCTGTAGTCGCTTTCGTTGAAGCTCAAGAGGACATTCTGGTCCTTGTTTCCCATGAAGCCAACGCCGCCATTGTAGTTGGCCACCGAGTTCTGAACGGTGATGTTGTTGGACAGAAAAATGCCCAACCCCCCCCAGTTATTCCAGTAAGCCTGAACCGAATCAACGAGGATGTTGCTGCTGCTGTTGATGCTGGCGCCGCTGGTGTTCATGCAATTGGCGGCGTCCTCAAAGACCAATCCCCGCAGAACCACATTGCTGCGGCTTACCAGATTGAGCGTGCTCGGCCGTACCGCGGCCTCCACCACCGCCGTGGACATATCCGTGCCTGTAGGCGGATAGATGTGAAGCACCGCGTACGTCGTGTTGAGGAAGAATGTGCCCGGCCTCAGGTCCGCCCAGGCGGTCACCTGGGTGAGCGGAGTGCCGTTCACGAAGATCATTTCGGTACGCAACGCAATGGGGGCAAATGTCGAGGGCCATCCTGCCGGAAGCGCGCAGGAACTGATGGGGTAGGTCCAACCCCGCGTGTAAATACCGCCGGAAGCGCTCCACCCACTGAGCACATCGGCCCCGGAGATCGCAGCCGTGCCGGACACCGCGGCCTGAAGTGTGAGGGTTGCGCTGGTGGACTTGTAATTTCCTACAGTGACGGATTCTCTGTATACGCCGGCATTGATGATTACCTTCACGCCGACGCCCTGCTGATTATAGGAGCTGGCCTTGTTGACCGCCGCCTGTACGGTCTTGAAGGGTGAGGATTGCGCGCCCGAGTTGCTGTCCGAACCGACCTTAGCGTCTACGTACAGAAACGTGTTCTGGTTTTCAATCACGTTGGCTTGAGCGCTCGCGCGATCGCCTGCCACAGCCACGATCGCAAGAATGCAAAGAGCAAGAAAGGACTTCATTGAGTGAACGAGTGCCTCTGTGGGTCACAGCGGTTGGGGAACGTTCAGGTGAATGGGCGCGATCCTCCCGCCTCTTGCCAGGGCAGAGGAAGAACGCAGGACGCCCCGAGCAACGTTCCGCTCCAGGACCCGAAAAGCTTTGGTGTGATGCTGGAAGAGATACTCTCACGAACGGGGGAGTATCTGCTGATTAAAGTCACCTTTTTGTGGTTACTTTAGGGAGCCCCCCATGAGTAATGGGGCATCGGAGCGTATTCGAATGCGCCGAGAATCAATGCGTGATTTGGGGATCTGCCAGGGCGCCAGGAATCAAACCGGTTCGACCGACGGCGATACGGGCCGAAACTCGCGGATGCTGCTGAGGTTATATGCTGTGCATTGCGGCCCTACGCTGGAACCGCCGCAATGGAAGGGGTAGCACTTGGCTCGGTACCTGGTTACAGGAGTGGCAGGCTTCATTGGACGGTCGATTGCAGCGGCGCTTCTGGCGCGCGGCGAAACAGTGCGGGGGATCGACAGCTTCATCACCGGCAAGCGCGAGAACCTTATCGGCCTTGACGCGATGGAGTTCCTGGGTGGGGACCTGGCGGATCCCGCGGTCTGCGCACAGGCGTGCGAGGGTGTGGAGATCATCTTTCACCAGGCTGCCCTGGCTTCTGTGCCGCGTTCAGTAGCCGATCCCGCAGGCACCAACCTCAACTGCGTCGATGCAACGCTGAACCTGCTGGTGGCGGCGAAGGACGCCGGAGTCCACCGGGTGATTTATGCCGGATCATCCTCGGCCTATGGCGACACCCCCACGCTGCCCAAGCGCGAATACATGCTGCCCAACCCGATCTCTCCCTACGCGGTGGCCAAGCTGGCCGGCGAGCACTACATGAGCGCCTTCACGCGCGTCTACGGTCTTGAGACCGTCACCCTGCGCTACTTCAACGTCTTCGGTCCCTACCAGGACCCGTCCTCGCACTATTCCGGCGTGCTTGCGATTTTCTGCCGCAGGATGCTGGCCGGCGAACAGCCCACGATCTACGGCGATGGGGAACAGAGCCGCGACTTCACCTACATCGACAACGTGGTCCATGCCAACCTGCTCGCCGCCGCGGCGCCGGCCGAAAAGGTCTCCGGCCGGATGATGAATACCGCCACCGGCATTCGGATCACGCTCAATGAAACGTTCGGGATTCTCAAGGAATTCACTGGATTCAGCGGCTCGCCGGCGTACAGTCCCCCGCGCGCAGGCGATATCCGCGACTCCCTGGCGGACATCGGCCTGGCCCGCGAGCTGCTCGGCTATGAGCCCATGGTCGACTTCCGCGAAGGCTTGAGGCGGACCATTGAGTGGTATCGAAAGAACGGCTGAAGCTGAATTTCGGGAAGCCCGGGGCCCTTTGCGGCACGGCCCGAGTTGAGCGGACGACGGTGGAATTGTGTGCTCCACTTCTCTGTTGTGACGAGGCTCACGAACAACCGAGCCCGCGATGATTGACACTGCTGGCAACTTCACCGCAGCGATTTCTGGCGCACTAAGGCGATTCAGGAATAAAGTCCTATCCGCCACAGTGCAGGGTCAGCGCTTGCTCCACCCCGGGAACGAAACCCCAGCTGCCGGGGTCCCCGGGGTGGCTCCCGTTGACTCGATGCAAGTGGCCTGGCCGTCTTTCCTCAAACGCTGTCCGTCCGATTCGCACGTGTCGTAGATCGTTTTGTCACCCGGGGGCCAGGGGTCTTGCCGGAAATTCCCGCAGTTGAGCACTCCTTCGCGGACGTCGAGCTACACGCTAACAATGGACGGCGTGCGTCCGGATCGAACCGCTCGGACGGTTCGACGTCCCTGCAGGCGATGTTTCATGTGATTGCGCGCCAGCGGCGGGTGGTGCTCTCGGTGCTGGGCGCGTTGCTGACAGCGTGTCTTCTCTATTGCCTGATGGCTCCCCGCGAATTCGATGCCACGGCGCGAGTGGCTCTACGCACTATCCCTGCCACCTCCCTGAACCTGGACGACAGCGCTCCGCGTCCCTCCGCGTCTGAAATTGGCTCGATGGTGCAGATGGAAACCGTGGCCGGCGTGCTGCGAAGCGACCACCTGGCCTGGAAGATCGTCGTGGATCGCAAGCTGTACGCCGCGCCGGCATTCATGGGTCGATTTGGAGCTCGTTTTCCCGGCTTCCGGCCCGAGTCTCCCGACCCGGACGCACAAAGCTACCTGATCGAGCGCTTCCAGGACAGCCTGCATGTGGGCACTCTGCCGCGCACGCTGCTGATCGAGATTCGCTTTCGCAGCCGCGACCCGCGTTTGTCCGCCGACGTGGTGAATGCCCTGATTGCCGCCTATGGGCAGCAGCAGTCCGATCAGCGTACGCAAGCCACGCGCGAGGCGACGGGCCGACTGCAGGACCAGCTGCACGACCTGAAGGCGAGAGCCAATGAAGACGACCGGCGCCTGGCTGCTTTTCAGAAGAAGCACGGCATCCTCATCGCTCCCGAGACGCTTTCGAATGGCGCCCCCGCGGTGGGCGGGCATCTGTCCGCACTGGTGGAAGTGGACGAGCTTGGAAAGGAACTTGCCGCAGCGGACTCGGAGCGCCTGTTGCGGGAAGCCGAGTACCGTGCCGCAGCCGAAGGCGATCCGGAGGCGGTGCTGGCGTTCGATCCCCGTAAGCCGATGGAGAGCGACGATCTCTCGAGCGCCTTCCGGCAGCTTCACGCGCGGCACAGCGATCTGGAACAGGAGCTCGCCCAGATCAGCATCGAGCGTGGACCGAATTTCCCGCGCGTGGTGGAAATCCGCCAGCAGCTTCGGGACCTCGATGCCCAGCTCGAGGCGAGTAGCGCCCGCTTGCGCGAGCAGTTTCGCAGCGCCTGGGTAGAGGCGCAAGGGCATGAACGCCTGGTGCAGCTGGCTCTGCAGCAACGCACCGGCGAAGGCCAGAAAGCCAGCGAGGCCGCCGCGGCGTACGAGGGAATGCGCCGCGAAGCGGATTCGACGCGCGAGCTATACGTGCGCATGCAGAGCAAGGTCGACGAAGCAGGGCTGGCCGCAGGCGCCCGCGGACCGGACATCTGGGTCGTGGACGAGGCTCGTCCTCCGGCGAAGCCTTCCGTGCCGGATCTGCCTCTTTATATGGCAATCACGCTGTTCGGGGGATTGTGGATTGCCAGCGGGAGCGCGCTGTTCATGGAGTCCATCCGGACGTCGAAGGCACGCGCTCTCCTGGCGATGATTGCATTCGCCGGCGCCGGAATTTCGCTGCACAGCCAGGCGCCCACGCCGAGCACGTCCGGTCTCCCCACCGGGGTGGCACGAATCCCGCAGACCAGCGATAATAAGGCCGCTCCGAATCCGAAGGAGGCCCCGCCTGTCTGGAGTGGCGCCGGGGCCAATCCCATGGTTCCGACGGGCAATTCGTCGTCGGCGCCCGTCGCTGCCCCGATTGCCCCGGGGGATGTCCTGGATGTCGGTGAATTCCACACCCCGGAATTCCGTTCCGTTGTGCGGGTCTCTTCCGCCGGCACTGTCATGCTGCCCATGATCGACGAGGTGCGCGTCGAGGGAATGAATGAACTCGAGGCCGCCCATGCGATTGCCGGCACGCTGGTTTCGCGCGGCATTCTCAATCATCCGCAAGTCTCCGTGCTGGTTACCTCCTTTGTCGGGCAGGATGTGAGCGTGCTGGGCGAAGTGACGCGCCCCGGCGTGTATCCGTACACAGTGCATCACCGCCTCTTCGACATGATCTCCGCCGCTTCGGGGCTGGGACCCGCCGCCGGCGGAGTGGTGAACATCTACCACCGCAGCGACCCGGATACTGCCCATCCGGTTCCTCTCGATCCCAACGACGGGGCTGCCGGTCCGGATCGCGATCCCGAGCTTGCTCCCGGAGATATCGTTCAGGTCACTCGCGCCGGTCTTGTATACGTGGTCGGCGACGTCATCCGCCCCGGCGGGTTCATTGTCGATCCCACCCAGGAATTCACCGTGTTGAAGGCCCTTTCGCTGGCCTGGGGCCCGTCGCAAAATGCCGCGGTCAGCAACGCCCTTCTCATTCGCGAACAAGCCGGCGGACGCACGGTCACCACGCTGAACCTGAAGCGCATGTTGCGGGGCAAGGATCCCGACCAGCCCATCCGCGCTCACGACATCCTCTTCGTGCCGGACTCGACCGCAAAGAACCTGTTCAACCGCACCGTGGAAGCCGCTGTCCAGTCCGCCGCCGGGGTCAGTATCTACTCCGCCATGGTCTACTCGCAGAGGTACTAGGGCGATGCGGCGGGTGGTCAGGGCCCTCCTGCTGGCATTCGCGTTCGCGATTCCGTGGGAGTACTCGCTCGACATCGGGGAACCGCTCGGCAACATCGCCCGCATTGTAGGCCTGGTTCTCCTGCTGGCAGCCATTCCTGCGGTTCTGCACGCCGGCAGCCTGCGCACGCCGGGGCCGTTGCAATGGCTCGTGCTGGCGATCTTCGCGTGGTCCTGCTGCACCTGCTTCTGGACCATCGACCAGCAGGCCACGATGACCAGGCTGCGCGGCTACTTCCAGGTCATGATGCCGGTGTGGCTCATCTGGGAGTTCGCCGAAACTCCGCAGGACTTGCGCGATCTGCTGCGAGCCTACGTGGCGGGGTCCTGGGTGCTGGCGGTTCTCACCATTGCCAGCCTCGCGTCGCCGGATGCCGCGACGCAGGTCCGTTTTGTGGCTGAAGGCCAGGATCCGAACGACGTGGCCCGCTTTCTGGACCTCGGTTTTCCACTGACCGCGTTGCTTTTGGACTGGGAATCCCGCTTGTGGTGGAAGCTGCTGGCTCTGGGCTACCTGCCGGCAGGCCTTATCGGAGTGTTGTTGACCGCCTCCCGGGGTGGTTTCCTTGCGGCGGTCGTGGCGCTTGGCGGGTGCGGGCTGATTCTGCTTTCCAGGCATTCGCGCACCGTAGTGGCCGGGACTCTATCGCTGCCGATTATCGGCACCGCGTTCTGGTTCCTTGTCCCGCACGAGACCATAGCGCGTATCGGCACGATTCCTCAACAGCTTGAGCGTGGAGATCTCAACCAGCGTTTGAATATCTGGTCGGCCGGATGGCAGGCGTTCGTCC
>Ga0335077_10004596_pt1 | contig 16841 bp, 12 predicted proteins | sample Lox_Sample_31_FD_207151 | JGI IMG/M metagenome (GOLD analysis project Ga0335077, IMG submission 207151) | Soil microbial communities from Loxahatchee National Wildlife Refuge, Florida, United States - Lox_Sample_3.1 | ecosystem: Environmental > Terrestrial > Soil > Wetlands | place: USA...
AGTTTCTGAATATCATTGCGCCCCACCTGGTCGAATGAGTGCCGGTTCCGGCGGAGAGCGGCCCCCACCCTGCAAAAATCCCGATAACCCTTTCCGCTCTGGCCAGTCCAATTCTCTGGCGGCCGGGCGGGATGGCAAACCGTGAACTTTCCCGTCCTCGGCTGCGTAGTTTTGGGGTATGGTCATGCGCATGCTGCTGGATATCTTCGCCCAGACCCTGCGCACCCTTTGGGCGCACAAGCTACGCTCGTTCCTCACCATGTTCGGGATAGCGTGGGGCGTGGGGTCGCTGCTGCTGCTGATCGGCGTGGGCGAGGGCTTCCGCACCGGCAACCGCAAGTCGCTGGAAACCTTCGGCAAGAACATCATTTTCTTTTTCGGCGGGCGCGCCCCGGCGGTCGAGGGCAGCTTCACTTCGATGAAGTGGTTCAACCTGACCTATGACGACTACCTCGACATCAAGCGCGAAGCCAAGCTCGCCCTGAACATCTCGCCTCTGATCGCGCGGGACGACATCCGCGCCGTCAGCGAGTACACCAGCACCAACGGCCAGGTCTCGGGCGTGCCGCCCGTCTATAACCAGGTACGGACCATCCCCTTGCAGGTGGGCCGGTGGTTCAACGATGAGGACAACGCCGAACGCCGTCGCGTCTGCGTGCTCGGCCGTGAGATGACCAGGAACATGTTTCCCGGGCGGCCGGCGGTGGGCAACTCGATCATGCTGAATGGCGTGCATTTCGAGGTAATCGGCGTGCTCGACATGATCGGCCGCGAGGAGCAGAACGCCACCAACATCCGCATCTTTGTCCCCTTCAACACCATGCGCGAGCTGTTCCCGCTGAAAGGCGAGAACTCCAAAGACGGGAACGCCATCTCCTTCATCAACTACCAGCCGCGCAGCTTTGAAGAAAACGAAGAGGCCAAGGAGGAGATGCACCGTATCGTCGCCCGCAACCACGGCGGCTTCGACCCCAAGGGTCAGGACATCTGGGAAGAGTGGGACACGGTGAAGAACCAGAAGACCATGGGCAAAATCTTCAGCGCGATGGACTGGTTCCTGGGCGGGGTGGGCCTGGTGACGCTGGCGCTGGGCGCGATCGGCATCATCAACATCATGCTGGTAGCGGTGACCGAGCGCACCCGCGAGATCGGGCTGCGCAAAGCCCTGGGCGCCACCTATCGCAGCATCCTGTTCCAGTTCTTCCTCGAAGGCGCGTTTCTGACGCTGCTCAGCGGCGCCATCGGCGTGGCTGCCGCCATGGGCTTTATCCACCTGCTTTCCGGCGTACAGATGCCGCAGGGCTTTGACACGCCGAAGATCGTGCCCAGCTCGGCGATTGCCGCGGTGCTCTCGCTGGCCGTGGCAGGAATCGCAGCCGGCCTTTATCCGGCGCGCAAGGCGGCGATGCTCGAGCCGGTGGAGGCCCTGCGCCAGGAGTAAGCATGACTCATGACCTGCTGAAAGAAGCTTACGGCGCAATGCAGTACAACCGCCGCCGCACCACGCTCACCATGCTGGGCATGGCCTGGGGGATCGCCACGGTGGTGATCCTGCTGGCCTTCGGCTCGGGATTCGAGCGCGCCATTACCGTGATCTTCAGCTCCTGGGGCACCGACATGATCATGGTCTTCCCCGGGCGCACCTCCTTGCAGGCCGGGGGAACAAAGGCGGGAAGCGAAGTCAAGCTGAAGCTCGCCGACGTGGACTACATCCGCAACGAAGTGCCGATGATCAAGGGCGTCACGCCCCTGTTCGACCAGCGCAACGGCGCCACTATCCAGCACGACACCCGCACCTTCACCAACCTGTTCCTTACCGGTGTGTATCCCGTGTACCAGCGCATTCGCCGCTTCGACGTTGCGGCCGGTCGCGGATTGACGGAACAGGACGAGTACACACGTGCCCGCGTGGCCGTGATCGGCGATGACGCCAAGAAACGCCTTTTCTCCGGCGAGTCGGCGCTGGGTGAGAACATCCGCATCAACGGCATGACTTTCAAGGTGGTGGGCATTTACCAGCACAAGGTGCAGGGCAGCGATGACAACGATAACGGGATGATCGTCATCCCATTCAGCACCATGGGCGATCTCTACGACACGCAGTACATCACCGGCATCGCCATGGATTATGAGGGCGAGGACCACCGCCAGCTCGCGCGCGTGGTGCGCGCGGTCATAGCCGGACACCACAACTTCCGTCCCGATGACCGCCGCGCGGTCTTCATCGCCGACATCAAGGAAGACTTCGACGAATTCAAAATCGTCACCGCCGCGCTGAAGGTGCTGCTGGGGTTCATCGGCGCGCTGACGCTGGGCATCGGCGGCATCGGCCTGATGAACATCATGCTGGTCTCGGTGCAACAGCGCACCCGCGAGATCGGCGTCGAGAAAGCCCTGGGCGCACAGAAACGGCAGATCCTCATCCAGTTCATGGCCGAGGCGCTAGCCATCACCTTTGCCGGCGGGCTGGCCGGGATCGTGATCGCCTACCTGATTTCCTGGGCTGTGGGCTCGATCACGCTGATGAGCGCCTTCGGCGAGAACAGCGGCGCCGGCGACATCCACCTGGGCATCAACCTGAGCAGCCTGATCGTGGCCACTGTCATCCTCAGCTTGGTGGGGATCATCAGCGGCATGCTGCCCGCCATCCGTGCCGCGGGGCTGGATCCGATTGAGTCGCTGCGATACGAATAACACAATTGTTCCATTGATTCATTGATCCATTGATCCATTGGGCCGGTTTTCAATGAGTCAATGGACCAATCCCTCAGGGTTCTCTGTGGTTAAATTATCCGGTGGAAAACCTCCGCCTCGAACGTGTCCTCGCGCAACTCCTCCTCTACGAGCATCCGCTGCTGGCCTTTGACGCGCGCGAGAAGGGCGATGGTGTCGAGGTCATTATCAAGTTCAAGGATCCCGGCCTGAAGGTCCACACTTACTACTTCGAGCTGCACCCGCGCGACCTCGACCACCCGCAGTTCGAGTGGACCTTCCAGCGCCAGCTCTACGATTGCCTGCACGATTACTTCATCGAGATGTTCATCCGCACGCCGCAGGACCTGAAAGAACGGAAATGACGCTGCGCGAACGCATCGAGCAGGAGATCCGCGAGCGCGGGCCGATTCCGTTTTCGCGCTATATGGAAATGTGTCTCTACGAGCCCGGGCTGGGTTATTACGCGCAGCAGAAGGAGCAGTTCGGCAAAGCCGGCGACTTCTATACCTCGAGCGACGTGCACGCAATTTTCGGACGGCTGATGGCCCGGCAGTTCGAAGAAATGTGGCGGGTGCTGGGCTCGCCCGGGCAGATCGAGATCGTGGAACCCGGTCCCGGTCGCGGCCTGTTCGCGCGCGACGTGCTCGACTGGGCACAGCAGAAATTCCCGGATTTCCTGCGCGCGCTGCACTACACGCTGGTGGAAAGGTCGGCCGCGCTGCGGGAGAAGTTGGCGGCAACGTTGCAAGAACACATCGCGGCGGGCAAGGTGTCGATCTCTGGAGACGTAGCAAGCTCTGCCGAGATTGTGATCTTCTTCGCCAACGAGTTTTTCGACGCGCTGCCGGTCGAGGTGCTGAGCAACCACGGTGCGATGCGGGTCGGCTGGGAAGCCGGGCGGTTCGTCGAAAGCTTCGGCTCCGCATCGGCGGCCGAGATGGAATACCTCGACCGTTACTCCATCCATCCGGGAGAAGGCGAGCGCGTGGAAGCGGGGCTCGAAGCCGAGCGATGGATGCAGCGCATCGCCGCCGCCGTGCCGCGCGGCTTCGTGGTAATCGTCGACTACGGTTACACGCGCGAGGAACTGCTGGCCGGACGCCGCCGCGGCACGATCATGTGCTACCGCCAGCATTCCGCCAGCGACAACCCGTACGAGGCTCCCGGCGAGCAGGACATCACCGCGCACGTTAACTTCACCGCGCTGCGCGCCGCCGGTGAGCAGGCCGGCCTCGAATGCCTGCGGCTCGTAACCCAGTCGCAATTCCTGATGGGAATCGGCGAAGAAACGCAATTCGCTGACGCATTCGAGGACGCACGCCTTCCCCAGGAGCGCACCAAACGCGCGTTACAGCTGAAGCACCTGGTCACGCCGGTGGGGATGGGCGAGACGTTCAGCGTACTGGTGATGGCGAAAGGCGTGGACAAGAAGAAGACCGCTGGGCTGAGTGGCCTAAGCTGGCCGGCCGGGCGATAGCGCTACTCATAGCGCAAGGCTTCAATCGGATCGAGGCGGGCGGCGCGAAGGGCGGGCACCATACCGCTGACCAGTCCTACAGCCGTGAGAATCAGCGTAGCGGCAATCAGAGTGCCAGGATGAATGATCAGGCGGATGTCGCCGGCTTCCGCATTTTTCGCAAAGGCGCTATACAGCGTCAGCCTTCCCACAGAAAGCGAAACCGCGTAAGCGAGGATGACTCCCAACACCCCGCCCATGAAGGTAATGGTCAGCGCTTCGGCCAGAAACTGCACCAGGATGTGACGCCGGCATGCGCCCAGCGCCTTCTCCATGCCAATTTCACGGGTGCGCTGCGTCACCGAGACCAGCATGATGTTCATCAACCCGACTCCGCCAATGCCCAAGGTGAGTGTGCCGATGAAGCCCAGCAGGATCTTCAGGCCGAGCGAGATGATCTGGAACTGGTAAACCTGGCTCATGAGGTTAAACACACGCACGGCGCGGCGGTCGGCCTTGTCGAACTTGTGCTGCGTGGCCAGCACCGCGCGCGACGATTGCTCCAGCCGCTCGAAGTCGTTGACTTCGTAATTGAACCAGATGGAATTCAAGTAGTGCGTGTCCGTGAGCTGGTTCATGACGGAGAACGGAACATAGATCAGCCGATTAAGGTTGTCATCGCTTTCCTGCATTTTGGCGCCCAGTACGCCCACCACCTCAAAGCTTAGGCCGTTGATGCGGATGTGTTCGCCTAAAGCATCCCGTCCAGAAAACAGTTTCTCTTTTGCCTCGGAGCCGAGCACCGCCACGCGGGCCCGCGACATCTCGTCTTCCGGACTGTAAAAACGGCCCTCGGCCATCTTGAGCGCACGGATGGAAACCACGTTGGCGTAGTTGCCGGTTACGCTGAAGTTGAAGGTGCGGGTTTCGTACTGAATGCTGGCCTGCTTGGTCACCTCAGGCGTGATGTTGGTGATCTGGGGAAGATTTGTGGTTAGCAGATCCACATCCTCCAGCGTAAAGCGAACCGGCGCGCCTGCCTTTTCGCCGCCGGCCTGCATGGAGGTGCGATCCGGGACCAGCACCATCAGCTTGGTGCCGAAGTTGGCGAAGATATTGCTGATAGCCTGTCCGAAGCCGTCCCCGTAAGCCAGCAGCATGACTACCGTGGCGATGCCCCACGCCATACCCAGCATGGTGAGCGCGGTCCGGCGGCGATTGTGCCGCATGGCGCCATAAGCTTCCTCGAGCAGATCACGAAGCATCGTCTTATTCCTGCCGCAGCGCTTCCACCGGCTGCAGCATGGCAGCTTTGCGCGCGGGATAGAGTCCTGCCACTACCCCGGCCAGCGTCAGGCTGCCGATGGCAATAATTGCGGACATCGGCACCAGCTTCGGGGGATCAAAGCCTGCCGGCCCCTGCTGGGTGCCCAGCAAGGCCATCAGACCGCCGGCCAGGGCCATGCCGATTAAGCCGCTGACCAGCGTGAGCAAAGTTCCCTCCAGAGCGAACTGGAAGAGGATGCTGCGGTTGGTGGCGCCTAGCGCCTTGCGCAGGCCGATCTCGCGGGTTCGCTCGCTGACCGCTACCAGCATGATGTTGATCACCCCAATGGCGCCCAGAACCAGCGTCACCATCCCTACGCCGCCCAGGAAGAAATCCATGGCGTCAAAGATGGTGCCGATCATCTTCGACTCCTGGATGGTGTCCCACATATCGAAGGCGTTGTCATCGTGGTAATTGAAGTCATGGTTGCGAGCGACAATCTTGCGCACCTCATCCGCCGCGATCAGGTGTTCGGCTGCCACGCGCGGCTGATAGTTAATGAAGGAGATAGCGTATTGATGATTCTCGTCTTTAAGCGGGAAGTTCGCCGCCATCACCTGGAAGGGAATGTAGGCGCGCATGTTGGTGGAGTTGTTGTCACCGCGCCCGACGCGTTCCACGCTTCCGATGACCTCGAAGCGCATGCCATTGAGCAGAACCGCGGCGCCCACGGCAGGCCGCCCAGGAAACAGGTGACGACTCATCTCGTCGCCCAGCACGATCACATTGCGCCGCTGGGATTCGTCCAGCGCGTTAAGCCAGCGTCCCTGCTTGATGGGGAGATAACGTATCTCGTTGAACTGGGGCTCTACGCCGGTGATCTGGCCATTGGCGGTGGCGAATTCGCTGACCGCGCGGATATCCGGGCGAGCCAGCACCGGGGAAGCATTGCGCACGTGGGGAGCCGCGCGGACGTCAAGGTAGTCCTGATAGGTGAGCAGGTAATTGCGGGCCGAACTCATATTGCCAGCCACGGGGGCTCGCCCGGGGAAAATGAACATGATGTCCTTGCCGAACTGCGACAATTCGCGCTTGTTGCCTGAGCGAAACCCTTCGCCCAGACCGACCAGCAGCAACAGCGATCCCACACCCCAGGCGATGCCGAACATGGTAAGGAACGAACGCAGCTTGTGTGCCCACAGGGTGCGGAGGATCTGCGCGAAGATGTCGAAGACCATCCGCATAATTATGGATACGGAGCAAGCAGGAGCTAAGTTCCAAGGAGATATGCCCTACTGCCCGCTGCTGTCCTTAGCCACTTCGCGCTTGTAGGGCGTCTGCAGGTATTTGCGGGCTTCTTCGAGAGCGCCTTGGGTGTCATCGTGGGTCTGCAGCGCCTGGCGATACATGTTGACGGCGCGGTCACGCTGGTCGGTGATGTCGAAGATCTTGCCCAACTGCAGGTAGCTCCACACCTCCGTCCACCTGGGCTCGCCATCGCCATTCATGGAGCGCCGGTAGTAGTCGGCCGCCGCCTGGTAATTGTGCTGCAGAAAGAAGACCTCCGCGATGCGATACGCCGCCAGCGAGCTATTGTGGTTCTCGTCGAGGGCCTTGTTGAACTCCTTCAGCGCCTCGCCATAATCTCCCTGCTGCACCAGCTGCTGCCCGCGCAGGATGGAGGCGCGGGTCTTCAAGTCCGGGGAGTTCTTGAGCACGTGGTTGTCGGGATCGAGCACCACGCGTCGCGGGCGCCCAAAGGTATCGATGACATAGGGTGAATCGGTTCCCACCACCTCGATGCGTTTGAGCTCGGTTTTGCCGTCGGTATCGACCTTTACGTCGAGCGGCATGCGGAACAAGTCGAGGTCCTGCTGAATCTCGCCGGCGATGCGGAATCCCTTGTTGTTGCCTAGCCGGTACACGGTGTATTTGTTCTTGAAGTCGGGAGCGCCAGTGGAATCCAGCCACTGGGTGAAGAAGCCGGTCAGGCGCTGGCCGGACTGGGCTTCGGCGACCTGGCGAAAGTCCTCGGTGCTGGCTGGCTTCCACGCGTACTGGGTAGCGAAGGCACGCATGGTCTGGTCAAAGGCGGCATCGCCGATCACCCAGCGCAGCATGTGCAGGATCATGCCGCCCTTGTTGGTGACCATGGATTGGAATTCAGGCGAAAAGATGTCGAGCTTGCCGCTCGCGCCCAGCGGCACGGTGTCATAAGCGAGCGCGCCCACCGACATGTCTTTTGTGACTTCCTCAAAGCCGGCCTCGCCGGATGCCTGCTCCACGTAGCGCGCTTCGGAGTAGCGGGCGAAACCATCGCTCAGCCAGAAACTTTCGCGGTTGGCGGGGCTGACCAGCGCTCCCCACCACTGGTGGGCAACGGTGTTGGCGAGCAGCCGGTAGTTCACCTTTTCACTGATAGCGCGCGCCGCTATCGCGGCAATCTCCGGGGCCCAGGCCGAAGGCACAGTGTCATCGGGCAGTTCGACCACCTTCACCGTGGTGGAAGGCCCACGTCCGTACAGCGAGGTGAAGTACTCAAACTCTTTGGCAGCGGTCTCCCCGTAACTCGCGGCCAGAGGCTGCTTGTTCGGCAACACATAGGTCTGGACGTTGATCCCGCCGCGGTTGGTGTCGCTCACGTGGAACTGCCCGGCGACGATGGTTCCGGGGAAGCTGGGTTTGTCCCAGGTGAACGTATAGGTAGTCTTGCCGGCCTGCGCGCTCTTGGGCGGCTTTGCCTTCTCCACCTTTACGCGCTTGCTGTTGCGGATAACGGTTTGCTCCTCGGGCGGTTCTTCGGCCTGGGCGGTGGCCAGGCTGGTGGTTTGCTTTCCGCTGCCCACCACCATCAGCGATGAGGGCACGGTTATGTGCATGACGGCAGTGAAGCGGCTGATCCCATACCCGACCATCGGGAACCAGCGCCCGGCATAGAGCAGATAGGATTCCGGCGATCCGACGTAGGCCAGCTTCAAGCCTTCCACCGGGCTCTCATCGGATGACTGCAGCACGCCCTCGTAGGAAAAGATCAGTGTCGCTGTGTCGCCCTTGGAAATGCCGGCGGAAAGTGGCACGCGCACCGTGGAGTCCTGGGTAACGCGCTCGGCCGAGAGGGCATGGCCGTCGGTATCCTCGACCTTGGTGACGCGCAGCGCGTTGTTCAGCTCGAACGTAGCGATGCTGATATCGTCGAGCGCGGTGAACTTCACCTGCGCGCGCGCCGTTAGCTTGTGCGCTGGGGGCAGAAGTTCAGCGCTGATTTCATAGTCGTCCACGTGGATGCGCTGCTTCTCCGCCGCGAACGAAGCTGTGGCGAGCAAGAGCAGCGCGCCGACAAGGACGGCGCGTTGCAGAAGCGGTCGACCCAGACACATAGTGATACGTACTCCCGAGAACCGTCTGAAAACTAAGATGTTAATTCCAGCCGGAAAGATGCGCCTACGGCAAAACTGCTAGGCCAGGGTCCGCAGCACCGCGTCGGCAGCCCGTTCAGCGGCGGAGCGGCGATCGTTGCTGGACCTCAGCCGCGCCCGGACCTGGGCCAAATCTGCCTCCATTTTCTCACGAACCGGGCCGTCGGGCAGGATTTCCCGCAGCTTCGCCGCCACGTTCGCTGGGGTGAACTCCGCCTGAATTAGTTCGGGAACCACCCGCTCGCCAGCAATCAGGTTGACCATGGCAAAGTTCTTCACGTGCACCAGCGGGCGTCCCAGCTTCCAGGTGAGCGGCGAGACGCGATAGACCACCACCATGGGCGTGCCCATCATCGCTGCTTCGACGGTGGCTGTGCCGCTGGCGACCACGGCCGCGCGAGCGTGGGCCAGGGCAGCGGATGAGTCGCGAACAAGCTTTATGGGAACCAACGTTGGCCCCAAAACCTTCCGAACCCAATCCAAGTCGAGCGTCGAAGCCACCGGCAGTAGAAATTCATACTCGGTGTTGACCGGAATTCGGTTCCAGGGCCCGCCCATTTGCTCATTTGGAATCTCGACGCCGAGCGCTTCTTCCATGGCCATTACCGTCTCCACGTGATTGAGCGAATCAGCGCCTTTGCACTTCGCCAACTGGAATGCCCGCTGCAATGCCTCCGGAGTTCGCAGCGATAAGGCCCCTTTGACTATGGCGTCAAGGTTCGCCCTAACCTCCTTGCGACGACTCCCCGGCAGGAGAACGATCCAGTCCCGCGTCGGATTCAAGTCATACAGGCCGGCAAACTCGATGCGCGAAAGCGTCGGTCGCTGCAAGTCCGCCAACGGATGACCCACGCACTCGGCATCCACGCCGCGCTCGCGGTACCACTGCTCCTCAAAGGGAAAGATCACCAGCGCCTTCTTGAAATACCGGCGGACAAGTCGCACCCGTCCCGAGCGCCACGCCCAGAGTTGCGGAGCGACGTAGTAGATCACGGGAATGCCGCGGCGATGCAGCTCGCGCGCAACTTTGAAGTGAAATGCGGGCGAATCGATCAGGATGGCAGCCTGGGGCTTACGCTCGTCCATGGCGCGAACCAGCTTGCGGAACTCTCCGTAGATCTTGGGCAGACGCGGCAGGATCTCGGTGATGCCGACCACGGCAAGCTCCTTTGATTGCACAACCAAGTCGCAACCGGCAGCCTGCATGCGCTCGCCGCCCACCCCGAAACACTCAAGATCGGGCACCCGCCTGCGCAGCGCCGCGATAAGCTGCGCGCCATACATTTCGCCCGAGGCTTCCCCGGCGGAGATCAGAAGTCGCATTCTCGTGACGCGAGCAAACCCGAGATCCTTCGCCTCGCCACCCCGGGCTGGAGAAAGCGCCCGGGGCCCCGGCTCGCTCAGGATGACAATCGTTAAGGAAAATTTGGATAACGGCCGCCGCCACTAGTCGTCGGCGCTGACCGCCACTTCCTGGTCCTTGTACTGGAGCTGGTACAGCTTCCAGTATATCCCGCGCTGGGCCAGCAACTGCTGGTGGGTGCCCATCTCGCGCAGGCGGCCTTTGTGCATGACCAGGATCTTGTCGGCACGCTGGATGGTGGAGAGCCGGTGGGCCACGATCAGCGACGACCTGCCTTCGACCATGCGGTTAAGGGCATCTCGCACCTTGAACTCGGTCTCGGTGTCGACACTGGAGGTAGCTTCGTCGAGCACGAGGATCCTGGGATCGTGCGCCAGCGCGCGCGCGAACGAGATCAACTGTTTCTGTCCGGTCGAGAGCGTGCTGCCGCGCTCGCGCACCGGCTCCTGGAAGCCCTGGGGCAGCGAGGCGATGAAGTCGGCGAGGTTCACGTCGCGGGCCGCCTGCTCGACGGCCTGGTCCTCGATCCACTCCGAACCCAGGCGTATGTTATCGCCCACCGTGCCGCTGAACAGGAACGGATCCTGCAACACAACGCCAAAGCGCCGCCGCAGGTTGGTGAGCGACATTTCGCGAACGTCCACGCCATCGATGCGAATGGCGCCCTGCTGCACATCGTAAAAGCGCAGGAGAAGCGAGATCATCGTGCTCTTGCCGGCGCCGGTATGCCCAACGATGGCCACCGTCTCGCCCGGTTCGATGGTGAAGGAAACGTCTTTCAATACCCAGTCGTGCGTGGCGCGGGCGCCCCCGCCCGCGCTAGTTGAAGTTTGATTCCCATCCGCGGGTTGGCCGTCATCGCCCGCCGCCGGCACATTGCGATAGGCGAACCACACGTGGTCGAACTCGATCCGTCCCGGCCCCTCGCTCTTTTTTGGAGAAGCCGGCTCGGCGATCTCCGCCGGCGTATCCAGCAGCTTGAAGACGCGCTCGCTCGAGGCCATGGCCCCCTGCAGGATGTTGTATTTCTCGCTCAGGTCCTGGATGGGCCGGAAAAACCGCTGCGCATATTGAATAAATGCGAACAGCACTCCCAGGGTCACCGCGTCCCTCGGGGCAGGCTGGATCGCGGCCGCGCGCAACACGGCGCTGCCGCCGAACCAGATCACGCACGCCGTAGCCGTGGAGGAGAGAATTTCCACCACCGGGTAGTAGATGGCGTAGGCGATGATGGCGTCCTTGTAGGCTTCCATGTGGCTGGCGTTGATTTTGCTGAAGCGGTCAAAGGCATTCCTCTCGCGGTTAAACAGTTGCAGCACCACCATGCCGCTGACGTGCTCCTGCAGGTAGGCATTGATGCGGGCGATGGCCACGCGAATCCGCCGGTAGGAATCGCGCACGTACTTTCGGAAGACGCTTGTGACTGCGAGGATGAGCGGCAGCACGGCGAAGGTAATCAGCGCCAGCCACCACTTGACGTACAGCATGACCGCCATGATCCCGGCCAGCACGAATGCGTCTTCGAAGATGGCGACCACCCCCGAAGTAAACATCTCGTTAAGCGCGTCCACATCGGTAGTGACCCGCGTCACCAGCCGCCCGACAGGGTTCTTGTCATAGAAACCGACGTGCATGCGCTGCAGGTGGCGGAAGATCTGGCTGCGCAGGTCGAACATCACCTTCTGGCCGGTCCACTGCATCAGGTAGATCTGGACGTACTCCAGGAGAAAGCTGAAAACCAGCAGGAAAAGATACAGGCGCGCGATCTGCCCAATGCCGGTCCATGGATTCGAACTCAGCCAGCGGTCCAGCACCGAATGGCGGCCCAGCTTGGGCGCCAGGTACTTGTCCACCGCCAGCATGGTCAGGTACGGACCGGCTACATCGGCCGCTGACTTCAGCATGGTGGCGGCCAGCGCCACCACCACTTGCACTTTATAGGGACCCAGGTAGGTCAGCAGCCGGTGCATCAACCGGCTGTCGTAGGCTTTTCCCAGGACTTCTTCTTCGTGGGTAGCAGAGGCCATCGCGTGAATACAGACTACCGTATAGACGCGGCGGGAGGCTACGCGGATGAAAAACTCGGTGCTCCTGCCCACTGGATTTGTCCCTGCTTTAGCAGTAGCATTCGAGTAGTTGTTTTCCGGGTGACGCCGAAGGGAGGCGTCCTCCGATGGCTACTGCCGAGCCACAACCGTCATCCGGCTCGCGGGACCTGACGGGTGTGCGCGTAGGCCGGTTCGCCATCCGCGCTCTGCTGGGTACCGGCGGTATGGGCGAAGTCTACTGCGCCGACGATACCCGTCTGAAGCGTCCTGTCGCTCTGAAGCGCGTCTCCCGCAAGCTGGGCGCTGATCCAAGCGCTCGCCAGCGCATCCTCAAGGAGGCAGAGCGCGCCTCCGCTCTCAACTCTCCGCATATCGCCGCCGTGTACGACGTCCTGGAGGAAAACGGCGAAGTCTTCCTGGTGATGGAGTACGTTGAGGGCGCCAGTTTGCGCCAGCGGCTGCAGAGGGCCGGACGATTTCCCATCTCTCAATTCCTCGACCTGGCGCAACAGTGCGCAGAAGCCCTGGTGGCCGCCCAGAAAAAAGGTATCGTCCACCGGGACATCAAGCCGGAGAACATCCTCATCACTCCCACCGGGCAGGCGAAGATTCTGGACTTTGGGCTGGCAAAGCACTTGCCAACGCCGGGCGAAGAGGAGGTCACGGTCAGTGGCGACAGCCTGGAATGGTCGCTGGCGGGCACGCCCGGCTACATGGCGCCCGAGGTCTTGCTGGGGGGTGAGGCTGATCATCGCTCCGATATCTTTGCCTTGGGCGTGGTGTTCTACGAAATGTTGGCTGGGCGACATCCTTTCGGAGCTGAGCACCGAACGGCAGCTGCCTTGCAGGCCACCGCGGCATCCATTCGCCAATCTGTGCCGGACCTTCCTGCCGAGCTCGAGCGGATCATCGCCAAGATGCTGGCCAAATCCCCGGACGAGCGCTACGCCACCGCCGCCGACCTGCTCGCAGACCTGCGTGCGCTCGAGCGCCGGCGACCCTTCCTGGTTTCAACAGCTCCCAGCCGCCGTGGTTGGACGAGGCGGGCCGGCCGCACCATCGCCCTGGTCGTGCTGGCGCTGCTTGTTTTTGGGATTTCTCCGGTCGCCCGCCAGCACTGGAACGGCTGGTTTGGTAAACCCGATCTGCCGGAGAAGAAGAACCTGGCGGTCTTGCCGTTCGAGGTCGTGGGTGAGGACCCTGGCGCCCACGCCTTTGCCCAAGGGCTGGCGGAGACGCTCACGGGCAAGCTGGCGCAGTTGACCGACACCTATCCCCTGCAGGTCGTCCCGCCGAGCGAGATCCGGTCGCAGAAGGTGGATTCCGTGGAGCAGGCCAGCGTGGGGTTGGGAGCGAACCTTGTGCTGGAGGGAAGCCTGCAACGATCCGGATCCCAAGTGCGCGTCACCTATCACCTGGTGGATACCCGCACTCGGCGGCAACTGCGCGCCGATACTGTGACCGCGCAGGCCGGCGATCCGTTCGCGATGGAGGACCGGGTGGTGCAGAGCGTACTGCGCTCGCTTGACCTGGAGCTGGCTTCCAAGGACCGGCGTGCGCTGGAAGCTCACGGCACCAGCGAGCCCGCCGCCTATGATTACTACCTGCGCGGGCGCGGCTATCTCATGGAGTACCAGAAGACGGAGAACGTGGACAGTGCCATTCAGGTCTTCCAGCGCGCCCTCGAGCGCGATCCTAAGTACATGCTGGCTTACGCCGGTCTGGGCGAGAGTTATTGGCACAAGTACCAGGCCACCCACGCCGCCGAGTTATTGACGCGCGCTCTGGAAGCGTGCCAGAAAGCGGCGGCGCTGGGAGAAGGCGCCATCTGCCTCGGTCACGTTTACAACGAGACTGGCAAGTACGACCAGGCAGTGAGCGAGTTCCAGCGCGCGCTGCAAGTCGATTCCACCTCGGACGACGCCTATCGTGGCTTGGCTTTCGCCTATGAGCACCTGGGTAAAACCGCAGAAGCGGAGCAGACTTACCGGCGCGCCATCGCGGTTCGCCCGCACTACTGGGCCGGCTACAACTGGCTGGGGACGTTCTTCTTCCGCGAGGGCCGATTCCAGGAGGCATCCACCATGTTCCAGCAGGTGACGGCGCTGGCCCCGGACAGCTTCCGCGGTTACCAGAATTTGGGGGGCGCCTACACCGCGCTGGGCCGCTTCGACCAGGCCGTACCGGCGCTGGAAAAATCCGTCCAACTGCGGCCATCGGCTGCTGCCTATTCGAATGTAGGCACCGTGTATTTCTACCTCCGGCGCTATGCCGATGCGGCCCGCGCCTATGAACAGGCGGTGAAACTCGACGACCGCAACTACGTTCTTTGGGGGAATTTGGCCGAGGCCTATTACTGGAGCCCCGGCGAACGCGAGAAGTCTGCCGACGCCTATCGCAAGGCACTGCCCCTAGCCCAGGCGCAATTGAGGGTCAATCCGCGCGACGCCTCCGCTATGGGACAGATGGCGATGGACAGCGCCATGCTGGGAAGGGGCAAGGAGGCGGATGAGTACTTGCGGCAGGCCCTGGCCCTGGCCCCCGGCGATCCCGACCTGCAACTCAAGGCCGCCTTAATAGGGAGCTATTTCAACCGGCGCGACCAGGCGATCGCTTGGCTGAGCGGAGCGCTGGGCGCAGGCCTATCCCCGAACTTGGTGCGCAATCATCCTGGTTTCGACAACTTGCGCTCCAACACACAATACCAGCGGATCATGCTGCAATTTCCGGGTAAGGAATCCTGAGATTCGGCCAACGGCCCCGGTTCAAACCATTAAGATTTCAGGAGGCATTTATGACGAAGCACGTGCACGCAATGAAACCCAGGCCAGTGTCGCAGATCCTGGAAATCAAACGCCAACCCATCGATTGCCATCACCATTCGGGTGGACCCTGCGTCGAACCCGACCCAATGCGCCTGAGCAAGTCGGCTGGGGACGAGGCGGAGTGGAGCTCTTCCGAGGGGCGGGCGTTCACGATCCATTTCGGATCGCGCAGTCCCTTCGCGGGGGCCACCTTTCACGTATCGAGGGGCGGCAGCGCCAGTTCCGGAAGGATCACCGGCGGGATCGGCAGCTACAAATATTTCCTGGAAGATGACCAGGCCCAAGTAGCAGATCCGACGATCATCATTGACCAGTAGACGCTGGTCAGGCGAGCTTCCGCAGCAGCAGCGCCGAATTCTTCGACCCAAAGGCGATGCAGTTGCACAACGCGTGTTCGATGCCGAGTTTGCGCCCCACATCGGGCACGTAGTCGAGGTCGCACTCCGGGTCGGGATGTTCGAGATTGATGGTGGGAGGGACCTGCGCGTGCTGCATGGCGACTAGGGTTGCCGCGACGCCTGCGGCTCCGCAGGCACCCTGGGGATGGCCGATCTGTGACTTCAAGGCTGACGTCGCCGTGCGGCTGGCGCGGCCGTCGAAAACCAGCTTCAGGGCGCGCGTCTCGATGCGGTCGTTCAAGACGGTGGCCGTCCCGTGTAGGTTGACGTACTGCACGTCCTCGGGGGCGAGGCCGGCCTCCGCGATGGCCAATCCCATGGCGCGCGCCGGCTCTTCGCCGCATTCCTCCAGGCGCACGCGGTGGAAGGCCTCGCAGGTGGAGCCGTGCCCGGCAAGCTCAGCATAGACGTGGGCGCCGCGAGCGCGGGCATGATCGTAGTCTTCGAGCATGAACATCCACGCGCCTTCGGCCAGCACAAAGCCGTCACGGTCGGCGGAGAACGGACGCGAAGCCCGCTCCGGCTCCTGGTTCCAGCGCGCCGTCATGATGCGCATCAGGCTGAAACCTTTCATGATGCCGAAGGCGATGGGCGCGTCGGCGCCGCCGGCCAGGATCATCGGCAGCACCCCGGCCTGAATGTTGCGCATGGCGTAACCCATGGCGTCGGTGGACGAGGTGCAGCCGGTGGTCACCACGTGGCTCAACCCGCGAAAGCCGAAGCGCATGCTGATTTCGCTGGAGAGCGTGCCCATCGTCCCGCTGGGGATCGAGAACACGCTGACTTCCTTGGGATGCCCCGTGTACCAATGCCGGAATTGTTCTTCGCTGAAGTCCTGGGCGCCGCCGCCGGTACCGAGCATCACCCCGATCTTGCGTTTTTCTTCCTGAGACATGGCAGTGGGATCGAGCCCGGCATCCTGGATCGCTTCGTGCGATGCGGCGATGGACAGCGGCACCACGCGCGAAACATGCTTGCGCTCGTGCCGCTCCACCCAGGCCAGTTCGTCGAAATCTTCCACCTGGCCGGCGATTTGCACGGGAAGCGAGCTGGCGTCAAAACGCGTGATGCGCGAGACCCCGCTCTTGCCCGCCAGCACGGCACTGCAGAAGGCCTCCTTGCCGATGCCGTTGGGGCTCACCACGCCCATTCCGGTAATGACTACACGTCGCATAGAGCTGCCCATACTGAGTAGACTGTTAAACACAGGGATAAAGGAAAAGGACGCTCATTGTAACTGAAAAACGTTGAGGAACGGAGAGGAATGCCCGTTGGCATCTACATCTCGGTCCCGTTCTGCCGGTCGAAGTGCAGCTACTGCAACTTCGCCTCGGGAGTGTTCGCGCGCGAGAT
>Ga0335077_10004597_pt1 | contig 16839 bp, 13 predicted proteins | sample Lox_Sample_31_FD_207151 | JGI IMG/M metagenome (GOLD analysis project Ga0335077, IMG submission 207151) | Soil microbial communities from Loxahatchee National Wildlife Refuge, Florida, United States - Lox_Sample_3.1 | ecosystem: Environmental > Terrestrial > Soil > Wetlands | place: USA...
CCCTCCCGGCACCGCGTGCTCCTGCGGCGCTGCCTCCTGGCGCAAGGAATCCGACATCCTCGACGTCTGGTTCGATTCCGGCTCCAGCCATTTCGCCGTTCTCACCGGCGGCGACGTCCGCTGGCCCGCCGACATGTACCTGGAAGGCCCCGACCAGTATCGCGGCTGGTTCCACAGCTCGCTGCTGCTGGGCATGGCCGCGCGCGACGGCGCTCCCTACCGCGAGGTGCTCACTCACGCCTGGACCCTCGACGAGCACGGCCGTCCCATGTCGAAATCCCTGGGCAATGTCGTCCTACCCAGCGAAATCTGCGAAAAATACGGCGCCGACCTCCTCCGCCTCTGGGTCGCTTCGCAGGATTACACCGCAGACGTGCGCATGTCCGAGCGCGTCATGGTGCAGCTCTCCGACGCCTATCGCAAAATCCGCAACACCTTCCGCTTCGCCCTCGGCAATCTGGCCGGCTTCGATCCCGCGCGCGACGCTCTCCCTCCTGCCGGAATGCAGGAGATGGACCGCTGGATGCTCGAGCGCACCGCCGCTCTCGCCTCTCAGTGCCTCGGCTGGTACCAATCCTATGAATTCCACCGCGTCTTCCACGCCGTCCACGATTTCTGCGCCGTGGACCTCAGCGCCTTCTACTTCGACGTGCTCAAGGACCGCCTTTATACCTTCGCGCCACGCCATCCCGCCCGCCGCTCCGCCCAGACCGCCGTCGACAAAATCGCCCGCGCCCTGGCTAGCCTCCTGGCCCCCGCGTGCGTCTTTACTGCCGAAGAGGTCTGGAAATTCATGCCCCGCCGCCCCGCAGATCCCCCCAGCGTCCACATGACCCGCTTTCCCCGCCCGGAAGATCTGGCCACCGGTTTGCCCCCCGCGTGCGCCGCCAACTGGGAACAGCTCCTGGCCGTCCGCGATTCCGTCCTCAAAGCCCTCGAAGCCAAACGCAACTCCAAGGAAATCAACGCCTCGCTCGAAGCTCGCCTCCTGCTCCGCGCCCCGGAGCCTCTCGCCGCCCTCCTCCGCGATTATCTGCGGGAACTTCCCGCGCTCTTCATCGTTTCTCAGGTAGAGCTGGCCGCCCCCTCCCCGTCCGGGGACGGTGGCGCGGCTGGAGGCTTGCACGTCGAAGTCCAGCGCGCCCGCGGCTCAAAATGCGAACGCTGCTGGAATTATTCCGAGCGTGTGGGCGAAAATCAGGAGTGGCCCAGCGTGTGCGAGCGCTGCGTCGCCGCCCTCGAGGAGATCGTACGAACGCCAAAGGCATGAACCGGTCGCCCGTTCCCTGGGCCATTCTCTCGCTGGCCGTGCTCGTCACAGACCGGCTCACCAAGACGCTCATCGAGCGCCTCACCGTTTCCGGCTGGCGCCGCTCCGTCATCCCCGGCTTCTTCGACCTCGTGCACACCCGCAATCCCGGCATCGCCTTCGGCCTGCTCGCAGACACCAGCATTCCCTGGATGCGCATGGCCCTGGTCGGCCTTTCCGTCGTGGCTGCCGTGGCCATGGCCTGGCTGCTCATTGCCGGCCGCGCCGGCGGGCAACGCTCCCGGGCCGGCATCGCTCTAATCTTGGGAGGAGCCGCCGGCAACCTCTTCGACCGGCTCCTGGACGGTGGCGTCGTGGACTTTCTGCTCTTTTACTATCACCGCTTCGAGTGGCCCGCGTTCAACATTGCCGATTCCGCCATCGTCGTCGGCGCCGCGCTCGTTCTTCTCGAGCTGCTCCTCGCCCGACACCCGGAGACGGAGCGCGCCTGACCATGCATCCCGTCCTCTTTCACCTCGGTCCCTTCACCATCCACTCCTACGGCACGCTCCTCGCCTTCGGCATTCTCCTGGCCCTCTGGCTCGCCCAGCGCCGCGCTCCCGCCGCCGGCCTCGACCCCGACCGCGTCTGGAATCTCGGCGTCTACATGGTCCTCGCCGCCCTCGCCGGCGCCAAGGTCTGGCTCATCTTCGCCGACTGGGATTACTACCGGCAGAATCCCCGCGACATCTTCAGTTGGAGCACGCTCCAGGCCGGCGGCGTCTGGTACGGCGGCCTGCTCACTGCCGTCGTGATTCTCGTGGCTTATTCCTGGCGCGCCAAACTTTCTTACGCCAAGCTCGGCGACGTCTACGCCGCTCCCCTCGCCCTCGGCCACGGCATCGGACGTCTCGGCTGCTTCGCCGCCGGCTGCTGCTACGGAAAACCCACCACCATGCCCTGGGGTATCATCTTCAGCAGCCAGTACGCCCACGATCTCGTCGGCACCCCACTCGGCATTCGCCTGCATCCTACCGAGCTCTACGAGGCCCTCGCCGAATTCATCAACGTCGCCATTCTGCTCTCGCTCGGCGTCGGCAAGCGGCCCGCCGGACAGGTGCTCGGCGCCTACGCTTTTCTCTACGGCCTCACCCGCGGCACCGTCGAATTTTTCCGCGGCGATCCCGGCCGCACCATGCTCGCCGGAGGCGATTTTTCCCTCATGCAGGTGGTTAGCGTCGGCCTGATGCTGGTCGGCCTGTGGCTCTGGTTCCGTCCCCGCTTCCGCGTGGCCCGCCCCGCTCCCTCCAGCCCAGGCCCCGCCACCGCCTAGGCTGCTGGCCGCACTTCCTCTACTTCCTCTACCTCCTCCATCTCCTCTAGAATCCGCATACCAATGTCCGATCACGTCACACTCCTCGTTTCTCCCTCTTCCTCCGGCCAGCGCCTCGACCGTTTTCTCGCCGCCCAGTATCCCGATCTCAGCCGTTCCCGTCTCGCCGCGCTCATCCGCCAGGGACTCGTCCACGTCTCCGGCCGGCCCGCCCGCCCCTCCCATCGCCTCGTCACTGGAGAAGTCATTGAACTCCGCCTCGCCCCTCGCGAGCCGCTTCGCGCCTCGCCCGTCGCTGTTCCTCTCGAAATTCTCTATGAAGATGCGGACCTCGTCGTCGTCAATAAACCCGCCGGAATGCTGGCTCATCCCGGCGCGGGCACTCCCCCCGGCGCGCCCACTCTTGCCGGCGCGCTCCTCCATCGTTACGGCTCGCTCTCCCGCGCCGCCGGCGCGGACCGCCCCGGCATCGTCCACCGCCTGGACAAGGACACTTCCGGCGCCATCGTCGTCGCGCGCACCGACGCCGCTCATCGCTCCCTCGCCGCCCAATTCGCCGCGCGCACCGTGGAAAAAACCTATCTTGCCCTCCTCCACGGCGCTATCAAGGAAACCTCCGGCTCCATCCGCCTCGCCGTCGCCCGCGACCTCCGCCGCCGCACGCGCATGACCACCCGCCGCCCGGCCGAGGGCCGCGCTTCGCACACCGATTGGCGCTCGCTCGCCTCGCTCGGCCCCTTCACTCTCGTCGAGGCCCGTCTCCACACCGGCCGCACCCATCAGATCCGCGTTCATTTTTCCGCGCTCGGCCATCCCGTCGTCGGCGACTCTCTCTACGGCGCTCCCCAATCTCCCGTCGTCGCCGGCCGCACGCTCCCTCCCCTCGGCCGCAATTTTCTTCACGCCGCGCGTCTCGCCTTCATCCATCCCGGCACCGGCCGCCCGCTCGAGCTGCGCGCCCCGCTGCCCCCGGAATTGCGCCGCTTTCTCGATTCCGTCCGAGAGGCCGCCGGCCTGCCCTCCCTCCGAATTGACTCTGCTCTCGCCCCGTACCTATAATTTTTCCCGGTGGCACAACCCCTCATGGCTGTGCGCCTTCCAAGGACTCAATGGCCCGCTCCCTGATCCGTTGGAGCATTTTTTCCGCCGCTTTCGTTCTGGCGGCCGCCGCCCTCGCCGCGCCGCAGTCTCCCCCGCCTCCCGAACCCGCTCCGCAGAAACCCGCCCAGGGCGTCAACCCGCCGCCCCTTCGCGTTCAGGCCAACCTGGTCAACATCATCGCCACCGTGGTCACTCGCCGCGAAAAGCTTGTCACCGACCTCGACAGATCCGAGTTTCACGTCTTCGAAGACGGCAAGGAGCAGAAAATCCAGTTCTTCTCCCGCGAAACCGACCTCCCCCTCCGCATCGGCCTCCTCCTCGACACCTCCAACAGCATCCGCGAGCGCCTCGAATTCGAAAAGGACGCCGCCATCGACTTCCTCCACAACACCCTTCGCCGCGGCAAGGATCAGGCCTTCCTCATGATTTTCGACAATGAGCCTTCCGTCATTCAGAACTACACCGAGGACGCCGGAGTGCTCACCGAAGCTGTCCAGCGCCAGCGCGCCGGCGGCGGCACCGCTCTCTACGACGCCATCATCCGCGCCTCCGGCATGCTCGCCGATGCGCCTCAGCCCGCCGACCATTCCGCCGTCCGCCGCATCATCGTGGTCATCTCCGATGGCGACGACAATCTCTCCAATGCCTCCCGCGGCGCCGCCATCGAGGCCGCCGAGCGCGCCGGCGCTTCCATCTATTGCATCAGCAGCAGCACCCAGTGGGTTTCCGCCGCGGACCTTTCCGATCCCCACAAACGCGTCGACCGCAAATATCTGATGGAGGAGCCCGACAAGGTTCTCGTCGAATTCGCTTCCCAAACCGGCGGCCGCGCCTTTTTTCCCTACAGCGTTGACGACCTCGGCCAGTCCTTCCAGGACATCGGCGAGGAGCTCCGCAACCAGTATTCCCTCGCCTACATTCCTCCCGCCGCCCCGGCAGACGGCAGGTTCCGCAAAATCACCGTGGATGTGGGCCGCAAGGGTCTCGTCGTCCGCACGCGAAAGGGCTACTACGCCACGCCCCCGGATTCCCCCGCCGCTCCCTCCTCCGGCCACAACGAATAGCCCTTCTCTCCCCCCGGCAGCTTGCATTTTCCCTTCATTCTTTTCCCGTCCGAGTTTTCGTTCTCCCCCATGGCCCCTTCATGCTAGGCTCACGGGTGCAGTTCCCCAATCTTGTGAGCCTCAGGAGTGAACCGGTGAGCGAACCTCGTCACTTTCAAACGCCCAATCGATCCACGGCAGGCCGCCCTGCCGTCGCCGAGCCCTGCATCCTCGTCATCTTCGGCGCTTCCGGCGATCTCACCAAGCGTCTGCTCATGCCCGCCTTCTATAATCTGGTCTGCGACGGCTTGCTCCCCGATAATTTCGCCATCATCGGCATGGCCATGGATTCCCTCACCACCGAGGCCTTCCGCGACAAGATGTCCGCGGACATCAAGCAGTTCTCCACCCGCGCCCAGTTCGAACAGGAGCCCTGGGACTGGCTCTGCTCGCGCCTCTACTACACCCCCGGCCGCTTCGACGACGACTCCGCCTTTTCCCGCCTCCGCCAGCTCCTCGGCAAGCTGCAGAGCCAATACTCCTCCGGCGGAAACGTGCTCTTCTATATGGCCACTCCCCCTTCCGTCTTCGGCCTCATCTCCGACAAGCTCGAGAAGGCCGGCCTCAACGACACCGCCACGGGTTGGAAGCGCATCATCGTCGAGAAGCCCTTCGGCACTGACCTCAACTCCGCCATCGCACTCAACCGCGAAATCCTCACCTATTGGAAAGAGGAACAGATCTATCGCATCGACCATTACCTCGGAAAAGAAACCGTCCAGAACATCATCGCCTTCCGCTTCTCCAACGGCATGTTCGAGCCCCTCTGGAACCGCAACTTCATCGATCACATCCAGTTCACCGTCGCCGAATCCGTCGGCGTCGAAGGCCGCGGCGCCTACTACGACAAGTCCGGCGTACTCCGCGACATGCTCCAGAACCACATGTTCCAGATGCTCGCCTATCTCTGCATGGAGCCACCCGGCTCCTTCGCCCCCGAATCCGTCCGCAACGAGAAGGCCAAGCTCCTCGGTTCAATTCGCATGATGGACGATGCCGATGCCGTCCGCCGCAACACTGTACGCGGCCAGTACGGGCCCGGCGCCGGCCTCGACGGCAAGCCCGTTCCCGGCTATCGCCAGGAGCCCAGCGTCCCTCCCAATTCCAAGATGGAAACCTTCGCCGCCATGAAGGTCCACATCGACAACTGGCGCTGGCATGGCGTCCCCGTCTATCTCCGCTCCGGCAAGCGGCTCTGGAAGCGCGGCACCGAAATCATCGTGCAAATGAAGAGCGCTCCCGATGTCCTCTTCCGCGGCACCGGCGTCGAATCGCTCGAACCCAACCGCCTCATCTTCCATATCCAGCCCGATCAGGGCATCGAGTTGCAATTCCAGGCCAAGACCCCCGGCCCCACCATGACCCTTCAGAAAGTGGACATGCGCTTCAACTACGGCGAGGCCTTCGCCGCCTCCCGCGGCACCGGCTACGAAGTCCTCATCTACAACTGCATGAATGGCGACGCCACACTCTTCTCCCGCACCGACCTCGTCGAAACCGCCTGGCGCATCGTCCAGCCCATGCTCGATCTCTGGCAGTCCGATCCCGTCGATTTCCCCAACTATCCCGCCGGCGCCTGGGGGCCCAAGGCTGCCTTCGATCTCATTGAAAACGACGGACGCAAGTGGGTCGAAGTCCTCAACCGCGAAACACTTCAGCAGATCCCCCTCTTCCACAACGCCGATCCCATCCTCCTCTCCTCCCTCATCATGGCTCTCAAGCCCGTCGTCTTTAAGGAAGGCGACTGCGTCATTCGCAAAGGCGAAATGGGCCGCGCCCTCTACATCATTTCCCGCGGCCAGGTGGAAGTCCTCGACGACTCCGGAAGCGTCGTCGCCACTCTCCCCGAGGGCAGCTTCTTCGGCGAGATCAGCCTGCTCATGTCTTCCGCCCGCACCGCCACCGTCCGCGCTGCTTCCTACTGCGACCTCTACATGCTCGAAAAGGCCGACTTCGCCCGCGTCCTTCGCGACCGCCCTCAGTTCCTCGAGTCCCTGATGGAGGTCGCCAGCAACCGTTACAATATCGCCGTTCACGCCGAATCGCTCATGCACGATGAAGCCCCGGCCGCCGGCCACAAGTAGGTTTCTCTTGGAGGTCGGCGCTTCCCGCCGCGCCGGGGCAGGTTTCCGCGTCCCGCGTCTCTCCGCGCCCTGCGTTTGAACCTTCCTTCCTCCCGTTTTTCATATTATTTACTTGTTGACAATAGTCTCTATTTCTGATAGAGTGCACGCGGAACGTTGTTGATGATCGCCGCCACACCAATCCGTGCTAACTCACGCAGAATGTGCACTTATAAGAATTCTCCTGATCGCCTCTCCGTAACTCTTTTCGTTTCTGCACTTACAAAACCGCCCCGCATCTGCACATTCCACGGCACTTCAACCCCCGTGTTTTCAACACGCTCGCCCTCTATTCCTGCTATCTCTCGTAGTTTCTGCACTTACAAAAACAGGGGGGGTAGGGGGATGGAGCCGTCACACGCGCACGTCTCCCTCAGGTCCGCCTCGCGCCTCGTCGTCGGCTCTCGAACCTTGACTTTCGGCCGTGAATGCTCGATTCCCGGCTCCCGGCCTGACTCGTTGGCATGGAATGTCTACAACTCTCTGATCGCTAACTTCTTTGGAATGACTGTTTATGTCATGTGGGTGGGGGGTGGTACCTGGGAGTCCCGGCTAGTCCAATCTCGGTCTTCCTTCTTCACTCGCGCATTGTCCGCGCGCATCCCGGCCGAATCTCGTTTTTCGAATTCCGGTTTCTGGGTCTCGTCAGTCCTTCGGCGCGTAGTATCCCTTCCTCGCCAGTACGTGCACGTCGGACCGTGTCACCTCCACCTTGACCTTCCTGTAGCGTCCGTCGCGCGCCCCGTTCGACGGGTAGTAGCCCAGCGAGTACTGGCTGCGCAATTCCTCCGCCAGTTGCGTGAAGGCCTCTTCCAGGTGCTTCGCCCCTCTCACTTCGATCACCCGTCCCCCCGTCTCGTCCGAGATTTTGTGCGCCACCCCGGCCCCGGAGCCCTGCATGAAGAAATACCCCGGGTCGAAAATCAGCAGGATGTGGACCACGGCATCGGCGCGCTGTGCCGCTTCAATCGCTTCCTCCAGCCGCACCCGGCTTCCCTCGTCCACCGCGTCCGTCAGCACCACGATGGCGCGCCGTCCCACCTCCTGCGCCAGCCGGTCGCGCGCCGCCAGATAAATCGCGTCGTAGAAGACCGTTCCTCGCGGATCCCGCGTCGGCACCGTTCCCGGAGTCACCGGTGCAAACGGCTCGTTGATCCGCGCGCGGTTCAGCCCCCGCTCCAGCTCCGCCACGCTCCCGGTAAAATCCACCAGCAGGTCCGCGTCCTGGTCGAAGGAAATCAGCGTGGTCAGGTCGCCCTTCTTCATCACCCGTTCCAGGAACGCCGCCCCCGTCGACTCTTCCGCCGGCAGCATCCGGTCCATGCTCCCGCTCGTATCCAGCAGCATGGCCATCGTCAGCGGCAGGTTCATTTCCTTCGAAAAGAACTCGATCTTCTGTTCCTTCCCGTCCTCGTACACGTGGAAATCTTCCTTCTTCAGGTCGCTCACGATGGCGTGATGCTTGTCGCGCACGGTGACGAACAGGTTGACGACTCCCACCTGCACTTTCAGCGGTTTCTGGATCTGCTCCGGAGGGGCCTGCTGGTCCTGCGCCTGGTCCTGCGGAGAATCCTGTGTGCGCGCTCCCGCCGCGGCCGCCAGCGCTGCGGCCATCACCATTGCACCGATTGCCTTTCGTGCCCGGCTGCTCGACATGGATGTTCTCCGCGCGATTCTGTGCGACGATTAGGATGCTTCCGTCCGCCCAACTGCTGTCCGGCGGACCGCATCTATTCTACGGGATGGCGGCGAAAACCAAAGCCGCGGGAGGAGTGCCGGGCATGATTCGATGGGTCGCGGGTTTCGCACTCGTCGTTGGCGCCGCCGTTGTGGCTTCCGCGTTTCCCGGCGCGTCCGCGCAGGCCCCGCCTTCCGCGTCGCCCGCTGTGCAGTCCCAGCAGCCTCCCCCCGCCCAGCCCCAGCAGCCCTTCCGCGTGCGCACGGAAGAAGTGCTGGTCCCCGTACTCGTGCGCACCCGCGCCGGCGAGCCCGTGCTTGATCTCGGGCCCAAGGACTTCCGCATCCTCGAGGATGACGTCGAACAGAAAATCACTTTCTTCTCCAAGGATCCTTTTCCTCTCTCCATCGTCTTTCTCGTCGACGACGATCTTCCTCAGCGCTCCGCGGAAATGGTCAATCGCAGCCTCAGCGCCATTCTCGGCGGTATGGCCAAAGGAGACGAACTCGCTGTGGTCCTCTTCGCCCAGTTCCCGCGCACCGTCGCGGATTTCGGGACCGATCAGGACAAGCTCTACACCCTGCTCAAGCGCACCACCATGGACGAGGGCAGCTTCCCGCTTCCCGCCAGCCCCACCATGACCATGCCCGCCCAGCCCACTCCCACCACCCAGGGCGTCGGCGTTCCCGAGTGGGCCAAAATCCGCGGCCAGGTGTCCAAGGACTTGGACGACGCCGTCCTCTACTGCGCCGAAATGCTCCACAACCGCCCCCGCGAACGCCGCAAGCTCCTGCTCATCGTCTCCGACGGTAGAAATTCGCACAACAACACCGCCAGCTACGCTCAGGCCCTCCGCCAACTGCTTTCCTCCGACGTCTCCGTCTACGGCGTGGGCGTCAGCCAGGCCGTGCTCGACCGCAAGCGCGCCGCCATCGCCCGTTACGTCGACGCCACCGGCGGCGACATCTTTTACGCCGCCCGCCAGAATTCCCTCGAGGAGGATTACTCGCACATCCTCGACGAATCCCGCAACCGCTACACCCTGGCCTACTCCCCCAGCGGCACCGATCGCTCCCGCGAGTATCACGACATCGAAGTGCGCGTGGAACGCCCCGGGCTCAAGGTCACCGCGCGCGACGGCTACTACGTTCTCGTCGCCAAAAAATGATTTGCAGAACGAAATTGCAGACTCTGCTCTCGCGCCGTTTTTTTTCCGCGTGTTTTGCTTTTCCGCGCCTCCCATCTTTTTTCTTGACATCGAATTGCTCCGCTCGTATAGATGAATGTGGTTTTGCGTTGCGCGCCGCAGAGGGGAGCGTGACGCAGCCTGGTCCTGGAAGGAATGCGCGAACGTTGAACGACGAATAGGCCCAAGCAAGACCGCGAACCGAGGCACGGGCCTCAGCCGCGAGAGAGTGACAGCGGGGCGATCCGGAAACGGCTCGCCCCGTTTTTGTTTTTTTCCGCCGCGCTTCTTTTCATTGTCTGCCGCCCCCGATTGCGAGATGCTCTTGCCGCCGTTTCTCTCCGCCGGCGCAGGAGGAATTGCGATGCCCGCTAAGATTCCCGATCAGTTTCTCGACCTCTTCCGCAAGCGCGCCTTCGCCTCTCTCGCCACCCTCATGCCAGACGGAACTCCGCAGGTCACTCCGGTCTGGATCGATCTCGAGGGCGGAAAGCTCGTGGTCAACTCCGCGAAAGGCCGCGTCAAGGACCGCAACATGCGCCGCGATCCGCGCGTCTCCATCGCCGTCATCGATCCCGACAATCCCTATCGCTATCTGGAAGTTCGCGGCCGCGTCGTCCAGGTCACCGAAAGCGGCGCGGACCAGCACATCGACAAGATGGCCCGGAAATACCTGGACAAGGACAAATATCCCTTCCGTCGTGACGGCGAAGTCCGCGTGCTCTACCTCATCGAGCCCGAACGCTTCTCCTCGATGGGCTGAGAAGCTGCTGGCTGTCTCCCCGATGCGCGCCTTCCTCCGCGCGCTCCTTCCCCGTATTTCCGTGAGCCAAATCGCTCCGAGCGGCGTCTCTCTGTTTGGGACCGCGATGGATGCTCTGGCTGCCAGTCTTCCGGGAAGCGCGGTGAGCGGTGCGGACGCGCTCGCGCGCGAGTTCGACGCCTGCCTGGCCGATTGCCCCAAGCTCGCCTTTCGTGTCGCGCTCGGCGTGCTTCGCAACACCGCGGAAGCGGAAGACGTCGCGCAGGAAGCCCTGCTGCGCGCCTACCGCAACTTCCACCTCCTGCGCGACCGCGCCCGATTCCGCGGATGGATCGCGCGTGCGCGCTGGCCGCTGCGGTGGATCGCGGCGTGGAATCCCTGGTTGCTTGGGAGCCCTCGCCGCAGTTTGCGGCGCGGCTCCGCGCGCGGCTCGCGGAGGCTCCTGCGCCGGCCGCGTATCCGCTGCTCGTGTTGCCGCGCTTTGCCGCCGCGGCGTTCGTCGCCGCCGCAGTCCTGATCACCGCACTCGTGATGCACGCTCCGCATCGGCCCGCGGAGGACGTGCATTCGGCGGCGAACACCTCGCCTCGCGCGGTGCAGCGTACCCCGGAGAAGGCAAGCGCGGTGCCGGTGCAGTCCGTCGTTGTGCCGCGCGTCGCCGCGAATCACGGCCCTGCTGGCCCTCGTGTGCGGCATGGCGAGTTGCCGTTCGAGGTGCTCGTGCCGAAAGGGCAGCTCTCCGCCGCTCTGGTGCTGAGTGAAGGAGTGAGCGCGGGGACGATTGACGGCGCGCAGCTCGTCCAACTCTCCGCGCGCGGCGCGCAGCCGCTGGAAGTGAAAGCTCTGGACATTGCGCCGCTCGTTCCGCCCGCGCCGAGCGACGGCGCGGCCGCGCCGGCGGGCGGAGATGGCAGCTTGAAGTGAACGGTGCGCTTCGCCGCGGCGTCCTGTGTACATGCAGGCGAATTCCAGTGCACGGGAAAGGACACCTTCGATGAGATTCACGAGAGTGATGCCGCTCCTTGTGGCGGTCCTTCTGTTCGCGGCCATGGCGCGCGCGCAGCAGGCGTCCGGAGAAGGCTCGCCCGAAGAGGCGAGCGGCTACAAAGTGCAGGTGGTGATTTCCGAATACGACGGCGCCACAAAGCTCGGAAGTCTTCCGTACATCATTCCCGTTGCGGTGAGCAGCGCGAACCGTCCGGCCACGGGTTCGCTTCGCGTGGGGCTTCGCGTTCCGGTCGCCACGAGCACGAAATCCGGAGAAAGCTCGATTCAGTACATGGACGTGGGAACGATGCTGGACGTGCGCGTTGTGCACGCGGGTGCGGAGCGCTACCAGCTCGAGCTCACACTCGAGCGATCGTCGCTGTACGTTCGCGAGCAGACAAAAGACGGCAAAGTGGAGGGGCGCGCGTGGGTGTTGGGCGATCCCTCGCCGGGCTCCGCGCCCGTAAACCAGACCCTTCGCGCCAACATGGAATTCCTGCTGCGCGACGGCCACAGCGGCGAAACCGCGGCCATCACGGATCCGGTGACGGGCCACGTGTTCAAGGTGGACGCTATGCTGACGGTGCTGAAGTAACCCGCGCTCTGCGCGCGGCTGTTTGGAGGTAAAGCGCCGGGCGAATGCGCCCCGCGCTTTGCTGTTGCCAGCGGCTACTCCTCCGCCGATTCCGCGCTCGACCCTGAACCTCTTTCGTGCGCGGGGCAGATCAGGCGATAGTCGCAGAAGCGGCAGTTCCAGCCCGGCTTGGCGGGGAATTGTTCCGCGCGGATTCCCGCGGCAACTTCCTGGACGATGGATTCGGCTTCGGCGAGGTCTTTGGGCTCGCGCTGGATGCGGACAATGGAATCGTTCTCGAGATAGTGAAACGCCGTCGCGGGAATTCCCAGGTCGAGAGCGTCGCGCGCGGCGAGGGCATAAAAGGTGAGCTGCCTGTCCTTCTTCACGGTTTTCTCGTCGCGCGGGGTTCCGGTCTTGTAGTCCACGATTTCCGCCGCGCCGCCGCCCAGGGAATTGATCTGGTCGATGCGGCCGGTGAGCACAACGTCGTTGGCGAGCGGCAGGGTGAAGGACTTCTCCTGTTCGCGCACGGCGGGCGGGGCGGCGGCGAGACGCGCGTGGAATTTGCGGAGCTGCTCGCGGCCTTCCTCGCGGTAGGTGGATTCCTGATACTCGTCTTCGAAGCCCGTGCCGCGGCGCTTGCGCCACTCCTCGTCGAAAAGCGCGAGCAGCCGGTCGAGCGTGGGAGGATGGCCGTCGCGCAGTTCGCGCACGGCGTGCTGAATCGTGGTGTGCATCACGCTGCCGAAGGTAATCGCGGCGGCGGGCTGTTCGCGAACGTGCCAGCGGCTTCCGAACAGATATTTCTGAGGGCATTTCTGGTAGCTGTCGATGGTCTCGGCGCTGAGCTCCAGCGGAACGGAAAGCGGAGGACGATATTCTGCGGCCCACTGGCCGATGCGCGAGGCCTGGTAGGGGGATCCGCCGGGGAACAGAGACGATTCGGATTCGGGAACCGCCTGGCCGGCAAGCTCCGGCTTCGCCGCGCCCTCCGTGGATCGAGCGGCTTCTGGCGAGAGGCGCTGGACATCTCGCGCGAGCCGGGCCATTTCCATTTCAATGTCTTCGAGAAACGGCGAGGGTTTGGTGCGCTCGCGGGCGATGGTGGTGAGCGTGAGGCGCTCTCTCGCGCGCGTGAGGGCGACGTAGAACAGGCGGCGCTCCTCGAGCACGTGGTGATCGCCCTTGGGCAATTCCTCTTTCATGAGCGCGTCAGGAAATCCGAAGAGCGGCGGGCGATTGCGGACGGGAAATGAGTTGCGGCAGAGACGGATGACGAACACGTGCTCGAACTCGAGGCCTTTTGCCGCGTGCGCGGTCATGAGTTGCACGGCGTCGCCCGCAGATTCGTCCGCCTCCACGGATTCGGCGCCGCGGCGTTCTTCATCCAGGGTGACGCTGCCTCCGGCCTGCTGGAAGTAGCGGAAATATTCGAGGAAGCCGCGCAAGCGCTCGGCGGGATGCGCCTGCTGCCAGTCGTCAACGAACTTGCGGAACGATTGGAAGGCGCGGCGATCGGAATCGGGCGCGAGCGGGAGCATGGAGAGCTCGGCGGCGAGATCGTCGAACACGGCGGTGAGCGGTTCGCGGCGAGCCATCTGGCTGACGCGCGCGTGGAGCGCGGCGACTTCGGCGACGGCCGGCGGAACGGCCGGCAGCTCCGCGGCCGCAGCTGTGTCCGCGCCGCCAGCTGCGTCCTCCGCGGGTTCCGCGCCGAGCGCGGCCCAGAGGGATTTTCGCGGATGCTTTGCGGCGCGCTGTGCCTGGCGGACCAGCTCTTCCGGCGTGAATCCCCAGCGCGGGAAGGCCAGCACGCGCGCGCAGGCGACGTTGTCGCCGGGACGGTCGAGCCAGCGGAGCGCGGCGATGAGGTCGCGGACGAGGGGATTGGTGAACACAGAGAGTTTGCGGATGACGAAGGGAATGGCGCGGCGCTCGAGCGCGGCGACTACCTGTTCGCGGTGGGCGTGCGCGCGGTAGAGCACGGCGAAGCCTTTCCACGGGCGGCCGCGGGCGTGCTCGGCTTCGATCTGCGAGGCGATCCACTCCGCTTCGGCGGCTTCGCTGGGAAGGCCGGCGATGCGGATGGGATCGCCTTCGCCATTCCGGGTGGTGAGCTGTTTATCGGGAAACATGCGATTGGCATCGCCGTTGTTCTGGATGACCGCGCCGGAGATGCGCAGGATGCGCTTTGTGGAGCGGTAGTTCTGCGTGAGCAGCAGACGCGAGCCGCTGCCGGGAGGCAGATAGTCGCGTTCGAACATGCGGAAGCTGGCGAAGGAGGCGCCGCGGAAGCGGTAGATGGCCTGATCGTCGTCGCCGACGACGAAGAGATTTCGCGGAGCGCCGGCGAGCAGGCCGAGCAGGCGGATCTGGGCGACGTTGGTGTCCTGAAATTCGTCGACGAGGACGAAGCGGAAGCGGGCGCGGAGTTCGTCGCGTCTGGCGGCGTCGCTTTCGAGCAGGCGCACGGTTTCCATGAGGCTGCCGCCGAAGGTGAGCAGGTTTTTCTCGCGGAGCAGGCGTTCGCTTTCCTCGTAGGCGCGGGCGACTTCGAGCTGCTTCGCGGCGTCCTCGCGGGATTCGTCGTCCGCACCGGCCGAGAGGCGAGCCGCTTCACTTTCGGCGTGGCGGCGGTACTCGGCGGCTGTGACCAGTTCATCCTGGCAGCGGGAGAAGAATTTGGTGAAGTCGTTGAGAAATTGCCCGGGATCGTAGCGGCGGCGGTAATGGACGAGGCCGAGGCGCGCGAGATTCTTCCTGAGCAGAATCCAGTGGTCGACGTCTTCAATCAGGCGGAGCTCGGGATTCTGTTCGAGCAGGCGATCGTGGCAGAAGGAGTGGAAGGTGGTGGCGACGAGTCCCTTGGCGCGCTCGCCAATAGATTGCTTGACGCGCCAGGCCATTTCGCCGGCGGCTTTGTGGGTATAGGTGAGGGCGAGGATGGCGGCAGCGTCGAGGTCGGAGCGGGATTCGAGCAGGCGGCGGATGCGCTCGACGATGACGCGTGTTTTGCCGGTGCCTGCGCCGGCGATGACGACGAGCGGGCCTTCGCCATGCTCGACGGCGCGAAGCTGCTCCGCGTTCAACTCGATGCCGGGCGTTTCGGCGGACGAATCTATTCTCTTAGCCACTTCCAGCAATGGTAGCGCACGGGCGGGAGAGCGGTCGAGCGCGGGAGATGATGGCCAGTGAAATTGACCGCCCTGGGGGCGGGGCGTAGAATTTTTAGTGACGAAACGAGGCAGGACGAATCGAAGGCAGAAGAGGTGATGCGATGGAATCCCCAGTGATTCTGAGCGCAGTGCGCACGGCCATCGGAAAATTCCAGGGCGGGCTGGCGCCGCTATCGGCGACGCAACTGGGCTCGAAAGTGGTGGCGGAGGCGGTGCGGCGCGCGGAGATCGATCCGAAATCGGTGGACGAATGCATCCTGGGCAACGTGGTGTCCGCGGGGCTGGGGCAGGCGCCGGCGCGGCAGGCGGCGCTGGGAGGCGGACTGGACGCGAGCGTCGCGGCAATGACCATCAACAAAGTGTGCGGGTCGGGATTGAAAGCGGTGGCGCTGGCGGCACAGGCGGTGATGACGGGCGAATCGGAAATGGTGGTGGCGGGCGGGATGGAGTCGATGAGCAACTGCCCGTACCTGTTGCCGGGCGCGCGGACGGGATTCCGGCTGGGGAACGCGCAGGTGCTGGACTCGATGATCATCGACGGACTGTGGGACCCGTATGAAAACTTCCACATGGGGATGACCGGGGAACTGGTGGCGGAAAAATACGGAATCGGGCGCGAGGCGCAGGACCGATTTGCGGTGGAGAGCCACCGGAAGGCGGTGAACGCGCTGAAGTCGTGTTTCTTTGAGGCGCAGATTCTGCCCATCGAGATTGCGCAGAAGAAGGGCGAACCGGTGGTAATCCGCAAGGACGAATCGCCGCGGGAAGATTCGACGATGGAAACGCTGGGGAAGCTGAAGCCGGCGTTCAAGAAAGACGGGACGGTGACGGCAGGGAACGCTCCGGGGACGAATGACGGAGCGGCGGCGGTGGTGGTGACGAGTGAACGGACGGCAGCGCGGCTGGGACGGCCGGTGCGGGCTCGGATTGTGGCGCAGGCGGTGAGCGGCGTGGAGCCGAAGTGGGTGATGATGGCGCCAGTGACGGCCATCGCCAAACTGCTGAAAAAAACGGGATGGGACCGCGAGAAGGACGTGGACCTGTACGAGCTGAATGAAGCGTTTGCGGTGCAGGCGCTGGCGGTGATTCAGGAAGCGCACCTCGATCCGGAGAAGGTGAACGTGAACGGCGGGGCGGTGGCGCTGGGACATCCCATCGGGGCTTCGGGCGCGCGGATTCTGGTGACGCTGCTCTATGAGTTGGAACGGCGGAACTTGCATCGCGGGATTGCGGCACTATGCCTGGGCGGGGGGAACGCGGTGGCGCTGGCGGTGGAGCGGTAGTTCGAGCAGTAGACTTCCAACAGGATGCGAGTGTTAGGAGAGCGGGGCGCGAGCCTTGCGGGTGTGTTACTCTGCGCGGGCGGGCCGGCGGAGGCGCATCTGTGTCATCGAGTGAAATCCACAAAGTAGCGGTGCTGGGCGCGGGAACGATGGGGAACGGAATCGCGCACGTGTTTGCGCGCTCGGGATACCAGGTGATTCTGCGCGACGTGGAGAAGAAATTTCTGGACCGCGCGATGGAGACCATCGGAAAAAACCTGGACCGCGAAATCAAAAAAGG